>Ga0187882_1004719_pt1 | contig 10949 bp, 10 predicted proteins | sample June2016WEW_19_1_3_FD_132991 | JGI IMG/M metagenome (GOLD analysis project Ga0187882, IMG submission 132991) | Peatland microbial communities from SPRUCE experiment site at the Marcell Experimental Forest, Minnesota, USA - June2016WEW_19_150 | ecosystem: Environmental > Terrestrial > Soil >...
ACGCCGTTGGCGACAGTGGGAGAGGAAGATACGCTGCCGTTGGTTGTATAATTCCACAACAGCTGCCCATTCGACGGCACTGACCCCGCAACCGGGCTATAATCACCGGTATGCTGGGCGTTATACCGGAACTGCATCGTATCGTTCTGTGCTGCTGCAGGAACAGCGCCTGCGAATACAACTGTAATGAGAAGGATAACTACAGATAATGAGACTATTTTGTTTATTCGCATGAGTACCTCATAACTGCCTAAGACGCTACCAACGTGCGAGAGGTTACGATAAAACTTTGTAACAGCGCTTTGTCACAATCTTACGCGCATTTGATGGGCTCGCAAACGTTCGTTGACGCCCAAGAACGTGTCAGAAGAGACAATAAAGGCTCCGGTTTGAAACTGACAAGCCAGCAAGCGCCGAGCCGAGCGTTATCCGATAGACCACAAATAGCAATTCTTAAGCTTGATTGACCCCGTCTTACGTATTTGTTTTTACTTTATGGGGGGATGAATCGTGAATCCAATAACACGGATGATGAAGCGGTATATCAAAACGCCGCTCAAGTATGCACTGCCTTTACTTTTTATCGGCGCTCTCGTTCTCGTGTCGATGAGCGGTTGCTTGTCACCTGCTAACACTAACAATGCAGTAGCTTCGCCAACTGCGACACCAACTACAGCGATTGGTACTGCATCCAACTCAGAAATAAGCATCGCCGCCACTTACCAAGGAGTGTATGTGTCGGATAACCAGTTTATACAACCATCAGCGGGAGACCAATATGTTCAGGTCTATGTAACTGTGACTAATGTTAATGATCCCGGTGCAACGATCGGGAACCAGTTCTTCTTCACACTCTTTGACTCAAACCACGTAGGGTACCAGCCCACAACGGCTTCATTTGGTAATGGTGGGGTGCAAAGCATTGACAATTCAAATCCCGGACAAAAAACAGCAGGCACGGTAATTTTTGAGATCCCGCAGGGTGCCAATCCTGTAATCCTCACCTACAACGACTTGACCAACGACCTGACGATTACCTTGGGCGCCGCGACCCCGACGTCGACACCAGCCCCGTCAGTTGTCCCTACAATTGCTCCGTCAGTCATTACGCCAACCCCAACCCCCACACCAACGCTGACACCCACTCCGACGCCTACTCCAACTCCGGCCCAAGTAACTATATCTTTTAACGGGGCAAATGAAATATCGCATGGAGCAGTATTCGAGTTGAGTGCTATTGTTATGCAAGGGAATACGCCAGTAACTACCGGAACCGTAACATTTAGTTTAGCGGGTCAAACATATACCGCTACACAGACAGACTCAAGTGGGATAGCTGGAAGGTGGACATCACCACAGTTTAGTCCGATTACACAAGTAGGCCCATATACTGCAACAGCATCATATACTGGCCCCGCCGGAACCGCGTCTACAACATTGCAGATAACGGTGACGTGAGTAATTAGATGGTGCCCGATTCTTACTCGCTGAGCTGAACAGTTTGGGTGCGTAAACCAACGACGCACCTTCTTTTTTTTGACTAGCTCTCGGAGACACTTTTCGGACTGTTAACAGCCGCGGACATCTTTAGCTTTTTTTTTATTTTTAAGTACCTGAAAGCCGGTGCTGCACCAGGGTTGGGACCCCAATTAAGCGCGCCTTGATAGCTGAAACGCGTCTGCCTGAGTTCTAGCGTATAAACTCAGCTTAGAAATGGATTGAATCTTTGCCAGGCGGGCCAACTCACTCTGAGAGGTCGACATCCCCCCAATACTTCATATAGATACCAAAAACCGGCCCAGGTCTTGGGCTCTTGTAAAACCTCCAGTCAACTCCAGAAACGCCGTGTGTGAGTATGTAGTCCTAGATTGACTGCTCCCACTGCAGTACGTCGCCCATAGGTTCACAGTTTTTCCTTTCAGCGGGGCTCAGCACTGAAATCAAGTTACTTGCAGTCTTAGACTGTGAAGTCGACGTTCTTCCAATACTTCATGTAGATATCATAGACGTTCTCTGGCAATGGATGCCGATAATGTGCCCACGAAACGCCTGAAACGCCGTGTGTTAGGATGTAAGCCCTATTGGACTGTTCCCATTGAATGACATCACCATGCTGTTCAGCGAATTTTCTGAGGTCTCCCAGCGTGAAATGAGTCGCTATCCGTATAAGCGGAATCTTCTCTCGCTTGATCCACGTCAACACTGAGTCGTATGCGAACATAGATTCATCGTCGCCTCTTCCGCCCAAAAGCGGCTCAATCGCTCGTATCGCCTCAGGATGAAGTGGCACGTAATGCTGCATCCTGATCTTATCTTGTTCAGGGTTTACGAGCAGCACAGGCTTCTCCGTTTGGAGGGCTGCACGAAACTGCCCGACTTTGAGCCGCGACATCGTCGCCATCGTCCGCTGTCCTGTGTACGCGCCAAGCACAATGAACGCGGTGCATTGCAACGACCGTCGCTTTGATATCTTGCCGTCTTGTTCTGCTCGTTTGATGTGCGAGAGAACATTTCTGATGTCGGCTTCTGTGATAATGCGCGATGTGACCGCCTTTCGCACTCTCACTCTTTTCGGCATGGCCAAGAACACTTCAAAGGCAAGATAACGAGTGTCCAGCTTAGTCTTCGTGAGATACGACAGAAAAGATTTCGCAAACGAAAGCGTCTTGCTGTGGCTCCACCAGCTGTGATATCGTTGCAAGGTTTCAGTTCGCAATTGTTCCAAAGTGTTTTGCGAGATCATACCAAGGGTAGCCTGCCAGAACATCTTAGCAGCCTGCATAATCCACTTGCATGAAAGCTTCGCAAGACCCATTATGCGGTTTGAAACATAGCTTGAAAGCTCGCCAGCTGTGAACGGCAATGCGAGATCACTGAGCGTTTCGCCTGTCGGATGCGTATTAAACGAAACGTCGTCGGCATTACTAGGGATTTTAAGCGTAAACTGGCTATGCGGCAGCAACAGCGACCGTGTAGACAACTTGTCGCTTAAAGTAGACAACTTCCGGCCAGAATCAAAAAGCCCCCCAGAGGCCGCTATTTCATCCAAACACCCAAGAAACAGATGGGTTCTAGGTAGCTCAAATCCAATATCCGTGCCTGCAAAAGGCGAAGTATCATGACAGGATAACAATGTGAATAGGAAGTGAGTCGCTTATGTCGTCAATGAAGGCCGTTCAAATTAGCAAGCCAGGCGGTGATTTCGAATTAGTGCAAAAGGAAATCCCAGAGCCCATCGAGAACGAAGTACGCATTAAAGTGCAAGCCTGCGGCGTTTGCCACGGAGAAGCCGTAGTAAAAGAGGGGACATTTCCTGATATCAAGTATCCCAGAGTTCCAGGGCATGAGGTTGTTGGGACAATTGATAAACTCGGTTCGAATGTTTCTTTCTGGGAGCGTGGCCAACGAGTGGGAGTTGGATGGTACGGAGGTCCGTGCCTTGAGTGCGAAGCGTGCCGAATGGGAGACCCCAGTGCGTGTACGAGCTTCTTAACCACGGGGATTTCATTTGATGGCGGCTTTGCCGAATACATGGTCGTGCCAACACAAGCGTTGTCAATGATACCCCGCGAGCTCAACTCGTTAGAAGCGGCACCCCTGCTGTGTGCCGGCAGGACAAGTTTTAGTGCCTTGCGTTACAGCGGTGCTAAGGCCGGCGATCTGGTAGCGATCCTAGGCCTCGGAGGCCTTGGCCATTTAGGGGTGCAGTTCGCTCGAAAGCTCGGTTTTAAAACGGTGGCACTATCGCGCGGCACGGACAAACAAGAGCTGGCTTATGCATTAGGCGCGCACGTCTATATTGATACGGAGTCTTCAAATCCGGCGATGGAGCTCCAAAAACTTGGCGGTGCACGAGTTATTCTGGCTACCGCGCCCAACGGTAAAGCGATCTCGGACATCATAAACGGGCTTGGTTTTGAGGGCGAGTTGATAGTAGTCGCCTACCCTAGCGAACCGATACAAGCCTTTGCGTGGCAGATGTTAGGCGAACGGCGTTCGATCAAGGGATGGACCGTTAGACCGGCGAAACAAGTGTCGGAAGACGTGCTGGGTTTTAGCGTTATTTCCGGGGCTTTACCGATGATTGAAGTTTTTCCGTTAGAGCAAGCGGCATTGGCATACGAGAAGATGATGACCGCCAAAGTACATTTTAGGGCAGTATTAAAAGTCGGTGACTAACGGGAGGTCAACATGCAAGACATCTTAAAACTTATCCAGGAAAGGCACTCAGCAAGGGCTCCCTTCGATCCGCAACGCCCCGTAGCGACGCAGGATCTGAGGCAGATTTTGGAGGCGGCGCGTTGGTCACCTACCGCCCACAACATGCAGAACTTTGAAATAGTCGTCGTTGATGATACGAAGATTCTGGAAACATTGGGAGAAATTGAGTCTCATATCTCGGAGGAGTTCATTCAGGAGAATTATCAACAGCTCTCGTTTTCGGAAGAGGAGTTACGTCAAAAAAAGGTCGGGATCCTCGGCACTATGTTTCCGCCGACATGGACGGATCCTACTAAGGTGGACGAGGCCGTTCGTGAGACTTCGTTTCTGAACCGAACCATTAGAGGCAGTCCGGTGCTTCTGATCGTGATCTACGATCCAAAGAAAAGAGCTCCTGCTTCGGAGGGTGATGTCTTGGGTTTTATGAGCCTCGGTTGTGTTATGGAGAACATGTGGCTTATGGCGGAGTCCCTGGGGATTGGCTTCATGATAATGAGTGTCTTCAGCGCAGACTCAATAGAGGATGAGGTGAAGCGAGTTCTCAATATTCCCGAAAACGTGAAGATCGCCTACGCCTGCCGCTTGGGGTACCCTGTCTCTGCACCAGCTAAATATCTGAGAGTGCGCCGTGACGTGGAAGATTTTACCCACTGTAACCGATTTGGTGATAGGGCATAGACCGCCGTGGTCTCCTCTTCTCGGCTGCTCGCTCGTCTCGCAAAAAAGGCATTATAGGCATTTAATAGCCAAAATAGATCAGCTCCTGTGCGTGGGAATTCACGCGTATGTGCTCACGTACCTCGTCAGCCGGGTCTTGTATTTCTTCGCTTTCAGTTCGTGAATATATAGGTTGCGAGACGCGAATTACGGCGGCTGGAAAAAGCCAAAAGGCAACGGTTAAGTCATTGCACAATTTAAAGTACACAGTTGACTGCAGTTTTGAGTGAGGCAGAATGAAATCCAAGACGAAATACGAAGAGGTGGGGAGATGAGCCCGCTTAGGACCATAGAGTTTCTATTATTGCTTTGTTTAGTGGTTGGCTTTGTGTTTCTAACCTACCTGAACGGGTTTTACTGGAGTTACTCAGCCGGTATCGTCATTCCATTAATAGTCATAGTCCTTCTACTCATTGAAGATCCAAAACAATGGCAAGGTTTGGCTCCTAGGTCGACAAAAGTTCGCCGTATCTGACCCGTGTCGCTGTAGATGATGAAACAAAAGGATTGCGCTCGCAACCCGTTCCTCGCAACGTGCAACCGATTTGTGCGCACAAGATAGGCCCTCACAGTTGGAAGCCGTCTCACGTCGACCCGATCAGGCGGCTGCCGCATGAATTCCGTCGACTGGCCGGTGCCGCTACGACGATTTTTGAGACAACTCATAACGAAGGACTCGCTTCTCTCGCCGGCCCACTGTAAACATTAACAGAGCTTTTCAGAAGCTTTAAACGACGAAATAATCGCAAAAACTACCTTGACATGGGGGGTCACCGGTTCGAATCCGGCCGAGCTCTTCCTCCTCTTTTTTTGGTGCATGCACGAACCCAATTAAACGGCGGGTAAACTCCTTATCACTGGTCATCAGTCATCACAACGTACGTGAATCAAGTAGTAGATGTAAGTAAAGCGTCGAAAAAAAGGCGCTTAGAACTTCAGTGCGGACGTTCTTAAGATCGGCTGATTTGATTTCGTTGCTCTTCGACACGGTGGCAAAACGATTTATCTCTAAATTGTTGTGGTCATCACCAAGGTTATCGGTGTGTCAATTTGCGAGGTTGGCATTGCTGAAACGCCGACAAGCGCATTTCCTGAAAGACCGTACCACAAATCAAGACTGGAATTTCCAACGGTTCCAGGGGCGTACGCGGTGTAACCTTGCGATTTGTACGCGATTATCAATTTATTCTTGAAGGCAAGCGCGTCTGAATAAGAGTTCATAGGGTAAACTTGTGCGTTATATGTCTTTCCGTTCTCCATAAGCGTACCCACGTAGGCTTGCTTACCATTCGCCGTAACGTGCTCAAATGGTGAAACCGTGATGAGTCCGGCACCCAGACCAGCAGTATTCAATCTGCTCGCGTAATCGGGCAGGTTTGACGTCGTTGGCTGTGGTGTTGGTGATGTACTTGGCATCACCGTCGCCGCCACAGAGGCTGATGCTTGCGGTGTCGGCGTCGTCGCACCGACCGACGCTTGAATAGTCGGCGAAGCTGCGGATCTGTTCGCCGTTTGTTGAGACGCAGATATCGCGCCCGCCACGGTAGATAACAATAGAAGGATTAGCACGCCGTAAAGGATATATCGCTTCTTAAACCGCCGCCGGGAGGGCCCCTCAGCCGGAGAGGGGTACGATTGTTCACCGCTCAAAGGCTCTTCCGGCGGAGGTGGGGGAGATACACTGCTCAATCCCACGTACTGGCCCCGCTCCTCATCGCGTGAAGGCTCTTCCGGCGGAGCTGCGGAAGGCGTCTTGGGCGGTGACGTTGGAGGGGCAATGAACGACTCGCCGCAATCTGCGCAAAATGCGGCGTACGGTTGATTCCTCGCGCCACAGTTCTTGCAGAACTTTTCGTTATCCATACGCGCTCGCAGAGGTAAATCGGTTCACAGAATAGAGCAAGGCCAGTCTATTCTGAGTGTTCCGACAGTTGTTGGTCCACACACAGACTTAAAGATACCTATTTGTGCCGGCGTTTTGGTGTGGCTACGTGCAGATTCATAGAAATGCGTTTCCCTCGTTGAGACAGACCGCGTCAGCCGTAGCTTGAGAGCACGTTCTTCACAAGACTGTATGGGACGTCATTTTGCTATGCAATGCCAACAGTAAGATATCTCTGCAAGCGAGTAGTTTCTCAAAATCCTGAGCAGACAGTACGACGCACTCATCGCCTTGACTCACCGCCAATATGTTTAACGGCTCGTACGAGTCTGCGATGAAGCGTTCTTTTCTCTTCGTGTCGCAGTTTCCCATTTCATCACCCTTTCCTGATCATCGTGCCAGATACTCACCATGCGTTGCCCCGCTGCGCGTGGCAAAGAAGGAACACTAGGTACAACACTCGCTAGTACTTCAATAATTTCGCTTAAAAAAGAGCTAGAATATGAGGCCAGACAGAATAATGAACAGTGAAGCGACGTAAATCGGGGCCTGTGCGACAATCTGCGCTGCGAGCGTACTGGTGCGCGGGACTAGCGCAACGCTCTATCGCGCGATGATCCTTGCCAAAAGAGGGTTTGCGCCGTACGAATGGCCAGCCGGTGCCTCCCACGTCGTGAGTACGACCCCAAAGCGTCCAAGTCGTCGGTCTTATTACCTATCGTTGCTAAAGATGCTATTTGCCACAACAATCATGCTTGCTGATCAACCTCCTTGGTAGGTCCGCCCCCGAAGCGCAAAAAATGGAAACGGCAATCATCCGTATATTCGAGCAGCATCTGGACTTCGTGTCAGCAGATGCTGCAATGCAAATTGCTCAGCGATTCACGGACCAGTTCGAAAACATATACACCCGTCTAAGCCAAGAGGACGTGCCCCCAGAAGAATTAAGCAAAGCGCACAGGTTCCTCTTTGAAGAGATAAAACAGTTAGTCCGGCGCGATCCTCGCTTGGATCTGCGTTATCCTGATGAGGCAATAAGTAACGTCGCACTACTGCTGGTCGACGACTTGATGCGAGTCGTTGCGCCCCAGTCGAACGATGCGTTAAAACGACTCTCGCAATAGGTCTTGCCGGCACATTGCGCTGAAGCACTAGGTCTAACTTAAACGCTGAGTTGTTTTGCTGCTGCGTGAGAGAATCTTCTTCTTCAGAGTTTAGCTGGCTTGCTGTAGTGTCGCGTTATACGTTATTACGACCTCGCCAACTTGGATTATGTAACTGGCAGGAGACGTTGGCTGGTCGCCCTGCATTTTTATATACGAGCTCGTGTTGGGCAGGCTGTTTGTAACACTTAGATAGCTCTGATGCGTATTAGCGGAGCTTGCAGTTGTTAGAGCAGGGAAACCTATCAGTTCGGCAGCTGTTGTAGCGTTGTATCCTTGATTAATGGTGTTGACATAATTGCTTGCATCAGATACCGAGGCGAACTTCGTGTACTGTGCTGTATACGTGAGGCTTTCATTCGTCCCGGCCACCCTGTAGGTCACCATCGCGGTTGTCGCATTGACCCATTGGATTGATTGGTTCAACGTTCGAACCCAAGTGGCGCCGTTATACGCTTGCAGATCATCGCTGATGACGGCCTGGAGCACTGGATCGTGGGTTGTGCTGCTAGCAGATTGCGAGGTATTCTGCGTGCTGGACGTGCAGCCGGCGGCTAGAACACTTGCGATTATCGCTGTAGCAATGAGGATGGCGACTCTTGATTTCATAACAGTAAATAAGCGCAGATTCCCTAATTAATAGTTTTCTATTCGCAAAAAGCAAAGCTGCCCGGCTCTTTTTTTTTAAAAAGAGCATTTTTTAGAGCCTTTTTAACGTCTTTTCAGCTTGAAAGCTCTGAAATGGGGAATAAGCGGCACTAGCCGCTTTTCCGGTGCTGGTCGAGGAAACGTGCAAACAAAACGTGTCCTATCGCGTCAGGCTCACTCATTCATCGTCAGTCTTTCGTTTGCCTTCCAAACAAGTTCAGGATCTCCATGGGGACGGGAAGCACGATGACAGAGTTGTTCTCTTCACCGATTCGGACCATGGTCTGAAAGAGCCGAAGTTGCAAAGCGGCAGGTGACTTCTCGATCGTCCGAGCTGCTTCCAATAGCCGATCCGCTGCCATCGCTTCACCTTCTGCAAGCGTGATGCGCGCGCGCCTGTCGCGTTCTGCTTCAGCTTGGGCGGCCATCGATCGCTTCATATCCTCAGCGAGCTCGACGTCCTTCAGCTCGACCGATAACACGTGAATGCCCCACGCCATAGTAAACTCGTCGACAAACTTCCGGATGCTTTCGCCGAGCTCGTCACGTCGAGCGAGGACCGTGTCAAGTTCGGCGGTTCCTACGACGTTCCGCAGACTCGACTGTGCGAGTTGGTTTATCGCGTACCCGTAGTTGCTTATCTCGATGACCGCCTTTTCTGCCTCAACGACTTTGTAGAAGATCACCGCGTTGATCTGACACGAGACATTGTCTTTCGTAATGACCTCCTGCCGCGGAATGTCTAGGGTGTTCACGCGTAAGTCTACTTTCTTGAGCGATTGAAACGCTGGGAACACGTAGCGCAATCCTGGGGCGTAAACGGCTTTGAACGATCCGAAGGTGAATTTCACCCCTCTTTCGTATTGGTAGATCACGCGAAGGCCAGTGAGGAGATAAATAGCGATGACCACGACGATAAAAATCGCGACGTCAACGATAGCATTTAGATCTATTTGACCAAACATGGATGACACCGTTCACCCAAATGGCGCGCGGGGTGATTAACTTTTCCAGCAAAAAAAGCTCTGCTCGGCCACTTCAAAGAAGAAACTGGTACGGATCCCTATTTCGTTACTATCCGCCACCGGGGCATCGAACAAGGCCTTGATACCCTCGCTCACGTCCTGGAATCCCTCTGGCGTCAGCGGTGTATTGCTTGCACACCCTAAACTCGGCCAAGTACTTGTTCGCCGTCGCCCGGGCGTCATCGAGTTTTTTTTGCACGTCGGCGGGCGCTTATCAGCAAAAGCGTAGCGGGCATTTTAGCGCTCGCAATCTACTTAGAAAGTCATTGCACTAACAAGATAGCGATCGCGCTACATGCCTAACCAGCCTCGTGAAACTAATAGCGGGTTTTATCCTTAGTGCCGTAAAAAAAGAAGAGCGCCGCGTTCGTGGAAGCTCACAGTACATTAAAAAACCGCATTTCGAATCTACAACTGCGAACAGCCGTTCGAGAGAAGCGAACTTTCTATCGCAACAAAAATGTTGCTGGCGCACCGGAAATTTTTTCTTCGTCTCAAAACGGGATACTTGTGCTGTAATTTTCAAAAAAGTATCACTGTATTTCGTACAGGCAGGACTGAACATCCTCTCCAAGTTTTCCGATTGCATCTGCCCGGCACCGCTGGCAATGGCGCATCTGTTTTATATATTTCGCACATTCATCCTGCATTTTACGCTTCATTTCCATTGTAGGCGGCGTAATATCGGCAAACTTGTATTGTGCAATAAGGGGGATAACGTTGAATGTATACACACCCATTTCGCTTACCTTTTTCGCAATCTCCGGAATATGTTTGTCGTTGATGCCTGGAATATAGACCGTATTAATTTTGACGATCATGTGCCGCTTTACCGCCTCTTCGATGCCTTTTAACTGCTGAGAGAGGAGAATTTTTGCACCTTCGACCCCCGTATAGTGTTTGCCCTCGTAATTCACAAACTGGTAGATCTTTGCGCCGATCTCCGGGTCAATGGCGTTAAGGGTGACGGTGATATTACCAACATCATATTTCTGGAGCAGGTCGATCTTATCTGGGAGCAACAGTCCGTTGGTACTGATGCACTTGATAACATTGGGGTACTGCTCGTGAAGGCGGCGAAGCGTTTCAAAGGTCTCTTCATTTGCGAGTGGCTCACCCGGCCCGGCGATCCCTATGACCTTAATATAATCATATTTGTCAATTACTTCTTTAACCAGTTCCATAGCTTCATCAGGGTTGAGTACTTTTGTTGTGACACCGGGGCGGCTCTCGTTCACACAGTCAAAGTCACGAATACAGTAGTTGCACTGGATATTGCATCTGGGTGCCACC
>Ga0187882_1004721_pt1 | contig 10940 bp, 9 predicted proteins | sample June2016WEW_19_1_3_FD_132991 | JGI IMG/M metagenome (GOLD analysis project Ga0187882, IMG submission 132991) | Peatland microbial communities from SPRUCE experiment site at the Marcell Experimental Forest, Minnesota, USA - June2016WEW_19_150 | ecosystem: Environmental > Terrestrial > Soil >...
AACAACATTACCGTCCCCTAAAAACAAACAACCCGATAGTGGAAAATATGAAGTATAGTTACGAATTTATGAATCTTATGTTCGCAACAACACTCTGTCAACCATTCCCAAATCCCCCGTCCTTATCCGCTGCTTGCCACGGCGTTTACCTCGGCGTAGTTCCTAACGAAGCCGGGTAGTCAAAGACGAAGCCGGGTCAATCGTTCCCAAATCCGCGATATGAACCGTCCTCCGTCTTCTGTCGTCTGTCCTCTGATTTCCCTTGATTTAAGCCCCCTAATCTGCTATACTCAAAATCAGGCGAGTGAGGGAGCATCAGCTTATATCATCAGGTCATCTCGTTAATCCGGCACAGGCCGGAGGGGAAGAAAAATGTTGGGGTGGTTCGAATTAGCAGGCGTCATATATGCAGCGGTTATAGGGGCCGAATGCGGCCGCTCCTTTTCGCGTCTAAAAAACCCTTGGTGGGGTTTCGGCTATCTCCTTCCCTTGGCACTCATCTTCCTGTTGCTCTTCATCACCATCGCAGGCCTTAACGCCTCAAATACCCTTTTCGCCTGGATTTCCTCAGGCCGTCTGCGTTTCGTCATTATCGCCCTCACCGTTACAATGGGCGCTATGACCCTGATTGGCCGGCTCAAAAACCGTATCGAAAAATCCGTCGTTTTCCTCGTTATGCTTGCCGTCGTTGCCTGGGGCGCGGTCCTGCCTTTTGCGCTGCCATTAATAGTCAAAAACGACCTCGCCAATCTGCCAACCAAAACCGATGCCGACAATATCTGCGTTCAATCAACCTCATACACCTGCGGCCCCGCTGCCGCCGTTACCGCTCTTCGAAAACTTGGCGTTCCAGCCCAGGAAGGCGAATTAGCCGTTCTCTCACATACAAGCCCCATTGTTGGCACTATGCCTTGGGAGCTTTACAAGGCAATCGATAATCGCTACGCCGCCTCTGGCGTTGACTGCCGCTTCCGCCAATTCGACTCTATCAATCAGTTGAAAGATGCTGATGTCACCCTTGCCGTCATCAAAGACGCCTTCCTTCTCGACCATTGCGTCGCCATTCTCGATGTTACTGATAAAAACGTAATAATCGGCGACCCCATCCTCGGCAAAATCAAAATGTCCTATAAAGATTTCCAGTCCGTCTGGCGATTCTACGGCATCGCTCTAAAACACAACCCAATTTAATCCGTGTTTTTATCGGCCCTTCCTTTATCTTTTTATTTATTCTCTGTGACCTCTGTGCCCTCTTGCCGTAAGGCATCCCTTAGGGAGTGGCTTAAAAATCTCTGTGGCTGCCTAAAAATCTGTGTAATTGACGCGATAGCGTCATCCCCGAGTACTGTTGCTTTGGACTTGAACAGGGGACCCATTTTCAATCATCAATAATCAACAAACTGGTTCAGCCGCCCCCTCTTTATGTCGATGAAATTATGCCGGATTACCGGTATTGCGCTAAGTACCTTTGAATAAACATCTTATACTTTGAATGAGTTGTTCTGAGTGAGAGTTTATGGTTGACGTAAAAACGATACTTACGACTGCTATTGGACAAAGCGCAAGCGACGTTCACATCAACGTCGGCCTGCCGCCAATTCTCCGTAAAAACACCGACCTTATTGATATGGATTTCCCCGTCATCAGCAACGAACACGCCAAGGAAATGGTCCTTGCGATGCTCGGCCCCGACCGCTTCAAAAAATTCGAAACGCTCCGCGACGCCGACTTCTCAACCACTCTCGACGATGGCCATCGATTCCGCGTCAACGCTCACTACCAGAGAGGAACTATCGCCATCGCTTTTCGTCTGATTCCAAATCATATTCCAAACATCGATGACCTGCACCTTGCCCCAATCGTTAAAGAACTCACCGACCTGCCCCGCGGACTCGTCCTCGTTACGGGACACACCGGCGCAGGCAAAAGCACCACACTCGCCTCGATGCTCGGCGTCATAAATGCCAAATACCGCAAACACATCATCACCCTCGAAGACCCCATCGAATACGCCCTCGAAAACAAAATGAGCGTAATCGAACAGCGTGAAATCGGTTTCGACTGCCCAAGCTTCGGCTCCGCCCTCAAACGCGTCCTGCGTCAGGACCCCGATATCATTATGGTCGGCGAAATGCGTGACCTCGAAACCTGCCGCTCCACCGTAACCGCCGCCGAAACAGGCCACCTGGTCTTCTCAACACTCCATACTATCAATGCCGCTCAAACCATCGAGCGTATCATCGATATCTATCCCGCCGGCCAGCAAAACCAGATTCGCACAATGCTCGCCAACACCCTCCAGGCCGTCATCTCGCAGACACTGTTCCGCAGAATTGACAAGCCGGGTATGGTCCCCTGCACCGAAATTCTCCTCTGCACCTCGGCTGTCCGAAACTGCGTCCGCGAAAACCGTATCTACGAAATCGCCAACATCATCGAAACCAGCAGAAAATTCGGTATGCAGACGATGGACCACAGTATCGCAGACGCCTATTTCAAGGGCTTCATCGCCAGAGAAGAAGCCATTGCACGCTCCTCAAATCCGTCCAAAATGGAAAAGGTCCTCAAACCCGACGGCGCTTCCAAACAAACCGTCACCTCCATTCTCGAATAACTTCTTCACCGCATTGTACGGGCAGACCTGCGTGTCTGCCCTTTTTTCTTATTTGTTCTCGGAAATGTTTCTCACAATAAATTTCGCGTAATTCTTTTCGTATGTGTGGATAACATATACGTGGCCGACTATACACGGCTTGGGCATCATGGTATAACCGCTTTCTGCCGCCTCTGTAATAGATTCAAAATCCGCCTCCCCCGCATCATAAAATCCGTTCTTCCCATTAGAATAAAATATCTGGAATATCAGCCTGTCCTGATCTTGACGCATTTCAAGGTCTCGCATCATCCTATTGTAGTTATAACCAACTACCCTGCCCTCTGAAAAATCCATCCCATCAGGCCCTACACTCCATTCAACTTGTCCTTTTTTAATATTTCCCTCCGTAAAGCTTCGATTGCCATCCGCCTGATATACATAATCAATAATAATACTGCGATTTTTATATAGTTTTCGATTCTCTATTTTCTTCTCACCCGCCTGTGGTGTTACATCGAAAGCAATACCTGCATAATCGGCAAATGCCGGAATCCAGAGATGATATTCAGTTGAGGATAACCCCTCAAACGAATAATGTCCGTTTGGCTCTGTATTCATCGACCTTTGCGGCTGTTCATTCACTACACTATAGGATAACGGAAATGATATATTGACCATTGCTCCTGCGATGCTCTGGTCCTGCTCATTCGTTATCACACCTGAAATACCTGCCAGTTTTTCGGCCGGCGTCTTATTCAATATAAATTCTGCGTATGTAATATCTTTCTGTAGAATAGGTATGGCCGCATCAATCGGGTAATATCCGAAGGCCCTTATCACAATTTTCCCCGGTCCGTAGCTGGTGTTATATTTAACCGGTCGCCCCATAATAAACCACCCGTCGTCGTATATCCAAAGCTGCTCATCAGAGCCGGCTTGGAAATTCACTTTAACATCTTTTCCGCTCCCGATATGTGCCCCATCGCTCATCTTTACTCTCCCGGCTACACATATTACCCCGCCCGAATTTACCTCCGCTATTTTTTCGTCAATCATCTTCCTAAGCGCAGGCGGAAAATCACCGTATTTTAACTCGGCAGGCGCCGGCTTCTGATTCGTAGAGCACCCCCCAGCAAAAAATATCGCAAGAATACTGATAATAACGACGATTGTTATGTTCCTCATTTTTAAGTCCCTCTCAAAAAAATGACTTCTCGTTCCATAATTACAACTCCACTGGAAAACTATTCTATCGTAAGCCAAACAGAATCGTCAATTGTTTTTACGAGTCAAAATAACCAAATCCTCATCCGTATTTAGCCCCGTCATCATTGCCCTTGGCATGTGACGGGGTTACTTCATCATTGAACATTTAATATTGGACATTTATCCGCCTCCGGCGGATTGGACATTCCAATCCATCCTCTGTCATCCGTCATCGGTCTTCCGTCTTCAAATCTGCAATCTACACACGGAGCGACCTGTCCTCCGAAGTTTTAACGTAGGGGGAAGCGACGAGCCCGCTTCGGAATCGCAAATCCGCAATTAAATTCTACCTTGCAAATATCCACGCATTGCTTAAACTAATTATCTATGGCTAAGAAACCTGCATCCAACTTGAAAAAAACAAGACCGGCAAGATAATTCGTGCCATTACCGTCAAAGACATCCTCGACGAGCAAATCGCCTACAAACTGGCTTAAACAGTGTCAATCAGTGTTAATCCGTGGTTTCAGAACTTAGTGTTTCTTCGTGTCCTCGGTGGTGAAAAAAAACAGTGTAAATCTGTGTTAATCCGTGTCTAAAAAAATAAAATTTCTCTGTGTCCTCTGTGCTCTCTGTGGCTAAAATAAAAAGAAAACCTCTTTGGCTTATTCTCAGGGCGATTTAAAGGCGAAAAAAAATGAATAACAAGTCATGGTTGGTTGTTTTATCGGTGTTAACTCTGTGCTTTTTTTGCTTACCGATGTCGCTGGGCGCAGCTTCGGAGCAGAATGTATCGGTTGAGGAGAAAGCCGAGGACTTTGTTCCACTGTTTAACGGCAAGGACCTGACCGGCTGGGTAGGCAACACGGCCGGCTATGCTGCACGAGACGGCAATATTGTAGTTTTGCCAAATGTTGGGAGTGGCAATCTCTATACTGAAAAACAATACTGTGATTTTGTTCTTCGTTTTGAATTTAAACTTACAGACGGCGCCAACAACGGCATCGGTATTCGCACCCCGCTTGAAGGCGACGCCGCTTATGTGGGTATGGAGATTCAGATACTCGACGACACTAGCGCAAAATACAATGACCCGAATCACAAGAACTATTATAAACTCAAACCTTATCAGTACCACGGCTCGATTTACGGCGTCGTCCCGGCCAGAACCGGCTGCTTAAAACCCCTCGGCCAGTGGAACTATGAGGAAATCGTCGCCGACGGCCCCCATATTATCGTAAACCTTAACGGTACAACTATTGTTGATGCCAACCTCGACAAGATTACCTTACCAACTGTGGATGGCCACAAACACCCAGGCCTTAAGAATAAAAAAGGCCATATCGGTTTTCTCGGCCATGATGACGCCCTTGAGTTCCGCAATATCCGTATAAAGGAGTTGGAGAAAAAGGGGTCAGCCAGCCCTGAGTGAGTCGAAGGGGAGCCTTTCTTCAGGGCGATTCAAAGATAAAACCGGCAGGTTAAAAAAGCTTATAGCCATAAGGCGATAACATCAAAATCCTCCGGCGGCATCCGCATCCCAAAATCCGCAATCTACACACGGAGCGGAGCGACGAGCCCGCTTCGGCAATGAAATCCGTGTTATTTTGTGGTCAGCCGGTAAACACCTTAGGTGTGGGCGACAACAAATTTTGCGTCTAAACAGTCAACTTTATAAAAGGGCAATAGGCCCTTGTGGGCGAAGGCGGGTGGCAAGCACACAAACAAGGTTTGGAGCATTGCCTCCGCCAAGAACACAAAGCTGACTGTCCTCTGTGTGCCCTGCCTGCCCCGGAGTAGCGCAGCGAAGAGGGGTGCTCTCTGTGGCTGAAAAATCTGTGTCCATCAGTGCAATCAGTAGCTAAAAAACAAGAAACCTCTGTGGCAACCAACTAAAAACTAAAGACTAAAAACTAATTTACGCCACCGCCCCTGCCGGCACCGCCTGCTGCTGATGTCTGGCGCACCGCCCCTGGAGGTTGCCTAAGATGTTCATGAAGTTGATATATGACTCGTATGGCGAATCATAAGGATTGAAATACTTGTGTACGTCCCCGTCCGCGAACCACTTCGTGCACATATAATAGAAATGGTCTGATGTCTGCATTTTGCGCCAGTCATTTATGAGGGTTTCGTCTTCAGATGCTTTAATCTTCTTTTCCAGCCGGTAAAGCTCATGAATCGCGTTCGACTGCATCGCGTTGCCTAACCACGCCGACAAGTCCCTCTCGATGTCCGCCCAGCTAATCAGGTGAGGCACATCAATCACCCCTATCGGCTTATACGCCTTAACAACCTCACTCGGCGTCTTGAAGTCATTGTCCGGATGCTTGAAAACCTCGCCTGGCAGATGTCGTATAAAATCGAATATCCCCGTATCCTTCCACTGGTGCTCGCCCAGCGTCTCGTAGTCCATAAACAGGTTCACTACAAAACCGTTGCCGTTTACCTTGCTTGTCCAGTACCCGAACTTGTCCGCCGTCAGTGGCCATTGTGCCCAGTCCCTGTTCGAAAACCGAAAAGCGATGTCGTCGCTCAACTGGTAATTTTTAAGCAGCAGTTTCAGCCGGCTGCACCCCTTCGGACTATACACAAAATTCGGACTTCGGTACCCAAGTATATGGTCCGCTCCTTCGCTGATTATCGCGTCGAAACGCCCCATCGACTCTATCATTTGCGCAAGCTCGTTATTATAGATTAGCTCCGTGTTCCTGAATATCTTCGGCGTCTGGCCGAATAGCTCCTCTATTTTCTGTGTATGTTTGTTTATCTGCGCCAAAAACTCGTTGCGCGAATACAAAAAGCTCAAACTGTGATAATACGTCTCCCCCAGAAACTCCACGCACCCCGTCCTCGCAAGCGCATCGAACGTGCTCAGTACCTCAGGGCAATATGCACTAAGCTGCTCCAGGAGAATTCCCGTAACGCTGTATGAGATTCTGAATTTACCGTCGTATTTGCGAATCAAATCGAGCATCAGGCGGTTGGCGGGAAGATAACATTTGTTGGCGACCTTTCGGCAAATCTCCGCGTTCTTGTGGTCGTCGAAATAATAGCTGTGGTCGTCAAATACGGTGTAATGCCTTAATCGTGTCGGCTGATGAACCTGAAAGTAAAAGCAAACCGAAGCCATTCCTTTGCCCTCGTCTAAAGTATGTTATCCTCGTATTCCCATTTCCGTTTGCATATTTCTTTTATCATTATCAATCCGCATACCTAAATCGACAATCGGCAATTGCTGAATTCTCAATTCAGTTATGCGCTCGCCCCAACAAGCGTATCTTCATAAATCCTCGCGCATTTTGCCGCCGAATCACTCCACCGAAGCTTTCTTACCTCATAATTGCCGTGGCTTCGCAGCGTTATCCCCAGTGGCGGATACTTCAATACGGCAACTATCTTATTCGCTATCTCATCGACGTCCCAGAAATCGACCTTCAGCGCATGCTGAATGACCTCTGAAACGCCGCTTTGCTTGCTGATTATAATCGGGACATCGTTGTCCAATGCCTCAAGAGGTGCAATCCCGAACGGCTCCGACACCGATGGCATAACGTACAGGTCCGCCATTTTGAAAATCTTATGAACGTCGTCGCCTCGTAAAAAGCCCGTAAATAAAACCTTGCTCCCTATCCCCAGCCCCGCGGCCATTTCGACCGACCGGTTCATCATGTCCCCCGACCCGGCCATTACGAATTTCACGTTGTCCATCTTCTCCAGGACCTTCTTGGCCGCCCGAAGGAAATAATCAGGCCCCTTCTGCATCGTTATCCGGCCCAGGAACAGAACGATTTTCTCGTCCCTGTTGATTACGGTATCCCCGATGGGCCAGTTATTGCCGTTTCTCTCAACCCCGTTATAAACGACCTCGACCTTGTCGCCGCTTATCCCGTACCGGCTGATGATTATATTTCTCGTAAGATAGCTCACCGCGATTATCTTGTCCGAAACGTGCATCCCCATCCGCTCGATGTCGTAAATCATCTGGTTGACGTGCTCGCCGCTGCGGTCAAATTCCGTCGAGTGAACGTGTATCACCAATGGCTTGCCTGTCAACCTTGCCACCGCCGCCCCTGCCGGATACGTCATCCAGTCGTGGGCGTGAATAACGTCGAATTCCTCATTCGCCGCCAGTCGTATCGCCAGCTCCGCATACCGCTGAACTTCCGCGTACATATCCCCGCTGTAATCCAGCGTCCCGATAAACTTGTCTGTCTTGCCATTCGCCATTCTAAGCTGGGCAAGCGAATCCTCGATTCTTTTCTGGTAGCTGTTCGCTGTCTGATATGGCTGTAACGCGGAGGTAAGCTTCCGGAATTTCACATTTTTCAGATGCAGCACCCGCTTTGACGTCTCCGCCGATTCCGCCTGAACTGCCGGGCTTACCAATTTCACGTGACTTGCATATTGTGTTTGAACCGCCGTCGGCAAAACGAAAGTTATCTGAACCCCCATCTGGTCCAGTGCCTTGGTCAGGCCATAACACGCCGTACCCAGTCCGCCGCTGATGTACGGGGGGAATTCCCAACCAAGCATGAAAACTTTCATTGTTCTACCTCGTTGCCTACCAGGCGTTAATAATACAATGCGTTAATTATTTAATTTGCAATGATTTATAACCACGTTCCATAAAAAGCGGTGTGGAATAACAAATACTCCAATAAACCGTCAAACCGCCGACTGCTTACTCTAAACGGTATCGTCAGGAATTTAGACCATCTTAAATTACGTCCAAAAACAAAGGCGGACGCCACATCCAAAAATAAGCTATCTGATACAATAATCGGGCTTTTCAGGCCTTACAGTTGAGTTTTTTTGGCTAATGGGGCAATTTGAACCTTACGCAATTGGATTTTACCGGTCCGGTACAGGGCAGGCAGGCAATATGAGAAATTGTAAGATTTTTTGAAAATTTTCGGGATTTTTTGAAATGCGGGTTTTCGACAGCTTTAAGGTGTGATAACTAAGCCGGGATGGGCAGTATTACAGCCGGCGGACAGGGGATTTAACCCTAAAGAACAATGGAAAAGGCCGACATGCCCGAAGACATATCGGCCTTTCTATGCTTTTTGCTTCCATGAACATAACCCCTTTAAAATAAGGGTGTTATGTTCGGACCAATACCGCCATTGCCAGGCAGCTGCCTGCTTAGCAATGAAAATGAAGATTAGAGGTCCTGTGGTTTAAGAGTGCTGCGACGATTTGCTTTTGTTCTTTCGCAGGCGTGGTCGAGCATGCAATAGACCTTATCGCTGATGGCGCCGATCGCATCAGACGAGGTCATCATCTTCTTGCTCTTTACATATGCTCTGACTTTGCTCGCGACAATCAAAACTTCTTTTGCCTTTGCCATGTTAAAAAAACCTCCATAAAAAAAGAACCTAAAATCTTGATTTAGCCGGCCCACACCATTGAGCCGGCAAACGAATTGTTCTCTTATATGTCGGATAACAATTCATTTTGCAACAGAAAAATGCCTATAAATGCAAAATTTTTAATCGGGGGGTCTGTTCCGCCAATAACGGCGTGCGGGTAATAAATCCAGTGAGATAGAAAAACTTATCTCACGGGATAAATATCTACGTAGCGGTTGCCGCCTGTGCGGTTCCATTCGTCGATTGCGGATTTGCCTTCGCCTAAATAGATATCAATGCGTTTTCCCTTTATTGACTGGCCGGAATCCTGAACTATGAAACTTGCGGAGGTAAGGCCTGCGGGGGTGGTTGCGCCGTTTTTGAAAAGAATGGTAACGGTTTGGCCGGGCGGGATGAGTGATGAATCGGCGGAGATAGAGGACCCTGGAGTGAGGGGCTGGCCTGTCGAGCCGGCGATTGATGGGACGATTGAATAGGCGGCGGAGTCGGGATGCAAAAGAGCCAGATTGCCGAAGCCGGTAAAGTCGGTGATGCCGAGGCGTGCGTAGTGATTGCGGAGGGTTTGCGGATTGGTGACCCATTTGCCTTCGGGGTTTCTGCCTGCGTTTGGGCCTGTGAGGCGGACGAAGGGGCCTGCACCTCCTGTATATTTGATATAGTCGCCATCGGGGGCGGTTTTGCCTGTGCCCTGCATAGCGACGCCAAGGCCGCCATATAAGAAGGATGCTTTCAAGGTACAGGTTTTGTTTGAAATGGTTGTGGTGATGGTTTGTGTGCCGGCGAGTTCGGAGTTGTAAACGCAATAATAGGCGGTCGCGTAAACGTTGGTAATAAGGGGCGACTGTTTATAAAAGTCATCCGAAGCGGCCGCCCTACCGCCGGCGACGGATAGCAGCGATATTAAGACCCACAACAGACACGATTTTTTCCTGCATTCCATCATTTCATTATACGGTTTGGTTTTAGCCGGAGTGATAGGGGTTATGCTTAAATGTGCTATCTTTATTGCTCACATAAACGCGGGCGACGGGGGCTGTTGAAAAAGTCGAGATTGCTTCGTCGCTTTGCTCCTCGCAATGACAAAAAGTGCATTTCCGAAACGGGCTCTCCGCTTCGTGTCGCGGGAATGACAAGAGGTCACGAGAATGACAGTTCCCCCCTAAGCAATTTTCTGATAAGCACAATTTTACGCCAATCGTATAAGTAAGCAGAGCAAGAAACAGAGTTGAAACCTTTCACAATGGACATAAATTTGAAAGGAGCTGACAATGATTACGCTAACGGACACAAGAAAAGCGGTGGAGTTTTTCGAGGCGAAGCTCGAATTTACTATCGGGCCGATCGAGCTGAACTCAATGATTGAAAGCGGCGAATACGTGAACATCCTTGATGTTCGCAACAAGGAGGATTTCAGCAAAGGTCATATACCGGGTGCAGTAAACCTTCCGAAGGAACGGTGGAACTCGTTTTATGGACTGAGCAAAGAAAGAGCCAACGTTGTGTATTGCTACTCGCAGCAGTGCCATCTGGCGGCGAAGGCATGCAAACTCTTTGCGGAAAACGGGTATCCGGTGATGGAGCTCGAAGGTGGCTTCGATGGGTGGCAGAAACATTCGCTGCCGGTCGGCAGGTAAATCAGCAACGCGTCGAAACAGACATTAGTGATTTGAGAGGAGCCGGTTTTTTAGCCGGCTTTTTTCTTTGTGCGGTTGTCAGCCGAGAATGAAGTTTGCGGTGGAGAAGTAAAAGAGCAGGGTAGCGAT
>Ga0187882_1004733_pt1 | contig 10929 bp, 9 predicted proteins | sample June2016WEW_19_1_3_FD_132991 | JGI IMG/M metagenome (GOLD analysis project Ga0187882, IMG submission 132991) | Peatland microbial communities from SPRUCE experiment site at the Marcell Experimental Forest, Minnesota, USA - June2016WEW_19_150 | ecosystem: Environmental > Terrestrial > Soil >...
GACGATGCGGGAACGACAACGCCGGCTGATACTACCACGACTACGCCGCCGGCCGATACTACCACGACTACGCCACCGGCCGATACTACCACGACTACGCCGCCGGCCGATACTACCACGACTACGCCGCCGGCCGATACTACTACGACTACGCCGCCGGCCGATACTACTACGACTACGCCACCGGCCGATACTACCACGACTGCACCGCCACCAGATACCGGCACAACCATACCACCGGTTTCTGACGCGACCGGAGCGGCCGGAACGATCCCTCCCCCACCTCCTCCCCCCACTCCTACCACTCCGGATACCACCACGGCCACTCCTTCGAATACAATGACGACGCCTTCGACCATAACAGCGCCCTCAGGGGCGCCGCCGGCCGATCCTTCAGGCTCACCTGTTGACACTTCAGGAACACCGGGATACCATCACCCATATACCCCACCTGCGCCCGGAAATCCTCCGCCTTCCGACCCCTCAGACCCTTCGGATCCTCTAGGGCATCACCATCATCCCAATCCCAATCCCAACCCCAATCCTCATCCACACCCCAATCCCAATCCCTATCCCTATCCCTATCCCTACTATCAGTATCCCTATTACCAGTATCCATCCTATTATTACCCCTATTACAACTATTACAACTCGGTGTTTCCTTATAACTATAACTACTACCTGACCAATCCTGTTCAACAGCAGCCCGATTATGCTCCGACAATCAGCTCTTTCACAGCTAATCCCAACTATGTTCAACCGGGGCAATCGGCCACACTATCATGGATAGTCAGCAACGCTACCACGGTCACCGTATCACCTTACGTTGGCTCAGTAGACATTTCCAGCTCTTCGGTCGTGACCCCGGCTACTACCACAACTTATACACTTACTGCCACTAACAGCGTGGGCACGGTGACCGCCAGCACCACCGTCACGGTGGCGCCTATGGTGAGTGCCTACCCCACATACATCAGCCCGCCGGTGGACCCAAGTACCAGCACTGAACCCAGCACTGTGATCACCCCTTCAGGGATCAACCCGTGGCTTCCCGCCATCCTGCTGATCGCCCTTATGGCCGCGGCAACCGCAGTTATCATAGCTCTCGTAACCAGGAAGCCTGCTGCAGCGGCACTTCAGCATTCCGGCACAACATCCGCCCTTACCACTGCAGCTGGGACGTCGCCTGCAGCTACACTGCCGGCCACCGGCACCCCGCATACCACGCCTATTGGGGCTGGTGCCGCACGGCTGGTAACGGCCGGCGGTGGCGAGCTGCCTATCAGGGGCGGCGCCATGTCTCTGGGACGCAGCGACCTCCGTGCCCTGGCCGCTGGGCCTGACAGGGCTGACCTCATATCGCGTAAACATCTCACCATGGATTACGAAAACGGCGATTACTACATCGAGGATGCCAACAGCACCAACGGAACCCGCCTCAACGGCGAATCCATACGGGGCAAGGGCAAACAGATGCTGAGAAACGGCGACACTATCGAGGTAGCGGACGCCTTAAAGCTCACTTTCAGGATCTAGTAACCCAAAGGCCGGCACGTTTTCACACTTCGTGCCGGCCTTTTTCTGTCTAAAATAACCACCCATGGACCGCCGTTTTTATGCTAGCATTGTAGGACAGTTAATTTTTAAGTCCCAGATCTGCAGACAAGGAGGTTGAAACGATGGCCAGGGCTTTTTGGAAAGGGGTTATCAGCTTCGGCATGGTCGCCATACCGGTTAAAATGTACGTGGCTACCGAGACCCACACTACGAGCTTTCACATACTGCACAAGAAATGCCTTTCCCGCTTGAAGCAGATGTGGTTCTGCCCGGTCGATAATGAATACCTGCCCCTGCAGGATATCGTGAGGGGCTATGAATATGCTCCCGGTCAGTATGTGGTGCTGGAAGAAAGCGACTTTAAGAAAGTCCCGCTCAAGACTTTGCACTCCATCAGTATTTCCGGCTTTGTAAATGCTGCTGAGATCGATCCTATTTACTATCAGGGCAGCCATTACCTGCAGCCGGATGAGCTGGGGGTCAAACCCTTTTCCCTGCTGCGCCAGACCCTGTTGAAGACTGGGCGCGTCGGCATCGCCAAGGTGACTTTCCAGCGCCAGGAGCACCTGTGTTGCCTGCGGCCTTTCGAAAATATAATGATGCTGCATACCATTCACTATCAATCCGATATTTTGCCCAAGGACGACCTCAAGCCCCCCGTGCAGGAGCTTTCCAAAGATGAACTGGATATGGCCTCCGCACTGGTTGCTGCCATGACTAAAAAGTTTAAGCCGGAAGATTACCGCGATGAATATCACGAAGCCCTGAAAAAGGTTATCGACGCCAGGGTGAAGGGACTGGTGATCAAGGCGCCCAGGGAGCCGAAGGCGGCCGTCAAAGACCTCATGGAGGCCCTGCGCACCAGTATTGAAACGGCCAGGAAGGAGACCGCTACGGCAGGAAGAATAAAATAGGTCCGGCAGGTTCGACCGGATTTTTACAACGTACAACTGGGCAGAGGATCAAGCCAACAGTTGGGCCATCTGCTCAGCATTCTTAACGGGGTTATCCTGATATTTATTCTTGAAGATAATGTGCAGCTCGTCGGTCTCCGCCGCCATCTTCTGTATGCGCGGCAGCCATTCCCGCAACTCATCCTCACTGTATAAATATTTGTAGCGCTCTACGGGGGTTATGCCCCGCTTCTCCCAGTTTTCAGTGTTGCGGCCGTGAAAGCGGATAATCCCGACCGAGGATGTGACTTCGGCCAGCGGCACTACGCTAGTCTTCAAACCCTGAGGTCCGTCGACACAAACCATGGCGATATCCAGCCTGTGCAGCAGTTCAAGAGTGGTTTCCCTGTTCCGCTCGTTAAACCAGTCATTAGTACGGAATTCCACAGCCAGATCATAACCGGCCAGTTTCTCTTTGCACTCCGTTATATAGTTCATGTTCCTGTGTTGAGCATGGAACCATGGTGGAAATTGCAGCAACAAAACCCCCAGCTTGCCGGCATCGGCCACCGGTTTCACCAGGTCATTAAATAAGCGCCACAGGGCATCCACCAGTGGAGGCGGCATAAGGTTTAAATAGAGGTTCCTATGACTGTAGTCCTCCAGGTCCTTGCGGGCAAAAGGAGGCAGGGCGGTGAAGGGGGTCGGGTGCCCCGTAAACAGGCTAAACACCTTAATGTCGAAAACGAATCCAGGCGGTGTTTGGGCCAGCCAGAGGTTAAGATTGGTCCTGGTGGGCATGATATGGAAGGCGGAATCTATCTCGGCCACCCCAAAACGGGCGCTATAATAGGCAAGACGCTCAGCCGGTGTCTTAATGCCCTCAGGATAGAACCCGTTTTTTGACAGGGCCGGGTCGGCCCACGAGGAAATTCCTATTAAAATTCGACCCATGGAATAAATCCGAACCTGTATTAATCTAATCATAAGCATATATTAGCTTCAGGTCAATGCCGTATCATCCCGCATCTATATTTGTCAGCCTGGACAATGAGCCTTCTTGCTGTCCGGCGGTATAATTTAATTGATGTTGAGGGAATACGAGGAGAAACGCGATTTCACCCGTAGCCCCGAGCCGATCCCGCGCCTGCCAGGCAGTGAAGGGCCGCTCAAATTTGTCGTTCAAAAACACTCCGCCCGCCGCCTTCATTACGATTTCCGCCTGGAAGTGGACGGAGTGCTCAAGTCCTGGTCCGTGCCATCCGGACCATCGGCCAACCCTTCGATAAAACGTCTGGCAGTTATGGTGGAAGATCATCCCCTGGACTATCGAACATTCGAGGGGAACATCCCCAAAGGCCAGTACGGCGCCGGCGAAGTTATCGTCTGGGACGAGGGCGACTATTCGCCGGAGGATGGCGACAGGCTATTCTTTGATGACGCTGAAACGGCCGGTCGATTAATGAGGAAAGGGCTTGAGAGCGGCAACATATCGATTACCCTGCGCGGCCGCCGCATGAAGGGGTCATGGACGCTGGTCAAGATGTCCGGCCCTAATAATAACTGGCTCCTGATCAAACACAGGGACAAGTTCGCCGGGGATGGTCACGACCTTCTAAGCGAAAATACGTCGGTGCGTTCGGGCCTGAGCATCGATGATATCAAGGCAGGGCATTTGCCGCCCGCCGGGTTGGACAGCAATCCCGATCCTGGTAATCTGCCGGGGGCCAGCCGGGAGCCTTTCCCATCTTCGATTGCCCCCATGTTGGCCGGGTTGGCCGCCTTGCCGCCGGCGGAGCCCGGGTGGCTATTCGAGCCCAAGCTGGACGGCTTCCGCACTCTGGCAATTATCCAGGAGGGTAAGGCCAAACTGGTCTCCCGCAACGGTCTGGACATCAGCAGCCGCTATCCCCCGCTGATCAAGGAAATCAGTAACCAAAAATATACCGATCTGGTATTGGATGGTGAGATAACGGCGCTGGATGAAAACGGGCTGCCCTGCTTCCAGTGCCTGCAGGATTATCTGAAAGCCAACAAGGAAGCTGACCCGGACCCGGCATCCACGCCGCTCATATATTACGTTTTCGATATCCTTTACATGGACGGATATGGGCTGTGGAACGTCCCACTAACTCAGCGTAAGAAATTACTGGGCCGGATTTTAAAGGATACCGGCATTGTCCGCCCGGTGGCCTACTTCGAAAATGACGGGCCTGCAGTCTACCGTGCGTCTATCGGGCAGGGGCTGGAGGGGATTATAGCCAAGCGCCAGGACAGCCTGTATGAGCCGGGTCGGCGCAGCCATAGCTGGCTGAAGATAAAGGCTACGCTCAGCGATGACTTTGTGATCGGCGGCTTCACTCCGGGTTACGGCAACCGGGCACACACCTTCGGGGCACTGCTTCTGGGATATTATGATGCCGGGGGTCTCCTGGCATACGCAGGGCATGTTGGCAGCGGCTTCGATGATCAAAGATTGTCGGATTTGCAGGCTCGCATGCAGCGTATCGTCTCTGCCGACTGCCCCTTCACTCCACCACCACCGCTGCATACGGTCGCCACCTGGATACGCCCCGAACTGGTGGCCGAGGTCAAGTTCGCCCAGTGGACGCAGGACGGCCGCCTCCGTCAACCCGTATTTTTACGCCTGCGCGAAGATAAAATGCCGCGTGAAGTTCATCGCACGGTGATCATGTCTGCACCCGGCGATGTCCAGCCTGCGAAAGCCGACTCTCTTTTCACGGAGATGGAAAAAATATTGAAGCAACTTGCCGACCCACGGGAAGACCTGGATATCACGGTGCAGGGACATAAAATCTCCTTGACCAATCTCGATAAAGAGCTCTGGCCGGGGATAGACGCACGGCCGTCTTTTACCAAGCGCGACCTGGTCTCATATCTCATAACGGTCTCGCCCTTCATCCTGCCCCACCTGGAAGACCGCCCTCTTACGCTCAGCCGCTATCCGGCAGGCATAGGGGGCCAGCACTTTTACCAGAGGCATTGGGATAGCCCCAAACCTGAATTTGTGGAGACGGTGGCCCTGGCCACAGAACATGAAACAAATGTCAAAGACTACCTGGAATGTAATAACCTGCCCACGCTGGTATGGCTGGGGCAGCTCGGTACCATCGAATATCACTCGTGGTTCTCCCGTGTCAGCGCGGCCCCCGAAGGCCGCATCGGCGATGCCGGCGATAAAAACATCGATATCACCGACTATCCCGATTTCATCATCTTCGACCTCGACCCCTATATATATTCGGGCAAAGAGGCCAGAGGGGCTGAGCCTGAATTCAACACAGCCGCATTCGACGGCGTATGCAAAGTGGCGTTGTGGCTCAAAGAGACGCTGGACTCACTCTCACTCTCATCCTTCGTCAAAACCTCGGGGCGTACCGGCTTGCATATCTATGTGCCTATCAACCGGCAATTAGACTACCGCGCCGTCCGCTCGGCGGCTGAAACCATCGCCCGCTTCGTGCTGCGCCAGCATCCTCGAGAAGTAACCGTCGAGTGGGCCGTGGAAAAGCGCACCGGCAAGATTTTCATAGATTACAATCAGAATGTAAGAGGCAAGACCCTGGCCTCGGCCTACTCCCCCCGCGCTGCCCCCGGAGCGACCGTTTCGGTCCCTCTACGCTGGGACGAGCTTGGTAAAATCTCCCCCGCCAGCTGCGATATTCAATCGGTTCCCTGGCGGCTGGCCGAGACAGGCGACCTCTGGTCTAAAATTTTAGACGCCAAACGAGATTTGAAGAATCTGCTGAAACTGTGAAATCACTATTCAACAGGTACTGATTACACGCGCACTACGCCCGGCTCGACGTGCTCCATATCGGTTGCCATCTGCTCCAGTACGCCGAGGTGGTACACCTTTTTCATCTCACCCACGATCCACCTCCCTTTGCCACAGCCATGAGCAAAGGCCATCACATTGTCGATAAATTCACTTTCATCGTACACTGCCGTGATGATTTGACCGGCCAAAGCCTCTTTGCCGGTAAAGCGCCTGCCACTGAGGATGATATCCTCCACCATGTACATAGGCATAACATGTTTCAATAGCGCAGCGGTGCCGGGCACGATCGGGTATCTCCTATCGATGGCTGGTATGCAAAAGTATCCATGTTGCGAGAGCATGAAACGGAAATCAAAGCAACAGCTAAGGACGGCGCCTCCCCCGAAGACGTGCCCATTGATGGCGGCAATAGTAAGCAAGGGATAGGTAAGCAGTCTTCTGCGCAGTTCGATGTCCTCAGCCAGGAACTGACTGACCGCCTCTTTATCACCCACCGCCAGCCTGGCATTGATCCAGTCGGTATCGAAGCCGTTGGACCATACCCTGGCATGTCCCGATTTCACCACCAGGGTCAGGGCCTCGGTCTCCTTCTCAACCCTATCCAATATTCCGAGCAAAGAAATGGCCAGGTCTAGATTAAGCCGGTTATCGTCCTGGTCCAGGGTGACAACTGCAACTTTGCCATCCAACTTTAAGTCAAGCTTTGCCAAATCTTAATCCTCAAACTTAAATGCAGAAATTTAACCGATATCGCGGACAGAATGGAGAATCAGTTGTTTTCTCCCTTAATAAATTACTGAAGCCGCTGCAGAGCTTCGTCCACTTCCTTTACGCTGCCGAACCCGCCGTTTTTGTAGAATCTGATAACCGACCCCGTATCCAGCACAAACCACGATGGTATCGTCTTGAGTTGGCAGGTGGAGGCCAGTTGGCTGGTGGGATCTATATAAATCGGAACGGTCAATGCATATTTCTTGGCCCAGTCTATTACCTCGGATATTTTGGGGTTGCCGGTAACCAGGAACATGGTAACATCCTTCCTGGCCCCGTTCTCATAGTAATCATTCAAAATTAGAGCCTGCTGTGTGCATATCCCGCACTCGGTATTTACGAAGACCAGTATGACTCTTTTACCAGCAATATCGCCATTGGAGAAGCCGGTATCATTGAGAGTTTTGAAGCTAAAATCGGGTATCCTGCAGTTGATCTTGCAGCATACGGGCGCCGTGAGCAGGGTTGTGAACGGGGTGGAGTCCTGCTGAGCCGATTCGCCATATTCATTGTCCGACTTTACGCTTAAAAAGTAACGTGTTTGAGGGCCAAGCCTGTCCAGATGGATTTTATGTTCGAAAACCATGCTGCTGTCCGACTGGGTCTGGTTTTCGCTGGACTTATCCGCAGTAAAGCTAACCGAGCTGTTGGCGGGCTTATTGGTGATCCAGCTTACCCAGGCGTCGGAGCTCGTGATATCGTAAACGCTGATATTGGTAACGGTCAGTTTTCCCGGCATTACACCTGTCTCAGCCGTGGTAAAAGACCCGTCTGATGAAACGGCTTCGTTGCCGCAGACGTCAACTGCTTTCAGGTGATAGTGATAGGTAGTCTTGGGCTGCAAATTCTGGATGACCATACTATGGTCCGCCAGCAAAGTTGCATCTTCACCGGCTTTAAAAGGGTATGCGCCTACCGTTAAACCATATTCCAACAGGCTGGTAGAGGGTTTGCTGGTCTTCCATGAAATCACAGCATGATCGTTAAATACATCGGAATGGCTGACTGTGTCGATATACAGGGGGTTTGTCTCGCAGTCCTGTGCCTCACTGAGGACCGATTTGATCTCGTTTATGGCCAGTACAAAGCCTTCGCGTCCCGGCTGGGTGTTATCCCAACCTACGGTCCCTATTATTTCCCCGGCCTTGTTGACAACCGCGCCCCCGGCCGACCCTGGGTCCAGAGCGGCACTGGCCTGAAATTCTTTATATTTATCGCGGTCCGGAAACCCTGTAATTGTGCCCTTGGTAATAGCCGGGGCTTTGGCCGAGGGGAGATAAGCCACAACTGAAATATCGTCCCACAGCTGCACCAGGTCGGAGTCTCCCAGTGGGGCCGGCTGCAGAGCCGGGTAATTCCCTTTGATTTTTATTACGGCTATATCCCGCAAATAGTCGGTGCAAAGCAGTATTCCTTCATAGCGGGTACTGCCCGGCTTCAATTCTATTTCGATCTTGCCGCCGCCTATCCTTTGAGCACTGGTAACCACATAGCCGGCTTTATCTATTATCACGCCCGTCAGTGTGTCATTGTCCGTATAAATTCTCACCACCGAATCCACGACTTTATTGGAGCACGAGCATAAAATAAGCGAAAAAAGCGCAAGCGCAAATATCAAGATAACGGCAATCTTAATTTTATGCGGCCTGGAGTTGATCGGAGTATTTTCTGGTAACAATCGAGTCACTTTATCGGTACATTGGCCGGGTCCAGATTCGGTCTTTCGACGTGGCCCATGAGATAGCCGATGTCCTTGTACATTACTTTTTTCATCTCGCCTATGATCCACCTGCCCTTATTCAGACCTTTAGCAAAGGCTGTAGCCTCTTTCATAAGCTCGTCCAGCGTGCAGGCTTTGCGTATAACATGATATTTTTCCAATTCCCCTGCGGTGAAGCGCTTGCCTAAAAACTCGGCCTCCTCCACCATATGCTTGGGCAATGCCTTTTTAATGAGCGCATCCATATAGTGAAGGAAGGGGATGTTTATATCGACCTCGGGAAAGCATAAAAAGCCGCGGTCATTGCGCATGAAGCGGAAATCATGGCAACAGGCGAAGATAGCTCCGCTGGCGAAGGCGTGTCCCGTTATGGCCGCTACGGTTATCATCGGATAAAACAGCATACGCTTCATCATCTTATCCTGCAGATCCAGGAACTTCACAACATCCGGGTCCTTCCTGCCGACGGCCGGAATAAGCCAGTCCAGGTCCATGCCGTTGGACCATATTTTCTCGTGTGTGGCATTGACCACCAGCGCGTTAACATTCGTTTTCTTCTCGATATCGTCAAGGGCGGCCATCATCTCGTTGCAGAAGGCCAGGTTGAACCTGTTCTCGCCGGCGTTCATAGTGAGCACGGCGATATTCTCATCAACTTTCCATTCAATTGAAGACAAGAGAAAACCTCCGTAAAATTAATCAGGCAGCCGCTCTGTAGAGGAACCCTGACCGGGCGGCAACAACTATTATATACCAAACCGGCATAACCGCTCCAACGCATATTGTAATGTTAACGGATTTTGTGCACAATTAGTAAGCCCGGTTCGGCACACAACAAATTCACTTAAGGAGATAATTTTCATGGACAGCGTACTCGTTATCGGCGCGGGCTTCATGGGAGGCGGAATCGCGCAAGTGGCGGCGCAGGGGGGATACAGAGTATATCTTCAGGATGCCAGTCCTGAAGCTGTAGACAAAACGATACGACAGATTAAATGGTCTACTGATAAACTTGCGGCCAAAGGGAAGATCAAGGACAAAGCTAAGGCTGTGCAGGACAGGATAAGCGTAGTCAAGGACTTATCCGTTGCCTCGCAATGCCAGTGGGTGATAGAAGCTGTCTACGAGGATGAGAACCTCAAGAAAAAGATCTTCAAAAAGCTGGATAAAATCTGCCCTGTCAGCACAATTCTGGCCACCAATACATCATGCATCCCTATCACCCATATTGCTGCCGTAACCCAACACCCCGAGCGTGTCGTCGGCATGCATTTCTTCGGTCCCGTTCCCCTCATGATGCTGGTTGAAGTCATCAAGGGCGAAAAAACTTCGGATGAGGTCTTTCGGAAAAGCGTTGATTTTATCCTATCCCTCGAGCATTACCCGGTAAAGGTCAAGAAGGACATACCCAGGTTCGTTATGAACCGTATCAGTTCGGTCGCCTTCAGGGAAGCGCTCGACCTGGTATGGAAAGGCATCGCCACCGTCGAGGATGTGGATAAAGGGATGCAATACGGCTTTAACTGGAATATAGGGCCGTTTGAGATCGCCGATAACTCGGGGCTGGATACCTACCTGCGCGTGGGCAGGACCTTCGCAGGGCTGGAAGACGGCGGTGATCCCGCATTATTACTTGTAATCGAAAAAATGGTCAACGCCGGCCGGCTGGGACGCAAGGTAGGTAAAGGATTCTACGACTATACCCCGGATGGCAAAATAATACCCTTCGACATTACCACCCTGAAATAATAATTTGACCGCACAAAGAGCGCTCCCGGCACGTTAAATAGCGGGAGCGCTCATCCAATAATTTCTATAATTCTACGGTCAGCCCCTCATGGCCTACTTCCAGTTCTTTGCCGAGCCTTTGACCCGCCACGGCGAGCTCAGCGCGCAGCTTATCCTCCCATAGGGTCGATACATGAGCGGCTATTACACGCGGTAAGTACCCCTTTAATTTTTGAAACTGCTGCAGTTCCTCAACCAACAGGTCCGGTGTAAGATGTCCCAGCCCACGCATGGCGTCCCCCATACTGTTCAGGCCAGTTATCTCGATAAACAACACCTCCGGACTAATATGTTCCCAGCAGCCGGATAGTCCCGGCCCGGTATCACCGGTATAAAAGAAACTTCTCCCGCTGCGTGAAGTAACCAGGAAACCGACCGAGGGTACGGAATGGTTGACC
>Ga0187882_1004738_pt1 | contig 10918 bp, 8 predicted proteins | sample June2016WEW_19_1_3_FD_132991 | JGI IMG/M metagenome (GOLD analysis project Ga0187882, IMG submission 132991) | Peatland microbial communities from SPRUCE experiment site at the Marcell Experimental Forest, Minnesota, USA - June2016WEW_19_150 | ecosystem: Environmental > Terrestrial > Soil >...
ATTTCCGCCGTGAACGATGGTCATAAGTCGTGTCCCCAGGAGGGTAAATTGGTAAATGAGTGAACATGTGAATTGGTGAATGGGCAAAAGCTGGTTTTTTTTCTATTCACCTACTCACTCATTCACCAATTCACAAGCATTTTAGTCAGCATTATGCAGGCTGCCATGAAGAAGGCCAGCCCTGAACTCAGGTACATCAGCCGGATCATCCTGCTGTAGGTCTCGAGCGTTATCGGGGCCAGGAGGTCGCCCAGGCGGGGTTTCCCGACCGGCTGTCCGAAATAGACGTTGGTGCCGCCGAGTTGGACCCCGAGCGCTCCTGCCGCCGCGGCTTCGGGATATCCGGCGTTGGGGCTTTTCATCTTCGGCGCGTCCCTCATCATGACGCGTATTGCGGCCCGCCAGTCCTCGCCGGCGCAGGCCGAGGCGCCGACAAGCAGCCATCCGCTGATTCGGGCGGGGACCCAGTTCGCCACGTCGTCGGCGCGCGCGGCAAAAGAACCGAACCACCGGTAGCGTTCGTTCCTGTACCCCAGCATGGAATCCATGGTGTTTATGGCTTTGTATGCGAGCGCGCCAACCGGTCCGAAGAGCGCGAGGTATAAAAGCGGGGCCACTATTCCGTCCGATATGTTTTCGGAAACCGTCTCCACCAGCGCGCGCACAATGGCCGTTTCATCCAGTTGGGAGGTTTGGCGGCTTACGATGAACGACAGGCGTTCGCGGGCAAGATCCAGGTCGTTGTCGCGCAGGGCCCTGGCGACGATTGATGATTCCTTGTGGAGGCAGCGCGTGGCAAGAGTAGTGTAGGCGAGCCATATCATGGCGAGGTCGGCGAATACGGGGCCTGCGAGGCGGCATAATTCTATGAAAGCCTGTGCCGATACCAGTACGACCGTTATCACCGCCGCCCAGAGGGCAAAGCCCGAGACCCGCAACAGGGCAGGGGACGCCGAATCGGGATAGAGCAGATTTTCAATCAGGGTGATGAGCCGGCCGATCCAGCGGATCGGGTGAGGCATCCATTTGGGATCGCCTGCCGCAAGGTCGAGAAGGTAGGCCGCGGCCAGTTGCCAGGTGAGAAATGTCATTTCTATCCGAATCATCCCTTGAAAAGGATATCGAGGACCCGTCCGACATCGACGTGCTTGCGCACAAGCTCGGCAAGACGATCGTATTGCTCCTCTTTCCAGGGCCGGAATGAAAAGGGACCGGGAGCCGGGGCGCTTTTGCCCGACCTTTTTCCGATATCTTCGATAAACTTGTTGCGGAACCCGTCGTTGTCGAATATCCCGTGAATATACGTGCCCCAGGCTCTTCCGTCGGGCTGCGAAAGCCCATCTTCCACGTCAGCGGGCTTGCCCTCCCGGCGCATGATCCTGAAAATCGGTTTTGCCTCACCGCCCGAGGCGCTCCTGCCCATGTGGATCTCGTATCCGGCAAGCTCGCCACCGCCCCCCGCAAAGGGCAAGGATTCGGAGATGACACGGGCCTCGACCTGCGAGGTTATCTTCTCGGGATACATTTCGGTTTCCATATCCAGCAGCCCCAGGCCCGAGATCGTCCCCAGCGAACTCTCGATTGCGTGCGGGTCGCGCACCACGGTCCCCATCATCTGATAGCCGCCGCAGAGCCCCACGACGGCGCCTCCCGATTTATGAAAGGCGCTCAGCGCATCGGCCATGCCGCTTTTGCGCATCGCGGCGAGATCTTCGATCGTATTCTTGCTTCCAGGAATGATCACGGCGTCGAAGCCAAAAATTTGGGCCGGCCTGTCGAAATAGACCAACTCGACTTTCGGGTCCATCTCGAAGGGGTCGAAATCGGTATAGTTTGAAATGAAAGGCAGGCGGACGACGCCGATACGAATCAAGCCGGGAACGCCCCCGGGTTCGGGTCTGATCATTCGCCTTCCAAGGGCCACACTGTCTTCTTCGGGCAGGGAAATATCGTCGAAGTAAGGCACGACCCCAAACACCGGCACACCTGAGCGCGATTGCAGTATTTGAACGCCGTCTTCGAAAAGGCGAGGGTCCCCTCTTAGTTTGTTTACGATGAACCCGATTATCCGGGCCCGCTCGGCGGGCTGCAAAAGTGAGATGCTGCCCAGAAGAGATGCGAATATTCCCCCCCGGTCGATGTCCCCCACCAGGATGCATTTGGCGTCCGCCATCTCGGCCATCGCCATATTCACAAGGTCGTGCTCTTTCAGGTTCAGCTCTACCGCGCTTCCCGCACCCTCTATGACAATTATGTCGTTTTTTGCGCTAAGCCTTTCAAAGGCGTCATGCACTACCGGTACGAGTTCTTTTTTATATTCGTAATATTGCTTTGCCGAAAAATTTCCGACAACGCTTCCGAGCACTATGACCTGAGAGCCCATCTGAGACGTCGGTTTGAGCAGGATGGGGTTCATGTCCACGTGAGGCTCGATCCCGGCCGCTTCGGCCTGTACGACCTGGGCGCGACCCATTTCGCCGTTTTGAGGGGTTATGAAGGAGTTCAAGGCCATGTTCTGCGCTTTGAAGGGGGCGACCCGGTATCCCTCGTTTTTGAAAATTCGGCAGAAAGCGGCGGCCAGGACGCTTTTGCCAACGTCGGAGCCGGTCCCCAAAAACATTAGTGCTTTCGCGCTGGACATCTTAAATCCCTTTGCCTCCCTTTTTCCATTCGGCGCAGCTGTGCACAAACCGGTAAGGGGCCTCGGGGGCGCTGCCCCAGTGAAGGTGGATGTAGCTGGCAAGCACGGACCCTTTCTGATAGCCCTCGGGGCGGGCGGCTTCGTGTTTGCGCAGGTGCAGATCATAGGCTGAATCGATCTCCGCGTTCTCTTCCGGTTCGACTATTTCGGAGTAGTGAAATTCATGGCCCCGGATGACGGTACCCGGCGCGCCAAGCAGACATTGCCGCCTCAAAACCACCTCGGTATATCCAAGCGCCTTGCGGCTGGAGAGCATCCTGGTCCCGAAGGGCAGTATGCCGGCCATGGGATATCTTTTTCCTTCAATAGTTTCGATAAAGCGGCCAAGGGTCATCAGGCCCCCGCATTCGGCATAGATCGGCATCCCTTGCGCGGCGCGTTCTCGAATCGCCTGAAAAAAACCGGCGTTGCCGGATATCTCCCTGGCAAAAAGTTCGGGGTATCCCCCACCCAGATACGCCCCTGAGCATTGCTCCGGGAGGGTTTCGCCGGAAAGCGGAGAAAAAAAACGAAGCCGCGCTCCCGCCTGCTCAAGAAGCTCCAGGTTGTCCGGGTAGTAAAAGCAGAACGCGGCGTCGCGCGCCACTGCAATCTCCGGTCTGTCCGGCATTTCAGCGAGCGGTGAGCGGTGAGCGGTGAATAGTTCATGCCGGCCCTCCGATTCCCCCGCCTTTTCCAAAGGGGAGGATAACCGGGCCTTTGCAAGGAGCAGGTCGATGTCGATGTGCTTTTCCACCAACTCGGCCAACCTCTTCTGCCACTCTGTGTCCAGGTCCATTTCGTCGGCGGTCACCAGTCCCAGGTGCCGCTCGGGTATACTGACCCGGTCCTCTCTAGGGACCCCACCCAGGACGGAAACCCCGGGGCATGCGGAACCCACGGCCTCCTTCAGGTACTCCAGGTGGGCCTCGCCGCCGATCCGGTTGAAAATCACCCCGGCAAATTCGAGCGCCGGATCAAAGTGTGTAAATCCATATATCAGGGCCGCGGCGCTCCTTGCCATGCTTCGCGCGTCCACCACCAGTAGGACGGGGACCCCGAGCCATTTGGCCATCTCGGCGCTGCTGCCCGATTCCGTCTGGCCCTCATAGCCGTCGAAAAGCCCCATGACGCCTTCGATCAAACCAACGTCGGAGCGTTGCGCAAGGCGCCGGAAAAGGTCCGTGTTCCAGCCGCGGCCAAGCATCCATCCATCCAGGTTGCGGCTTTGCTTTCCGGCTATCCGGGCGTGCAGGCCCGGGTCTATGAAATCGGGCCCTACCTTGAAGGGCTGAACGCTCAGGCCTCTGGCCCTCAATGCGGCGAGCAATGCGAGCGCAATTGTCGTCTTGCCGCACCCGCTGTGCGTTCCACCTATCAGGAAGGCGTGTTTTTGTCGGGGGTCGCCGGCCATTATCTGCTTTCCTTCGAAAAGTTCATCTATCTTGTAAGGTGTTTCCAAGGCTATCCTAATTTTTGATCACCTTTTTGGAAATAGAAAACTGCCTGTGCATCTTAACTCATTGTTTCCGCGGGGTGGACAATGAAGATTTGCCGGAAAGATTTTGCGAAGCGCCGCATCGGTTCGGCGGCCGGACCCGTTTACGCCGGATAACCGCATGCACCCGCGGGTAAGGCAAACTGCCGGGTTGCTCTTTAACACAAAGAACTTCTGATATACTGCCATATTGTTGGTTTGAGCACGCAGGTGGAAAGCAAAAACTTAAAGAGGCCGTGGCCCCCCGGGAGACGGTCCTGAGAAGAATATGATCTGGAAGCTCAAAGAACGGCAGCAAAAATGGCTTGAAGGCGAAAAAGGGACCATCGTAAAGAACTGGGGAGGTAAAACGCGCATCGCCCTGGCATTTCCGAACCGTTATGCCGTGGGGATGTCAAACCTTGGGCTTCACTCCGTCTATGAGGCCCTGAACAGGTTTGAAAGCGTGGTCTGCGAGCGCGTGTTCTATCCTGAGCCGCAGGACCTCGGCGTGGTCAGCCAATCTCCGGGGAGTCTGCTCTCGGTCGAGTCCCAAAGGCCGCTTCGCGATTTTCACCTTGTGGCCTTCAGCGTTCCTTATGAAAACGATTACCCGAACCTGCTTGAAATGCTGCGGTTCGCAGCGATACCCTCGCGCTCCAGTGAGCGAACCCCCGCACATCCCCTGGTGGGTGGAGGGGGAGTGGCGCTTTTCCTCAACCCCGAACCGCTTGCCCCTTTTTTGGATTTCATGTTCATTGGAGAGGGCGAAACTCTTATTCCCGACTTCATCGGCTTCTGGAAACAGTTCGAGAGCAGCTCCGCCGGCCGCTCCGAAATTCTGAAAGAGATGGGCCGCTCGGTCGAAGGGATCTATGTCCCCTCATTTTACGAGTCTCACTTCAATGCGGACGGCCTCCTGGATTCAATCGGTCCATCGGATGGGAGCGGCCTTCCGGACAGGGTCGTCGCCAGGCGCGCGGCCCTTTGCGCCAAGCCGCCGTGCAGAACGGTTATATTCACTGCCGATACCGAATTCAGCAACTCCCTGCTGCTGGAAATCGGACGGGGCTGCGGGCGTGGGTGCCGGTTTTGCGCCGCCGGGTTCGTGTATCGGCCCGTGCGCTATCACGGCGCGCGGGAGCTGCTTCAGGCCGCCGCTGAGGCAAACCCGACTACGAATAGAATCGGCCTGGTAAGCGCGGCCGTATCCGATCATCCGGAAATAACCAGCTTATGCGCGACGCTGCTCGACCGGGGCGCAGCGCTCTCTTTTTCTTCGCTCCGGGCCGATACGCTTGGCAATCAAATCCTTTCGTCGCTCGAATCGAGCGAGCACCGGGCGGTAGCGATAGCCCCCGAGGCTGGATCGGAAAGACTCAGGCGGGTTATCAACAAAAATTTGTCCGAAGATCAGATATACAAGGCAGCCTCGATGCTGGCCGAAAAAGGGATCCTTAATATCAAGCTCTATTTTATGGTCGGGCTTCCGACCGAAACCCCCGAAGACCTGGAGGCAATCGTCGAGCTTGCAAAAGGGATCCGCCATCACGTGCTCAGCGCGAGCCGGGGTAAAACACGGCTCGGCACCATTACTCTGAGCGTAAATTCTTTTGTCCCTAAGCCCTTCACACCCTTCCAGTGGGCGGCTTTCGCCGGCGTGGGGGAACTCAGGAAAAAAGGGGGCTGGATTCAAAAAGCACTGCGAAAAGTGCCCAACATGCGGGTCCATTTCGACCTGCCGAAATGGGCATACGTCCAGGCCCTCCTGTCCAGGGGGGACCGCAGGGTTTCCTTTTTTCTGGAAAAGGTCGCGCTGGATGGGCTTGCCTGGGGACGCGCGATGCGCGATGCGCCCCTGAACCCCGATTTCTGGGTAATGAGGGAGCGTGGGCGTGATGAAAAATTCCCCTGGGAGGTAATCGATCACGGGATCGATCGTAAATTCCTGTGGGAGGAATACGGGCGTGCTATTGAGGGGAAAAGCAGCCCCGAATGCCGGCCCGAACAGAATTGCAGGAGATGCGGGGTCTGCGGCCCGTGAGACGCGGGGAAAAGAAAGACGCGGGGACGCGGAGAAAAAAATACAGACAGACAAACGCGGAGACACGGAGAAAAAACAGACGCGGGGACACGGAGACGCGGGGACGCTGGGACACGGAGGCTGGATGCTGGATGTCGTTGCTGAAAAACTTACCCGAATCTACCCCATGGGGAAGGGCGAGGTGGTCGGGCTGCGCGAGGTCGACCTGGAAATTCCGCACGGGGAATTGGTGATAATCAAAGGGGAAAGCGGATCGGGCAAAAGCACGCTGCTGTCGCTTCTCGCCGGGCTGGACCGGCCGACGGGCGGAAGCCTGATCGTGGCCGGAGTGAAGCTCGATCTGGCCTCCTCCCGCGAGCTGACCGAATTTCGCAGGAAATCCGTCGGAATCGTCTTTCAGTCTTTTAATCTTTTACCTACACTCACCGTACTGGAGAACGTGCGCCTTCCCGGCCTGTTGGCGGGACAGGAGCGCCGGAAACTTTCCGGGCGTGCCGGGGAACTTCTCGCCCGGCTCGGCATGGACCGGCGCGCGGGTCACTTTCCCTCGCAGCTCTCAGGGGGCGAGATGCAGCGGTGCGCCATAGCCCGCGCCCTTATAAATGATCCGTCCCTGATTCTTGCTGACGAGCCCACGGGCAACCTCGACAGCAAAAACGGGACGGCCGTCGTCGAGCTTCTCGCAGAGCTTAACCGTGATCTTCGCCGAACCGTCATAATCGCTACTCACAGCTCTTTCGCCGACCCCTACGGCACCTCGGCAATAGTGTTGAGGGACGGTTGCATAGTGGAGCGATCCGGAAGATGAGCGCCTTTGTTCGCCTCTGGATCTGGTTCAGCTTCCGTGAACTCAAAGGCCATGCCTGGCGGACCCTTGCCGTGCTGCTTGGAATAGGCCTGGGGGCCGGCGTTTTTACGAGTGTGCGGCTTGCCGCCAACGCCTCGGTCCAGTCGTTCGCAAATGGTGTCGACGCAATTTCAGGAAAGGCGGACCGGACCGTTACACGCCCGGGCGGGGGCCTTCCCGAGGGACTTGTGCCCGTGCTGCTCGATTCCAGCGACATTATTGCGGCTTCTCCCTTCATGTCCACCTATGTCCAGGTGGAAGGCGACGATGAGCCGCTGCTCCTGATCGGAATCGATCCGGTCCTCGACGGGCAGCTGCGGACACACAAATCCGCTCATCCCGATCCCAAGGGGGATTTTTCATCGTGGGGCCGGCTTGTCGGCGACCCTTTCACGATGATCGTCGGGGAAAAATTTTTGCAAAAAGGTGCGCCTCACGGCCGCGAGCAGGTGCGTCTCCAGGGCCCTGCCGGCGTTAGCTCTTTTGAGGTGGTGGGAGAGCTTGCCCCCGAGGGCCTTGCCACGCTCGAGGGAAGCAACATAGCGATAGTCGATATCGCCACCTTCCAGGAATTTACCGGAGTCTACGGACAGGTCGACCGCATCGACCTTATTTTCACCAGACCCCTCACGGAAGATAAGCTCGACAGGGTAAAGGCCCTTTTGCCGCCGGGGGTGGAACTCACTGAGCCCTCGGAGGCCAGGGAAAGCGGCCGCGTGATGATCCGGGCCTACGAGTTGAACCTGTCGGTCCTTAGCTTCGTGTCGCTCTTCGTCGGTATGTTCCTGGTCTACAGCCTGATCTCTCTTCATGCGACATCGAGACGGAAGGAGCTTGCGATTTTGCGCTCGGTGGGGGCGTCGGCGCACATGATCTTTATGCTGTTCATCGCCGAAGGCTGCTTTTTCGGGGTTGCGGGGTGGGTGCTGGCGATCCCGCTCAGCGTTTCCATGACCGGGAAACTGATTGGCTATGTCAGCTCGACAGTGTCCCACCTTTTCGTGCGGGTAAATGTGGAGGGTTTTGGAATTACGGGCCGGGAAATCGTGCTGTCTTTTTCCATAACTCTGGTGGTGGCGGCCCTGGCCGCATGTCAGCCCGCCTTCGAAGCCTCGAGGGTCCGGGCCGTCGAGGCGCTGCTCATGCGCGAAAACGTTTCTTTCGAAGAGGGAAGGCTCATCAGGCGGCTTGCCCTTTTCGGGTTTGTTCTCGTGGCAAGTGTCTGGCCCGTTTCCAGGATGTCCGCATTTTCCGGCATTCCTGTCCCCGGATACATGGCGACTTTTTTTCTGTTTCTCGGATTTGCGCTCTTTTCGCCCCTCATCCTGAAGGCGGCCGGGACATATCTGCCTGCCCTCGTGTCCAGGGCGGGCCTGGGTGAGACGGCGCACCTCGGGACAAGCTATCTGAAAAGCGCCGGGGCCAGGGTGGCTATTTCAGCCGGAGCGCTCATAACGGCAATCGCCCTTTTTTCGGCGCTGGTCATCATGGTCCACAGCTTCCGGGAGACGGTTTCCACCTGGGTCAAACAGAGCATAAACGGAGACCTTTACGTGCGGGCAAAAATGGCGGACATAAACGGCTACCGCGACCCGCTTCCACCCGAAATCGCAGCCGAACTCGAGGAGCTGCGAAATGAGGCTGACCTGGTTCCCTACCGCCGGATATTTCTGAACCGCGGCGGTGTCCAGTACCTGCTCGAACCCATCGACACGGACAGCTACATGCGCCGCTCCGGCTTTATTTTCGTTGAAGGCGACGCACGCACCGTTTCGCCCGCCCTAAATGAGGGCAGAGGCGTCATTGTTTCCGAGGTGTTTTCGAACCAGACCGGATTGCGGGTTGGAAAGCGGTTCAAAGCCGTTGTGGAATCAGCTGAACTCGATCTGCCGATTGTCGGAATTATTCGGGACTATCGGACTCAGGGCGGCGTCGTGTATTGCTCGCTGTCTTTCTTCGAACGCGCGACCGAGGACCATCGATGGAGCGGCGTGAGCGTATTTTTCAGGGACAGGGGCGCAGGCCTCGACCAGAAGATCGCCCGTCTGAACAATCGTGTCCTTCTCAGCGCCGCCGGCCGTGGAGAAAACATCGAGGCCATCAAAGGATCGGACCTGCGGCGAAACATCCTCAGGATATTCGACGAGACCTTTGCCGTGACCACGGCCCTGCTTTTCATCTCTCTTATGATAGCCGCGCTCGGTGTGGCGACCACACTGACCATCCTGGTGCTGGAGCGCGCCCGGCAGTTTCAGACAATGAGGGCGATCGGGGCGAGCCCCGCTCAGGTAAGGGCCGTAATCGGCTGGGAAGCCGTCGTAATGGTTCTGCTCGGTGAGGCGCTGGGCCTGGCGTGCGGTTTTGTTCTATCAGTGCTTTTGATTTTCGTGATAAACAGACAGTCTTTCGGATGGACCTTTGTCTATTGCGTTGACTGGCTTACCATCGCGGCGTCTTTTCCGCTCGTGTGCGCAACCGCGCTTCTTGCAGCCGTCCCGGCGGCGCAACAGGTGCTTCGCGAGCCGGCCGCCGAGGCGTTGAGATGAGGCAAAATGAAATCCTGCTCCCGCATATACGTATTTCTCGGCATGCGCCTGCTTCTAGGGGTCATATTCATAGCCGCAAGCGTTGACAAAATAGCGCACCCGGCTGAATTTGCGCGAATAGTTCAAAATTATCAGATCCTTCCCGACCGTCTGATAAATATTGTAGCCGTAGTGCTCCCCTGGCTCGAAGCGATCCTCGGCACATTCATCCTGTGCGGTTGGTGGCTGCCGGGCGCCACGACCCTCGCCAATCTGCTTCTGATCGTCTTTTTGGGGGCCCTCGCCAGCGCCGTTGCGCGCGGAATCGATGTTCACTGCGGATGCTTCAGCTCCCAAGCCTCCGGACCGCCTCACACCTCATGGTATTTCGCGCGAGACCTGATTTTCCTGCTGCTCGGCGCATCCGTAATGATCCGGACCTTCCGGGCGCGCTCGAATGAAAGCCGGCGGCAGGTCTCCTGAAATCTTCCAAATCCCGGAAAAGTTCCAGGAATCAGCCTTTGCGCCCTCGCGTGCACCGCATTCATAAGCGCTTGACATCACCTGAGTATGAATCACGGGCCTGATAGGGAATTGACTCCGCTGCAATCGTGCATAAATACAAACATTCGGTCAAAAAAAGATGCTTTGTACCTGATCATTTATTTGTGGAAGGCCCGCCGGTTGTGGGGGCCCTCATAAAATCAAGGAGGGAAACATGAACGAAACAATGAGGAATGCTTTGAACGAACAAATAAACGCCGAGCTTTATTCGTCTTATCTCTATCTTTCGATGGCTTCTTATTTCAAACGGCTAAACCTCGATGGGTTCGCCAGGTGGATGGAAATACAGGCCCTGGAGGAAGTGAGTCACGCGATGAAGTTTTTCGACTTCGTAAACAACCGGGGCGGCAAGGTCGATTTAAAGGCAATCGGGGGTCCTCCTACCACGTGGGGTTCGCCGCTTTCGGCTTTCGAAGCCGTCTACGAACATGAGGTAAAGGTGACGGGCCTGATTTACAACCTGGCCGACATTGCAGCGGCAGAAAAGGACCATACCACGGGCAATCTGCTTCAGTGGTTCCTGACCGAACAGGTCGAGGAAGAGGCCAGCGCCGACTCCGTCGTGCAGAAATTAAAGCTGATAGGGGGCGAGGGCGCCAATCTCTACCTGCTCGATCAGGAACTCGCGCAAAGGGTTTTCACGCCGCCGCCGGGAACGACCATTCTTGGGGCCGCGGGCAACGCCTGACCCGGGCAGAGCGTCCTCGGGGCCTCCGCTATTGGGAATGAGCGTTGCCTTCCAGCAGGCCCATGATGCAGCCGGCGAGCAGCAGGACTGTCA
>Ga0187882_1004741_pt1 | contig 10909 bp, 10 predicted proteins | sample June2016WEW_19_1_3_FD_132991 | JGI IMG/M metagenome (GOLD analysis project Ga0187882, IMG submission 132991) | Peatland microbial communities from SPRUCE experiment site at the Marcell Experimental Forest, Minnesota, USA - June2016WEW_19_150 | ecosystem: Environmental > Terrestrial > Soil >...
ACTCATGACTGGAACTGCTATCGGGCCCGTTAAATACCCATGCAATGCTCTGCACAGCCAGGCGGCAGGCGTAGGAATTGGGAAACCCCTACAAAGGTTCAACCGTACTGATCACAGGCGGCACGGGCTCAATAGGCCTCGAACTAGCGAGAGCGTTGCTCTACCAGAAGCCGAGAGAAATACGCCTCTTCAGCAATGATGAGAACGGACTCTTCGAAGCAAGAACCCTTCTGCAGGGGTACCAGCAGGTGGTCTACAAGCTGGGTGATGTTAGGGACACCGACGCTGTCGAAGCAGTGACACAAGGTTGCGACTTTGTGTTCCACGCTGCTGCATCCAAACACGTTACCTTCTGCGAAGACAACCCCTACGAGGCCGTTTCCACTAACATCATCGGGACCAGAAACATGATTAGGGCAGCATCGAACAATCGTGCGCACAGCTTTGTTTTCATAAGCACCGACAAAGCCGTGAACCCGATCAGTGTGCTAGGCTCAACAAAACTCCTTGGAGAGAGACTTGTCCTTGCCGCAAGCAGAGCGACGAGCACACCCACATTCTCAGTAGTCAGATTCGGCAATGTGCTTGGAAGTAGAGGTTCTGTCCTCTTGATATTCGAGAGACAGATCCGAAACGGTGGCCCAATTACTATCACAGATCCAAACATGACTAGGTTCATAATGTTGCCATCTGAAGCCGCGGAGCTCGTCCTGAAAGTCGGTCGACTTGCAATGTCTGGGGAGATATTTGTCTTGAAGATGAAGGCCGTTAGAATCAAGGACTTGGCTGAAGCCAGCTTGGATTTCTTTTCGAAGATGCACCGGAAAGACCCGAAAAATGTGACGACGGCAACGATCGGCGCCAGACCAGGAGAAAAGAATCACGAAGAACTCATGACTGGGAACGAGGCTGAAACGTCAATGGAGTCAAAGGGTTTCTACGTTGTGAATCCTAGTCAAAGAAGGCATGGCAATTCTTGGCGCCGTCCGAGTATTCAGGGTGGATACAGTTCTGACGCTGTGCCGCTGATCTCTCGAGAAGAGATGGATCACATGTTGTCTCGGTTGTGGGGGAACGGCGAACTAGCACAGTCAACCTAACCGAAGACGTTCACTTGGAACATCATGCACTTTTACCTAGCGCCGCCTTGCAGCCCATTATTTCTTCAAGAGCTCTTCGTAGATGCGTTCGACTCTTGCCATTTGGCTGCCATACTCGTTTCGCTCCTGCACAACTTTCCGATTGACCGCGCCGAATGACCTTTCTCGGAACTCAATAGATTCACCTCGCGTCACAGTCGTTCTACGCTAGGACAGGGAAAAGGAGCGCCGGCCTACACGCATACACGTTACGGCTAACAGCGAACCTTCCACCGTAGACCTAACGGATCGGCCAAGCAATGTTCAGTCTTCATGAGTATTTGTAATCCGGCGACAAGAAACACGTCGCTCTGCTGCTTCAGCGTTTTCTTAGTGAACCGCTGTACGCAGCCAGCCTATATGCGTAGAATACCCGATAGAGAGGAGTCGTGAACGATTCCTTCACACGATCCATGACCAACGGAACCAAGAGCTCAAGCAACCGTTTCCTCGCTGGCCTCTTGAGAACGCTCAGCGGGTTCTTTCGTACTCCTGCAAGCAGTGTCGCATCTTCAGGATTCTGAATCACATCCATGGCCCAGACATATATCGTGCGCTTTATTTGCTCAAGTTTCAATTCTCGCAGAAACGCTCTGTCCCTCGTCAAGATATACATCGCAAGCCAGAACCTGCCAACCGCCTTCAGCCTCATCCGCCCCGTTCCAAGGACCCGATAGAAGTCGTACCAAGAACGCAATTCCCTTTGTTTCCAGGCCGTCATGAAACGGGTCGCATCTGTGCACAAGATATAGAGCAAATATATCTCTTGATGTGTGAAATGCCTGTTCCGCATCACTCTGTACGAATTAGTGATATAGTACATTCCCCAGTCGAAGTTTCGTATCCAGCCCTCTTTGAGGGCCTTCGAATATACCTCGGTGCCAGGATACGGAGTCATGGGACCAAACACGACCTCATCCGTTTGGAGGTTGCCGATCAAGGCTAGGCTGTCAAGAACATCCTCCCAAGCTTCCTCGAGATGACCAACTATCATCAAGCTAGTGGTCCTCATACCAGCTTCATGAGCCAGCCTATGCGCATTGACTATTTGTTCGATCGTGATTCCTTTCCTAGTATCATCCAGTATCCTCTGCGCTCCAGTTTCGACACCAAAATCCACTCGTAGCATCCCAGATTCACGCAATCTTGCCAACGTTTTGAGATTCACGCCGCGGTCGCTGACTCTCGCAGGCGAAGCATATTGGATCTTCAACCGTCGTTTTGATATCTCCTCCGCAATTGCCTCGGCCCGCTCTGCATTTCCAAGAATACTCTCGTCTACCATGAAGAACTTCCTCACCCCGTATTTCGTGCACAGCATTTCCATTTCGTCAACGATATTGGCGGGACTGCGCTCCCTATGGGTACGTCCGTAGACTCCGTGAGAGGAGCAGAAAACACAATTGTACAGACATCCGCGACTACCTGATATGGAAAGACAAACTCCACTCTCACGTGTGTATCGGAGCTCAGGCTGACTCACGGCATATTTTTCTATGGGCACCAAGTCCCAAGCGGGTAGTGGCAGAGTGTCAAGATCCTCTACTAGCTTTCTGGGCCTGAATCTGTTGCCCCATAGACCTTCAATACTCTCTGTCGAAGCACCCGTCCGCAGTGCATGAAGCAGCTGCACAAGAGTCTCTTCACCCTCTCCAACAACGCAGAAATCAAATCCCAAATCTCTGGCTTCGTCTGGCAAGATGGAGACATGCATGCCCCCTGCAACAAACTTGACCGTCAGGCCCTGTTTCCTTAGGAGGCTTAGCCTAGCAACAAGCTTCCTGACGATGCCCACCTGATTTGTCATGAAGGTGACTCCACACAGGGCTGGTTGGGCAGACATGACTCTCTCTGCTACTTCGTCATCGGAAAGACCTTCCGCTTGAGCATCTATGATGACCACGGAATGGCCACTTCTCCTAGCATAAGCTGCCAGACAGAGCAGACTAATCGGAGGATACTTGTCGGGTCCGCCTTCACGAGGGTTTATGAGAGCAAGTTCGATACTCATGTCGTCACCCTGTCCTGACTTCTGCGGGCGCAAGATTTGCCGTTTTGTCCAGTGCGGCAGACGTGGTTCTCAGGTGCCAAGCAGACTGTCTCTTGACCGATTTGAATCTACGCGCCTATAACTATGACCCTGGCTGGCCCAAGAGAACATCACCCACCGGACAAACCAAGTCATTGCCTCCGGCATCGCTCATTCTTCACAAGCGCCACGGTAGGAGAAAAGGGGCAAACGTTGCAGTAGGTGTCTGCGGTTCAACTTCATTGGGCCCACAATCAACTCGATGAACCTTTCGCGAGGGAATCGCATAGTGGGCCGCCTAGATTGTGGGAATCTTGAGCCTTCCCCTGTCTTCGTTCAACGATTGGCACGAATAGGCGCAAGATGTCAATGATTGCGTCGGCGGTGAGACGCGTCAACGTGCCCAGTCCCTCTTTTGAGGTTACTAAGCAGTTGCATGGGCGCAGAAAGCAAGATACTGCAGTGGTCTATCAGCTTTCGGCCTATCTCCCCAGACCCGACAGAGTCGCAAAATTTCATATACTGCCGACAAGGATTTCCTGAACGATAAGTCAACAGACAGCTCGATGGACCAGTGCTTCGCCGTGCACGTCTGATACGCTGACCATATGCTCATGCTGACTCAGTTTCAGACACCCTCTCACAAGTTTCATGAACCATCGGTCATTTCTGTATCTCGAGGCCGTTGCGTATCAACCGTGCGACCCTAGTTGAACCATGACCGTCGCTAAACTGATTCCTCAGGTATCTAATGTCGTCTCAGCTTCTCGTCAAACGCTGTTGCAAGCACAATCTTATCGACCGTCTCCGGATCGTAGACGAGCTGATTGGCTTTCTTGACGAGCGTCTCTGGCCCACTCGGTACTGGACCTCAGCGTGATGCAAGGAGCATGAAGAAGGTAGTTCTCTCTGCATTCCACCGGAGTCGGTCAACAAGCAATTAGCATTGTTCAGCAGACACAAGTTCTCCACATATCCAAGCGGGTTCACAATGACAACTCTGCTTCTTGCCATGATCCCGTTTCTCCTCATTCCTGCAAGGCTTGCACGCGTTCTTGGATGGACCGGAAAGACTGCCAAGTACTGACAAAGCTGTGAACCCGATCCGCGTGTTAGGTTCCACAAAACTCCTTGGGGAGAAATTGGTCATTGCACCAGCTACAGGGACCGGCAGACCTATCTTCTCGGTCGTGAAATTTGGCAATGTACTCGGGGTAGGGCTCCGTTCTTCTCATTTTCGAGAGACAGGTTGGGAACAACGGTCCGATCACTGTTATGGACCCGAATATGACCCGATTCATAGTGTTGCCATCTGACGCAGCGGAACTGGTCCTGAAAGTTGGCCAGCTTGCAATGCCAGGAGAGATACTCGTATTGAAGATGAAGGCTGTGAGAATCAGGGATTTGGCCGAAGCAAGTTTGGATTTCTACTCAAGAATGTATGGCAGAGACCCGAAAGCTAGGCGTCTGCAATCATTGAGGGCAGGCCGGGAGAGAAGATCCATGAAGAACTCATGACGAGAAACGAGGCTGAGAACTCAATGGCAGAGGAGGGCTTCTATATCGTGAATCCGAATCCGAAGAGATTCGCACAGTCTCAACGTCGTGTAGGTATCTCAGGAGTATATGTCTCTGACTCCGTACCGCTGATCGGCAAGGAAGAGATAGCTCGGATGCTGTCCCGGTTACATATCCACGGCACATAGGCGAAATTCCTGATCGCCTAGCGTTGACCTAGGCCTGAGTGTCTTCTTATGACCTCTCGGTACATATGCTCGACTTTCTCCATCTGTGTGCTGTACTCGTTCCGCTCCTGCACAATTCTCCTATTGACAGCACCAAACGTTCTCCTAGCACTCTCATCTCGGAGCAGGCGAATGATCCTGTCCGCCAGTGCTTCGGGATCTCTTGGCGGGATCACAAATCCCCCCTCGCCGTCTCTGACCCAGTCTCTGTTCTCTGCAACGTCAGTAACAATCACAGGCAACTGACAGGCCATGGCCTCTGCCGTACTTGCGGCGATGCCTGCGTCTGACAGTGACGTAGAGACATACACATCAGCAGATGCCAAGTATCGTGGCAGATCGTCATTTGAAATCATGCCCACGAATCTCACGCCGTGCGCGACACCAAGTAATTCTGCTAATGACTCAAGGTAGGTTCGCTGGTCTCCACATCCGGCTATGACGAATCTCGCCTCAGGTACTCGGGCTAGAACCATCGGTGCAGCTCTCACCAATGCCTCAACATCATAGACCTCGGTCAAACGACGAAGCGATATCACGAGCAACGCATCTTCGTGCAGTTCGAGTCTGCTTCTGAGGTCTGGGTCTCGTTTGTCTGCAGCGAATTTCCGAGTATCGACGCCGAAACAGACAAGGGCGATCTTCTGTTCAGAGGCACCAAGCTCTGTCATCTTCTTGGCAAGATGCTGCGCGTCGCACGTTATGAGATCAGCCTGCCTTAGTGCAAATCTCACCTTCAGCATTGACAATTTCGAGATTCTCGGCGTGATAAGGATATCAGAGCCCCATGCCGTCAGTACGGACGGATGAAACATTGCAAGTGCGCTCCAAAACCCATACGTCGAAGCATAGTGAGCATGAGTAATATCTGGAGTTATCGATTTCAGTACTTTCCTAACTTGCCGGACAAACATCAGAAGAGAAACACCACGGATCGTCTCTACTGGTTTGACAATATGCAATGTCACATTGGAGAGGCTGTTATTGTCGGGCTCTTCCCGTGATATCAGATGAACTTGATGACCCCGGCTCGCAAAGTAACTGATCCACTTCTGGGCATGAACTGAAGTCGCATCCGCAAGATAACAGAGTCTCATCAGAGAATGACCTTTCGGTTTGTTCCGGTAGTGGCGTCAACACAAGTGCGACCTTACAAATATACTCGCTTGTGCCTGCGCACCGTGGGGAGGTCTTCGTGACTAGCTGTGCAGGAGATGTTGCTCTGAGGAAGACAACGCTGGGTCTACCATTGCTTCGTGAAGCAAAATATGCTGACCTGCAACTTCCTCGATGTGAAATTCTGGTGCGCCCTGTAACCAGTTCCGCCGCATCCGGCATTCCAGACAGAGTCTGCCTTCTCGTATTTCAAAACGATTACCGCTGCATCTTCGAAACCCTGCAGAGTGAGCAGAATAGTCTGCTATCACCAGACGACCCGAAGGAGATACTTACGAGATCACACTTGGATTGCCCCTGTGCAATCGAAGGAACAGGACAATGGCCAGACTTCGTCTTTGAGTTTACTTCGCTAGGAGACAGCCTCTTGCGTCTGCTTGGGGTCCAGGTATTTTCAATGTGGTTCTCGATCTCCGTTTACATCAGAAACGAGAATGACTTTCACAAGGCATTCGCCTGAATTGTGAAAATGCAGTCTGGTCCGAAGTGCTCCCAAAGGAGATTGAGGAAAGAGTTATGGAAGTCTCTTCTGCTTTCGATCTTAATCCTGTTCCTGAACTTCCTCTTCCAGTAGAAGATCGAATGAATGTCCTCTAGTTTCGATAAGCGGTTGAATCTGCCTTTCTGCCAAAGCCATGGTAAACCTAATCGAAGAACGAGCTGTACGAAAACCATGGGATTGAGTGCGTTTGAGTCTTCGACGTAGATAGTTCCTGAGCATACGCGCTTCATCTCAGCGAAAGCGTGATCAACATTCCAAACGTGACTTACGAACTGTCGAGACATTACGAGACTGAAAGTCCGGTCTTTGAAAGGTAAGAAGCACGCGTCCGCGAAAACTAGATTGTTCTTCCTACTAGAAAGATGGCCTTTCTTGATGCCTTCAAGGTATAGGTCAACCCCAACTCTGAGAAGTCCAAGTCCATTTAGCCTGTCGAGGCCCAGACCATATCGACACCCAACATCCAGAACTCGCGCATTGTCTTTCAGCTCTACTCTCTGCTCTAATGGTACTATCTCGCTCAGGCTTTTTGTGAGGTCCATTCGATGTGCCCCTTCTGTTTGTAGTTTCGCGCCGCAACGCTCCCCAAGTCTTCCACCAGTCCGAATTTGGACTTTCCGGTCGAGTCTTACACTCGTGCCAACCTTGTACTAGGCCCGGAGACCAGCGACTTCGTATATCGAGACGTACTTGCTGGCGACCTTTCTAATATCGTACTCCTCGGCCTTTTCCAATCCGTTTCGCCTTAGCCGATTCCAGAGCGTTTGATCTTCAACAACTTCCTCAACAGCCATCCTTACGGACTCCGCGTCTCTATTGGCCAAGAAGTGTATCGCTCCTTCTCCAAAGCTCCTGAGTGCTGGAAGGTCCGTTGCAATAACTGGGCAACCGGCCGCGAAGGCTTCCAGGATCACGTATGGCATCCCTTCTTGCGTACTTGGTAGAACAAGACAGTATGCCGATTTCATGAGGGCAATTACTTCTCGGCGAGGCACGACCTCGTGGACGCCTAGGACCCTATACGAGTATCTGGTTTTCCTAAGCGCTTCCTCGAATATGTCGTAGCCCTTGATCTTGTCCTTTCTTCCAACAAACAATACACATCTTTCCTTGGAAGGGGGGATCTTGTTGATCGTGCCTAAGTCCAAGCCATTTGGGATGTACTCCCAGCCTCGGAGCTTGCTCCAATAGGGTGATACGCACGTGATTGTTTCGAACTTCTCCCTTTCAGCGCGGAACCACATGTCAAAGAGCCTCGATGTCACCGAGCCATAAGACCGCTGCAATTCCGTGATGAAATCCCCGTGTATCGTGAGAATGTTTCTAGAATGGTGTCCCACAGCAGCTGAGAACTTCGGACTATGGACATGTATGATGTCATAGCCTGATTTCTCTCTTAGCCTTGCCATCAGAGTGAAAGATGCTGATTTGAACTTGGGCACTGGGAGGCAGCCGGATGTGTCACCGGTCTGCAACCCGACTTGAATGCCTCGCCTTAGCAGTTCCATTGAGAGGAGTTCTACCGCGCTTCCTGAACCACTGACTCCTCCATAGGTTGCATTCACCATCAGCACCCTCATTTGTCTAAGACCTCGTCTCAGTCTAATTGCGCAAGGACGGTCGCCGTTTGGTTAGCAATATTCTGCCAGTTGTATTTCCGCTCGGTTTCGCTCCTGCCGTTCTCTCCGAGTCTACTGGCCAGTTCCCTGTCGTCAAGAACCCTAACTATTCCATCTGCCATGGAGCTACTCTCCTCGTCGACGATCAGGACGTTCTGTCCATTGTGGGCCTCTGGGATTCCGCCTACCCCTGCTTCGGTGGTTACAACGGGTCTCGCCATGGCCCAGTATTCCAAGACTTTCAGCGGTATCATTTCCTGAACTGTTGCGCTCCGAACAAGCGGGGCAACTGCCACATCCGACGCCGCTAATATCTGGGGGACCGCACCGTGAGGGACCCTACCTGCAAACACGACGTCTTGCTTCAGTCCCAGATCCCTCGCTAGTTTCTCTACCTTTCTCTTGGTTGGACCATCACCGACCAGTAGCAACCTCACGTCATTTCTCGCCTCACGCACCAGCTTGACTGATCTGACTAGCAAGGATATGTCGTGTTGATCCGTGAACGCTCCAACGAAAGTCACAACCCTGTAGCCACCGAGGCCATATTTCAGAATGACCTCTTTTCCTTCAAGAGCTGGATTGAAAACCTCTAAGTCGACTCCATTTGGCACTACAACCGCCTTCCCTTGATCCACGCCCCTTCGAACTACTTCTCTCCGCAACCATTCACAGACGCAGATGCACAAACTAAGGTTCCTTAGAACATGTGATTCGAAACGCAATATAGCTCTCCTGATGAACCGCCTAGGCGGACTTCCACGGACACGAACTAGCTCTTCAGAGAAGATCCCGTTGACTTCGAGCACCACTTTCTTCCTCGCCAGGTTCTTGAGAATCAATTCCCCAAAGAAAGGCGTCAAGATATCCGCGAAATAGAATACATCGAATCTGTACACTGCATCTAGGATGAACGCGAATAGGGCCCCCAACGCGGAGAAGGCAGGCCACCATGCCCTGCGTAACTTCGGCACATGGATCGCGTATTGCCGTATCATCGGGATGGACTCGGGCGCCTTTCCCATTCCCACGTAGGTTATTGAATGCGACTTCTTCGCCATCTGTTCAAAGAGTTCTCTAAGCCTTATCGCGTCCGCACGGTCATCATGCAGCCCGAATGGTGCTATTACACAGATTCTCAGCTTCACCACGCATCTTTTATCGTGTGAACGAGCGCAAGTAGTTCCACGGCTCGACCTAGCCGTGCAGGGCGCCGCCTACAATGAGAGTGGGGATGTTTACTTACTTTGGCTTTCCTCCAGACATACGGATCGAGAACGAGGCGAACGCTCTTGTTGAAGCCGGCCACGATGTTACGGTCCTCGCAAGTGAACGCATCACTAGGCACCACGTTCATGCACTGGACGCCGTACGTGTGAAATATGTGCGTTTGCCATATGGACCGTTTCCCCTTGCCTCGCCACCGTATCTCAGGAGAATTCTCAGAAGCTGCAATCTCGACGTTCTGCACATACAAGACGCCCCGGGTTCTTCCGCGGCGGCAATCGCTGCAAGATCGCTTTCACTCAAAGTTGTGCTCGATCTTCACGAAGTGTGGTTTCTTCTCAGATTATACGATCCTCGACTAGGCGGTTGGAGGTCTCCGCTGAAGTTCGCTCACCTTGCTTGGACATCTTGTGAAGATCTAGTCAGCACAAGAATCTCCGATGTGGTAATCACCATCGTTGAGGAGATGTCGGACTACTACCAAAGAAGATTTGGCGTCTCACCAGGGAAACTGCACGCGATCAAGAATCTGGTGAACTTGAGAGAGTTCACAGGCCTCACACCAGCGGAACTTCCGAGTCAGGGATTCTATGTGACTTATGTCGGAGGAATGGAGAGCTACATCAGAAACCTAGAGCCGATCGTTCGAGCAGCCAGCCATCTCGTTGACATGCCGGATATCAAGTTCCTAATGGTAGGCGATGGCGCCTACAGGCCAAGACTCGAACAGATGGCGAAGACTCTAGGAGTACAGGACAAGCTCATTTTTGCGGGCAGAGTACCTCGCGATAAGGCGCTATCATACATGCTGGCCAGCGACATCTGCATTCTTCCTCATCTCAGGACGCCACTCACTGACATGGGCTTGCCTCACAAAATCACGCAATATCTTGCCGCAGGAAAACCTGTCATCTCCACCCCGCTCCGGCCCATTACCAGAATGTTCAGCGAAGCAATCTATCAATGGTACCCATCGACTCCCGAGAGACTATCAGAAATTGTCAGGGATCTGTATTCCAACCCGGCGTTGAGACAGGGACTTGCTTTGGCGGGATATGACCTCGTCCACAAGGAATACAACTGGGAGATTGAGAAGAAGAAACTCATTTCAATCTATGATTCTTTGTCGTAAGGCCCTACAGAACAACGCAACGTGTCGACCGACAAGTGCTGAAGTCCGAGCTGTGTCAGTCTCGGTTGGAGCGAACTTGCGATCCTAGGTGCTTGTGCGTAGGATCTCGAACATGTCTGACAGTCTGTTTATCTCAAACGCCGGTTTCTCATTGGGAGACTTCGGTGTGCTTGTTCGATTCGCTCCAGTCTTGACCCTTACCGTGATCATCTTGGCCGCATTAGCAAAGGCGATTTCGTTCGCTAGATCGCAGCCTACGAACATGGACACTTCAGGCTTGACGTTGCCTAGTCTCTGCAGTGTCTTGGATAACGTGTCGGTGGTGAGTCTCTCGGAGCCT
>Ga0187882_1004742_pt1 | contig 10907 bp, 7 predicted proteins | sample June2016WEW_19_1_3_FD_132991 | JGI IMG/M metagenome (GOLD analysis project Ga0187882, IMG submission 132991) | Peatland microbial communities from SPRUCE experiment site at the Marcell Experimental Forest, Minnesota, USA - June2016WEW_19_150 | ecosystem: Environmental > Terrestrial > Soil >...
GCGCCTGGTGGGGGCCGCAAAGTGAACCGGCGTGCTTTGTTCCTGATCCCCGCCGCGGTCTTGCTCGCGGGCTGCATACGGCCGCACTACCAGCGCCCTCAGGTATCGATTCCGCACGCCTATCGCGGGGACGCCGGCCCATCCGGCGATGCGCGGAGCCTGGGCGAGCTGCGGTGGGAGGATCTCATCCGCGACGAGAGTCTCAATGCGCTGATTCGTGAGGCTCTCGCGAACAACTACGACGTGCGGATTGCCGCTGCGCGCGTGCTCGAGGCGCGCTCCCAGGTGACGCTGGCGCGGTCGGAGCGGTTTCCGTCGGTGGATGCGCAGGCGGGCTACACCAACCAGCGGATCGCCCGGGAGGGCAGCACCCCTCTGCCGGAGGGCTACCCGGCCGAGAGCGGTTTCACAAACGTTCTTGCGGCGTTGAGCTGGGAACTGGATCTGTGGGGCCGCCTCCGCAACGCGAATGCCGCCGCGCGCGCGCAGCTTCTGGCTACCCAGGAGGCGCGCCGCGTGGTGATGGAGACGCTAGCCGGCCAGGTGGCTCAAACCTACTTCCTCCTGCGCGACCTGGATCTGGAGAGGGAGATCACCACACGGTCGATCGCGAGCCGCAACGAGTCGCTGGAGCTGGTCCGGCTTCGGGTCGAGAACGGGTATTCCTCGGAGATGGACCTGCGCCAGGCCGAAGCGCTGGTGAAGACCGCGACCGTGTCGCTTACGGACCTGGAGCGGCAAAGTGAACAGGCGGAAAACCAGATGAGCACGTTGCTGGGGCGGCCCCCGGGACCCGTTCCAAGGGGGCGCTCGTTGCTCGAACAGGATATCGAGCCCCGGCTGCCTCCGGGCCTGCCTTCGACACTGCTCGAGCGCCGGCCCGACATACGCCAGGCGGAGCAGGAGTTGATCGGCGCCAACGCGCAGGTTGCCGTGGCCAAGGCGGCGTTCTTTCCGCGCATCTCGCTCACTGCGTCGACCGGATTTGAAAGCGGGGCCCTGCTGAGCATGCTGCGTGCGTTCAACGGGACCTGGGTGTTCGGCCCCGTGGGAAATCTCCCCATCTTCAATGCCGGGCGGACCCGGGCTGGCGTGCGAGGCGCCCAGGCGCGCGAGCAGCAGGCCGCGCTGAATTATCAGCGGGCGGTCAACCAAGCCTTCCGGGAAGTGGCGGACTCGCTGGTGGCCTGTCGAAAACTAGCCGAGCTGCGCGAGCAGCAGGAAGGCCTGGTCCAGAGTCTCCGCAGCGCGGTGGAGCTTGCGGACCTGCGCTACCGGGGCGGCGTCTCCAGCTATCTCGAGTATCTGGATTCGGAGCGGCAGTTGCTCGACGCCGAGCTTCGGTTGGCGCAGGTGCGCCGCGACCAGTGGACCAGCGTGATCAATCTCTACCGTGCGTTGGGCGGCGGCTGGCAGTAGGCCGCTGTTCGGCGCTCAGTATGAGTCGCAAAAGACCTCGCGTGGACTACGTGTGTGAATCGCCATGCCCCACACCAACACGGCGGCTCGCATCAGCTCGTCCTTCAGTTGCTCCGATCCACCGTGGACAACGTGAACTGGCGCTCGCCAGATGCCGTACGGGGCGGTGCGTGTGTACTCCTCATGATGGCTGTAGCGAACATCGGAAATCTTCGAGTCCTGGGTTTCGACGTGGGCGACAGCGGTGGTCTTGCGAAGAGGCTCAGTGAAGTCTGTGCATTCAATGCTTAGCCGCCAACGGTTCGGGGATTCGGTTTCGACCAGTTCGGTGATCATTCGGCCGCCCGATCGCTTGGGCGTTGCCGTCGGCCAAGCGCCGGCGGATTCCCATCCTGCGGCCACGAGCTTAGCCTCGTCCCAAACCACTCGCTTCGTGTTGACCCGCCGGAACTGGCCCCCGATGGTCCCGCTCGCATAGATAGGACAGGAACACCTCTTCCAGGCCCTGCGACGTTCGTCGCTTTCGTAGGTTTGCGCATCGGGCTGGTGGCCGCCCGCGCACTTGCCTGGGACTCGAGAATGCCTGCGGTAGAGACTCAGCGACATGGCTGGTATCCTACCACCATTACCCACCATTCCCCACGCAGTTGTTTGAATTGTCGGTAACTTATTGAAAACAAAGTGGCGGAGAGAGAGGGATTCGAACCCTCGATACAGTTTCCCGTATACACGCTTTCCAAGCGTGCGCCTTCAACCGCTCGGCCATCTCTCCGGTTTGCGGGGAATGCGCGGCTGCTGCTTCCAGGATAGCAGCCGGGTCAAGGCAGCGGCTTGGGGGCTGCGCGGTACAGGTAGTCGCGCACGCGCAGATACCACTCGGCGCCCAGTTGCGGCGGTCCACCTGGGGCCTGGCACCACTTCGCGCGGCCGGTGATTCCGAGCGCCTCCAGGATTTCGACCGGCAACGCGGCCCTTCCGAGGGACCGTGCCAGCGCCATGTCCTGCCGCGCGTTGCGCCGAATTAGCCCGCGGACCGTGAGCGGCCCTTCCTCGCCACCGCGGACAGCCGCGCACACATACGCGCGCAACGGCCCCGCAGCGGTTCGAGCGGCCGGCGCCTCGACGGGCGCCAGCGGTTCGAGCGGGCCTTGAGCCGCGGGGACTACCGGGGCAACGATCCGCAGCTCCATCGGGTAAATGATCCATTGCTCGCCGGCATAAAGCTGCACCTCGAAGCGCGTGCGCCGCACGGGAGCGTCGCCGGCAACCCACAAGTCCAGCCATACGACGGTGACCGTTTGGCCCGGAACCTGGCGCGTGGGATTGAGCACCTGGTGGATCCCGGAGAGCTTGAGCGGTTCCAGCCCATCCGGGATCCAAGTCTCACCGCGCTTCACAAACGTCGGCAGGTAAGCCGTCACACGGACGGCGTCCTCTGGGTTCTGGGCCACGTACAGACTGTACTGGCTGCCACTGGGCATGGTGATGACGGCCTGAAACGTGGCATACGCGTTCCGCGCCAGCGCCGGGGAGAGGATCTCGCGCGGCCGTTCCGCCCGGTCCACCGCCACCACCGCGCCGAACGGGTCGATGCGCTGGAACTCGGAGTACACCCGGAGCGACTGCGCCGAAGCGCCGGCAGCCAGCGCGGCGAGGACAAGAAGGTATCGCGGCACCGTCCCGCCTATTGTAGTTCAGCAGCTAAGTCAGGTCGAACTTCTCTTGCTGGAGCGCGGCGTCGCTGATCACCAGCACGGGACGGTGGAGGACTTCTTCGATCTCTTCGAGGTAGTCGTTGTCGCTGGACTTGAGCAGCTTGGCGACATCCGGGTGGACGCGCAGCGTCACGTCGGAGCCTTCGACGGCGCGCGCGATCTTCTGCGCCTCCTGCAAGATCTCGCCGATCACGGTCTGGACGCTCTTGACGTAGCCGGCGCCCTCGCAATAGGGGCAGGGGGAGCAAAGGGTGCGCTCGAGGCTCTGCTTGACCCGCTTGCGGGTGATCGCCACCAGTCCGAAATCGTTGAACTGGAGGATCTTGTTCGGCGCGCGGTCGCTGCGCATGGCCTCTTCGAGCGCCTGCATGACCTTCTGGCGGTTCTTGCGCTCGTCCATGTCGATGAAATCGACCACGATGATGCCGCCCAGGTCGCGCAGCCGCACCTGGCGCACGATCTCCTTCACCGCTTCGGTGTTGGTCTTCACGATGGTGTCTTCGAGGCGGTTCGACTTGCCGACGAACTTGCCGGTGTTCACGTCGATGGCCACCAGCGCCTCGGTCTGGTTGATGACGATATAGCCGCCGGATTTCAGCCACACTTTCGGACGCAGCGCCTTCTCCATTTCGGCGGTCACGTTGAAGGCGTCGAAAATCGGCGTGTCGCGGGTATACATCTTCACACGGTGAACCGCGGTCGGCTGGAAGCGCTCGACGAACCGCAGGACGCTCTCGTAGATCTCCTCGTTGTCGGTCCAGACGGACTTGAACTGCTCCGCCATCTGGTCGCGCAGGATGCGGCTCACCAGGTCGAGGTCGTGGTGAATCAGCGCGGGCGCCTTACGCGCCTCCGCCTTCTGCCGGACATCCAGCCAGTGGTTGAACAGGAAGCCCATGTCGGCGGCGATTTCCTCTTCGCTCTTGCCCTCTCCGGCGGTGCGGACGATGTAGCCGCCGGGGGCGCCGTCGCGGTGTGCCTGCAAGATGCGCTTCAGGCGCAGACGCTCTTCGTCGGAGACGATCTTGCGGGAGACCCCGAGGTGCTCGACTGTCGGCATGTAGACCACGTAGCGGCCGGGCAGAGCGATGTGGGAGGTGATCCGGGCGCCTTTCTGGCCCAGCGGCTCCTTGGCGATTTGGACGAGGATCTCTTGCCCCTCCTTCAGCAGTTCGGAAATGGAAGGCTGAGGCGGCCGTTCGCGCTCCTGCCGGACCGGCGCGCCGGGTTCGTCCTCGGCCGCGGCTTCGGCGCTCGCCCGGGGCGCCTCGCGGCCCTCGGCCACTTCCGTCTCAGCGAGGCCGTCGCCGCGCATCTTGCGGCGCATGCGGCGGGAAACGCGGTGGGGATAGCGGTAGCCTTGCTCGCGCAGCGTGGCCGTCAGGCTGACCGGCATTCGGGCAGGCTCGACCTCCTCGGCGCCAGCGGGCGTGGACTCCGCCTCCGCCGCCGCGGACTCCGGCTGTGCCGGCTCCGGTTCCGGTTCCGGTTCCGGCTCGGCCTCCTCAGGAATCAACTGATCGGGCAGTTCGGCGATCTGGTCTTCCCCTTCTTCCTCGAGCAGTTCGGGCTCGGGGAGGAAGTCGGAGGCAGGCGGAACCGCCTGCTCCACGAGCGCATCCGACTCCGCCTCAGGCTCGGGCTCTGGCGCGAAATCAACGGCAGACGGAACCGCTTGCTCCACCACCGGCGTGTACTTGGCCAGCGACTCGCCCGGCAGCACCGGAAACTCCTCGGCCCCGGCTGCCTCGGGCGCAGGCGCCGGCGGCGGGACCGGTTCCGGCGGTTCCCCGGCGGGGTGCCCGGCGGGAGCGGCGCTCTCGGCCGCGTACTTGGATTCGGGGAAGCCGCGACCGCGCGGACGGCGGCGGCGCGAGCGGCGACCCCGGCGGCCGAGGCTCTCGTCTTCCTCCGGGCGGTCGAACGGCCGAGCGGACGCGGACGCCGCCGAGGGCGGTTCAGCCGGCGGCGGAGGGGCAGCGCGCTCCATCACGCCGGCGGGCGCACCCTTCTCGGCGCGCAGGACCTTCTCTTCCGCCGCCCCAGCGATCTTGTCGTACTCCTCGTTATCCTCGAAGAAGTCCGAGACATAGAGGAATGCGTCGCGATCCAGCCCGATATCGACGAAGGCGGACTGCATGCCCGGCAACACCCGGGTCACGCGGCCTTTGTGAATGCTCCCGGCCAGGGAGTACTCGTTGGCCCGTTGAAAGAAGATTTCGACCAGTTGATCGTCTTCGAGGATCGCCACCTTGGTTTCGTGGCGGTTTGCAGAAATAATCAGCTCTTTTCCCATGAGTCACTCCGCTCATCGCGCAACGAGCGCGGCTCCTCAGAGAAGAGAGGCGTGGCGCAGTAAAAATCTTGTTGGGCTCCGGCGGCGGAGTCAATGGCCTCGGACGCCACCTGGAAGCCGCGGAGAGCCGCTCAGCGGAACAAGCCATGCTTGCGCCGCCCAGGGAGTCTCCGAACCGATCATCAAATCAAACTCGCGCTCAACCTCGATCTCTTTGGCGAACCGGCTCGCGCCTCTCTTAACTGACAAATCGCCCTAGCCTGACACTGTTCACCAGGCCGAGCATCATGAAGAACGACAGGATGCTGGAGCCACCGTAGCTCATCAGCGGCAAGGGAATGCCGGTGACCGGCATGCTGCCCACGACCATCCCGATGTTCACCAGAATGTGAAACAGCAGCAGCGCGCCGACCCCCATACAGATGTACATGCCGGATCGATCCGGGGCCATCTGCGCGTTCTGCACAATCTGCATCAACAACACGAAATAGAAACCCAACATCCACGCGACTCCGAAGAAGCCGTGCTCTTCGGCGAACGCCGAGAAGATGAAGTCGGTGTGGGGGACCGGGAGGAACCGGAGTTGCGTCTGCGTGCCTTTGGTGACTCCTCTGCCCCACATTTGTCCGGCGCCCACCGCAATCTTGGACTGGATCACCTGGTAACCCGAACCCTGCGGATCCTGCTTCGGGTCCAGAAACGCCACCAGGCGAGCTTTCTGGAAATCCTTCAGGCCGTAACGCCAGCCGAGTGGCACAACCAACAGGAGAACGATGCCGATCACCGCGGCGTATTGCCAACGCAACCCGGCCAGCAAGATGCCAATCGCCAGGATCGGCAGGTAGGTCAGAGCGGTCCCCAAGTCCGGCTGCCTCATTACCAGCGCCATGGGTACAGCGACTAAGCCTCCCAATTTCAATAGATCACGGCCTTCCGCCCGGTCCGTCTTCAGTTCCGTCAAATACCGGGCTACTAGCAATATTATCACCGTCTTGACAAACTCCGAGACTTGCACGTGAAAGCTTCCGTACCCGATCCAGCGCCGGCCACCGAACCTGGTGGTGCCGATGACCAGCACCACGGCGAGGCTGGCAATCGACAGAAAGTACAGGACGAACGCCCGGCCGAGCAAGGTGTGGTAGTCGATTTGGGCCATGAGCCACATGACCAGCAGACCGGCCAGAACCCAGAGAGCCTGCTTCCACCAGGCATCGTCGTACTTCGTATCGCGAGTGGCGCTGTAGACTTGCAGGACCCCCATCGCGCAGATGATCAGAGTGCAGATAAGCAGCGGCCAGTCAAGATCGCGAATCGAGCGGTAGCGCGCCATAGGCCTTCAGGGCTGAGAGGGGGCCTGTGGAGCCGAGGGCCCGAACTGCGGCTGCGCCTGCTTCATCTGCGCCACGAACCGGTCCCGGGTCTGTCGCGCCTTCTTGTCGAAATACGCCTTGATGACGTCGCGCGCGATCGGGGCCGCGAACTGGCCATGCACCCCACCCTCCCAGAGCACCGCCACAGCGATCTCGGGCGACTCGCACGGCGCAAAGCCCACAAACCAGGCGTTGTCCTTGATCTTGGACACGAGGCCCGCCTTGACGGCCTCATTGGAAACCCGCTGCGCGGACCCCGTCTTACCGCAGACGCTCACCTCTGGCAGCCGCGCCCGTCCTCCGGTGCCTCCTTGGTTGACCACCCCATACATCCCGTAGACCACCTTCTGCGCGTTGGCCGGGTCGATCTTGCCGACGCGGGGCTTTTCCATCCGGTCGGGATCCCTCACCAGATGCGGCGGGTACCACACGCCGCCCATCGCCAGTCCCCCGATCGCGTACGCAAGTTGCACTGGCGTCACCGTCACGGGCCCCTGTCCGATGGCCACCGAAATCGTCTCCCCGGCGTACCATTTCTGCCGGTAGTTCCGCATCTTCCATTCTGAAGAGGGCACCACGCCCTGCATCTCGTTCGGCAGATCGATGCCCGTCTTGTGCCCGAAACCCGCCATGTCGGCGTACTTGGCGATGTTGTCGATGCCCGTGCGGCTGCCGACGTTGTAAAAGAACACGTCGCAGGACTGGGTGATGCCTTTGTGCAGCTCCACCGTTCCGTGGCCCCCTTTCAAATGGCACTTGAAGTAGCGCCCGTAGAACGATGCGCCTCCCGCACAGTGGACCTTGAAGTTCTCGTCGATGGCGCCGCTCTCCAGCCCGGCCAGCGCCACGAACGGCTTGAAGGTCGACCCCGGCGCGAACTGCGCCTGGATGGCCCGGTCCAGCAGGGGGTTTTCGGGGTTGTTCCGCAGCTCGTTCCAATCCGCGGCGCGAATCCGGCCGGCGAACTTGTTGGGGTCGTAAGCCGGGGTGGAGACCATGGCCAGCACTTCTCCGTTGCGCGGGTCGAGCGCGACCACGGCGCCGGTCCGATTCTCCATCGCCAGCTCGGCCACCACCTGCAGGTCCAGGTCCAGCGTCAATTGCAGGTTCTTCCCCGGAATCGCCTCTTTGATCCCCAGGGCTTGCCGGACCGTGCCGTGGTTATCGACCACCACCTGTTTCTGGCCATCCACGCCCATCAACTGGTCATTGTATTCGCGCTCCAAGCCCGCTTTGCCGATCACCGCGCCCTGGTCGTACTTGATGAATTCCGGCAAGTTCAGCTCCGCTTCGCTGATCTCGCCGACGTACCCGATGACGTGGGCCGCCAGGCCGTTCTGGGGATAGAGCCGCCGCTGGGCCCGGATCAACTCCAACTCGGGGAAGGTCTCCGGGTCGCGGTGCGCCTCGACGAAGGCCACCTCGCCCAGCGTGATCTCGTTCTTGATGAAGATCGTCTCGTACTTTGGCCGTGTGCGGAATCGCGCCACTCGCGCCTCGAGTTGGTCGGGATCCAGGCCCAACCCCGTGGCGATCGGGCGAATGTGTTCGGGTCTCAGGTGGTCGCGCGCCAGCATCAGGCTATAGGAGGAGCGGTTGTCCACGATCACCCTCCCGTCGCGGTCCAGGATCTTGCCTCGCGGCGCCAGCAGCGGGACGAACTTGATGCGGTTGCGGTCCGCCGCCTCCTTGTAGATCTCCGGGTCGCGAACTTGCAGCCTCCAGAACCCGGCGATCAGGAACAGAAAAACCCCCACCGCGAAGTACTGGAAGAATGCGATCTTGCCCGAGGCGAACTTGGTGTCGTCGCGCAACACCGGCGTGGAGGAGATGCGCTCTTCGTTGTGATCGGACGGTGTGAGACTCACGGACTTCGAGGCTTAAGCCCTCTCCTTCAGTTTATCCAAAAAGTGGAAAAGGGAGATGCCCACTGCGGCGTTCAACAGCCCCACGAAGAACATCTGCTGGACGTCGAAGGGAACCTGCTGGCCGAGCAGAGCGCGCGCCAGGACCCAGTACAGGAACTGGTGGAAGCAATAAAAGAAAAGTCCCAGCAGAAACCGGATCAACACGTGATCGACATCGAACCGCATGCCCACCGAAGCGGCGAAGTAGCCCACCAGCGTCTTGACGATGCCGAACATCCCCAGGGGCTGATGAGACAGCGAATCCTGCACCAGTCCGATGCCCGCGCCGATGAATGTTCCGCCGATCTGGTCGCGCCGCATCAGAGCGAAGTACACGGTCACCAGCAACGGCATCTCCAGGAACTGGAAGAACTGGAAGAACAACGGGACATAAACCTGGAACAGGATGGCGGCCAGCGGGACGGCGATGAGTCCCCAGCGGCGGAAGCGCGCTACCCCGGTTTCGCGCGCGCTGGTGATGAGCCGAAGGTCGGTCGAGTCTCTCATGGCTGGGGGGCCGGCGGCGGGGCGGGCTTGGGCTGCTCGGAGGGGGATGCTGGGGGCGGCGCTGGCTTGGCGGCCTTGGCCGCGGCATCCTCCGGCTTCAGGTTGAAATCCGGGGGCTTCGAGCCCGGCAGTCCTTCGCCGAACTTGTGCCCCTGCGCCTCACCGATGCTCTTGTAGCGCTCGCGCAGCCGATCCGCCTCCGTCCCGGTGTTCGGCTTGACGCCGGGAGGCGCCGGCGCCTCGTCTGGCTGCTCCGCCGGCGCCGGGGGAGGCTGCAAGTGCATCCCCGGGGCCGCCACGGGCTGTTCCGGAATCGGCTGGTGGACTCCCTCGAGCACCACCAGCACCTCCTCCAGCCCGCTCTGTAGCCCGCTGGGCGTCAGGAAGACCTTCTTGAACGGGTTGTCCGGCCGGGCCACCGTAACCGTACCCACCGGCAGGCCCTTCGGAAACACGCCGTCGTCGCCGGAGGTGAAGAACCGCTCCCCTGGATCGACCTGCTCCTCGTTCTGGATGTAGCCGACCTCGCAGGTGCTGTAGCCCAGTCCGCGCACCGTCCCGTGGACGCGGTGCTTCTGCGAAATCACGCCCGCCGCGAAGTTGGGGTCGGTAATCAGCAAGACCTGCGACGCGGTCGGGTACGCGGCGGTGACCTTGCCCACGATGCCGTCCGGGGTGATCACCGCCATGCCGGGCAACACCCCCCCGTGCGATCCCCGGTCGATGAACACCACGCGCGAGTTCGCCCCGGTGCCGGTGCCGATCACCCGCGCGGCCACCGTCCGCGAGGGGCTGCGCGACTGGAAGGCGCTCAGGGCTTTGACCCGGTCGGCGGTCTCCAGCTCCGATTTCAGGTACTGGTTCTCGACCTTCAACCGGCCCAGCTCTTTCTGAAGATCCCGGTTCTCGTCGCGCAGGTTGTGAAGGAAGAAGTAATTCTCCACCACTCGGACCGTCCCGCTGCGCACGCTCTCAATCACTCGGGCGAGCGGCGTCACCGCGGTGACGGCCCACACCCGGATGAGCCGCACGTCCTGGTTGCTCTTGACCTGGTAAGCCAGCAGGATCAACTGTGCGAAGATGACCAGCAACAGCACCGTGACGTTGCGGTATCGGTTGAACAGCGAGTCCATGCGACTCCGGCCTTCCGGCTAGCGCCGCCACCGGCCCCACCTCGGGCCGGGAACAGGCGGCATCGGGCTTCCGACTCCTATTCTAGGGAGATTTTGCGCAGGAGTTTGAAATCCGTCAGCATTTTTCCGGTGCCCAGCACCACCGAAGCCAGCGGGTCCTCGGCGATGGAGACTGGCAGCCCGGTTTCTTCGCGAATCCGCCGGTCGAGATTCTTCAGCAGCGCGCCCCCGCCGGTGAGGACGATGCCGCGGTCGCTGATATCGGCGCTGAGCTCGGGGGGAGTGCGCTCCAAGGCCACTCGGATGGCATTCATGATGGTGGCCACGCATTCCGAGAGGGCCTCCCGGATCTCACTGTCGTCGATGGTGATGGTCTTGGGCACGCCCTCGATCAGGTTCCGCCCCTTGATCTCCATGGTCAGCGGCCGGTCCAACGGGTACGCGGAGCCGATCTGCATCTTGACCTGCTCGGCGCTGCGCTCTCCGATCAGCAGGTTGTACTTGCGCTTGAGGTACTGCATGATGGCGTCGTCCATCTCGTTGCCCGCCACCCGCACCGA
>Ga0187882_1004745_pt1 | contig 10896 bp, 11 predicted proteins | sample June2016WEW_19_1_3_FD_132991 | JGI IMG/M metagenome (GOLD analysis project Ga0187882, IMG submission 132991) | Peatland microbial communities from SPRUCE experiment site at the Marcell Experimental Forest, Minnesota, USA - June2016WEW_19_150 | ecosystem: Environmental > Terrestrial > Soil >...
CCGCGCGGCGCATCACAACGGTGCCAGCGTCCTGATGGTGAACCACGTCGCGCAGCACATCGCCGCGGGCGCGGACGATGCGATCGTGTTCGGCATCTGTAGCCCGGAACTCTATGGGGCGCTGCTGGGCGCCGACATCCGCATGTCGGTCTTCCTGCCCTGCCGGATCGCCGCGTACTCGCAGGCGGGGCGCGTGACGCTGGCAAGCCTGTCGCCGCTGGAGTTCTGCCGGTTGCTGAACCGGCCGGACCTGGCGCCGCTCGCGACGCCGCTCGAAGCGCTGCTGCTGCGGATCATGGAGGAGGCGGCCCATGCAGCCGCCATCCCCGAGTCCGCCGCCGCCGGCAAGCATCGTGGAGGACTGGGCGCCACGGAAGAGCAGATGAACGTGCGCGGCTCAATCCCGCAGCGCATCGACTGCCACGGCAGCAAGCTGGAGGACATGGCGGGGACCGGAGAGCACGACTCGCAGGGCGGCTGACGCGGCGGCCGGCGTTCTTGTATACTGGTCGGCTTCGCACAGGAGCCGCCATGTTGCCCGACTACATCTCCAAAGCAGTTCCTAACGCCCGGGACAAGCGCGCCGCGTGGTATGTGAATACCGCGCCGAGCTATGCGGGCATATTCCTCTGGGTGGTGTTCTACCAGGAGATCGCCACCAAGACACTGAGCGCCGGCGGGGTGGGCGTATGCCTGGCCGCGCTGGCCACGGCGGGAGTGCTGTGCTACTTCCTGTACTACTATGCGGCGGCCATGCTGGGGATGAAGACGGGCTATCCGCTGTACGTGGTGGGCAGTTCGACCTTCGGCGCCACCGGCGGCTACCTGATGCCGGGCCTGCTGATGGGGCTGCTGCAAATCGGCTGGTTCGCGGTGAACGCCTGGGTGTCGACGACATTCATCCTGAGCGGGCTTGGCTCGAAGGCCGGGGCGGGTTCGCTGCCGTTCACGATCACCGCCGTGGTGTGGGGCCTGGCAACGGCCTACATCGGGGTGAAGGGGATTCAGTACGTCGCCAGGGTTTCCCTCTACCTGAACCTGATCGCGTTCCTGATGGTTCTGCTGGTGTTCTTCAAGACCAAAGGCGGGATTGCTCAGTTCCAGGTGGTGGAGCCGCATCCGTACCTCGCTTTCGCGCTGATTCTGCAAAACGTCATCGGCTTCTTCGCGACCGCGGGGGCGGCGGGCGCCGATTTCGGCATGAACAGCCGGCACGAAAAGGACGTGCGGCTGGGCGGGTTGATCGGCATCACGGCGGCGATCCTGTACGCAGGCGGCCTGCCGCTGATGTCGGTGGCCGGCGCGCACGGCATGGACCCGAACTTTACCGGGACGACCTACGGCTCGGTGATCTCGGTGATCGGCGGATTCCTGGCGACGGCCATGTTCTTCCTGTTCGCGATTGCCTCGATCGCTCCGGCGTGCTTCTGCGCGTTCATCGCGGGCAACAGCTTCTCGACCATGCTGCCGCGGATTCCGCGGATGGCGAGCACGATGGTGGGCGCGGCGATTGCCATCGTGCTGGCGGCCACGGGCGCGGCCGGCGACCTAGTCGGGGTGTTCACGATTGTCGGGGCATCCTTCGGGCCGATCTGCGGCGCGATGACGGCGGACTACCTGCTCTCGGGGAAGCTCTGGGCCGGGCCGCGCCAGGGAATCAACTGGGCCGGGTACATCGCCTGGGCGCTGGGCTTCGCGGTGGGGATCGTCTCTTTCCTGCCGGTCTCCGCGGAGTTGAAGAGCTACGCTCAGCCCGCGGTGGTCTACAGCTACATCATCGGCTTCGTGGTGTACGTGGTGCTGGCGAAGGCGGGGCTGGAGCCTAAGACCGTGGCCGTTTCCGTGGCTTCGTTTTAAGGACGATCGGGGTGCCGAGGAAGCCGAAGCGCCGGCGGAGCTGGTTGACGAGGAAGCGCTCCTTGGAAAAGTGCAGGGGGTAGGGGCGATCCGTGAACATGACGAAGGTCGGCGGGCGGACGTGCGGCTGGGTGATGTAGAGGATGCGCGGCTCGCGCTGTTCGGTCAGGGTCTCGACGAAGCGGTTGAGCTCTCCGGTCGGGATCCTCTGCGATGCGGATTCGTACAACTCCCGAACGCGCGGGAGGAGCTGCGGGACGCCCGCGCCGGTCTTGGCGGAGATGAAGGCCACCGGCGCGTAGTCCAGGAACTTTAACTCGTCGCGGAGCCGGGTCTCGAAGGCGCGCCGGTCCTTGGTGGGGCTGGCATCCCACTTGTTCACGCAGAGGAGAAGAGCGCGGCCCTCTTCGTGCGCGTAGCCGGCGATGGTGGCGTCGGCGCTGAGCACCCCTTCGGTAGCGTCCATAATCAGCAGGACGACGTTGGCCATGCGGATGTGGCGGCGGGCCATCACCACGCTGAGCTTCTCGGCCATCAGCTTGGTTTTACCCTTGCGGCGGATGCCGGCGGTGTCGACGAACACGTAGTTGACCCCGTCGATTTCGCGCGCAACATCGACGGCGTCGCGCGTGGTGCCCGCGACCGGCGAAACGATGGCGCGCTCCTCCCCGACCAGCACGTTCAGCAGCGTGGACTTGCCGACGTTTGGCCGGCCGATGATCGCCACCTTGATGGTATCCTTGCGCGGGACTTCCTCCGGTGACGGGGCACTGGCGAAGCTCGCGGTCACGTGCTCGAGCAGGTCGTCGATTCCCAGGCGGTGCTCGGCGGAGATGGAGAACAGGTCGCGAAATCCGAGCGAGTAGAACTCGTGCGCCAGGGCTTCGCGGGAGGCGGCGTCGATCTTGTTCACCGCCAGGGTGACGGGCTTGCCCAACTGGCGCAGCAACTGGGCGAGGTCGCGGTCGGCGCCGGTGATCTCGGTGCGGCCGTCGATCAGGAAGATGATGTGGGCGGCCTCGTCGAGCGCCACCCGCGCCTGCTTGAGCACCTGGACGGGGATGTGTTCGGAGTCGCGGGTGACGATGCCGCCGGTGTCGATCACGTGGAAGGGGCGCCCGCGGTGCTCGGCCATACCGTGGATGCGGTCGCGGGTGATACCGGGCTCGTCGCCGACAATGGCGCGCCGCTGGCCCACGATGGCGTTGAACAGCGTGGATTTTCCCACATTCGGCCGGCCCACAATGACCACGGTGGGCAGGCCCTCCGTCTGGGGCATGCTGATTCATGATAGCAGCCGCGCGGTAGGGCAACCGGTTGCGGACTCGATATCAGGAGACGGGAGGGCCCGGCTTGTTGCCCTCGATTGCATAGAAGATGAGGTATGCCACGCCCACCCCAGCCGGGATGAAACCCAGGAACGGCATGGCGACCATCTGCGGCGCGATGCGGTCCCCCCAGGGCTCGCGAAACAAGAACATCGGAGCGAGGGCGCCAAGGCCCACGAACAGCCAGACCAATCCACGCAGAAGGTAATTGCGCGGGCCATGCGGGCGGCGTGAGAACGCGGAAGGTTCCGGTTCGACCGGGGGTTGCAGACCCTTCTCCAGAGCGGCCATGCGCTCGCGGTGAATCATCTCTCTTTCCTTGTTCTTGAAGTGCGCGACTACGGCGATGATCCCGATGGGCATCAAGATGACCACGATGGGTATGACCGCCTCGGGCAGTCTCACGAAGTCGTACATTGGGATGTCCTTTCGGAGATTGAGACCGATCGCGCCACTGGTTTTGTTTCACGCCGGTGCTGAAACATTGGCTGGCGCGCGGAGAGTCTAAATCGGATAATGGCTGGCGTGGACCAGTTCGAGGTGCTGGTGGAGCAGTACCAGGCCAAGGTGTTCCGGCTGGCCTATTCGATCCTGGGCGACCGCGCGGCGGCCGAGGACCTGGCGCAGGAAGTGTTCGTGAAGATTTGGAAGGGGCTGCCCGGCTACCGCGGGGCCGCGTCGCTCGGGAGCTGGATTTTCGCCATCGCCCGCAACACCTGCCTGAGCCACCGCCGGCGCGAAGCGTCGAGAAAGACCTCGTCCCTGGACGTGGCTGGGGTGCGGGCCTCGGCGGAGTCGCTGAACGCCTGTCAGGACCGCCACTGCGACGAACTCGAGATGCGGGACCTGCTTTCGCGCATCCCGGAGAAATACCGGCGCGTGCTTACGCTGTTCTATCTGGAGGACCGGTCCTATGAGCAGGTGGCGGAGATGCTGCACCTGCCGCTGGGCACGGTGAAGACCTTCCTGCATCGCGGCAAGAAGGAGCTGGGCGCGCTCCTGGCGACGCGCCGGAAGGAGGGAGGACTCGCATGCAGTGCCGTCGATTTGAAGACCTGATCCTGGAATACTGCGAGGACGCGATTTCGGCGGAGGACCGCGGGCGCGTCGAGACGCACCTGGAGGAATGCGCGGAGTGCCGGGCGTTCTTCGAGATTCAACGCGAGGTGGAGGCCGCACTGCCGGGGGCGATCGGCAGGCCGGAGCCATCGCCCGAGTTTCGGCAACGTGTCATGCGGCGCGTGGAATGCGAGAGCGAAGCGCGGTGGAGCTGGGTTCCGCCGGCGCTGGACGCGTTTGGGTACTGCGCCCTGGCGGCCATAGGAGGTGCGGTGCTCCAGGCGTGGGTCTCGCCGGCGCAGCTTGCCTGGATCATGATGGGCGCCTCCGTGGCCTTCGCGTGGTGGATCAGCTTGCGGCTACTTCGCGAAGGCTGACTCAACCGCGGGCGCGAGTTCGCTCATGAGTTCAGATTGAGGGACTTGAGGTACTCCCGAAAAGGCGCGCCGAGATCGTAGCGGCGCAACGCGAATTCGACGGTGGCCTTGAGGAAGCCGAGCTTGTCGCCGGCATCATAGCGCGTGCCTTCGAAGCGGTAGCCATAGATGGGGCGGTTGCGCAGGAGGTGCCTCAGACCGTCGGTCAACTGGATCTCGCCCATCGAGCCGGGCTCGAGGGCCTCGAGCGAGGCGAAGATCTCGGGCGTGAGCACGTATCGCCCGATGATGGCCAAGTTGGAGGGCGCCTCCTCCCGTTTGGGTTTCTCCACCAGGTTGCGGATGCGGTACAGGCGGTCGCGGCAGCCGTTGTGCGCCACCGGCTCGGCATCCACCACGCCATAGGAGGAGATGTCCACGGCCGGCACCTCCATCAATGCCAGCACCGGGGCGCCGAAGAACTCGTAGACATCCAGGAGTTGGCGCAGGCAGGGGATGTCGGATTCGATGACGTCGTCGGAGAGAACCACGGCGAAGGGTTCGCTGCCCACGATGGCGTGGGCACGCAAGACGGCGTGGCCGAGGCCGAGGGCTTCCCTCTGCCGGACGTAGGCCACGTCGATCATGTCCGAGATGTCGCGCACGGCGCTCAACAGTTCCCGCTGGTTGCGCGTCTCCAGCAAGTGCTCGAGCTCGAAGCTCACGTCGAAGTGATCTTCGATGGCGGTCTTGCCCCGGCCCGTGACGATCACGATGTTCTGAATGCCGGAGTGGATGGCCTCCTCGACGCCGTACTGGATCAAGGGCTTGTCCACCAGCGGGAGCATCTCCTTGGGTTGGGCCTTGGTGGCGGGCAGGAAGCGGGTCCCCAATCCGGCTGCGGGGAACACCGCCTTGCGCACTTTGGGAATCATGAGCTTATTGTAGCCTTACGGCTTCAAGAGCAGTTTCCCGATGGTGCGGCGGGATTCCAGCGCCAGCAGCGCTTCGGCGCCCTTCTCCAGCGGGTAGACGCCGCCGATCACGGGTGTGATCTTGGCCTGCTCCACGATGGCGAGAAGCTCGCCGGCGAGTTGAGCCTGCCGCTCGGGCCGCTGCGCCAGCGTGACCATCCAGAACGCCGCCACGCTCACCGAATTGCGGAACATGCTTCCCACATCCGCCGGCTGCAGCGTGCCGCTGGCCATGCCGAAGACGACGACGCGGCCGAACGGAGCCGCCGCGCGGATGTCGCGCTCCAGGAAATCTCCTCCGATGGATTCGAGGATGATGTCGGCGCCGCGGCCTTCAGTGGCCTCCAGCACCGGGGGGACGAAATCGGCCACGCTGTAGTCGATCGTGACGTCGGCCCCGAGCCGGCGCGCCGTAGCCAGTTTCTCTTCGGAGCTGGCGGTGGCGATGACGCGCAAGCCGAGGTGCTTGGCGAGCTGAATGGCCGCGGTGCCGACGCCCCCGCCTGCGGCGTGGACCAGGACAGTCTCGCCGGCCTGGGCGTTCGCCGAGATCTTGAGCATCGCGAAGGCGGTCAGGTAAACGACCGGGAAGGCCGCGGCCTGCTCGTCGGTGAAGGCGGACGGGACAGGCATGAGCGCCGCCTCGGGAGCCACGGCGTACTCGGCGAATGCGGATTGCCCGGTGCCCATCACGCGGTCTCCGGGCCGCCAACGCTTCGCCCCCGGTCCGACATCGACGACCTCGCCGCTGAACTCGAACCCGAGAATGAACGGGAATACCGGCGTTTGCAGGTAGAAGCCGCGCCGCATCATGGTATCGGCGTAGTTGACACCGGCGGCGGAGATTCGGACCAGCACCTCTTCCTTGCCGGAACGAGGGACGGCCACTTCCCCGATCTCCGGCAGTTCACCTACGGCACCCAGCACAAGAGCCCTCATACCCGCTATCATCGCACCCTTCGCGGGCGGGGGACCGCCCGACTCGCGGAGGTGCGCTATGCTGGAACCAAGAACACGGAGGAGCTTTATGGCTTATGTAATCGCGGAGCCGTGCATCGGGACCAAGGATACGGCCTGCGTGGACGCCTGCCCGGTGGACTGCATCCACCCCAAGAAGGACGAGGCCGATTTCACGGCCGCCAAGATGCTCTACATCGACCCGGTGGAGTGCATCGACTGCGGCGCCTGCGTCCCGGTATGCCCGGTTTCGGCGATCTTCACGCTGGACGACCTGCCCGAGAAGTGGGCCGATTTCGCGCAGGAGAATGCGTCCTACTTCGGAAGATAAGCTCGTAGCGTGTAGCTCGTAGCTCGTCGACGGCGCCCTCTACGGGCTACGAGCTACGGGCTGGGCCGGTAGGCGGCGGTCGCGGTATCGGTTTCCCAGATCTTGACTTCAGCGACGCGGACGGCGTTGTCGCCGGCGAGGCCCTGGGTCATTTCCTCGTAGAAATAGCGCGCCATGTTCTCGGCCGAAGGGTTCAGCTTGTCGAAGGGCGGGACGTCGTTGAGGAAGGTGTGGTCGAGCCGCTCGACGATGGCGCGAAGGGTGCGCTTCAATTCCACGAAATCCACCAGCAGTCCGGCGGAGTCGAGCTGCTCGCCCTGGAGGGTGACGCGCACGCGGTAGTTGTGGCCGTGCACGTTTTCGCACTTGCCGCGATAGCCGCGCAGGGCGTGACCGGCGGCGAATGTCTCTTCCACGGAAACCTCAAACATCGAAAAACTTCTCCACGTCTTCGGCGCTGGTGGTAAATCCGTAGTCGGGCAGGCTGTCAAAGAAGACCTGGCCGTAGCGCTGCTTCGAGATGCGGTGGTCCAGGAGCACCAGGACGCCGCGGTCCGAGCGGCTGCGGATCAGGCGCCCGAAGCCCTGTTTGAGGGCCAGTGCGGCCTGGGGAATCTGGTACTCGTAGAACGGATTACCGCCTTCATCGCGGATGGCGCGGATTCTGGCCTCCACCACGGGGTCGTTGGGAACCGCGAAGGGCAACTTATCAATGATAACGCAGCTCAGTTGCTCGCCCGGCACGTCCACCCCCTGCCAGAACGAGGCGGTGGCGAAGAGCACGCAGTGCGGCGTCTGGCGGAACTCCTCGAGCAGGGCGGTGCGCGGCCCGGTGCCCTGGAGCAGAGTGGGATACTCGAGCTCGAAGGAGACGCGGTCGTAGACGGTGCGCATCTGCTGGTAGCTGGTGAAGAGCACGAAGGCGCGGCCGCGGCTCATTTTCAGAACGCGGACGATCTCGCCGGCCGCCATGGGGGCGAAGTCGGGACTGCGCGGGTCCGGCAGGTGCTGGGGGACATAAAGCAGCGCCTGGCGGGCGAAATCGAAGTGGCCCGGCACGAGCAGCGTGCGCGCGCCGTCGAGCCCCAGCCGCCTTCGCGCGTACTCGAAGTTGCCCGCGACGGCCAGCGTGGCGGAGGTCAGCACCACCGTGTCCACCTTGCCGAAGAGCTTTTCGGCCAGAATGCCGGAGACCTCGATGGGGGTCGCCTGGAGGAAGCACCCGCGGCCGCGGCGCTCGATCCAGTAGACGAAGCGGCGATCGTTGCCGGCCATCCAGAATTCGAGCGCTTTGGCCACCTCGACGAGGCGGCGCAGGAGCGGCAGCGCCTCTTCCGGCGCATCCTTGATGAGCTGGAGGTGCGCGCCGATCAACTCCAGGCCGTGCACCACATCGCTGTACTGCTCTTCGTACTGCTCGAGGAACGCCTGTTGCTCGCGGAAGCCGATCCGCCCCTCGGCGGAGGAGAACAGCGCGAAGAAGCGCATGGCGGCATCGCCGACTGTAATCAGGATGCGGTCGAGCTCCTGGGACCCGAAGTCCTTCCGCCGGGCCACGGCGGAGATATCGCGCTGGAGCTCCTGGAACTGGTAGTTGCTGACGGAGACGCCGAAGTACTGGCCGGCGACGTCCTCGATCTCGTGCGCCTCGTCGAGAATAGCGGCCGTGTACTCGGGAATGATGCCGCCGTAGTCGCGGTCCTTCACGGCCAGGTCGGCGAACAACAGGTGGTGGTTGACGATGATGATGTCGCTCTCGAAGGCGCGCTGGTGCATCAGGGTGAGGAAGCAGCGCTCGAACTGGAGGCACTTCTGGCCGGTGCACAGATCGCGGCGCGCATCCACTTTCGCCCAGGCGGCGGTGGTTTCGGGCAGCGTCTTGATCTCGGCGCGGTCGCCGGTGGCGGTGGTTTTCTCCCAGTCGCGGATGATCTCGAAATCGGCCACCTCCTCGAGCCCTTCGAGCACCGGCTCCTTCTCGGCGTCGTAGATCTTCTGGCGGCAGGCGTAGTTGTTGCGGCCCTTCATGTAGCAGACGCGGACCTGGCGGCCGAGATACTGCTGGAGGAACGGGATGTCCTTGAAGAGAAGCTGCTCCTGGAGGTTCTTGGTGGCGGTGGAGATCACGATGCGCTTGCCGGAAAGCAGCGCCGGGACCAGGTAGGCGAGCGTCTTGCCGGTCCCGGTGCCGGCTTCGACCAGGAGGTGGCGCCGGTCGGCGAGCGCGGCTTCCACCGCCTCGGCCATCTCGAGCTGGCCGGAGCGGAACTCGTAGCTGGGGTGGTACTGCGCCAGCAGGCCGCCGCGCGCAAAGAACTGCCGCACCGTGAGTTCCCTGGTTTCCGAGGCCATCTCCCTGAACTTCAGTATAGACGGGGGCTGGAGCAAGCCGAGCGAAGGAGGGCGGGGTGTCCGGTTCCCGGATTGGGTTTGAACGGACGGGGGTGGTATCCGGGCCGGCGTGCGGCGGCCGCGCCCCTGTCAAGCCCAAAGACCCGGTCACCGAAGCGCCGCTTTTGGGGGCGCCGGCAGGATGGTGTATACTATGGCTCGCGCCCAGAGGTGGTAAAGGAAATTCTGGATAGAGTCGGGCGGGAAGATAATCGGTGCTGTGCGGGCGGAGCGAGAGCTTTTCTGACCTCTTCCTCGATGGTGCATGATTATGGTTTCTCACAGGATCTATCGTGTCCAGCCCAAGGTGCTTCGGGAGTGCTTCGAGGACGAGGTGGTCATCATCAACCTCGAAAACGGCAACTACTACAGCCTCAACGGCACGGGGGGTGAAATCTGGAGAGAACTGGAGTCAGGCGGTTCCACGGAAGCTGTTGCCGCGGCTCTGGTCGCGCGCTATGAATCGCCGGAGACCACCATCCGGGAAGGAGTGGAGTCCTTCATCCGAGAGTTAGAGGAGCAAGGGCTCGTCACAGGGACGGAGTCAGTGGCCGGCGATGCCCCGGCGATCCAGCCGCCGGTGGAGAGCAAAGCGGCGTTCGAGCTACCGGAACTGGCTGTCTTCTCCGACATGCAGGATCTGTTGTTGCTGGATCCGATTCACGACGTCGATGAAAGCGGGTGGCCTGTTCGCCCCGCCGACGGGAGCTAGGCGGTGACCACCACCTCCCACACGCCCATTGCGCCGGAGGACTTCTTCTCTGAGACGATCGAGCGATTCGAGTGCGCGGCGCGGCGAGTGGGGCTCCACGAGCGCTGGTACTCGATCGCTGGCGCGCCGCTCCGGCTTCGTTTCGCCGGAGAATCGCTGCTCCCGCTGATGACGCCGGCCATGGCGCACCTGGCCATCGAGCCGCAGAAGGAAGCCGCCCTGACGGTATCGTTCTTCGACACGGAATCGACCGGGACGCCCATGCTGCGACCGCGGTGGGGGCTGGACTCCTACGGTGCTAAGGGCGAGATCACCGGCTACAACACGGACCGGGTGCGCACGACGTATCAACCCGGAGACGACATTCTGCGGATGATCGACCGGCAGCGCCGGCAGGCCGTGTACTGGACCCCGACCTTCCGGCTGGTCCGATGGTGGGAGGTGAGTTTCCCGTTGCGCACGATCCTGCATTGGTGGTGCATCGGGCAGCCGCTCCAGACGGTTCACGCGGGCGCGGTCGGCACGGCGACCGGTGGCGGGGTGCTGATCGCGGGCCGGAGCGGGTCGGGCAAGTCGACCGCGACACTGGCCTGCCTTTTCGACGGCCTGCTCTACGCGGGTGACGATTACGTGCTCGTGCGCTGCGCACCGGTCCCCTGGGTCTATTCGCTGTACAGCACTGCGAAAGTCGAACCCGGCAACTTGGAACTGCTGCCGGGACTCCGGCCCTTTTTGCACAACCCCGGGCATTTGGAGACGCAGAAAGCGATGGTTTTTCTCCACCGGAGCCACCCGGAAAGCCTGACTTCCGGATTGCCGCTGAAGGCCATCTTCCTGCCTCGCGTGACGGGCCGTCGCGAGACCTCGCTTCGCCCGGCGGCGCCGGCCCAGGCGCTGCTCACACTGGCGCCCACGACCTTGAACCATCTTC
>Ga0187882_1004746_pt1 | contig 10896 bp, 12 predicted proteins | sample June2016WEW_19_1_3_FD_132991 | JGI IMG/M metagenome (GOLD analysis project Ga0187882, IMG submission 132991) | Peatland microbial communities from SPRUCE experiment site at the Marcell Experimental Forest, Minnesota, USA - June2016WEW_19_150 | ecosystem: Environmental > Terrestrial > Soil >...
AACCGTAGCCCATGTAGGCGGGAGCAAGCAGCACGAGTATGCCTCTTGCCGCGGCCTGCTTGATTACCCAGTCCGCATAGGCAAAGTACGCCTCATTGGGCGTGGAGAAATCGCCTGGGGTAGTAAAAGGCGGGTCCCCGTTACAGTCGTTGGGAGCATGTGCTAGGCCGCTGCCGCCAACGTTAATGAGACTAACCATAATGGTGTTATACCCCCTGGCTTGTCTGTCATCCAGGTAGGTGATTACATCCGCTTGACACAATTCGGTTATCAGGCCCCACGGTGAATCGCCTACCATAAGGAACGGCACACCGTTTTGGTCTTCAAGATGACGGTCGCCGGCGGAAATCTTGAGCGGGAAAGCAGTGGATGTGACGACCTCTCCGGAGGGCGTTACGGAGTTGGAAGGGGTTGAGGCGGGGCCGGTCCCAGATCTGTTTGCCGCCTTCATGTAAATGTATATGCAGTGCCGTTGGTCAGTCCCGTAACCGCTATGGGACTGGCCGGCCCTGAGGCTGTTTGTCCTCCGGGGCGCGATGTCACGGTGTAGCCGGTTATGGGGCTCCCACTATTTGAGGTCGGGGCCGTGAAGCCGACCGTCGCCCTGGCGTTGCCGGCCGTTGCCTTTGCGTTTGTCGGGGTGCCTGGAACCGCCGAATCGGATGAATCGAACCAATGGTGACGCACCACACGGCGCCAACTCCAATCGTTGAATGCGAATATTGTCGATGAGTTTGACCCGCGTGAGTCAATGGTTGTAAAACTCGGATCGCAGGTGGGGCATTTAGCGTTATCCGCCGCGACCGGCGAGGGGGGGCGTCGAGAACAGGCTGAGCGCCAGAGCGGTGAGAGCAGAGTAGAGCAACAGATTTCCTCTCATGGCTATCTCCTCGTTTCAGGTAAACGTAGACGTGCGACATAGGCGTGGAGCATCCCTCGTAGACATATCTGCTGCAAGGTGGAACGCTAACATAGGTTGAACCATAAGATCACGTGAGCGCAGATGCAATAGGCCACTGGCGGGCGAGTTATGCCGGGTTGCGCCTGGGATATTCCCAAGACCGCGGCGGAATGATTTTTCAGTTTAAAGATCCTCCGCACCCCCCCGGGGATTTCGGCTGCACTGGGCCGCGTTGCGGCGAAGGGGGCGTCGTGGGGGGCGAAGCTCCATAAGCGCTTAAATAAGCGCGTAAGTGGTTGGATTTACTGAAGCCTGGAAAATGATTCTCGTCGCCCCGGCGAAAGCCGGAATCCGTGCGCCTTTGAAATTGTAGGATAATTATGGTTCAAGACACTGGTCCCCGCTTCGGAGACTATGTCGTAAAGGAACTATTTTCCATATTTCCCCCCTTTTTGTAAAGGGGGGCAGGGGGGATTCTGAGTCTCCAATGCTATGTAAGCCTTTAAAATTCCCATCGATCCCCCTTGCAAAGGGGGAAGCAAAACCTGGTCTTTTGGGATTTGCACTGAGCACTGCTGAATTGCGACACAGTCTCTAAAGCCGGGGGTGAGGTTCCAGGCAAAACCGCACTCTTTATGTCTTCATCTGGTTTGGGCAACAGGTCGCTGCGCTGTGCCTCCCGCTCTTTTGGCTTTTCTAAGAAAAGACTGCACTCTCATGAGCCCTACTTGGCATAAGTGCCTGGAATAGGTGTTGATGGATACTTTCGATAGACCTTCTTTGAGCAAATATCACAGAATTATTCAAGCTCATCAAAAGGAATTTTATCGCTGCGTAAATCGTCGATCCTCTGAGGCAATATGCGCAGGGCTGGATTCTCAGCTCGAAGCATGCCTTTTTAATGGTCCTTTTCCCGATCCTTCATGTACTGATCGATAAACTCCGTACCAGGCAACAGGAGTACGCTATGCGGGCAGGAACCATTTAACTTTCTTGTAAGATCTGTCGATAAAGGCAAGATGCCTCAGTTACTGGTCCATTACAGATCTGCTGATTGTAATTATTTATTTACTAATTTAGTTCGAAACTAAATTGCGTTTCATAGTATAGAATAATTGTGTTGAGCCTCTAAGTTTTGCACTCACAATATCAGCTGTGATACGGTCCTTGATGAAAATGTCTGTGTCTGTAGGTAGAACGAAACAGCGCTTTTCCCTTACCAAATTGTCTATTGTATCGAAATCACTTTGGCGATCAGCCAACCTGACCTTTTCCATATCAACGTTTTGCAGGCATCCGATAGAGTTAAGTTTTGCGTAATGTGCACCTTGTAATTCACTTATCTCGGAGGACATTTTTTCCCCTGTTGGTATTCCAGAAGTTGAAGGAGCATCAGTTATAAAAATGCAACCTGATATAATGCAAAGAGTTACAGTTAAACATATGCATAGAAGCGTTCTCATTTTATCCCCCTCTTTATAAGACTGAAGTACTCATTGGTATGAATTGGCGCCGCACGTCCAATAAGTGTTGTAAACATCAACATGTCATCATTGATTATGCCCCCGCTGCCTTTTTGTTTAACCCTTGATATTTGCGAACCCGCTTCCTTATTTGAGCCATTATACAGCTTTTGCCGTGCCTACGCACTTGATTTTCTTTGCCCTGTGACCCCTTAACTTGACCATTAGAATTATTTTATCTGCTTTACGGCTCCCAGTTCGTGGCGGGGCGTGGAACAGCGCCACGACACGTGGCTCCCGGCATTAAACCGAATGCACCGCCCTTTGTTTCCTATTGTCTCGCCGGAAGGCCAAGGGGTTCGGTTTTTTCTGCACCGCCGGAAAAAACTCCCCTGAATCAAAGGCCCACATGCAGAGCCGGAGGGCAGCTTTTCTTGCTCTCGCCCTTTTAGGGGGTACTCCAAAGATTCCCCCTGCCCAGCTCTTGCCCAGGTATGGTACAGTATTATGATCGCTATGAAGTATGGTCAGGCTGCCACCTGTCGCGGCTGCCGTTTATAAGGGCTGTATAATTGTTGGGCTTCCTGACGGGAAAGGATCCGTATGAGCAGTGTTTCAAGGGCGGTACAACTGTTTCGGGACGGGTGTGCATGTTCGCAATCCATTCTGGCTGCCTATGGGCAGCCGCTCGGACTGTCCCGGGAAACGGCAATGAAGATTGCAACCGGATTCGGCGGCGGAATGGGGATGGGGGGAACATGCGGTGCGGTGACCGGGGCGATAATGGTCTTGGGACTTCGGCACGCTCCTGAAAATTGCGACACGGCCGCGGGACGTGCTGGAGTCTACTCCCGTGTTGTTGAGTTCGCGAGAAGATTCCAAGTGCGGAACGGGTCGCTCGTCTGTCGCGAGTTGCTCGGATGCGACATCAGTACCGCGGAAGGAAAAAGACAGGCACAAGAGCGGAATCTGTTCAAGACGACATGCGTCAAAATGGTTGAGGACGCAGCCATGATCTTGGAGGAAATGGAGGCGGAAAGCCAACCAGCCGCTGCACGCGACGACTGAGGGCTGCCGGGTGTTACGGCTGGCCACGAGGGGGAATACCACCATCCGGAGGAAGAGCTGACACAGCAAATATAGAGGGAGCCGGAGTATCGACATCCAACAGCGGACACCCATATCGATGGAAAGCACGGGGCCTTTGAGGCGGCCCCGTGCGTCTATCCAACAGACACGACCTCCGGCTAGGAGTCACGGATGTTCGCTTTGACACGCTCGATCAACTCTGGCGTAACTTCACGGATGCCGTGTTCCCTGGCGTGCTCAGCCGCTTTCTGGAGTACCTGCTCTTCCGTCTCACCCCGTAAAATCTTCTGACACCCACTCGACGGGTCTGCCTTGGCGCATTCCAGGATCTTTGCCATGGGCTGCCTCCTTTTAAGTAACGTAATCCACTGCTATCACCTGATTGGCGTGGAAGTTATATATTGGATGTTGGTTTGCACATCGTCTCATTTCACCTTCCCCTCCGCTGTGCTCCGACCATGTGACACACAAACATCCAAGTAAAAAGATAAGGATTGAAAACGTCAGGGGACAGGCCAGGGCTGGAGGTCTTATGCGCGGACATCTTCTCGAATGCGGGTTCAAGTGGCAAAGTTGGCAGGCTTTGAGGTGCCGTCGCCCAACCCCTTGACTACGCCAATTGCAAATTGATCGATTGTAGAGTAGCGTCCCCAACGACCCAGGTTCTCCCGTCCCGCGTTGCTGCACGATAAGAGGTGGACGGAATGGGTCGTCACTCATGCTGGATTGTTCCTGATGGCGGACAGGCTATCGGGCTTGGCGCCGCGCGGGGCAAAAATGATTTGAGACTGACATTGCTTGAGGAGAAAAGTCCGTGTTCAGAAATACATTGGCCTGTATGATGCTCGTTTGGATAGCCTCTTACCACGTTCCTGCATGGTCGGATCAGCCCCTGGGACCCCAAGGCATCGAAGGCGGTCAATTCGACACGAGGGGGGAGCGAATCGGCGGGCTTCGCCTCGGCCTGGCGGAAAAAGAGGTCACCGGGAACATTTCCTGCCGGCCAAAGAAGGGCAAAGAAGTGTTGGAAGGGGCCACGGGCGAGTATGTGCAGATTTGGAAGCTCGCCGAGTGCGGTATTGTGCTTAAAATGGGCTCCGAGCGTAAGGGAGGCGAGAAAGTTGTCGAGTCGATTACAGTCACAAGTCCCTGCAATCTCGTGACAAGTCGGGGTATTCACATTGGGAGCACGGAAGAGGAAGTCATCGAGGTCTACGGTCAATATCGGGACGAGGATGGCCAGACCGAGAAGGGCAGGAAGTTCGTCGCCGGCTCCATCTTTGATGGAATGATCTTTCATTTCAGGGACGCCAGAGTCGTCAGAATATTCCTCGGGGCTGCCGCGGAGTAGGGTGATTTTTCATAACACGGAATCGCGTGTGATGGCTCTTGCGTATCCGTATTTGGCGGTGCGGCGGGGCCGTATCAGGTAGATGTATTGGAGACAGTACCGGTAGGTTTTAACCGGGAATTAGGCGGCCGGGCAGGGCCCCTCCAATCACTTGGCTTTTTCCCTTGCGTCCGTCGCATTCTTTTACTATTTTATCTTTAGTAACATACTTGAACTAACACGATCTAAAAAGGAAATGAAAAAATGCCTCAAGGTACTGTGAAGTGGTTCAACGATCAGAAGGGTTTCGGATTTATCACGGTTGAAGGTGGCGGAAAAGATGTCTTTGTTCACCATAGCGGCATTGAGGCCTCCGGCTTCAAAAGCCTGCAGGAAGGCGATCTCGTCAGTTTCGAAATTGAGCAGGGCGCTAAGGGACCATCGGCGGTCAAGGTAAAAAAGCTCTAATCGAGCGGCTCTGATCAGAAATCCCCCGGGCCGGAGAAAAAATCTCCGGTCCTTCTTCCTTTGCCCGGTTCATCAGCGGGACTGAGTTGCTTTACCCCTTTTTCGGCCCATCCGGGAATCAATACGGTGTCCTTTGATGGTCGGAAGATGGACTACGCACTTTAGCGGTCTTGATGAAGTTGTGCCGGCATACGCCGTATTATGCCCAAGTTGCGCTCAAGTTATTTCCAAGACCGGGGGGCAGTGATTTTCCAGTTTAAAGATGCCCTGCCCCTATCTCCAGGCCCCGTCAGGCGCACGCGCGAAAGCGCGCGGGGCCGAGGAGTTCCATGAGGAATTCCGCCGGCCTCCGATGGTGTGCCATCAATGACTTCAACCACTCCAACGCTCTTCCTGTCCATGAGTGTTGCCACGCCTAACCGGCTGCATCACTGCACCCATCCCCTCGAGGTCCTCTGCAAAGAATAAAAACAAAAATAAATAAAATAAGTTTGCACGATTCCATGTCATCCGCAACACACCTTCAGGTGTTACCACCATGTTACCTCATCGGGGTTAAAGTGATTCCACCAGTCGGGGATGGGCTACGAGCCGATGGCCTCCGTTGGGGGAGCGCCACAAAGGCCAGGCCGTGATGAATCCTTGGGGTCTCGAGGTGCGGTCTACCAGATTTAGATTTTGCTCTCCGGCTGGGAGACCCTTCGTCGGTGGGCATCACAGTACGACGCAGGGCCTCAAGCCTGCATTGACCAAAAGGTCGCAGCCCACGCCGATGCAAGCTGGGCAGGTCAATTAGGAGAGGAGCGAGTGCATGAGTTTGCAAAATATATGAGCTCGCTTATTGCCGCAGCCGTGATTTATTCGAATTGGATATCGCAGCGGCACTCTTATTCATGGTATTCTGATCTTTCTTAGCCTGCAAATGGCCCAGGGATCTAACTTGCTCTACAATCCGGGCCGCGTCCGCGGCCCACGGACACTACATCAGGAGGCAGCGTCAAATGGGACTGAACGAGCGGCGTAAGATCAAAGAACTACAGGACACCACATTTCCAGGCCGCGTCAAGGAGATCGAGGAAATCTGCGGGAAGGCCATTCCATACGAAGTCGAATGGGAAAGCCTTTCCGATGATGCCGAAGGACTCAACTTCATCGACAACATATCTTGCCATCGACTCAATATGGCTCTGCGCAGCATCTGCATCGATGACCTGGGCAAGGAAGCGGTTCGCGATGGTCTCCGGCTGGTTCGGCTAAAAAACGTCAAGGATAAGGCGGAAATGCGCATCTTTTTTAATGACGGCGTGCTCGAAATGCATTGTGCATATGCACTGCGGACCGACGGCATGTACAGTGACGGGGAGATCCGCGAACTGCTCCTGAATAAACTGTGATTCGGCGCGGGGCGCGGGATACCGAGTGAAGCCCGTTCACTCGTTATGGTTGATTTGCCGCGCTTGCCGGCGAAACTGATATCCGGCACCTCACGTCCCTTTTTGCCTTTCCATGAGGCCCAGGATGATGCTCAGATCTCTGCGATGGTTCCTTTCGATCAATCTGTTTCTACTCTTATTGTGGTCTCCGGTTGCTGCCCGGCAAGCCCCGGGTGATACCCGGATAATTAAGGCAATCCCCAAAGGCCCCGCGGTTACCCTTACGGGTATAGTCACAAAAGATAAAGAAGTAGTGTACGTTTTAAGTTCCGGGGCCGGACTGAAGTTCAACGGACGTCTTACGAAAAAGACAGGAAATACGGGTTTTAATGTCACCGATCCTGACGGCCTTGGCCTGCCTGAAGAAGAGTGTGACTTCAATACGAGCCTGACAGGCAGCCTGGAAAAGACCGGCGATTACAAGGTCACCGTCACAACGTTTGAGGACCGGGCATCGCCTTACGCACTGGTCATACGGGTATATTGATGGAGCGGCATTGTTTCCCGGGAGCGATCCCAGGGTGATGCCGGGGTTCAAAAAAAGGCGGTGACGCTTGCAAGTGGGAACTCCAAAAATTTCACGGAAACCGAAGGTGAGACGCTTAATTTTGTTCATAGCAATACTGATGGGGCTGATTGCCCCTGTAGAAGCACCGGCGCAAAATTGGAAGCCAATCTATGACGGCAGGCTAATACTTAAACAAACCAGGCCCTCATCCTCCGAAGGGATACTAATGCAAGAAAGTGTTTTGCCTGCAGCCCGCAAGACATGGCATGAGCAGGAAAGCGATCGGCTTTGCACTGCCGGCTTCGAAGCTGCTGCCATCGATATCGTGCGGGGATCATTTACAAGACCTGAGTCCGACCAAAAAGCGATCCTGTACAGATATTGCGAGACCGGCAACAATATGGCGCTAAATGGGATTGCAGTAATCGAGAATGCTCAGGTAGTTGCCCATGTTCTTTATGAAGGGGGTTGGGACAACGCTATCGGCGCGTTGCCCGACATTAACGGTAACGGCCTGTCGGAAATAGTCGTCGCGACGGGCGGGACAAATATGGGAGAGACATGGGAAGCGATTTCGATAATAGAGGTTTCAGGCAGCGGAGTCATGAAATTTGGCCAGACTAAAACACGCTCGGACAACTGCGGCGCTGATGAAAAACATGGCAAGGCAGAGGCCTGCAGGCTTTCCGTGAAAGTTGGAAGTACGCCCATTGTCTGCCGTGAAACTTTTGTCAACGATGGTTTTTGTGGTGGAACCGGCAAGTGGAGGAAATCCGGTGATCAAAAACAAATTTCACTTGAAGAAGATGAGATCGAATACGAATTAATTAAGTAACTCGAACCTAACTGACGCATTTTTCGTTCCGGTTATAGGTCCAGATTATCCGGGGGCAGTAAAAGCAGAACGATTGGCAATGAACTTCTAACCACGAAGGGATGGATGAGCATGAAAAGATTAACGGGAAAGCGTACTCTGGTGGCTATTATCGCTCTCACTATGATCCTTGGGTTCAACCTTTTTATGAACGTAAAAAACGTTACCGCCGCTGAACCGGAAACTGCTCAGTTTAGTGTAGATACATCCATAATGGAAAATCTCGCTCTGCTCAAGGGCAAAAGCGTGACACTTTACCTGACATCGGGTCAAACGATTACCGGTGTAGTAAATGGTGTCAAAGGCAACCTTTTGCATCTCGGTAAAATAAGTCAGAAAGAGTTCTATGATGCTCTGGTGGCCATTGATCGCATCTCCGCAATTGAAATGAAAGTCAGGTGAGAAAAAGCGTCCACCCTGAAGACCCTGACTGATGACTGCACGATCTTCGGGGGACCTGAGCAGCCGCGGGTTAGTGCGCGGCGACTGTTCATCCGAGATTTCTCATCTATTTCCGGCCGAACCGATCAGGGGGATTCCGGGGCGGCCTGTTGCCCAAACCAAGTACCCAAAAGCAGAGAGAAAAGGAGGTCCGTCATTCCGGCCCAAACCGGAAGCCGGGGGCCAGCGCCACAGCAATTGGATGAAAGTCGCTGGCTTTCCGGCTTTCGCCGCAATGACGGAAGCAGTTATTTCGCAATTATTTATGACACTGCGTATAGCAGGACAATTTCCAGATTGTACACGGGAGAGATTATGAAATACTCTACATTAGTACTTTTAATCGTTTTCCTACTGATCGTCTGCCTGGGTAACAGTAGTGCAAAAGGTGAGACATCGTCAAATGTAGATATTTATTATCCTCTAGTCCCAAGAACGATGACATATGATTATTTAAAGAAAGAATCCAAGGAGTCAATGACAAGGCAAGTAACGGTATATAAATCACGCATTGTCCACGATATTGAAGTCACGCCATCTGTAATGACAGGTGCAGATGTTAAGTATCCAATCACTCGACTGTTTCAAAAGAAAGCAAACGGAATATACGTAATTGGTTCACAATTAGCCGATGGGTCATTCGTAAAAGTGGATACTGACATACCTATACTAATTAATCCTATCAAAGACGGCATATTTTTTGACTCAAATGTAAGTTATTCATTAGGTAACGGCTCACCTTTAACCTCACATTATACCTATGGTGTTGATGATACTAATGCAGTTATAACAGTTCCCTATGGCCAATTCACTAATTGTATCAGGCTGAAGTTTACAGTACGAGGTGCCGAGACAACAAACGAGGTTACTTCGTGGATTGCTCCAAAGGTAGGTTTGGTAAAAAACATTGAGATTATCAAATCAAATAGTACTAATAGTATAACAGAAACAGAGATGTCACTAAAGAAAGTAGATTATAGCACACCCGTCGAAGCCGCACAGACTTCCATTGACCTCGAAAAGAAGGAACGAGGAACTATGGAATGGCTCACTAACAACTCTGTAGCGAACATGAAGGGCACTGATTTCCTGCTGCTGTACATCACTACAATCGTTGTAGCGTTGCTGTTGGGGTGGTATTTTATTCGGAGCGCAGGTTCGACCGGTCAGGAAATGTCATTGCCGCTGCCGTCCAAGCCCGACCCGTATGAGGTGGCATACCTGCGGGGTGGTGTTCAGGAAGTGATACGGCTTGCCGTATTCAAACTCATTCAGGCCCGCTGCGTGGTGAGCAGCGTTGAAAGCCCCAAGATTATACGGGTTGACACTCCCTCAGGGCAATCCGCAATGTCCGATATGGAACGCATCGTATACGATTACCTGGCCAGCCCCCAAACGATGCGCGGCATTTGTAAAAGGCTCTCCTCGGAATTCAAAGAACGTTGTGCTCCTTTGCAACAGCGTCTCTATGACGACCGGCTGCTCAATTCGTGGGCCGCAAAGAACAGGGCGCGGTTCGTGCTGATTGCCCTGTCTGCCTTCATTCTGGGCCTGGGCGGCTTTAAACTTGCTGTCGCCCTGTCGAGAGGCCGCACCAATGTTCTCTTCCTGGTAGTCGCGGCGGTAATCGGATTCATATTGACGATCAGGATAACCAGAACGCCCCGGCTCAGCAGGCGGGGCATCGATTATCTCAATGGGCTTCGGGTGAAACTGCAGGGTGAAAAGAATGCAGCCGCTCCGGATTTGGGAATCGAGGGCGTCTATCTCACTCTCCTCGTAGCGCTTTTCGGCTTCAGTGTGCTGGGGGGAACAGCTTACGCCCAGTACGTGAGCATCCTGGCCGCGCCCGCTTCTTCCTTTTCGAATACCAGCTACTTTGGTGGCGGCTGCGGGGGCGGAGGCGGAGGCTGTGGAGGTTGCGGTGGCGGGAATTAGGGGTCATGGCCGTCCTGTATAGACCCGGCAATATGCTTCTCCAGTGGCATATAACGGAGCGGTGCAATCTCCGGTGCGCTCATTGTTACCAGAGTTCCTTTGCAGACGATGAGATGGACTATATCGGGCTCCTCGCTGTCCTGGAACAGTTCAAGGAATTGCTGATTTCGTGGAAGCGGCAAGAAGACCCGGTCGGCGTGAGGGGGCATTTGACCGTGACAGGGGGCGAACCTTTCCTGCGGCCCGACTTCATGGACCTGCTCCGGACCCTTTTTGCCAATAGGGGCCTTTTTACCTTTGCGATTCTGACCAACGGCAGTTTCATCGATCATGCCGCGGCCTCGAGACTTAAAAAACTGACACCATCTTTTGTACAGGTCAGCATGGAGGGTGGTCGGGAGACCCACGACCGCATCCGTGGACCCGGCACTTTCGATAGGGCAGTCTCGGG
>Ga0187882_1004748_pt1 | contig 10894 bp, 6 predicted proteins | sample June2016WEW_19_1_3_FD_132991 | JGI IMG/M metagenome (GOLD analysis project Ga0187882, IMG submission 132991) | Peatland microbial communities from SPRUCE experiment site at the Marcell Experimental Forest, Minnesota, USA - June2016WEW_19_150 | ecosystem: Environmental > Terrestrial > Soil >...
CGCCGAGTTTTTTACACAGTTCGATGATTTCCGGCAGAGGTTTTTTGCCGTCCGAGAAATGACCTATAGCCAGCATCTGAGTTTTGCATTCGGCCAATGCCGACAACCTGGTCTTCAATTCAACCTCAATTATTTTCTTCATTTTTTTCCACCTTTCCTGCTACGGCTCGGCATCACCATCTTTTTGCGGTGCCGGCGGCGACTTCGCCGAGACGAGTGACTTTGGTCCCCTTGCGTTTGGTTTACCTTTAGCGCGATGGTGCAGATACGCTTCAATAAATTCCTCGATATCGCCGTCGAGCACCGCGTCAACTTTTCCGGTCTGACAATCGGTGCGATGGTCTTTCACCAATTGATATGGCTGCAAAACGTAACTGCGAATCTGGTTGCCCCAGGCAATCTCACCCTTTGCGCCGTATTGTTTGGCAATCTCGGCGTCACGTTTCTGCTGCTCAATCATATACAATCTCGCCTTGAGCACCTTCATCGCCGAGGCGCGGTTTTTGTGCTGGCTCCGTTCGTTCTGGCACTGAACAACGATACCCGTTGGTTTGTGCAGCATCCGCACCGCCGAGCTTGTCTTGTTGACGTGCTGGCCGCCTGCGCCGCCCGCGCGATAAAAATCAATCTTCAGGTCCTCTTCCTTTATCTCGATATCCACGTCCTCATCAAATTCAGGAAGACAATCGACCGCGGCAAAAGTAGTATGCCTGCGTTTGTTGGCGTCGAACGGGCTTATCCGGACAAGCCGATGAACGCCAACCTCGCACGACAATTTCCCGTACGCGAAAGGCCCTTTTACCTGAAGCGTTATCGACCGTATTCCCGCCTCTTCGCCGGGAGTAATATCAAGCTCGCTATACTGGTATTTGTTCGCATCGAAGTAGCGGGTGTACATCCTCAAAAGCATACTCACCCAGTCGCAACTCTCTGTCCCGCCCGCGCCTGCGTGAATACTGAAAAAACAGTTCTTCGTATCATTAGGCCCGTTCAAAAGACCCGTCAGTTCTATTTGCTCGCAGCGTTTGGCAATCGCCGCCAAATCATCCTCCAACTGGCCAAGCTCATCAGGGTCCGACTCGGCCGCCAATTCAAAAAACTCCGCCAAATCCTGCAGTTCCCTGCCGACTTCCTCAACCGGCTCAACTATCGCCTTTAACGCGCTTAGCCGGGAAACCACACCCTGTGCCGCCTCCTGATTGTCCCAGAAGCCGGGACTGCTCATCTTCTCCTGAAGCTGCGCAAACTCGGCCTTTTTGCCCGCCAAGTCAAAGCCAGTCCCGGATATTTTCAACCCGGGCCTTCATCTCCGCTATCCCGCTTTTTAATTGTGCAGCTTCCATAATTCTCGTGCTTATAACACATTAGGCCGCAATATGCAATCCTGCCGGGGGATTATTGATTCCCTAAAACAGTTAGTATATGATTGTCCTGTGGGTGAGACATAAGCCCCGTTATTTTGTGCCAGTTTTGAAAGATTTACCAATGAACGAAGCAAAATCGGACTCGTCCGCCTTGAAGACGCTGAAATCCCTGTTTATCCCCTGTGCGACGGTATTTATATCGAGCTTCTGTATTATGGTGCTGGAGCTTGTCGCTGGACGTATCATCGCCCGTTTCCTTGGCTCGTCGCTTTACACCTGGACCAGCGTAATAGGCGTCGTCCTGGCGGGTATCACTATCGGCAACTACATCGGCGGACGACTCGCCGACCGCTTCAGACCCATCAAAGTACTATCTATACTTTTCGCGATTTGCGCCCTTGCCTGTCTTATCGCCATCGTTTCAAATAATCTCGCCGGCAGATGGGTCTGGCTTTGGCAGTTCAACTGGCCTACAAGAATCCTCCTGCACGTTACGGTTGTGTTCCTGCTGCCCTCGGCCCTTCTTGGCACAATCAGTCCCGTGGTTGCGAAAATGGCCCTCGAAAAGGGCCTTCCGACAGGCAGGACCGTAGGCGACATCTACGCCTGGGGAGCAGCGGGCAGCATCGCAGGCACATTCGTCGCCGGCTACTATCTCATCGCACTGATGGGAACCATATCAACCATCTACACCATCGCGACAGTCATGATTGTGATGGCCCTGCTTTATGGTACGGCTTTGCGTGCGGACAAGACAAAGGTTGCCTTATAATATCCCCTCAGCAAAAAAACATTGATGTGCCTATTGTCTTTTGACAGTCTCACTCGGTTTAACTATTACGCCGCTACTCGTCGCTGGAAGCTCGCCTGATATGCTCATACTTCGATGGCTTTTCCCGCGAAAATGTTATCCCCCTGCCGGTTACTATCTCGTGCTCTTCCCGCAGAAAATCGATATATTGCAGCAGCGCCCAGGCGGTATTGTTCCAGCTCATCTGGTAGCCGCGCTGGTGCGCCTGCCTTTCCATAAATAATCGCCGCTGCTTGTTGAACACTAAGTAATCCAGCCCGCCGGCAATCTGCTCAACCGACGGCTCCATCGGGTCAACCAGAATACCGCGGACGTACCGCCCCATCACCAGCCCTTCGGGACATCGCTTGTTCGAGTAAATCAGTTCGCGCGCGTACCTGAATTTTGTCGCAATCGCCACCCTGCCTGAGCCGAGCGTATCGGCCAGCACTCCGCTGGATATCTGTTGCATATTCAGATAAGGCAACACCATCACGTTGGTCGCACCATAGAATTTCAGCAACATCCCCTCGTCAAGATAAGTATCGAAGAACACAACATCGTAATCTTCCAGATTGGCGCCTTGCAGGTCTTTTACCCTGCACCATCTGACCTTCGCCTGCTCCAGCGCTACCGCCAGAGACACCTGAAATCGCCTGTATGGCTCGCCGCCGTCGGCACGCACAAAATCCGGGTGACATTCGCCCGCTATAATGTACACGATGCTCTTGCGCTGCTCAGGCGTGCACGATTCCTCCAGAAACCTCCCAAACCCGCGTATGCCGTATTCGAGTCCCTTGTCCGGCGATAACAGCCCGAGCGTCGTAACAAGAAACTGGTTTTCAACGCCTAATTCCTTTTTTATTTCCCATCGGTCGTAATGTGACGGATTGTGCATCCTTATGCCGTGGTCGATGTGCTTGAGCTTGCTGTGCTCAATATGGTAGGTATCCGATTCGAGTATGTCGATTGCGCTTTCGGTAGTAACAATCACGCCGTCGCAAACCTTCGCAAGGGCCTGCACGGCGGTCCTTTGATGTTCGTCGGGGTCGTCCAAAACCGTGTGTAAATACACCACTGTTGTCAGCTTCGCGGCGGTAAACGTTTTGGCCATCTCGATGTAGTGCGTCCCCCGTGCGTCGTTACCGTCTTTGTCGGGGTCAAGGCCATATTCGTGCTGGAGCAAAACCACCGTAGGGTTGGTGCTTTCCTGTGCTCTTTTGATTATGCTTTCCGCCGTATCCGCCCACGACTGCGGGTTATACTGGTCGATTACAAGGTCCACGGGTATGTTATACGGCCCGTTGCCGTTGTCTATCGCGGCAACGCGTATGTACCCTACCTCGCCGGTAAAATGCGACAAGGCGTTTGCCAGATTTTTTGAAAACGTCGCTATCCCGCATCGCCTCGGCGGATAAGTGCTGACTATGCGAACATTATATGGCATACGGTAACCCCATTTTATCGTCGCTCGTGGTTCATCGCTTGGTATGACTATTAAATCACTCGCTGTAGCTAAAGTCAACCGATTATGCTTGTCGCGGGCAAACCTTTGGTAAGGTTATTTTTCGGCTTTTGCCGGTTTTTTCCTGCCGAGGAGTTCGTCGGCGGCGTCAGCCGTTTTGGGCGGCCATTTGCCTTCCGATTGCAGCTTCAGCAGGTTTTCCCTTTGCTTGATGCTGACTATCGTCCGGCAGCGCGGGAATCTGTTGCAGCCCATAAACGGGCCTTTCTTGCTCTGCCTGATGACAAGCTCGCCTTCCCGGCATTTATAACATTTCAATCCCGTCGGTTCAGCCGGCGGTTTCGGCGGCGCGATATTACCTTCCTTATCAAGCTTAACTATCGTCTTGCAGTTGGGATAATCGCTGCAGCCGAGGAACGGGCCGAATCGCCCGTTTTTGTGAACTAATGGCTTGCCGCAGTTGGGACATTTGTGCTCACTTACTTTCTGCTCGACCATTTTGCCTTCCTTGTCGCACTGCCAGGCGAACTTGCACTCCGGATAGCCGGAGCAACTGAGGAATTTGCCCTTTTTGCCAAAACGATAAACTAACGGCGCGCCGCACTTGGGACATTCGTATTCGCTCGGCGTTGTCTCCGCTTTCGCGTGCTTCATCTCCGCGGTCGCCGTCTCGATACTCTTCTTGAACGGCCCGTAAAACTCATTCAAAACACTCACCCAGTCCAGGTGCTGCTCTTCGATTTTATCCAACTGCTCTTCCATATACCGGGTAAACGCCAAATCCATTACCTTGGGGAAGTATTCTTCGAGTTTGTCGGTTACCACCTCTCCGAGGTCGGTCGCGTAAAGTTTCTTTTCCCTCTGCTCGACGTATTCCCTGTCCTGGATGGTGCTGATGATGCTGGCGTATGTGCTGGGCCGGCCGATGCCCTCCTTTTCCAGCGCCTTTACCAGCGACGCCTCGGTATATCTTGCGGGCGGCTTTGTGAAATGCTGTTCGGCCCTGATATCCACCGCCGCCAGCTCCTGCCCGACCTTGACGAGGGGCAACTGCTGTTCAGCACCCGCCGAGACGCCGGGCGACCATACCTTCGTAAAACCATCGAAGACAATCGCTCGACCTGTCGTTTTATACAGGCATTTGCCAATCGAGGTATCGGCTGCGATATCCAGATTCGTAACGTCCCACTTCGCCGCCGACATCTGGCAGGCAATAAACCGCCTCCATATCAAATCGTAAACCCTGTATTGCTCCTCGCTGACAAGCGAGCGGACGTCCTCCGGCATCAGGTCAACGTCGGTCGGGTGAATCGCCTCGTGCGCCTGCTGCGCGTTTTTCTTGTCGGCAAACATATTCGCCTTTTCAGGAACGTACGCGTCGCCGAAATGCTTGTGAATAAAATTACGCGCCTCGTTGATTGCCTCAGGCGATATGTGCGTGCTGTCGGTCCTCATATAAGTAATCAGACCCAGCCGACCCATCTCCTCGCCGAGGTCAACACCCTCATACAACTGCTGCGCAATCGACATTGTGCGCTTGGTCGAAAACCCCATTCGATTCGACGCGGCCTGCTGAAGCGTTGACGTAATAAACGGCGGCCCGGGCCGGGACGACGACTCCTTTTTTTCAACCTGCTCAACTTTGAACTTGGCGCCTCTTACGGCCTCATATATCCGCTTTGCCTGCTGGTCATCCGACGCCTTGTATTTCTCCTCGCCGATTTTATAAATCTCGGCCTTAAAGGCGTTGTGTTCGGCAAGCCACTTGTTCTGCCGGTCAATGTTAGGCCCCTGCTCGGGCCTGCCCGGCGTAGCTTGCCTGTCCTCCATAGCTTTAGCGAAGGAGGAAGCGAAGTCGGGTTTTTCGCCCTTCGAGATAAAATCCTGCCACTGCTGTCCGTAATGACTTCCCAACTCGGTCGTGAAAACCGCAGGGATAAGCCAGTATTCCTCTGGCTTGAAGCCGCGTATCTCCCGCTCGCGTGTGACAACTATTTTGACCGCGACCGACTGCACACGCCCCGCGCTTAAACCCCGCGCAACTTTTTTCCACAACAGCGGGCTTATCTGGTAGCCGACTATCCGGTCAAGTATGCGCCTGGCCTGCTGCGCCATCACCTTGTCGGTATCAATCCGACCGGGATTGGCGAACGCCTGCTTTATCGCGGTCTGCGTTATCGCGTTGAATATCACACGATACACCTTGTCGGGCGACACACCCAGAATATGCGCCAGATGCCAGGCAATCGCCTCGCCCTCACGGTCCAGGTCGGTCGCTAAGTAAATGTCTTTGCAATTCTTCGCCGCCGCCTTGAGTCCGGTAACAACCTTGCTTTTGCCCTGCATAATCGTATATGTCGGCTCGAAGTCCTTTTCCAAATCGACGCCGAATTCCTTCGCGGGCAAATCGCGAATATGCCCCATCGACGCCTTGACCTCGAAGCCGGGGCCGAGATATTTATTTATCGTCCGCGACTTCGCCGGCGACTCAACTATCACTAACGATTTACCTTTGGGATTTGTCTTTGTCTTCGCCATATTCTTTTGTCATTCCCGCGACACGAAGCGAAGCGTAGAGCCCGTTTCGGAAATCGGGAATCCGTTCTATTTAGCCCCGCGTTTTACGCGGGGTTTGAACATCTCTTATTGAAACTATCGGTAAAATGCTTGAAAGACAACGACAAATAAGGTTGTGTCCGTGAATTGTCAAGAAAATTAGGAAGGGATTTAGGGCCCGCCCTGCCAAAAATGCAAATAAAAACTAAAAGGCAAAAAGAAAACCCCCAGCCATTTAGCCGGGGGTTATTATCATTTTTTGCGTGAATACGATGTTGCTTATGCAGTTTTTGTCAACCCGAAAAAATCCTCAATAGTCACACTTCTTGCTAGGCGAAATAGTCATCACCGAGGGGACACTACCCCAGGTAACGTGGTAAAACCAGCGAAGGTCACAATCGGCTAAACTTTGGGCTGTAGTCGTTCCGCCCCATACTTGGTCTATCGCCCTGCTTTGGGCATAGGGGTCTGTCCATTTATGGTATTCGACGTGCTGGTCTGCAAAAACAAATGTCGTGCCCATGCCGTGCCGCGGAGGCGGAGGGTCACCATATTGACCTACGCACGCCGGAGGGGAACCGCAATCACCATTATAATTCAAATAGAATGCACCACCCTTTTCATGACCAGCACACAAGAAAAGATACCTTTCGGCGGTCCTCGTAAGCTGGGTTCTAAGTATGATTTGCGGGGCAGGAGTGGAGGACCCACCACCCGAGTTAGGATAAGTAGCCAGTGAATGAGACATATAGTATGTTACATAATTGCCTTTTTCGCCGACTGGACACTTGTAAACCTTGTAGTCATTGACATATCTCCACATCGTCCCCTCTGCGATAGCGTGCTGCCATACGTCCACCGGCTGGCTCGTAGGGTTAGTTGTGTATGCGGCGTCATGGTTAGTGCCCCTGTTAGGCGGCATAGTATGAGGATACGGATGGGGAAACTCACACCAAGCCGGTTGAGGCCCTATGGGAATAGGAGAAACAATTCCACGAGGCGAAGAAGGCAGACTAGTAGGGAAAGTCCAAGAGTAATACACATCGCCGACAGGAACCTTTTCATTGTTGTTATCACAATACAGATACCAGGCGATTGCCAACTGCTTTAGCTGGTTCATACAGACCCCTCGTTTGCCCATTTCCCTCGCTCGGCCCAGGGCCGGCAGCAATATCGCCATCAATAGCGCGATTATCGCGATGACCACCAAAAGCTCAACCAATGTGAACCCATCTTCGCTTGCGCTACGATGGGCAGGTCCTTTTCGTTTATTCATAAAATAACACCCCAAAGACAAAAACCCATTCCAAAAAATCCATTCTTAATTATCGGCCTTATTAAGGGCGCTCTTTTTCATTTTATCAAAATCACTACCGTTTTGCAAGGGATTTCAATCGCCCGTTTTTCGCATAGGATAGCCCTCTGCGGCAATGGCGCACAATTAAAAATTCTAAATTGGAACATGGATGATATCTGAGTAACCGCTTGGCAGAAAAAAAAGCTGGGCTGAGGTCAGGAGGGAGGAAGAGGAGGATTTAACCTCAGCCCGTGGCTCTTACAAATCCGCACAAGGCGGATAAAATTGCATGAATACTATCTCACTCTGTCACAATCTTGACCCCCCCTGTATATTGAGGTCAAGCAACCCCTGACAATCTCTAATATATCAGTTCGTCGGACAATTGCAACAGAAAAATGCACGGTAAATGAAAATTTTTTGCAAATTATTGCCGGCGGCGCTTATCAGGAATTCCCTTATAATCGACCCAGGCAAACCCTTACCACAAATAGCCGGGGAGTGCAAAGCCGGCGCTTGCCGTCGCCGAAACGCTCTGCTAAACTGTTAAGCGTTGGCAATATCAGGAAAACAAATCGGTTATGAGAAAATTTCTGCATAAAATAACTCCATGGATTAGCGTTATCCTGTTTGTGATAGCCGCGGTTATCATTCACCACAAACTCAGGCAGTACCATTACCGCGACATCTCAGCAGAACTGGCGCGGATACCGATAGCATACGTGCTGGCGGCAATCGCGCTGACGTTCCTCGATTATTTTATTCTGACCGGCTACGACACGCTCGCGCTTACCTACATCGGGCATCGACTGCCTTATCGCAAGATAGCGGTCGCGTCATTCATCGGATACGTGTTCAGCCACAACGCAACAATCCTCGGCGGCTCCGCGGCACGCTACCGGATATACTCAGGACTGGGCCTTTCAGCAGGCCAAGTGGCACGCCTGATTTTATTCTGCTCAATAACCTTCTGGCTGGGCTTTCTGGCGTTGGGCGGCTTCACCTTCGTGCTGCACCCGCAGGCAATCGAGCACGGCACTCACCTGCCCTTTAAGACAACCTGGCCGATAGGCGTCATATTCCTTATCCTGCTTGCGACATACCTCATTGTGACAACGGTGCGAAAAAAACCTGTAACTATTCGCGGCTGGGAACTGGCGATACCGTCATCGGGGTTGTCGCTTTGCCAGATTGCGCTGGCCTCAATTGACTGGGCGATTGCCAGCAGCGTTTTGTATGTCCTGCTGGCAAACTCCATCCAGATGGACTACCCTGAATTCCTGGAGATTTTCCTGCTATCACAATGCGCAGGCCTTGTCAGCAGCGTCCCCGGCGGCCTGGGAGTATTCGAAGGAGTAATGATGTTGTTGCTGTCTGAGGCGGCCCCCGCCTCTTCCCTAATCGGCTCGCTGCTTTTATACCGGGTGATTTATTATCTGCTCCCGCTTGGCCTTGCCTCAATTATTCTCGGGGCAGAAGAGATCGCCTCGCGCAGGGAAACATTGAAACGGCTCGGCGAAACAATCGGCAAATGGGCCGCTATGCTCATACCCCAGGTGTTTGCCGTCGGCAGTATGGCCGCAGGCACAATCCTGCTCGTATCAGGCGCGCTACCGGCAGAAAACAGTCGCATGGAAATAATACGAGACATACTGCCTCTGTCGGCGGTGGAAATTTCGCATTTCCTCGGCAGTATCGTCGGCGCGGGACTGATTATTCTCGCAAGAGGTCTGCAGCGCCGGCTGGATGCCGCGTATCACCTTACGATAATACTGTTCGCCGCCGGCATCGTATTCTCGCTGGTCAAGGGTTTTGATTACGAAGAGGCGATAATCCTGTCGATTATGCTCGCAGCCCTTATTCCCTGCAGGGGCCGGTTTTATCGCAAGGCATCGCTGCTTCGGGACAGATTTTCATTCCCCTGGGCGGTTTTAGTGGTAGTCGTAGCAGCAAGCTCCATCTGGCTCGGGTTTTTCACATACAGACATCTTGGGCAGGCAGACCAGCTATGGTGGAAGTTCGCGTTCGATGCCAACGCACCAAGATTCCTGCGTGCCAGCACGGGTGTCATTGTTGCTATCCTTCTGTTCGGTATCGCCCGGCTGCTCGTCCCGGCGAAACCCGTCTTTTTGCCGCCCCCTGATACTGAAATTAAAATTGTTGAAAATATTGTCCGGAACAGTCCACGGACTTACGCATGGCTTGCGCTTCTCGGCGACAAAAGATTCCTTCTGGACGATAACAAAGACGCGTTTTTGATGTTCGGCGTCCATGGCAGAAGCTGGGTGAGTATGGGCGACCCCGTAGGCCCCGAAGACGACGCGAGAGAGCTTGCATGGGAATTCCGTGAACTCTGCGACGAATACGACGCATGGCCCGTCTTCTACCAGGTCGATACCGAACATCTCGATATTTACCTCGACCTTGGTCTTACGTTCATTAAATTCGGCGAGGAAGGCAGAGTCGAGCTGCCCAATTTTTCGCTCGAAGGTCACACCCGCAGAGACCTCCGCCACGCATACAACAAAATGGCAAGGCACGGACTGACGTTCTCGGTCATAGGGCCGGCGCAGGTCGAGGCGGTCATCGTCGATATGAAACGTGTTTCCGACGCCTGGCTTGAGAACAAAAACACAAGGGAAAAGAAATTTTCGCTCGGCTCGTTTGAACCGGAATACATCAGGAAAATGCCTGCCGCGTTAATTACTCAGCAAAATAAAATCGTCGCATTCGCCAATATCTGGCAGGGAGCACAAAAAGAAGAATTATCGGTGGACCTTATGCGTTATATGCCGGACAGCCCCGAAGGAATTATGGATTATATGTTTACCGAGCTTCTGCTGTGGGGCAAATCCGAGGGTTACAAGTGGTTCAACTTCGGCATGGCGCCTATGTCCGGCATGGAAGACAGACAGTTTGCACCGTTATGGTCGCAGGCGGGGGCCTTTTTGTTCCGTCACGGCGAGCACTTCTACAACTTCCAGGGACTGCACGAGTACAAGGACAAATTCGCGCCCGTCTGGCAGCCAAAATATATTGCCTGCCCACGCGGGCTGATGCTGCCCAGAATCCTCACCAACGTCGCCGCCCTTGTTTCAGGCAGCATAAAAGGCGTCGTCACAAAATAATACCCGCCCCGGCCAACCGGCTGACCCGTTAAAACGCTTATTTATGACAAATCTCGCTAAAGCCGGTTATTGACTATTTAACGGCGACAGGGTATCTTCAACCATCTGTAAATACAGGTTTTGCAACAACAAACGACTTTTAGGCGGGTTTTCGATGCTCAAAAGGACAGTCAATTGCGGCCAGCTTCGTCTGGTTGATAAGGATAAAAGGGTCATTCTGGCCGGCTGGGTAAGGTCATCCCGCGACCACGGCGGACTTATATTCTTTGACCTGCGCGACAGGGAAGGCATCAC
>Ga0187882_1004750_pt1 | contig 10890 bp, 11 predicted proteins | sample June2016WEW_19_1_3_FD_132991 | JGI IMG/M metagenome (GOLD analysis project Ga0187882, IMG submission 132991) | Peatland microbial communities from SPRUCE experiment site at the Marcell Experimental Forest, Minnesota, USA - June2016WEW_19_150 | ecosystem: Environmental > Terrestrial > Soil >...
CGACAATGACCGGGGTCCAAATAGCGGACCTGGGCGGTGGAGGACTTCTCGCTGCTTTCGCGGTTATGGCCGCCCTCTTTGCACGCGAGAAACTAGGCCGAGGCCAGTTTGTCGATATTTCCATGACAGATGGGGCTTTCGCCTGGAACTGCCTGCGGTGGGGAAAATTCATCGCAGACGGTAAAGTTCCCGCGCCGGGAGATGACCTTCTGAATCACGGGCTCGCCTGCTACAATGTCTATGAGACTAAAGACGGGCGGTACATGAGCCTGGGTGCGCTTGAACCGCAGTTCTGGAAGTCTTTTTGCCGGGCCGCCGGGAAAACGCAGTGGGACATACCCGACTATTTCGAACCTGGAGAGCATCAAAAGAAGCTGACCGCGAGCGTCTCGGAATTTTTCCTGCAAAGAAGTCAGGTCGAATGGATCGAGCATTTCAAAGAATCGGACTGTTGCTGCGAACCTGTCCTGAACCTCGGGGAGGTTATGAAGGGTGAGCTGATGAAGGAGCGCAAAATGGTGGTCGAGTTGATCCACCTGTCCTGGGGCGCATACCGCCAGTTGGGGATAGCCCCGAAGTTTTCCCTTACGCCGGGTTCCCTCAGATCCCACGCTCCCGGGCTCGGTGAGCACACTCAACAGATCCTCGGAGAACTCGGGTTCGCCGCGGCAAAAATCGATGAAATGCAAAACTCCGGGGTGATTTAGTACGGCCGTAAATGAAACAGGGGGGATGGGTGCCCAGACACCACTCCCCCCTGTTGCTATCCGCTCTGAGGACCGGAAATGAATGAAACGGCTTCAGGAGATGTAGTCTTCTTCCTTACCGGCCAGTGCTGCTTCCAACTCTTCGAGTTCCCTGCTTTCCTCGGCCGACTTGATGGCTTCCGGCTCCGTGGTTTCCCTGATATGTTTAGGGCAATTCATGAGTGCCTCCGCTTTTCGATCCAATAATGATGATTAATAGCAAGAGAATGTATAAATATCGCCGGACTAATCAGTGCAGCAATCTTCCGGGCGACCGGCCAAAAGGGCCTCAAACTCTTCGAGTTCCTCCCGCTCCTTCGCCCTTATGGCGGCTGCGGGTTCCACGGTTTCCCTTATATGTCTTGCGCAGTTCATCTTACCCTCCTGCTCTTATAATCGATAAGAATAATTCGCATCAAATAAGTGATCTCACATTGCTGCAAATTTAAGGTCCGCTATGCTTTTGTCAAGGCAAAGCCCGGGAAATTCAGGATAGACAGGGCTCCGGGAATTTAAGCCGTTTTTCGGCAACAGCCGGCCTGATGCCTGCGTTGCCTCAAAACATGGGTTGGGTATTCCGGAAGGCGCCTTACCGTCATACAAGGCTGTTTTGCCAGAGCGTAAACAGGACGACGGTGATTAGTGCAGTCACAATTGAAGCCCAGTGACAGCCGTTCAGAGATTCTTTGAATAGGGAGCACCACACAGGCTTTCGACAGCCTCTCCGGAAGGGACTGAAGCTAATCCGGGCGCATGCAAGCCAGATGGACTGTTTTTTGCCTTGCCAGCTGCTTTGGCTTTTACCTTACCCAAAACTTGGGCGCTCACGGTGATTGCGTGCAGCCCGAAAGATCCCTGGGGCGCCTCTACCACCACCTTATTCCACCCGCTGCTTTGCTCCCCGGCATTAATCGGGATGTCTGGTCCTCCAGATTTCAAATGAGATGACAAGGCCGCCATCGGCTATGTCGAAAACGAGTCGCTGAAGGCTCATACTTCAATTCCCCTTATTTATTGATGGCCCTTCTTGTCGATTTATTCTTTCGAGATCCGGCACCTGACTTCAATATCGATTAGATCGAACTCTTGTGGTTTACTCACAGGGTCGAATCTCAAGTCATCCAGGAATCCTGTGGGACTAAAAAGCTGGAACGACACCTCTACCAAATTATTTTCGTCGGCCTGGACCGCCACCTCCTGTGACGCTTTCCCCGTGAAGCCTTCCTTGCCTGGAATTCTGTAAAACATTCGAGACGAGGTCTCGGGTTCAGCTACTCGCATCAATGCACTGATTTCAAGGGCAAGGCATTGCCCCATGATTTCCGGCGCTCCTGACTTGAAAAGGATTTGTGGGTTATTAGCTCCGTGGAACCTGTATCCACCTTCCGTTTTTTCCACTGCTGCCGTGCTGCGAATATCCAGGTCCCCCGTGTTTGCATTGGACAGCCGGAACAGCGGCGCGGGGGCGGCCGTTCCAATCGGCACATGCAGCAACGCGATAGAGCGCGCAAACGAAGCACCTATGCTTTTGCCGTATATAAAGCCTCCCATCAATTGCCTCGCGCGCTTAGTGGGGCATATCGAAGGACAATCCACCGTGTTGCCCTTCTGGATCTGTGATATAAGGCAGGTAATCCCATCTGCACGCAGATATGACGCGTGTCGATGAGATGATGCATGTTTGAGTGCCCCGGAGACAATAAACAGTGGCAGCAAGACCGCCGGCAAGGTTAATGCCAGTGACCGTAGACGATTGCCGGTGCGTCCCGGCGGGTTGGTTTCCGAAATGGTCTGGAAACAGACAGCGGCCATCCAAGGCCATAATAATGTTACCCAGAAGAAATGGATATGAGAAAACCCAAGGCTGAAGATTTGGGTTGCGGTTTTCACATCGGGCGGATGGACATTCGTCCGGCCGGCAGCGACAATGAGGAGGTAAACGAATGTCCCGCCCAGTATAGTGATGTATACGACCGATGTTCTGGCATCCTTGAGGGTCCGCATTTCTCCCCTTGCAAACCGCCTGGCAATCAGGCCGGTCAGGATACAAGCCGCCAAGACTACAAGAATAGTCACAGGTAAAGAAAAACCCGCGTGCTTATGCGGAAGCAAGAGAGACCGGCCAATTTTGCCAAGCAAAAACAGCCAGAAATCGCCCTGGTAAGGGAACGCTATCGGCGGCCTGTGAAGGCGGGTGCTCCGAAACACGGCCATGGCCCATAATTGAGGAATTATCGTAATAAAACCTGCTACGAAGAGCGACAAGCCACCTAGTCTAAGCGGCTTTCGTTCAGAGGGGTGGATGAAGTGTGCCAGGATAAAAAGGATGGCGCCGATAGCTGCGATCGAAAACGCCCCGGATATATAAGACATGCCCGACAGTATTCCGAGCGCCAACAGGGATGGAATACTCCAGCGATCACTCCAGGCCCTGCCTACGACAATATAGATAGCAGCCAAATTAAAAACGACGGGAAGCCCCTGTTGATAAGCAATGTTTTGCAGTCCCCAGTAGGTCCCGGGCTGAAGCATCAACAATGAAAGACTGAACGCCGACGCAGCTGTAAGCCGATTTCGAAGAGACAGCAAAAGAAGACGCCATTGCAGCAATAACAGCAGGCCCAATACGACTATCATTGAAAGAAACTGGTAGGCAATTGAATTTCCATCCAGAAGTTGTTGCACAACGGAGTCCAGCGCCAATCCGACCGGATATAACGTGTCGGCGTATGGTGTGAAGAGATACTTTAGCGAAAAAGTGCCGATGCCTCTGGTAATGTAGCCACGCCAGTCATCCCAAAAAGGAATGTCCAGTCCGAACCGGAGCCACGAGATTGCATTGAGAGCAAGGCTGAAAATGGGAAGAAAAATGAATATCGAAATTGCGACATCACGCCATTTGTCTTGATCTTCGGTCGTCGGCAATTTGGTCGGCCCCTGGGCGGAAGTCGGAGTGTTTTCGTTATCGTTCGTCATTTTGTGGGTGGTCTCTCCTTTCCTGCAAAAATCCAATGAGTCAGGGCAAACGTCAACGGGATTGTCAACAAGATTGCCGGTACGGGGGCGTACAAGGCATTCCATCCCAGAATCCCGGTCCAAAAAGACACTATGGCAAGACCGGCCAGATACTGAACCAGGTAGACGAGAGGAAACATTGCGACCGTGCTCAATCCACGATTTGCGCGGAAAACAAAGGAGCGGTTAAGAAAATAGGAAAATGCGATCCCGGTGATGTATGCGATCGTGTAGCTGGTCCTATAGGGCACGAAACGGAGGAGCACAAGATAGAGCGCGTAGGTCACTGCGGTATTGAACCCACCCGAAAGCAGGAACCGGAAAAATGTTCCGAATACTCGCCCGTGCAGCCTATATGAACCGTTCTGTGATCCCGTCACGATCCATCGACCAGTCTCAAAAAATCTGAGTAATCCCGTATGTAGTCATCGGGATCGTAGTGTTCCGAAGCGAACACCAGCAGCATGGCATCTGTTGAGTAGCGATACTGGATTCCCCAGATCATGGAAGGAAGATATACGCCCATGTTTGGGCGATTGAGAACAAATTCTTCACGCGTCCGGCCATCGTCAGCGACTATGTTGACAGAGCCCTTTACTGCCACCAGGAATTGTTTGCAGCGCAAGTGGGCGTGTTCGCCTCGCGTCTCAGCAGTGGGGACATCGAAGACGAGAAAAAAACGACTGGGTCTAAAGGGGATTTCATGCTCAAATTCCCCCACTGAAAGGCTGCCGCGCAGATCAGGCACAAAACGCAACGTATGGACTGTCACTCCCCTGACGTGGCTTGCCTGAACACCCATTTTCACATGTTCAGGTCTAAAAGTAGCAGCCGGCCGGCCGCTCCAGCTTTCAACATAGCCTGTGATAATCGCGGGATTCCCCTCAACAATAGCCAGGGGCGGCACAGAGTGCATAACGACCGAACCCGGAGCAATCCTGGCCCTAATGCCGACCGTAACGCCGGGAAGCAAGGTCGCATTGGCGCCGATCTCGGCACCCTTGCGAATGATTGTGCTGCCTTCTGTCCCTGCTGAAAGGATTACGGCGTTAGGTCCGATATAAACATTTTCTTCGATCACTGCGCCGGGTTCCACATAGGCCCCTGGCATCAGGGTTATGCCATCGGCAACGTCAAAACGAGGGTTTTGATGCTCGTCCATTTTTTCGGCATTCCTATGCATGGGTAGCAAAGACGTGAGTGCATCGTCCGTATCTATAGCCCAATTTTTCACAATTCCGAATTACGGCGCGGTTAGTGGACTGTGTGGCCATATATCCTACTTGGACCCCACACTTCTTAAAGTGATAAGTCATCTCCGTCATGAGGCGCAAGTGCCATCCGCTGCGGTCTTCTCCAACAGCAACCAGAACTATGCGGCCCAGCTTGAGTCCCACGGAAGAATCTTTGTAGGGCGTCAAATTGGCGCTGAAAAAGGCGCCGGGCAAGCTTTCGCCGTCCGCTGGAACCATCACGATATCGGCAAATCCATTGACCGAATTCTCGATGAATGTGGCCAGGTATTCGTCGGAAACCGACTGCGGGAAAAAGGGGTCGGCGTGGTATCGGTCGAAGGGGTTGCGCGCATCCATGGCGACTTTGCGCAATGCCGGTATATCTGCTTTAGTTGCCAGGCGAACGCTGGAGCGAATTGGCCAGTCGAACTGCTGCAAATCGTCACGAAAATAAGTCAGTCGAGTTTCGATGAGCCTTGCGCCGGCATACCCCATCGCTTGCAACATAGTCAAATCTTCCGATGGAATCTCGGCAAACAGGTAATATCGGCCTTGAAGGTCCGAAAGCTCTGCAGTGAGCGCCTTAAGGTTTTGGGCCAGGGCCTGCGCGGCATCAGTGACGCTTTCGTCCCACTCGGCAAATTCAAGTCTGTAGAATGGGATATTGAAATAGCGGCTGTCCCATTCAAGGCGCCGCACCAGAAGACTTGCCCTGAAGCCGAAACGCCGCACATGGCCGTCCCTTTCGGCCGCTGCCAGCTTTGAAAGAAAATCCTCAGACAACTGCTTTTGATAAGTGCGCAGAAAGCTCAACGGAGAGTGGAGAAAAGCACGCTCCTCGCGTGCATTGAGGTCCCGAATCATTACTTCTCCCGGTTGGGATCAAACACGTGGCTCCGCAGAATCACGTGCAGCGGCCTGGCCTTTGTGTTTTCATAGGTGCGCCAGGCATAGGAACCCACAGTTCCCAGAGCGAGAAGGTTGAGCGCGCCAAAGAACACAATGGCGAGAATAGTCGCTGCGTAACCGCGTACCGTGATTAAGCCTAACAATCTGGATACAACCACGAACAATCCAAGCAGACCCGAAACTAACACGGCAGCGCCGCCGCCTCTAATAAGCAGGCGTATCGGTAAATCAGTGAACGAGAAGACGCTGTCCATCAGATAATTCATCTTCTTGCGCAGGGTCCAGGCAGAATTTCCGTGCTTTCGAGCCCGTCTTGAATAGGTGATGAACTTGCGCCGGTACCCCAGCCAGAAAATCTCAGCGATAAGTGAGCTATGCCTCTCTTCCATCAGCAGCAATTGATCCCGGAAAGCTCGTGTGCAGGCAAAAATGTCTACCCCGCCTGATGGAATCTCCGGAATAACAAATCGCTGGTAAAGCCCCCAAAAAATCTTTGATGGAATACGAGCCATAAGAGGGTCCTCACGCTTCTCCCTCACGCCGACAGCTACATCAATATCCCCCGAACGCAACACGCCGGCCATTTCCAGGACAAGCCCAGGGGGTTCCTGAAGATCCGCCGCCATGACAGCGAAGTACTTTCCTTCGCCGGTCTCCAGACCGGCACGGATAGCTGAAAAGGAGCCAAAATTTCGTGAAAGCAGAGTGAGCTTGGCCCGAAAAGGGCGGGTGGGCAGAGTGTTGAGGAGGATTTCATAACAGCGGTCCGGGCTGCCGTCGACCACGAATACAGCTTCGAATTCACCTTTCAGGTTGGCGTTCAAGCCCTCCACCACATCAAGCAGTTCAGGTATGGAGCCCTCGTTGCGGTAAACGGGAATGACAACTGTAAGCAAGCCTAAACTCCTGTACGGGTGAAATAAAGATCTACCGCTTCGATGACTCGCTCAATGCTTCCTGAATCCAGGCCGGGGTAACACGGCAATGTGACGACCTGCCGACAGGCACGCTCAGTGACCGGCAGCACCCCTTTTTCTTGCCTGGATGGATAGGCGGACTGCAGGTGATCCGGTACCGGATAATGCACGTCTGTAGCAACACCGAAACCTTCGACGAATTTCCGGAAGGCATCGCGGGTGTTCACCCTCACGACATATAAATGCGCGACATAGTCTTCGCCCAATGAACAGGGGCAAACAATCGGCAAGTCTGAAAATGCCGCGTTGTAACGGCGGGCAATCTCCCGCCGCTCTGCATTCCAGCTATCGAGAAAAGGCAGTTTCTCACGAAGTATGGCCGCCTGTATCTCGTCAAGACGGCTGTTCCGGCCACCTGGAAGTTCGACATCGTACTTTGCCTTCCATCCGTATTGCCTGAGCTGCCTGATTTTAGCCGCCAGATAATCATCATCGGTTACTATGGCGCCGCCATCTCCGAAGGCGCCAAGGTTCTTGGTGGGATAAAAGCTAAAGCAGCCAATCGTTCCGAAACCGCCTGCTCTTTTACCGTTGCTTTTTGCACCATGAGCCTGCGCACAGTCTTCGATAACCGGAATGCCCGATTTGGCGGCAACTTCGACAATCGCCTCGACATCGGCAAGCCGGCCGTAAAGGTGCGTTACGATAATGGCTTTCGGATTCGATTCCAACGCTTCTCGGAGTTGTTCCACGGACAGGGTGAGAGAGACCGGGTCGATATCGACATAATGGGGAATCGCCCCGATCAAAAGAACAGCCGTGCTGGCATAAAACCCAGCATTCGCGGCTACGATAACCTTTTCACCTCTCTTAACATCCAGGGCCCGCAACCCAAGCTCGAGAGCGTCGCTGCCGCTGGCAACGCCGACGCAGTTCGCCACACCGCAATATTCGGCAAACTCCCGTTCAAACCCCGCCACTTCCTTGCCGAGGATGTACCAATGGCTGTCGAAAACCCGTTTGACGGGGCCGAGGAAGTCTATGACCGCGTTGACAGCCTGCGCAGAGAAGAGTGGAATGACTGAAGTCATGCCTGTTGGCCTTCAAGGTTCGCAATGAGGTCTCTCAAAAGCATCTTTGGCTCGCCGTGTCAACAGAGCAGAGAATATTAGAGTGTGAAAGAGTGGATGTCAATCCTATAGGAGATCGGGCGAATGCTCGAAGCGTTAGTCCGACAGCCGAAAATATATGTAATCTATCCATACCTTTTTGCGACTTCCGGGAGCAACTTAATAACGACAGGATCGTCGCGTTATTTACGGCTTTGGAAGCGCTTTTAGCTCCGAAGCAAGGTGTGACAACAATTCGGAGAATATCGGGCGATTTCGTGGAGGAAGAACCGAAATCAAATAGAAGCTGTTTGATGGGCCCCCCGGGGAGCGGCGTTTCACGACACGCACTGCTTTCGTATCTTGTGTTCTTCGTGCATCTCGAAGCTGCCGTCTTCTTTTCGTATGATCAGCATGTCCCGGCCCTGCCGGTCGGTTACTCTTATCGCGCCCATTAAAAACTCGGGAGGTGTTGTTGCTTTCGTCCTGGACTTCAACTTGAACAGGATGATGGCTGCGGCCGCAAAAACGGCTATCATCATCCCGATAAGGCACAAATAAAGGAATTGGTCCATATCGATATCTCCGTGGGAGCCCCCTCGATCGGCCGCTGAAGCCTGCACCAAAGAGGCGCCGTTGCTATGAGTGTGCGGGCGCGGCCGACTCGTATCCGGCCGGGAAAACGCAATGAAGCGACGCCCAAAGTTCCGAGGGAATCGATACCGCGCCAAATGGCTCTAGTTCTTACTTAAACATGAGATCAGAATTTCACAACTCAATGGGCCCTGCAAGAGAAAAGTTTTACATTCCGGAGGTCCGGAATTTTCCGTTGAGATGGAAAGCGTAACAGAGTATCCTCAAAAAAAACATTGACGACACTTCTGCGAACCGAGTCGCCCGGGGTTTTCCCCGAGATGGCCGTGTCTTTTCAGGAGCCTTAATGAACAAGTTACTAAAAAAAATGATGTTGCCGGCATGCATAGTTTTGCTTCCCTTGTTTGCAGCCTCCGCTGCCGACCGGTTTGAAACCGACATCATCAAGACCTCCGCCGGGCCGCTCAGGATCGTCTTTCTTGGGCACGCGTCCCTGGGGATGGATTTCAACGGCAAACACATCTATATAGATCCATGCAGGCAGGTGGCCGACTTTTCCAAAGAGCCCAAGGCTGATATTATCCTTTTTACACACGACCATGGCGACCATTTTGACATGGAGGCCCTTGAGGAGCTAAGGGGCGAGAACACTCTCGTTGTGCTGCCCCAGATCTGCGCCACTCACTATGGAGAGGGCATAGTGATGAGAAACGAGGACGTCAAAATCGTCCAGGGCCTCAAGATAGAGGGCGTTCCGGCCTACAACATCGTGAACAAGCGCCCCTCCGGATTCCCCTATCACCTGAAGGGGGTGGGAAACGGCTATATAATAACTTTCGGTGACAAGCGCGTCTACATTGCCGGTGATACGGAAAAAATACCCGAGATGAACGAACTGAGCGATATCGACGTGGCGTTTCTTCCGGTTGGGCCTCCACACACAATGACCGTCGAAATGGCGGTGGATGCGGTAAAGGCGATAAGGCCCAAGATATTCTATCCCTATACTTACGGCGATACGGATATCAGCGCGTTGGTGGAGCTTCTAAAGTGCGAATCCGATACCGAAGTCCGGGTTCGTAATATGAAATAACTGGAGGGAGTGAACCGGTGAACCTGTGAATAGATGAATCGGGTCCGCCCCACTCGCCTGCTCACCCGATCACCTGTTTGCCTGCGCTTTTATGCAGCTGTTGAAACTCGTCATACGAAATGCTTTCAGGCAGAAGCTGCGGACCTTTCTCACCATTTTCGGAATTGCCGTGGCGGTGCTTGCTTTTTGCCTCTTAGATACGGTCGTTCAGGCCTGGTATGTTGGCATTGACACTGCCTCCCCAAACCGGCTGGTATCGCGCAACTCCGTTTCCCTGATCTTTCCGCTACCCCTTAACTACCGGTCCAGAATACAAATGATCGACGGGGTTGAACAGGTCGCCTACGCCAACTGGTTCGGCGGGGTTTACATAGACGAGCGGCATTTTTTCCCGAGAATGGCAGTCGGACCCGAGAACTATTTCAGCGTATTTCCGGAATTCATAATCCCAAAAGAGCAGCTCAAAGCGTTCTGGAAAGAGCGGAACGCGTGCATCGTTGGACGCAAACTCATAGAGCAGTATGGATGGAAACCGGGCGATACGATCGTGCTCACCGGCAACATCTACCCCGGAGAATGGCGCTTCGTGCTGCGCGGGGTCTACAGTGGCGCGACAACTTCCATCGATGAGACGCTTTTTTTCTTTCGCTGGGACTATCTTGACGAAACACTGAAGACCAAGATGCCGATAAGGGCCGGACAGGTGGGCTGGTATGTGATCAGGGTGCGAGACCCGGCCGATGCCGCGCAGATTTCGGAAACCGTCGACGCTCTGTTCAAAAATTCTTCGGCGGAGACCCTGACCGAGACCGAGAAATCATTCCAGGCCGGGTTTCTCGCAATGACCGAGGCGATCGTAATAGCCGTGCGGATCGTGTCGTATGTCGTCATAGGCGTAATTCTGATTATCCTTGTAAATACGATGGCGATGACTTCGCGCGAGCGCACCCCGGAGTACGCGACCCTTAAGACGATGGGCTTCGGGACCAAACACCTCTGGCTCCTTATTGCCGGGGAATCGGTGTTTATTTCCCTGCTCGGCGCGGCGATCGGAATGGCGCTTTCCTACCCGGCGGCAGGCATTTTTTCCAGTAATTCTGGGTCGCTCCTGGCTGTTTTGCGGATACATTTTTGGCGGACCCTTTGCTTTTGCGGTTCGGCCGGCTTCGGGATCGGAATCATTTCCGCGCTCCTGCCGATCTGGAGCGCAAGTCGCATTCAAATAGCCGATGCGTTGAGACACCTTGGGTGAAGCGGAGACACTGTGAAAAA
>Ga0187882_1004751_pt1 | contig 10890 bp, 8 predicted proteins | sample June2016WEW_19_1_3_FD_132991 | JGI IMG/M metagenome (GOLD analysis project Ga0187882, IMG submission 132991) | Peatland microbial communities from SPRUCE experiment site at the Marcell Experimental Forest, Minnesota, USA - June2016WEW_19_150 | ecosystem: Environmental > Terrestrial > Soil >...
CACACATCGAAAGTGTTGAAAGCCCTCCAGGCTATGGAGGACCTTACTATATGCACTTTCGTTGCTGTATTTGGCTATACTGTTAACTTGTAAAAGAACAACTTGTGCCTTGTTAAGACACCAGTGGCCAAGCAACATCGTTGTTAGCTTGACCACTGAGATAGATAATTGTACTACCATACTTGGCGGGCGTCAAGGACGAAAATGAAAAAAATAAATATTTTTTTGGGGGGCAACCCCGGCATAAATACCGGGGCTAAATATTCGTAAGGAAACCGCCCCGCCTCCCGTAAGCCTAACGGCGTACGGCGGGTAAACTGCGGCGAGGAAATCCTAAATATTTATTGTGAGGGATACTTACAAACAATAGACTTCCGTCAGATATGGCGAAAACGATTGCATATATGGTTACGTGGACAACTTATGGAACGTGGTTGCAGGGAGACAAACGCAAGTATGTTAAAGATGGGCAGACATTGCCTGCCAACGAACCACTTGCCGATGCCAACAAAGAAGCTCTCGCAAATGGACCTGTGCGGTTTAACAGACAGCATCGCAAGATAGTTGAGGATGCCATACGCCAAAAGGCGATTCAATTCGGCCAGGAAATCTACGCCCTTGCGGTTTGTTCCAGTCATTTACACCTTGTAGTCAGTTATATACCAATACCAATTGATTCTGTAGTGCAACATTACAAGGCCGCGGGCCTCATAGCCCTTCGTAAAGTCGGGATTCATGGCAAGGTTTGGACAAAGGGATTCAACACGCGATATTGTTTTGACCAGCAAACCCTTCAGCAAAAAATCGATTACGTCAGCAAGAATCCAAAAAATACTTAGCCCTGCTACTTGTGGCGGGGTTAATTACTTAAAAATTCTCGAAGATTGGTAAACTGCGCTTCGTAAAGTTTGCCTATTTTAACAGGAAGAAGATTTGTGTGTTGATTAAAATCAACGTTGTGACAGATTCTGGCACTATACAAATTAGTAATTTAAGACCAGTTTTTCGATTGACAGAAGGCAACATTACAGGTACATTGAATAAGGAAGTGTAAGGATGCACGTCGTAAAACACAAGGAATGAAGCGGAAGAGGTATTACCATCAGATACATTGGCTTATGCCTTACGATATTATCGTAGAATGAGGACGTAATGATGCCAGAGGATTTGGAGGAATAAGATTATGCCGGAAACACCAAGCAGGATAATAGATTTGATTAAAGAATGTACTAAGCGGGGGCAAGGAATTGTGCCGCTAATAGGCAGCGGTATGTCTGTGGCATCGGGGATACCCGCAGGGTCAGATTATCGGGCATACCTTTTTTATTGTCTTGCGCGTGTTTTTGGTACAGATGGTAAAGGTAACAAAAAAGAACGGTGGAACCCAAGCACTTTGCGATGGCCCGATTATTCAGAGGTGCCCATTTACGGCGATATAAAGAAAACTATGCTCCAGTGGTCTACCGCCGCTATAAATAAAATGGAAAAAGAAGATCGTTATGATGAAGCAGAATGGGAAGCAATAGGCGCCGTGGCTGATTGGCGAGCTATGCTTGATTTGCTATCGAGATTATCATTAGGAGAAGGTGAACTAGATAGAAAAGTAATTTTAAAATATCCTGACCACAGCATTATCGACTCATTTTTTGTTAATTTGACCAAAGGCAAACAGCCAAACTCATCACATCTGCTATTGGCACATTTATCCGATATTTTAAGATTAAAAATAATCCTCACTACCAACTTCGATAATCTTATTGAAAACGCGTTTCAATCATTTGTTAACCCAGTGACAGTTTTCGATGTTCATATGGATGCAAATTTGCCTGACGCTGATTTTGTGAGGGCGCAACGTTCAGTCGTAAAAATGCACGGAGGACGTTATGGTCTGCGTGCGGATTTCTCATTGGATAAATATCCTACGACTGATGATGTTGAAAAATTTGTGGCTTATTTATCCTTTTATCGCAACAAGAATTATCCTCCCCTGATGGAAAATGAGCGGAATTTATTAGTGATGGGAATTTCGCCGGAAACGAAAAGGATTGCCGCTCTTATTTGCAGAGCGATGACGAAACTTAAAGATCTAGAGGTATATTGGATTTGCTACCGAGAAAAAGACGTATATGAAGTAACAAAAGAGTTTAAGCAAACATTTAAGGGGCTAGCCAGAAGCGGAGAGTCACATATAAAGGATGTAGATATTGACAAATACTTAGCTACGCACTTACTGGCAACGTCCGTATCTGATTTGTCATTATTTTTGCTGGAACTGTATCAAGCCATTTTTCTTTCACTACCGCCAGCAAGAGTAGAATTCCCCTCACTATGGCCTCTCCCCCCCAAACTCCGTGAAAATGTCCTGTGTGGTTTTAGAGAAAAAGAAGCTGAATTGAAAGAAAAAATCGAGAAAAGCGATAGTAACAGGTTTATATATATTTATGGAAAAAATGGGGTTGTTCCAATGGCCTCAGCCGTTTTTTACGAGCTTTCGAATCAATACAACTGTATCTGGGTCAATCTTGATGATGCATTCGACCAAACCGATTTCGTTTTTACGATTATCGAGCTAATAGCAAAAAAAGCCGGGTTACCAAATGTTGTTCCTCCAAACATCCAATATGGCCAAGGAAAAGTCCCCCCTGAACTGATAAGACAATTCAAGCTGATACTCAACCGCTCCAAAAAAGATCTTTTGATATTTGTTAGCGGCAGGGAACTCAGTAAAAAAAATGAAAAAGAATCCCAACAGATACTAATGGAAGTCGGCTCCCTGTTATCACATGATATGCAGTCCAATCGTGTCACATATATTTTGTTAGGCTGGCCTGAAAAAATTGCAGGATGCCATTGCGTATCTCTGGAAATACCCAAACATATCGCAAAGAAGATGAATACAGTCAAACTAATGAATAGCAAAATAATTGGTAAAAGGCTGCATATAAAATTACCGCAACTCAGTAATGAAAAACATATCGATTATTTTTACAAATTTGCGTATTCATTAACATTCGTTCAGAATACTTCTTATTTGTCTCTTCTTCATACATGGGCATTTATTAAAGCGCCATATCCTCTTACGACTAAGGAAAATAAAGACAATGACGAAATACGGTTTTGCATGGCTCGTATTTACCTGAGTATTTTAAGAGAATGTAATGCCATTCGTGATGAAGAAGGACATGGCGTATTTATGCCCCAGCTCATAAGCGAAAGAGTTAGGAATGAGATAGAAAAATCTAACTTAATAAATGACATCGATATTTATAAGGCCGAGTGTCATCAGGGCATCGCAGACTGGTATATGAAATTATACAGGACATCGAGCGACATACAGGCCGTTATAGATTCCATATACCATCGGCTGCAATGTTTTCAATCCGCGATGGATATTAAAGACCCTCATAATAAGGAGCGTTTTCTAATTACATCCTTAATCGAAACGGAACTGGCTATTAAACTAACTTATAACACTATTTATTCTTCTTCGCACACTTTAACGTTAATCAACTCCGTCAAGAATATTGAGGTTAAGATTAGTGCATTTATAACGAGACGCAATGAAATTAAAGACAACTCTATTGCAGAACGGTGCACCAAGATGCTTGATAATATTGAAAAAGAGCTAAAAGACTTTCGGCAAGATTACCTGGATTACATTGCATACGGCAAATACGGGGGCGATAAATATATACCCCTGGGCCCTTCCAAAGAGATATGTGAGATATGTAAAAAATTAGATTACGATGAAGCTCACAGGAAACTGGATCTTGATGAAGCAATAAAACACACTCGTGCGCGACGCTATACTTTAGCGGAGAAATTGTTCAAAGACAAGATATTCAAAAAAATCGAGTTTCCGTTAGAAAAATTATGCCCCATGACAAAACCCGATGAAATACGAGAGGTGGTCCGAAACTGGGTGACAAACAATGTGCTTCATAAAAATGTTTCCGAGCTACGCTGTGACCAAGATACACTTAAATTTGCAGTAAAGGCATTAAGGCGCTATCAGGCACTGGAATTGTATTTTGCTCAAATAAAATGGTATTTGGCCCAGCTTAAGCGGCAAACAGGCCGCGAAGATACTTACAATTTACCAAACGAAGTCATTGTCGATTTGAAAAATGCCGAAAAAATATATATATTCTCAACTGAAATAATGCGATACATTACTGACAATGCTTTTTTGAACAACGAGAACGCTTTTTTGCGGTCCATTACGGGGGTCATACTCTCCAAGATGAAAAGACATCACGAGGCGTATCGCAGGTATAATGAGGCATACAGGTATTTAAATTTTGGTATTCGTCCGGACGAACCGCTTGAATTTGCTGTTATCGATTTAAGAAGAGGAGAAACGTTTTTAAGCCAGATTGAACAGAAATTATACAATGAAGGAGAAGACATACCAGTAAGCCCTGCTTGCAATAAAGAACTTCCACCTTCGCTAAAACGTCATATAGGAATGCTTTACGATGCCATTGCCAGTGTTGACCGAGGAGAATTACGAATGAAAGATACAGTAAACACATGGCGGCATTGCTGGATGTTAGAGCTTCAATTAAATCTCTGTGTGGAAATAGTAACGCTAAGAAAGAAAATATGCGAAACATTAGGTTACAATAGTAGCGATAAATATGACCTATTTGGGCATTGCCGAGGGTGTGAATCCTGTGGAAATCGGTTTATAACCAATCTTAAAACAGGGTTGGAGATCGCGGGTAATGATGTGCTACGTATTGCGCGTTATCTTCACTTGTCATCGAAATATAAAGAGGAATTGGCCAGCAATTTTCGCAACGAAACTCTAGATCGATTTAATGAGGCACGTAATTTTGGAAAACAACGCCTTGATAAAGTACTTCACCCGAATAAGACGGATATGACGCCCGAGATAAAAGTGTGTGAAGAAGTTAAAAACTACGCAGAGCAAGTCATGCAGAACCTTTGACTTGGTTCAACAAACTTACCACAAACAAACGAACTATGCAGCCGCTTCTGGAAAGTTCAATCTGGCAAACTCGCCGTGATATTTCTTTGCATCACGGTCTTGTAAGCGTGGAGGATTTTTTCGAGGGTCGGAAGCAGATAGTCATTAACAACGACGTCCCAGCTCATATTTTGGGCGATGCGACGGCCATTTTCAATCATGGCGGCGAGTTCGGCGTTGGACTTGGGCAGGAGCATCAGGATTTCATCTGCGACTTCGCGACTTTCGGCGACTTCAACCCGGTCGCGGGCGGCCCTATTAATAGCAAGAAGGTCTTTGATTTGCGGGAATTGGCCATCGATGGAGGTGTAATCAGCGATGATGACGTTTCGAGTGCCATCTTTCGAGGAGGGTTTTGTTCCGACGATGGCGTCACTGACGAAGCCGGCACAGCCGGAGACGTTTGTGAAGACGCAGAGGCCGCCGAAGGTGAGCGGTTCGACGAGGGCGATGCCGAATGGTTCGTAGATGCTTTGGCCGAATTCGACGTCGGTTCCCCTGTGGATATCGATGATTTCCATATCTTCGGGCATTTTGTTGCCGCAGAGTTTTCTGCTGAAGCCGAACTGGTTGATGAAGATGATTTTTACGTTTTTGCTTTTGGCGTTAAATTCCTGAATGGCGGTGTAGAAGGTTGCCTCGCCTCCGGAGAGGTCGGGCCAGCCCTCGCGGTGCGCGACGGGCCAGTTGTAACGAGCTTCCATTTCGAAAATGTCGCAGCTTCGTCTCTGGCAGACCTCGGTGGTGAGCATATACATTACAGCGGTTTTACCTCCACGGGTGAATGCGTCATCGAGGTGTTCGAGGACGCGGAGGTCTCGCCAGAGTCCTTTACTGCGGACCAGGCGGGTAACGTGGGTGAAGACGAAGTCGGGCGTGTGGCCGAGGAGGTTGAAGCAGTATTGCTGGAGTTTGCGTTTGGAGTTGAGTTTTTCCTCGAGGGTGGTTTTGTAGGCGTGAATGCCGTTATAAACGACGCTGATGTTTTCGGATTCAAATTCCGGCGCGAGGAACCTCAGCTCATCGGCGATGAGGCCGCCGACGGCGAAGATGGCGTCGCAATGTTTGGAGGCATCGACGAGCGGGTGTTTGAAGTACTTGTCCTGCGGGCCGAAGACATCCTCGACGTAGAGTTTCTGCTGGTGCGCTTTTTTGATTACGTTGTAAAACATTGTGTCGTGGCCCGGGTGGTCCTCGACGATTTTTCGCATTGTGGCGACTTCGTGTGCGTAGAAGACGGTTTTGTAATTGCAGGTCCGGTCGAGCATGGCGGCCATCGCGGCGGGCATACCCATATACTCGTGCGCGACGACGACGGTTTTGTCTGTTGCTGCGCCGATGACTTTGAGGACAGCGAGGGCGGCGGGCGCGAGACGGACATACTGTTCGAAGTCCCAGAGGTCTTCGTAAAGGTCGCTTTTGATGTCGAACTCTTCAAACAATCGGGCTTTTAATTCGTTGACGGGGCCCGGGTCGGCGTTGCGAACATCGATGAGGACGGCTTCGGGCGAGGATTTGATTCCGGTCTGGGAATCGACGAAGGTCCGTCTGCCGTAGATGATTCCTACGCCGTAGAAGGATTCAATTGTGGAGAATGCGGAGGCGTAGCCGGTCTGGGTGAGGCCGTCGAACGAAGAGTAAAGGACTTCGCCGGTGGGTCCGAGCCGGTCGAGAACGGAGCCCTCGGTGGTGAAGAGCGGACCAATAATAATGGAGCGCTCAACGGCGTCGAGGTATGACTGGCAGGTGAAGAAACCTTCCAGCACGGCGCCGATGCCGCCCATTTTATTCGCTGCTTCGTGCGTAACGTGAACAAGAATCGGCCTGGTACCCATACAAGTTCCCTTCCCAAAGATGTAATTCTACGAAGAGCAGGATTATCCCCTCTCTCTTCTCTGATTAAAGTATAGGTAACGGAAATCTCAGGGACAAATTAGCGTAGATTTTTATTAAGTGCGGGGACAAAAACCCGACGGCCCGGCAGTAGCGGGGTTTTTATTGGACTATCGGTTGTGATACTCGATGCACGATACTTGATACTCGCAAAAGAGCAGTAGCTTTGGTGTGCAGAGCACGCCCTACAACTGGATTCCCGCTTCCGCGGGAATGACATTTACGAAATGGGTTTTAGCGGGGTTTATCAGCGCAGGCGGCTTCGGAGGTTTTTTATAAGCCCGGAGAGGACCTGCTGCGGGATGTCGGCGATTTCTGGTTCGGGAATTTCGCTAAGGGCGATTCTTTCGAGAATACGAACGGCATTTTGGCCATTGGGGATAATTGTTAAAGCTGTCTCTTCGGCCAAGTCAAGCTCGCCGTCCGCCATCTGGCGGATGTAGCTGATAATGCAGGTTGTAAGCTCGGCGTCGCTGAGGTCGTTTGGTTTTGAAGGGGCCGAGGAGTGATTTTTGGGAGCGGCGCCTTCTTCGGGGACATTGGTTTCTTTGAGGATTTCCCGCTGGAGTCGCGCTTCTTCGGCAAGCATTTTACGATGTTTAACCTCGTCGTCGGTGTCGAGAGGGGCGAGTCGAAGCTCGTCGTCGGGCTGAGCGGATTTGCTCGCGGGGACGTAAACTTTGTTGTGGCAGGCGGGGCATTTGCCCCATTTTCCGCCAGCGGTATCAGGAGCTTCTATTTTTTTGCCACAATGTTCGCAGTGAAAAGATATTCCCATTTTGTTACCTCTGGCCAAAATTGATTTTTTTGTTCTTGCTATATTCTGCCGTCACGTCGGTAGTAATGCCGCCGCGGGGTGTGAATTTGGAAGTTACCTTCATCCACCTCGGCTTACAGACAACAATTAAATCGTCGAGGATTTGATTTGTCAACGCCTCATAAAAGATGCCCTTGTTGCGGTAGCTTTGCATATAGAGCTTGAGGGATTTAAGCTCGACGCAGGTTTTATCGGGGCAGTACTCGATTGTGATTTCGCCGAAGTCGGGCTGGGCGGTTTTCGGGCAGACGCTGGTAAATTCGGGGCAGCGGATGGTAATACAATAGTCGCGCTTCGGGGAAGGGTTATCGAACAGTTCCAGTCGCGGCTTATCGTTCATTTCTTGGTTCTCGCAAAAGCTTTTTAATTAGTATAATATAATAACGTTCCCAATTCAATAAGGAGCTTGGAATGGCAGAAGATAAAGCGGTAGTGCTGTTGAGCGGGGGGCTGGATTCAGCGACGACGCTGGCGATAGCGAAACAGTCCGGGTTTTCATTATACGCCCTGACGTTTCGATATGGTCAGCGACACCAGTGCGAGGTTGAGGGGGCCAGGCAGGTTGCCAGGTCGATAGGAGTGGTTGAGCACAAGGTCATCCAGATAGATATGGGGGGCATCGGCGGGTCGGCGCTGACGGACATGACGATTGACGTGCCCAAAGACCGGAAGGGTCTCGGCCAGCCGGGCGATGAGATACCGCTGACATACGTTCCGGCGCGGAATACGATATTTTTGAGTTATGCGCTGGCGTGGGCGGAAGTGCTAAAGGCATTCGATATTTTTCTTGGCGTCAACGCGACGGACTTCAGCGGGTATCCCGATTGCAGGCATGATTATATACAGGCGTTCGAAGTAATGGCGAACTTAGCGACGGCTGCGGGGACACAGAAGAAGGGGACATTCCAGATTCATACGCCGATTATAAATATGACGAAGGGTCAGACGATACTGGCGGGAATGAAACTGGGCGTGAATTACTCGCTGACGCACAGTTGCTATGACCCGGACATGGAGGGCAGAAGCTGCGGCAGGTGCGATTCGTGCCGGATTCGGCTGAGGGGTTTCCACGACGCTGGGCTCGAAGACCCGATTGAATACGTTCGCGGCGTCGTTGGCGGCAAAAAAACGGTTTAGTGCTGTTTCTAAAAAGACAATATAACTTTAATAAAATTGAAGTATCACATAACTCTTTTATTTACAATGGATTCCCGCTTGCGCGGGAATGACAAAAACAACACTTTGTTTTTAGAAACGGCACTAGCACAGGGCGGTGCGTATATCTGAAATGGTAGTTAACGAAATTTTTCATTCGATTCAGGGAGAGGGGCTGCTGGCGGGAACGCCGAGCGTATTTATTCGTCTGGCGGGCTGTCCTCTCCGCTGCGTTTGGTGCGATACAAAATACGCCTGGGACGCAAATGAGGGCGAAGAACTCCCCATACCGGAAATAATCAACAGAATCGTTCATTGGCCCTGCCGATTTGTGGTGATTACGGGCGGCGAGCCGATGGTGAATCCGCAGTTGCCAGACCTTGCCAAGGCGTTAAAAGAGCGAAACAAACATATCACGATTGAGACGGCGGGTATCAAATTTGTCGCGGGTTTGGCTTGCGACCTGATGAGCGTAAGCCCGAAGCTGTCAAATTCAGTTCAAGCCGGCGAAGCCCCTTCGGCAAGCTCCCCGGCCAACGGATTGCCGGGGCAGGCAACTCACGCCCACCGTCAGGTGTCCCTCACGGAAATACAATACCTTTCCTCATTAAAGCAGTTAATCAGGCGCTATCCGTATCAGCTCAAATTCGTTGTTGATTCGCCTGATGACTTGCCTGAAATTCAGCAGGCCATAGAGCAAATCGGCGGGGTATCCGCGGAGAAAGTGATGCTTATGCCCCAAGCGAAAAAGAGGGAAGAGCTAATCGCCAAATCGCCTATGGTCGCACAAATGTGCAAAGAAACGGGCTATGTGTTTTGCCAGCGGCTGCATATTCTGCTTTACGATGGGGCAAAGGGAAAGTAGCAGAAGACGGAAGACCGAGGACGGAGGACAGAGATAATCAGGGTATCGGGGTATCAGGTTATCAGGAAAAATTGCGGACCCTTCGACTGGTTCGACTATGCTCACCACAGGTCGCTTCGCTCGCTCAGGGCAGGTTGCCGATTGGGAATTCGGTATTCTTGATTTATCATTCCATTTGACTTTTAGTCATCAATCGTCAATAATTAATTGATTAGCTCGCCCGGGTGGCGGAACTGGCAGACGCGCCAGCTTGAGGGGCTGGTGGGCTTCGGCTCATGCAGGTTCGACTCCTGTCCCGGGCAGTTTCTCATTTATTATTTTATATTTTCTATTTATGATTCGCCGGCGGGACACCAAGCAAAAAGGGGCCTGACCCCTTTTCTTTTTCCAAAAAACTACTGATCCTTTGTTACAATCATACATCTCTTATAATATTTATGTAGCCATTCAAATCTTTTTTGATAAAACACTTTTTCAGGAATACATATCCTGACTCCGTTAGGTTCAAAAGAAAACTCATATTCACATTCGGTATAATGCAACTCTTTACTACGTAAAACATGATGTTTCATCGGACAAAAATATGTTATGTCGTTTTCCAGCAAATAGTTTGCATCAACAACTTCCTTTAGGTTAATCGGAAACCTATTTTCATGCTTAATAAATTCTTCTATGCCCTCTTTTATTAAAAGCATTTGCATCCGTGTGTTCTCTGCCATAAAGCCAGGCTTCAATTTTATTTCCCAAAAAGCCACTAAGCCAACCACAATCGCAATGAATATAGATAAAATTACTGACAAAACTAATTTCTTTTTTCTTTTCATTTTATTTTTTAAATTCTCCCGAGTAAAAAGAATGTTTTTTCAATTTGAACTAATTCGGTATAATCAGCTTGGCACCGGGAACGAGATGATTCGGGTCTGGCAGATTCGAGCGGTTGGCGGCGACGATTTTACGCCATTGACGCGAGGAGCCATAGTATTTGGCGGAGATAGAGGAAAGAGTATCGCCCTTCTGGACAATGTGAATTCGCTGAGCCGGTTCTGAGCTCGTCGTTAGTTGTTCATTGTTTGTTGTGCGTATCGCGTCGTTGGTATCCGGATTTTCAATGCTTCCCTCGACATAACTCGGGGCTGGCGATACTCGATTCTCGATACTCGAAGCTGG
>Ga0187882_1004752_pt1 | contig 10887 bp, 15 predicted proteins | sample June2016WEW_19_1_3_FD_132991 | JGI IMG/M metagenome (GOLD analysis project Ga0187882, IMG submission 132991) | Peatland microbial communities from SPRUCE experiment site at the Marcell Experimental Forest, Minnesota, USA - June2016WEW_19_150 | ecosystem: Environmental > Terrestrial > Soil >...
AACATTCGGCTAACTGGCGGACGCTCGCCACAAACTCGCCGCGCTTCAGCCCCGCAGCCTGGTCATCCATCCCCGCTGCGAGCACGTTCGTGATGTATAACCAAGCCTCGAGCCGCGAAAACCGCTTTCTGGGTTCGTCGAGGACGCGGTTAGACCAGATCTTCCTCCAGAGACACGTGTATCCTCTGTGCATGAGTCCCCATTCGTTTTATAGAACTTTAAAAGGCAACCGCGAAGGCACGGAGGTGTGAAACCAAATGGGTTCCATCCTTCGGTTGTACGCTTACTAACACCAGCCTCTTTATACCTACATTAGTTGCCAAAAAGAGCCGTTTGCAACATAGGGATAGAAATATATTTTAAAAGCGAAAAGAATTTGTTATTGGTGAATGGTGAATGGTTATTTGTTATTTGTCACTGAATTCAGCCAGTTACAAGTCTTCAAATAGCCAATCACCAATAACCAATCACCAATGACAAATGCTTTTTGCTGCGGATCGGGTTGCAAAAGCGAAACAAAGAATTGATTATTGGCGATTGGTGATTGGTCATTTGTTATTGAATCTGTCCAGTTACAGGGCCTCAAATAACCAGTCACCAATAACAAATCACCAATAACAAATTGTTTTTGCTTTTCGCCTTTTAACGCACCGGCGCCTCACCCGCGGATCTTCTCCGTTAGAGTATCGATGCGCTCTTCCAGCCGGTCGATCTTGCGCTCGATGCGTTCGAGCCATTCGCGCTCGTCGACCTTCCGGCGATCCTCGAGGATGCAAACAGTGTGGGGCTGAATACTCGAGATATGCTCGTCGCGCCATTGCTCAAGTGCGGCCACCCGGGCATTCAGCTCGCGCGTCGCGTTCTTCACACGGTCCAGAAGCACGACGCCGGTAACGATCAGAATCAGGAGCTTGATTGTCTCTCCCGCGATTCCGGCTATGTTGTCCAATAGCAGCTTGGCCATAGGGTCACCTCGCTTTGGCCCGCCTGGGAGCGCGCGCGTCTCGCGCGCCGCCCTCATCAAACTCCACGGTCGAAATTGTGGAGAAAAGCCGTGGGATGCGCGTAATCTGGCGCGCGAGACGCGCGCGGCCCCAGGCGGCGGTTCGGCATTTCACGCAAGCCCGGAGCAGTCTCGCCCCAGCGCTTTGAGAAACGGATTGGCATATCCCGTGCGCTTCGGACAAGAGGGCCGGGAGCCGGGAGACAACGCTCGCAGCCTGCGGTCCGGCCTGAATTCCGGCGCTTCCCAGATTTCCATGAGCCCAAACACGCGCGCGCAGATTCTCTGTTTTCCGGTTTCCTTGTCGCGTTCGAGCAGATGCAATTTCTTGAGCCGCTTGAAAGCCCAGAATGGGATATCGACCTCCGCTCCAAACGGGTTCAGCAAGCGCACGTCAAACTCTCTCCGCAGAGATTCGCGCATGAGTGTGCCGTTCTTCTGAATGAATGATTGGGCATTACCGCACAACAAAACGCCACGGATTCCACGGATTCCACTGATTACATCTGCATTCAGATCCGTGTAATCCGTGGCGTATTTGGTTTTGTTTACCCGCGCCTACGCGCACATGCGGGAAACCGGATTGCTCCAGTCGGTATAACCGTTGGATCCGCCGACGGCGCGTACCTGGAACACATACGTTGTTCCCGGAACGAGGTTTGCGATCGTTATGCGCGAGGCCGTGAACAGGCCGGCGTTTTGCCAGGGCGCCGGAACGTTGCCGGTGCCCACCGCCGCCATGCGCACTTCGTAACACTTTGCGCGCGCTATGGGGGTGACTTTCAGCTCGAGCTCGGTGCTGTTCCCGATGTCGACGCTGAGGATTGAAGGATTCGCAAGGGGCGAACGGTTGCGAGTGGTTGCCGCGGCCTGGAAACCGCTGGAGAGCAGGACGGCGAGGTCGTTCCCGCAGTTATCCTCGACGTAGTGCTTCACCTTGCGCAAAACGGTTATCAGAGCTTCCTGCTTGTTGTTCTTTTCCGCTGTCGCCGCCGACCCTCCATGAGCCTGCGCTGCCAAAGCCGCATTCAGATCGTCGGCCGCAGCCTGCACGCCCTTCAGATCAACCGTCGGAGCGGGAAAAGAGGGGTTGTTGGTGAGGCCGGCAATAACGGCGCCGGCCATGGTAACCAGCTGTTCCGCGGACTGGGTCTTCAACCTGTCCGCAATTCGGACTCGCTGAGGCATAGCAATACCTCCCGTAGTTAACGTGGATTGTTGAGTGAGTTACACAATCACCGCAGGCGCGCGCCGGCGGTTTTCTCCGTAATGGAGAAGCTGGCCTCAGATGTGCGGAGAATAGATTCCGCTTCTGAGAAAGGATGGTTGAGGATCGAGAACATCTTCCCGCCGCCCAAGACCAGAGTCGAAAAGACAAGGACCATGGTCGGAACGACAAAGACCGCGGTCAGGGCGGTAAAGACCCTGGTCAGAGTGACAATGACTGCGGTCAAGACAACGAAGACCGGAGTCGAAACGACAAACACCACGGTCTGGATGTCGATGATCATGGTCAAAGAAACAAAGAGCCTGGTCGGAACGACGAACACCATGGTGGGAACGGCAAAGACCGTGGTCGAAAAGTCGAACAGCATGGTCGAAAAGACAAACACCACGGTAGCGAAGACAAACCGCACGGTAAGAGCGGCAAACACCATGGTCGGAGCGACAAAGACCATGGTAAAAATCGACCGTCTCCGGAACGCTAATTGTCCCAACGATTTGCCCATCGTCTCCGACCATGGTCTTATTCATTTTTGCCATGGTCTTCATGTCTGGGACCCTGGTGTTGGAAACGAAGTCCATGGTTTCAGAGCCTGAGAAGATTTCCCGGTGATCCGGAAAATGGTCTTCCCGGCTGAGAAGATCTTCTCGATCGCAAAAGCCATGGTCTCCGGAATCGAGAGCATGGTAGGAGTGACGCACACCATGGTAACGACGACGGAGACCAAGGTCAGGGCTGCACAGACAATTGTGTCGGTCACGCCGACCATTTTCTGGATGATGAATTAGAGAGTCGCCCATAGGACCTTCGATCTCCGGACAGAGCTTCGCCAATCCCCAGCTGGTTTTTTTAGGAGCTCCAGCCCGCTCGCATCATTTTCAATTCAGGAAACTCACCATCAGCTCAGATGGCCCGACCACCTCGTGAATCCAGCCTTTTCATTCCTATATACATTAGTAGCAGTAGAGGCGTGTTTGAAACAGCGGTCTAAAATAAATTTTATACCAGCTCTGTGCAAATCGGTGCCAGGCTACTCTTTCCCCAAATACGTTTGAGCACAGGTTGCCTCCGGTCTGTTCAGAAATTGGGGAAAGAGTAGCCTGGCACCGATTTCGAAGATCCAAACGATCACCCGGAAAAAATATTTTTGGGTAGGAATGTTGCGAATCGCTGCTTTTTGCTACTAATGTAAGTGGACACGCGGGAGGTAACGGTTGGACCTCGCACGCTGTCGTGAGGAACTCTTTAATCGAATCATCGAGGAGAATGAAAAGCGGCTCGCCGCCATCGCGCGATTCTATGCCGACAGGCTGAGTCAGGACGACCTCTATCAGGAAATACTGCTTCAGATCTGGCTCAGTCTCGATGGTTTTGGCGAACGGTGCAAGCTGAACACGTGGGTTTATCGCGTTGCTATAAATACCGCGCTGTACTTCAGCCGGGAGGCAGCGGCGCGGCGCGAGCGATCCGAGAACGATCCGGATGCAACGGAGGAGAGCCAGGCGGTCAAGCTCGGACCATTGAGCGAGGTCCAAATACTCGAAGACTTTATCGATTCTTTGGGGGACGCGGATCGGGGGCTTTTCCTGCTTTATCTCGAAAATGTCAGCTACGAAGAGATCTCGGATGTCCTCGATATGGACGAAGCGGTGATCCGGGCGAAGATCAGCAGAATCAGGAAGAAGTACATTGAGCGCTACCTTGGGTCCTGAGTATGAAATTTGAGGATCTAAACAAAATCTGGCTGGAACGTAAGCTTAAAGAGCCAGGGCCAGCTTGCGCCTACATATCCCGCAAGGCGATTTGGAGGCGGTTCTGGAGGAATCTCATTCGCAGCGAGAAAGCGCTCGTCACGTGCGTCCTGGTCACAATCGTATGTCTGGCAGGGCTTCCCCTGAGCACATCCCCGCCAATCAAAGCAGGCCTGGGCATCACGATCATTGTGATCGGCCCCGCCTTGCTCTGTTTCTCGATTCTCCGGCTGGCTTTCCGCGCGGTCTGCCCGGGTCTTTCTGCCCGCCAATTTGCGCTCAAGGAGCGTAAGAGGATGGACGCCTGGATTATCAGCCTGCGCTGGTTTTTCTGGGTCTATTTTGCCTATGCCGCGGTGATGGCATATGAGTACGCATTCTGGGTAACGGGGCGACGCGCGGTGACCGTGATTCTCATGGGCTATTACGTGCTGCTTGCCGCTGTCATGCAGATCACAATGGTGTCGCGCCTGCGCCGCAACTACCAGCGCGGCCGGGAAGCGCTTGACCGATTTCTTCGCGAGCTGACTGGCGAGGATTCATGTTCGTAGGTAAATTGGAGGGCACCCTGAATATCAGACGTCAGACCTCAGACCAAATGCTTGGAGGTGTGATGTCTGAGGTCTGATATCTGAGGTCCCGTTCCGATGCCTCACTTGTGACTCCTTGCCGGAGTCATAGGTTATTCAATCCGGCCTCGCTCTTTGAATGAGGAGCTGCGCAATGATCCAAGGAATTTTCATCGGCTGCTTTATGATGGTTCTCGCGCTGGTTGAGATTGCCTTTGTGGGTTGTGTGATAACTCGGCCTCCGAGATGGGGATGGTGGCTGCTGTTCATACTCCTGGGATTCTGCCCTGCGTCGATCGACCTTGCCAACGCGCAGGTCAGTATCGCACCGTTCTCGGTACAGCTTGTCTGCGTCTGCCTACTGAGGGACACAAGCGGGGACACAGTCAGGTGGCTCCTGGTATTCAGCCTCCCCGTCGGCGCAATGCTCTGGCTCTGGAAAAACCAGTTTTGGGGATGGAAACGGATGGTCGGTGCTTGAACCGCACGAGCCTCTCTACGAACGGGGCCCGATAAGCAGTGGACGCTGAGTGGTTTTGCGTTGCGCAGGGATGCGCGCACGAGGGACGTAATCAAAACTGGACAGCGTCCCTAGTTTTATACCTTGGAACAAGGAAATGAACTTCGAGGACTTCGAGGGTTATTGGCAGAACCGGCGATCTGAGGGTTATCTTTTCGATACGCCCCGGAGCCAAATCGCCGCCGACATACGGCGTTCCGCGCAGTTGTGCCAGCAGAGGTACGCCCGGAGGAGCTATGCGGAGATCACTATCCTCACCATCATCATCCTGATAGCGCTCGCCGCAATCGCGCTCTCAAACTCGCTCGCAGCCAGATCAGGGATCGCACTTCTTGCGGCCGGACTCGTTCTTCAGCTGGCGCCGAGCTTCAGAATCAACTCGATGGAGCGCAACAAAAGGTACGACCTGCCTCAACAGGAGTCGCTCATTGAGGAACGGAAGCGCGTCGCGTCGCGCCTCCGCCAAGGCAGGAGCCAGACAACCTGGTACATGCTTCCAATAGCGTTAGGCCTAACGCTTCTTTGCATTGCGCAAGGAAGCGCACTCGACACGATTGCCGGTTTTGTCACCGGCGTAGCCGCGGCCAGCGTAGCCTTCCACCTTTATCAGCGGCGCCAGGCGCGAAAGACCCTGATCTAAGGAGGCGTGTACCCAAAAGAGATGCCGCGCGGGACGGTTTCGGTGTAAGATTCGGCAGCAGTCGGGGCACAGCCCTCGAAGATGACATATTACTCGTTATCAGCAGCGGCCGAAGTCCAGAGGCAGAGGAGAATCAGAGCCAAAACGGCAGCTTGTCCTTCTTATCCATCAGCCGGCCAGTAGCGCTGCAAACGCTACGATACACGTGGTTTTCATGCCATATCAACGGGACTCTCCGCACGAGGCGGAGGTTGCGGTGGCGTTTGTTGTGGCGGGGGTTGTGTGGACTTGGTCGGAGGTATGCCACCGCCGAAAAGACGCTTGAGAAAGCTCATGATTGGATGGTGTGTGGCTTAAATGACAATCTTTCCCTCAGTGATGAGGTAAACAGTTTCTGTGTCTTTTGTTGTCATCATGGCGTTCCAAATTGTATCTGGGCCGTGGCTGGGTAGAACACCAAAGATAAGAGTCGCATCTCCCTTCTTTAGATATATCCCAATGAAATCCTCTTTGATTTTGCTCCAGCCGGCTTGGGTGGCTCGCGAGAGAAAATCGCGAGCACCCCTTGAGCTGCGGATAATGTCTTTTGCCTCTTCGACAACATTTGTTGGCTGCGCTGGTGCGGCGGGTTTTGGAGGTTCCGGCGTAGTGGGTTTTGGCTGTGGCGGCTTTGCTGCGGGGGCGGACCTACCCTGATGATCAATGAGCAATATTTTCTCTTCGAGGAGTACCTTGACGGACCACATACTGGCCGGTAGTTCGCCCCGGTCCATCCGTTTCTGGACGTCATCCAGGGCTTTGAGGTGCGCCCAAAAGAGATCCCGCACCAGATGCTTGTCGGAAGTCCTCCCCTCTTTGAGGAGATCCCGAACGCGTGAGCCGAATTCCGGCGGGAGCTGATTCACCATCGCGAGATACTTCTCGAGGTTCCCGCCGTCTGACAGCTGCCCACACCTGTTCAGGAATCGCATTGGAGTGATGTGATTTCTCGCCTCCTCTGGCAAGATGCCCAGGGGACCATCACTGCCGCAGACCGCACACGTCCCAGAGTCCGTTTCGAAGTTGTGACCCGAACTCCGTATCTTGCCGCACTCAGTGCACTTGCAACCATTCCAGCTATGAATGCCCAGACCGCATTTCAGCCCCATTGGCAGTTCCGTCGGACGTTAGTTAGCCAGGACTTCCATTATCGGTTCTCCCGGCCCCTTCAGTATACACCGAGGGGCCTTTTCTTGATCCAGAATTGTAGGTTTTCAGCTCTGAAAGTCCCTGCCCACTCAATCCGGAGCACTTTTCCACAGCCGCCAAACGTCCAAGAGAGGCAAGTCCCACGCCGACAGCGAGTTCCATTGACGCCTCCCCTTTCTCGCTTCTCCTTTGTTGAATTCTGCAGCACACGCCCCGCCCTACCCGGTCGCGGGTAGCGCCGCAATCCGACGCACCATATGGATAAGTAGAATTGGCTGCCATCTTGTTCGGCTGCCCCTTCAGAATTTCCTTTTTTCTGCTTCTGATAAAATACGAACGGCAGTTGCCCGCGTTGGGACGCCTACGGCAAGGAGAAAGGGATCGAGATTAAACCTTGGGAGGCATTAAATTGTGAGCGGCCAGAAGAAGTACGTCTAGTTCTGATTTGGAAAGTCCGTACTTTATCGCGACAGCCTGCCCACCCATCAGGAAGGCTCCCAGAGACGCGTCGGCAATTCTCCTGCGCTCCTCCTGTGACTTGCCCTCTGCTTCAGCCTCAGCGTTTTTTGTCAGCTTGGCCATTAGCTCCGTAAGTTCCTGTAGCGCATTATTCTTCCGGGCATCAAACTCAAACTCCGTGTTTGTTGTCGGTCTTTTCCAAGCCTTTTTAGCGACTAATAACATCACCTTCAGAAATCGAATCATCTGTTTCCCCACTAAGAACCGAATTGTTCTGGCTTCTTCGTCGGCCTCGATTCTACCGCAAATCTCCTATGGATAAGTAGAATTGGCTGCCATCTTGTTCGGCTGCCCCTTCAGAATTTCCTTTTTTCTGCTTCTAGAAAGATGTAGACACCCATTATTTTCAATCGGACTAGTGGGTGTCAAAGATCTCTCGCCAACCGGACGGCCGCGATATCGTACTTGCCGTCCTTCTCTCGACTGATTTTTCCCTCGCTCTCCAGCTGGTAAACGCGGCCTCGTGAAATGCCAAGGACCCGCGCGAGTTCACTCGCACCAATCGTCATGCGTCACCTCCGACGACCGCCTCAAGGTCGGCCGTTTCAAGTTCCGAGATTTCCGGCGCTCGCCTCTCGGCTTGGATCTCATCAAAACTGCGGCAGTCCGCCTCGAGGATCGCCTGCCGGCCGGTGAAGTTACGCCACCTCTCGACGGCGACGTCGACGTAAGCCGGGTCGATGTCGATGGCGAGGCAGACCCGGCCGATCGTCTCGGCCGCGATGATCGTGGTCCCGCTGCCTACAAAGGGGTCGTAAACGCACTGGCCAGGATTGGTGTGGTTCACGATCGGCCGGCGCATGCACTCGACCGGCTTTTGCGTTCCGTGCCCATGCCCACTATCCTCGCGCGCCTTGATATTCCAGACGGTCGATTGCGAGCGGTCCCCGCACCAATGTCCCGTTTTGCCCTTGCGCACGGCGTACCAGGCCGGCTCGTGCTGCCATTGGTAATGCCCGCGGCTGAGCGTAAACCGATCCTTCGCCCAAATGATCATCGCCCGGTGTTCGAATCCAGCGGCCTCGAGGGAGGCCAAAACGACGCTCGTGAAAAGCGAGGCGTGCCATACATAGGCGACATCGCCGGGGAAATGCTGCCAAGCCTCGCGCCAGTCGGCCCGGTCGTCGTTAATCACGCAGCCGAGTTTCTTCTTGTTCAGATTGACGCCGGCGCGCGCTCGCCAGGACGGATCGTATTCGACCCCATAAGGAGGGTCGGTGACCATAAGGGAGGGACGCAGAGCGCCGAGGAGCTGTGCCGGGCCCTTCGGGTCCGTGGCGTTTCCGCAGAGCAACCGATGTTTATCAAGGAGCCATAAGTCCCCTGGGAGAGTGGCTGGAATCTTCGGGGCTTCCGGGGCAGCGTCCGCATCCGTCAGGCCCCCGGATGGCGCCGGCTGCATCAATTCCGCCAGCTCTGTCTCCTCGAAACCAAGGAGTTCCATGTTGAAATCGAGATCGGCCAGGTCGGTCATTTCGAGCCGTAGGAGTTCCTCGTCCCATCCCGCGTTGAGCGCCAACTTATTGTCCGCGATGATATAAGCGCGTTTCTGTGCCTCCGACAGCCCTGCGAGTTCGATGCATGGAATATCCGTCAAGCCGATCCGTTTTGCGGCCTCCACGCGGGCGTGGCCGGCAATGATCCCGTTTTCTCCGTCGAGGAGCACCGGGTTCGTCCAGCCGAATTCCCGAATGCTGGCAACGACCTGGTCGATCTGAATATCGGAATGGGTCCGGGCGTTCCTGGCATAGGGCACAAGGGAATCGACCGCGCGGTATTCGATCCGGAGTTTCTTGTTGCCAGGTCCGCCGGCCTTCGGGGTCCCTTTATGCATAGTGTCTACCCTGTATACCCTGTTTTGGCTATACGACCTGCCGAGATTGTGCCACCATCCCACCCTCGACCGGGTCCCCCTCAGGAAGCACCCGTGACCCTCTGGGGCCCTCCACCCGGTGGACCCTGAGGATCCGTGCTTGGATTGCTGTCTGCAACTCTGCGACGCGTCGGTTACTCCGGATGCGTCTTGCGGCTAGTATCAGTGTCGGGCTTCCACGCCGGCAGCCTCGTATGTACTGGTGGCCGTTGTGCACAGGTCGCTCGGGAATTGCGCTTCAGACTTGCGGACCTGTTCCCAGTCGGCGGCGCTCACCGCCTCTTTGCCTTGACGGCGCGCAGCACTTCGTCCACCTGCACACGCCGGTACTCATCAGACAAGCGCGAATTGCCAAGATCGGATTCAAATTTGTGAGTGCGCTCGATGGCAGGGTTAACGAGGCCAGAGCAATCCTTGCCCAATGCCTTGAGGAATGCGCTGGCGTAGCCGCTGTCCTTGGAGCACGCCCGCTGATACCCAGGGTCAAACGCCCGATAGCGGCGGTCTGGCCTGAAATCCGGCCCATCCCACAGTGCCATTAGGCCGAAAACGCGCGCACGGATGCGCATCCTACCGGTGGGCCGGTCACGCTCGAGCAGATGTAATTTCTTGAGTCGGGTGAATACCCAGTGGGGGAGATCGATATCGACGCCGAACGGATTCAGAACCTTGCCCTCAAACTCGTAAGACAGAGCTTCGCCTATCAGCAGATGGTTGTTTTTGGAGCTCCAGCCCGCTCGCTTTAGCATGAAACCGGAATGGACTTCGGTTGGTTGCGGATTCCGGATGGCGCCTCGATACTAGAATGAATTCCGGCGCCAGTACAAGCCTATTTGCTGGATTCCTTGTTTGTCAACTCGGAATCGCATCTGGCGCAAGGGATAGACCTCGATTATTTTTTGTTGACGAGCACAGGCTGACTGCAATAAGGTGACTTGCAAATTCAAGTATTGCTAGCGAAATTGCGTGCAAATCGTTGCAGGTTTATGTAAAATTTGATGTTTTTGCTATTTTTTCGATATTTAAATGAGGGCTGTTGCATTGGTGCGCTGGAACTCCGCTTCCGGGAAATAACTGAGAACAGTTCGTTTCCAGCCGCGCTCATCAGTGATCGGCAATCATACGGAAGCGCTCAGATTGGCAAAACCTCAAACGCGTTCGATTCGGAGATGCCATGATCAGTCTGGACAAATTGCTGGATATTGTTTGCACTGAAGCCATCGAACATGGAGGACTCCAGGAAGTTCCCGATCGTGCGGATGGGACAATCGAATACTATCATTCCGCAAAGCGCAACGCTCGCGGCCCTTACGAAGATGGTGGGCAGGGCGCGACTGGGAACTTAGAACCGATTAGCTACGACTTGGAGTTGATAAGGACGGAGAAAAACGAATTAAAGTGGGAGGAATGAAAGGAGCACCTGCGCGGCATGCACTCCTTTACACGTTATCTGAGCCTCCATTCCCGGGGGACGGGACAATTTGTTGTATCCATCAGTGAAGCTACACCCTTCGAACTTCTACAAGACGCCCTAAACGGCGTCACAGATTTACGCTATAGTCCAGTTTTTCCCGCCTACCTTACACCAGGCCAAGCGCC
>Ga0187882_1004765_pt1 | contig 10870 bp, 10 predicted proteins | sample June2016WEW_19_1_3_FD_132991 | JGI IMG/M metagenome (GOLD analysis project Ga0187882, IMG submission 132991) | Peatland microbial communities from SPRUCE experiment site at the Marcell Experimental Forest, Minnesota, USA - June2016WEW_19_150 | ecosystem: Environmental > Terrestrial > Soil >...
ATGACTGAAGATTGGAATGCCATGTTGGGTGGAGAGAGCAGCTTGCCCCAAGTTGCAGCAGAGTATATCCCAGGTATTGCGAAAGGAGACAATCAAGATGCGTTGCGAATCTATCTCCTGTTTAGCCCGATCTTTCTTTATATGCATGCTTTGCACGAAATTTCAAGGGGCGCGCATAGAAATGCTGTTACAGCATGTGGACGATTCTGCGAGAGAATTGCAAGGAATCTTCTCTTACTCATCGATATGGCGTTCAACAGCAAGAATTCTGCTGAGCTTGAAGATGCGAAGTTCGAGAACAGAAACGGACGTGTCAAAGGGATATTGGAGAAGAACGGATTTGAGCCCGCTGATGACCTCTTCATGACAATGAAGAAGATTTACCACGTAAGAGACAAGAGAGGTCCGCATGACGTTCCGCCGCCCGAACCGATTCAGGCGAAGATTTGCATAAACGAATGTCTTCCAACGTTCATGGATTATCTCGCGGCATTAGACTTCTTAGGGGTTCATTTGGGCAAGGTACGTGAGCAGATGGTGAGAACCTTCGACAGCCTCACAAGAACACAACTAGCCGTGATCTTCGGCGAGGAACGAAAGAATAAGATCACTGCCGAGGATTTCATTGTTAATTTCTTGTATAGAGAGGGTTTCTTTGGAAAAGGCCGTGGTCTTAGAGAGGTATTAGATGAAATGACGCGAAGGCGCTTCACAAATGCCGACTCTGTCGTGGCAAACGCTCTCAAGAAACTCTCCCTCGGGAAGGAGGCCATTTTGACTCGAAAAACAAGTGGTAAGACATACGTGTATTATGAACGGATACCTCCGACTGAGTACTTCATGACTGAGTTCTAGAACCACGGAGGGAACAGGGATTGGTCTGTGCCATGGCTGAAATCACGTGGCAAAGCAAGCCCTGCCTCCACTGCTAAGCAGTGCGGTCCTGACTTGCAGGACTGATTTTCAGTTTAGAAAGCAGTTCTTCAAACTTCTCGTGCACATAGTCGAAGTCGCCATCGAGTTCAATTTCGTACGTTCCCCGTTGAATCCTGAATCTCAAGTTCCTCACTGGCAAGCCACTCGCTGAGCATGTCTGCTTTGAGAGATAAAAGGCGTTGTGGGTTATGGAGAGCATGCACACCGTTTGAGCGAATTGTCCACTACAATCGGGGACTCGAAAAGATCCGCACCTAGCTCAGAGTAGGGGACTCGTTCCAGCGTTCCAGGAAGAGATCGGTCATTGACTCAGTGACTGTGCTTATTTCCCGTATCGTTGTGTCTTTATTGCCTAGATCCTTTATGCTAGCGCCAATGGACCAACATTTCTCGTGTGAGATCAGATACCGGTCATGAATCTTACCGCTAACCTTGACCTCAACCAGTATCCCAGTTTCCGTTTGCATCTTCTTCCTGTATTCTTTGAACTTATCGCCATCATGAACATTAGTTGTAAGGAGTTTGATAGACTTGACCTTCCCCTTTAGAATTGAGAAGGGGAAGAGGGTGGCCGGTGAGACGTACGAATCGCAGAGCAGTATTTCCTCCGCCTTGACTTCTTCTATCAAGAACTCCTCAAAGAGTTTCATTGCGGTGAAACTCTGTCCTGATCTTATTACATGAACTGGAGTTTTTTCGATTTGCCCGAGAATCTCCCTGATTCTCTTCAGGCCGTGGATGGTGAGGTAGAGCACCGAATCTCTCTGATCGATTAGTGGTTTCTTCTTGGCGTTGTGAATGTTTGGCGCGTAGTTTACTGCCTTCCTTCCAACGTACGTGAAGAACTGTCTGCATTCACTATATGTCACGCCCGCTTTGTTGTTTCTACGCTCGATCAAATACATGCCTAGTAGGATTACATCCAAGTCGGAGAGAGCCTCGTCGGCTAGAACTCTATCATAATATCTTGGGAATAGTCCGGACACTTCTTCGGGAAGCTCAATGTTTGACGTTCCAGTTTTCTCTTCTGAGCGCATTTTCGGAGAGGACGTTGGTAATCACTCAGTCATGGTTCCACATAGTACCAGGCTCCGTCTTCTCTAAGACGCCGCAACACACGAGAACGAGTGAGCCGGACGAGAATAGGCGATAGATTCGTAGTTGCATAGATGTGGCCTTTTGTTTCTAATCTCTTCTGAATATCACCGATGCTGCGCTTCTGCTTGAAGAATCCTTCATCCGCCAGTCCACGAATGTGCCCTGTAGGCCCACTAGCAGCCGATTGTGACTTGCTCGAAGTCTCCTTGGGCTTTGTGGCGCGATCACTTTCAATATTCTCTACTGTGATTCGCCTAAGAATCCGCGCAATTTCCTCTTCCGAGCCTTGGACATTGATCTTTGTCCCATCTGGTAGAGTAACCCTCGCGTTCGGCATCCACGACATCTCGTCTACACACCGGAACGCCAACATTGGCTTAAATGATTAACTCAAGAATAGCTGTGAGATACCACAGATTACAGGCAATGTAGGAGAAATCGCAAGTCCGCTGGATGGGTTAGTTCCCTAGTTACCCGTCGCGCTCGTTAGGAAATTTTTCGAAATTCTGTACCGACCGCGAGTACAGAATAATCGGACTGCGGATGATAACCGGATTTGGGATTATAATCGGAATTTCGTTGTTACGAAGACACCGTTTAGTAGGTAAACCGCTGACACCGTTTAGTCGATTTATGTGGTGGCTAAGCATGAGTTCTTATCATCCCTTCGGGGCCCGTACCCTCAAGGGTTCATCATATGGAAACCGAAGGTAAAGTGGTTACTCTCAATGTGCCTGTCCTCTCTGTTGTCAGAGACCGTTTATTCGAAATCCAGAAACAAATCCACCCCGCGAATTTGAGTATCACATTACAACGCGTTATCTTCGACTGGCACGTGAAACCGGAGGCGACGTAATTGTCGGAGATAGACGAAGGACACCGAATTCCGTTAATTCATCGAACCGATATCCCACATCTACAAATGACGGTTGAAGAGATTCAGGTCGGACTAGAATACATCGCGGAGAAGCACGGAATCTCGCCACGTGAGCTATGGGCGACGGCTGAGAAACTACGAGCCGAACAACGCGACGCGGATTACCGACGAGAATTCGCTACGCAGGCGCATATGAGAGAATTGATCGAGAAAAACAAACAGTGGATTCTAGAACTTGAAGACAGACCGCTGAAGGACGCCCTAGTTTTGATGGAGAGTGGTGGCGTGATCCCCGTCGAGAAATTTGTCTGCTCAGGTTGCAAAGGGAAGCTTCTGGTTGGCGACGGAGGGAAGATGTTCATCCGCGGTAAGTACCTTGGCCGCAACTTTTCCGTTGAAACCAAAGAGGAACTCGAACGAATGATCAAGGCCGACCTGTTGGACGGCAAATCCTCAACGTATATGGATTGTCCGAAGTGCCACAACTCGACCGCGAACTTTCGAATGACTCCAACCCCGAAGTGATCACATTGATGTCTGAAGAAGAACGCGAACGAGAGCACCGTCGCCTTGCAGAGATTGTACGGCTAGCCACCCAGCCTGATAACCGAACGATCGAGGAAATCGATAAAGAACGTGCACAACGAAAGCAAGAAGAAACCCTGCAACGAGTCGGGGCCGCGTTACTTCGAACCATCCGACGACTTTCATAATCGGTGGCTCAGGGATTGCCGGAAAAACGGGGTCGGGCCGGCGCTGTTACACCCGCCGGCTCGGCCCGACTATCGCTTTCGGTCACGCCCTCCGTTCTTCACCGACTTGAGCGGTTGCAAAAACGCCATCATTCACGACAGGTCCGTCTATCCGAAATCGTCGTTTTGATTCTAGTACGCGGAATTCCGATAGTTGAGAAGAAGCTGGGGTTGCGAAAATGACGCTTCTAACGGACGCGTTAGAAGAGTTAGGCACCGAATACTTAGGGGCTAACTGGCTGACTACCGCTATGAATTGCGGAGTGAAAAGGAACACCGACGCCGATGCCCCGTTCCCCTATGTTTTATGGAGGGGCGTCGCCCGCGTCGGCTATGCAGAAATAATAAGTTGTGATGAAGCAAGGAACGCCGACACGCCTATTCCGTTGGATAGCCACAAGTTGGTTTCCGCACTCTCGATATGGCAGAACGAAAAGCTCCGCTGTTATTTGGTAATTATTTGGTGCGACTGTATCGGCTTGATCGATCTAACGAGCTGGTTGGGGTTGCGAGATGCCGAAGAATAGGCCGCTTGAATTCCACAGAACCGGGTTCGAATGCCGTGACAAAAAGTTACTATTTCAAATTCAAGAAACGTTCAGCCGCTACCGCCGATACGTCGCCGGCTTACGCCTCACGAATCCGGCAGGCACATACGAGAATTTGAACTTGAGCACATTCACGCTGCGACTGATCGAAACCGGATTAACCGCGATGAATCTGAGACTAATGCGGAAGGGTGGGAGTGAGTAGGTTTGCGCCTAGAAGACCTGACGCCTGAGGTTCGCGCATATGTTCTCGCGCACAAATCATATGAGGTTTGTCCGAAATGCGGACGACTCGACCGTCCACGTAGGGAACGCGTCAAAAGAAAAGACGGATCAATCGTAGAACAGACGGAATGGGGCCACTATTTACCGGATGACCCAACAGAGAAATGGGACCTCACGACGTCTATGGTCTACGGCAAACCGGAAACCTCTATGAGCAGTTACAGCAAAGGCATTCATAAATCGGAATATCGGACTTGCGTAATTACAGACTTACGTGTAATACGAGAACCCCGGAAACCCTGCCCGAAATGTCACCGCATAGGACGCGAATGCACGGACAAACGCGGATACCGATACGTCAGCCACGGACGCGCTCGACGATGCTATATCGGAAAGCCGTAACCCCGATCTGTCTGTTGTGTGTGTACGCACGTAACACCAACATGGAATATAGGCGGGATACGTGGTCCAAAATGCGGGAACCCCGGAAGATCCCATATGTCCAGTTACAACCGAATTCAGGTTCAAATCGTCAACTTTCGCTCGAAAACGGGACGACTTAGGCGATTATTGTGTACGGACGGTTACATCTAACAGAAATGTGTGAGGGGTACGGACCGCTGACGGCGTTTAGTAAGGCACTTGTCACGCGGAAATAAAATTCCGTAGTAAACGGTGTCCGAGGCACCGTTTAGTTGCCGTTTCTACATTAAGTATATATGAGTCCCTAGGTTCTAATCGGAATATATATGATCCAAACTTCGTTCCTACGAGTACACACTGGGTAATGACGTGAGCAACACGACGAAGTCACGCTGCCCAGCCCTCGGTTGTGCAAAACAGATGGAAATCCGGAAGGTGCAGAAAGTCGGACACTCGACGCTCACAGTCTCACTGCCACGAGACTGGGTCGAACAAGTAGGACTGAAGCAGGGAAACGTTGTAACCATGAGACGCACCGACGACGGCTGCCTCAGGCTAATCCCAGGCTTGGCTGGCGACAAAGCAGAATCTATGGCGGCCAGAGTCAACGCTGATCTCTGCAAAGAACACGAACTACTGTCAAGGATAGTCACAGGCAACTACATCGAGGGGCGAGATTCGATAGTAATCACATCTAGTAAGGACCTCAGTTCTGAGCATCTGTGGGAGATTAGAAGCACTGTTCAGAGGCTGATGGGGCTTAGCATTGTCGAGCAAACTCCAAGGCAGGTTGTGATTCAAAGTTTCGTGGACCCCTCGAAGTTCCCCGTAAGCGGCCTAATACAGAGGCTACATAGAGTTGGGCTATCCATGCAGGACGCGGCGATGACCGCTCTTTTGGAGAAGAGGCCGGACATCGCAGGTGAGGTCCTTCAGATGGAGAACGAGGCTGATAGGATCTATTGGTTGATAGTTCGCCAACTGATACTTGCAACTACGAAGCTCAGCGCCGCTCGCGATATTGGAGTCGTCAATCCGCAGCACGCCTTGGGGAACCGCATAGTCTCCAAGTACCTCGAATGTATCGCAGACTGTGCAGAGAGTGAGGCTAAGGAAGTCATCGGAATCAAAGACGAGGATTATGACAAGCACAAATCGGTACTTGATGAGATCACTGAAATGAGCAAGGCAGTCAAGCTGATTTCTGAGAACACGATGAAATCATTCGTTAAGCTTGATGTTGACCTTGCGAACAAGTCGATCGAAGACGGGATACGCGCTCAAACCAGAAACAGGAAGATCTCGGAAAAGATTGTGGACGACGTCTCAAATCGGAATGTTGCACTGGCATTCAGGTCGATTGCGTGGAATCTGACAGAGACGGCGCGATACTGTCAGATGATCGCAGAGGTGACGATCAACAGATACCTGGAAGAACCGACTGACCTGTGCGACTTCAAGAGATCCGAGTAAGCCGAGCCGACAAGTCTAACCGTCAGTGTTCGGTCTGATCTTGGTCATGTTCTGAATCTGTTCTCTTGAAAGGACTCCTTTTTCTGTGATGACGGCGGTGACGAGTTCTAACGGAGTCAAGTCGAAGGCTGGGTTGAAAACCCTGACCCCCTTTTTTGGTGTGATTTGCCTTCCGTTAATCTCGGTGACTTCCCTGGGATCACGTTCTTCGATCGACATGGCAGTGGGATCCATGGTCAGATCGAAGGTTGTAGTAGGTGCCGCAACGTAGAATGGAATACAATGATGTTTGGCTGCGAGCGCGATCATGAAAGTGCCCACCTTGTTGGCGACTGCAGTCCTAGTTATGCGATCGGCGCCCACGATGACCTTGTCTACCATACCTCTTGACATCGTGATCGCTACAGCGCTATCAACTATCAAGGTCACGGGGATCTTGTCTGATAAGGCCTCATAGACAGTTATTCTGGCACCTTGCTGTCTAGGCCTGGTTTCGGTTGCGATGAGTTTGACTTCTTTGCCTTGCGAGATCGCACTTCGGATTACTCCCAAGGCCGTTCCATAACTCACCGTGGCCATCGTTCCTGTGTTACAGTGCGTTAGGATCGTGTCCCCGTCTTGAATCAGCTCTGCACCGTAGGCTCCCATCTTCCGGTTGGCTTGCACGTCTTCATCGGCCATGAGCTGTGCTTCAGCCGCGAGCGTTTCTCGCATGTCACGTCCCTGATCAGCCGCCTCTCGGGCTTTCCCAAGCATTCGCTCCACAGCCCAGAACAAGTTTCTCGCGGTGGGCCGTGTTGCTCGGATGATCTCTGCGGCTTTCTCAACGTCGAGCAATAGCATCTTTCCGTCGCTGTGTCTGCTGCGTTTTGCTGCTAGAGCCAAGCCCATCGCCGCGGTCACTCCGATGGCGGGCGCCCCTCTCACGGTCATGTCGCGTATCGCTCGGGCGACTTGCCTGTAGTTCCTGCACAAGAGAAATGTCAGCCGGTTTGGCAGCTGCCTCTGATCAATTAGTCGCACACCGTCACGAGTCCATTCTACAGTCCTCAGAGTCGTAAGGTCAACCATATGTGACGCCACTGTAGTGCGTGGCGCGATTACATTAAAAGTGCAAGGTCGGCGTAGATGGCCTCGGATTGACTGCACGTGACTGAGCACCCAGCGAATGAGTCGGAGAGCGAGAAGCCATTCCAGGTCTACGAAGCTTCCCTGCGAGCAGGCGAAGTCTTCCTTCCGAGAGCCTCAGAACTGATGGAGATGCGTGAGCGCGGTTTCGGAACGCTGAGGGGAAGAAGACTCGTTCTCACATCTCACGAGGCCTTCTATCTTCTCGAAAAGGGCAGGATTACCGTCGAGGGAAAGAACAAAGAGAACATCACATTCGAGGGACTGGTGAAGTCGGTTTCTACGAGGCAACCTGCAGTCTGGGTGAAGTACCTCGTATATCGCGACCTCCGCGACAGAGGATATGTCGTCAGAGAATGCCCCGTTTTCGATTTCGAGGCCCACGGAAAGGGACCGATGCGAAGGTACGTCTACATAATCTACGAAGGCGGTGAAGCCGACCTCAAGACACTTCGCACACTGCTGAAACGAGCCTCCAGGGATAAGAAAGACCTGATACTCGCCGTGGTCGACAGACGAACTGACATCGTCTACTATTCACTTGAATTCCTCAGAGTCTAGCTGCACTTAGAATCCTGGGCTACGTCTGCCTCAGTGAAACGATGGCCAACTAAGGTTCGGGTTGCTGAGCCAGCGCAATTATGGATCGATCAGGAAGGCTGTTTTGCTCCGCAAGCGGGACAGATCAAGGTCTCCTTTGCCAGTCCCGCTCCACATTGAACACAATACTTCTCCGGACGCGATGGAGGCGGAGGGGGAGGCAAATACGGGCGCGGTGCTTCCACGGTTCCTGGAGGAGGATGCCGAATCATGCCGCCAAGTAGTCCTCCAATCGCGCCTCCCACGACCTGCATGAGCATAGTTACAACTAAGGCGACGAGAAGAACGTCCTGAGCAATCTCTGGGACCTGAGGTGGCGTGTACAGATTAGTAGAAACCAGCGCCAAGAAGATTAGGAGTTGAACGGGGAAGCCGAACAATCCCACGAAAAACCCGGCGATCAACGCCCTCCTACGCCCGGCGTACAGGAGTAGCGCGGCGACGACCCCTCCAACAAAGGTGCCAATGGCGCTTCCCGCGGGGACTTCGGTGATGTCGAGAACGACTCCTATGATTCCTCCGATTGCCAACCCGGCAACGACGGACAGGCCCATGTTCGCTCTCATTGCTGGCAACGTTCACGCATCCTGACAGGAGTCTGAGAAACCTGCTGCTCCCCCCTAATAAGCCGTCGTGCGACCAAATCGAAAGAAAACACTTAGCACACCTCCGAATGAATTAGCGGATCGTACTAGCATGGGGGCGAGCGACATGTCAGACAGGCAGTTCACCTTGCCGAGAGGTATCAGGGACATCGAGCCAGATGAAATGGCGAAGCGAAACTGGGTCTACGAGAGAATAAGAGAGATGTTTCGAAGATACGCCTTTCAAGAGATGGAGCCCGCGACGCTCGAGGAACTCAGAACCCTAGAAGCCAAGAGTGGACCGGCGATCAAGGATGAGATCTACTGGTTTAACGATAAGGCAGGCCGCAGCATCGGCCTCAGGTTCGACCTCACGGTCGGTATGGCTCGCATGGTAGCTGGCCGCTCCGACCTTCCTGAACCAATCAAGCTCGCGTGTATTGGCGGAAACTGGCGATACGATGAACCACAATTTGGCCGATACAGGTACTTCACTCAATGGGACGCCGAGATCTTCGGATCCGATGACCCAACAGCTGACGCAGAAGCCGTAGCTCTAAGCATGGACATTCTAAGCAACGTTGGGTTGAAGGAATTCGAAGTGCGAATCTCGAATCGTAAAGTCATACAGGGATTCGTCGAAAGCCTGGGGTTGAAGAGTCAAGAGAAGATCGAGGCCGTGTTCCGAACAGTCGACAAGTCTCGAAAGATCTCTGCTGAGGCTGTCAAGACCGAGCTTCTTTCCGCGGGCCTAGAGAGCAACGTCACTGACTCACTCATTGAATTCATATCGATCCAAGACAAACCTGCAAGCGTTCTCGAGAAGATCTCTGAAGTGCAAACACGAAGCGAGGAGGCAAAACTGGGATACAGGCAACTCGTCCTGCTGGCTGACGCGCTGCAAGGTCTAGGCAAACTGGATCGTTGCCTATTCGACATGAGTGTCGTTAGGGGCATCGGATACTACGATGGCATCGTCTTCGAGGCATTCGACAAAGGAGGAGAAGAGGTTGGAGCGGTGCTTGGAGGAGGAAGATACGACAGACTCTGCGGGGTCTATGGAAAAAGGAGCATTCCAGCGACAGGGGTTGCCGGAGGTATCGAAAGACTGCTAATTTCACTGGAGAAGGCCGGTGTACTTCCCAAACACAAAGAGGTTGGGACTGTGTTCGTGGCCGCGGTGAATGATGAGGTTAGACAGCATACACTCTCGATCGCAGCTACGCTCCGTGACGCTCGAATCCCTTCAGATGTGGATGTTAAGCGCAAGTCGCTGGCAAGACAGCTTGAGTACGCAAACTCGCTGGGTATTCCCTATGCTTTGATCGTCGGCCCTCAAGAACTCAAATCCGGCCAGTTCAAGCTCAGAGACATGAAGAAACGCACAGAGGAAACCCTGACCCTAGACGAGATCATCACTCGAATCAACCGCATGCCATCCGAATAGGAAGGGCCGATGGCGGCGGCTCCACGGGAAGATGATGGATACGAGCGTCCCTTAGGGCGTGGGTTCACCAAATCCTTCCTAGCGCCAAGGCAAAGGCAAACGCGAAAGCTTCACGTACTTGCCGATCCGCAACTGTGAGCTCCGCAAAGAGCCTCTGTATGCTCCCGTCGGGGGCCGACCTGCCCTGCTAGATCTGTTCGGAATGTGAGAATCAATATGGTATTGATAAGGTCCAAGTCCCCCGGGGGGTATCCCCATCATTGGTCAAACACATCAGGATACCCACCCACACGTCTAATGATGCGGGTGGTGCGATTTGACCCAGCAAAGTCCCTCTTCCAGACCACCTCGTTAGCGAGGCTGTGGAGACAAATGGGCGAGAAAAACTGTGGCGGGCCCGCGGGGATTTGAACCCTCTCAACCAAGTATGGGTGGATGCTCAGATCAACATGGGTTATTTCGCCTGTGCCTCGTTCACATCTTCTATCCTCGGTTTGATCGGCAGAGCGATGTCAAGCGTTGTACCTTTCCCAAGAGCGGTTCTCACGGAGATCGAACCGTTATGAGCCTCTACAATTCTCTTGCAGATTGCCAATCCGAGCCCGGATCCCTTCGCTTTAGTTGTGTTTAGAGGCTTCCACAGTCTTTCCATGGCCTCATTTGATATGCCTGTTCCAGTGTCCGTGAATGAGATCTCAAAGCTATCGTCCGATTCTCTACTTCCAATCACTAACTCGCCACCGTTAGGCATGGCATCGACCGCATTTGTGATAATGTTG
>Ga0187882_1004770_pt1 | contig 10865 bp, 5 predicted proteins | sample June2016WEW_19_1_3_FD_132991 | JGI IMG/M metagenome (GOLD analysis project Ga0187882, IMG submission 132991) | Peatland microbial communities from SPRUCE experiment site at the Marcell Experimental Forest, Minnesota, USA - June2016WEW_19_150 | ecosystem: Environmental > Terrestrial > Soil >...
CAGCGACGCCTGGGTGTGCGGCAGCGTCGCCAGGTAGTTTCCGTAGCCCACGATGGCTGTCGAGGCCACCAACACGAAGATGCCCACCGCAAGCCATGCCTGGGTGCGGCGGCTGGTCCCCTTCCACTCGTGTAACCCGATCCCCCACAGGCTACTGAAAATGATGATGCTGGCCATTTGCAGGGTCCAGCACGAGAACTTGTAAGAGCCCATCTGCGTTTCGCCCATGGTGTAGAAGAAGAACTGGAAATACCATGTGGTTCCGGCCAGGGCGCTGAAGAAGTAATTGGCGAGCATGGGAACGCGCGGGGATTCGCGGCCGGCGCTGAAATACTCGTGACCGGTCCGGTTCTTGATATTGAGCGCCACGCACCACACGAAATTGGTGAGGAAGCCCCCGAGCACCACCACCACCAGCACCGGAAGGCCCTGCCAGAGCCTTGAGGTTCCATGTTTCAGGGTGAGCGCGCGGATGGGGTCGCCGGCCCTGAGGCCATACGAAAAACAGGCGCTCATGACGCCCGAGAAGACGGCCACCAGGATGCCCTTCTTGAGATTGAACTCCTTGATGGCCGACTGCTTCTGCTCGGCAGATAGCTCCTTCTCTTTGAACGTGCCGGCCTTGCCGACGAAAGCGATGCCGCCCAGACAGACGGCGATACCCAACAGAATGACCTGGCCGGAGGGTGTGCCCAACACCCGGCTGAGGAACACACCGTCGAAGATCGGCGGCACCAGAGTTCCGAAGGCCGCGCAGAGGCCCATCACGATCGCCATTCCCAGCGACATGCCGAGGTAGCGCATGGTCAATCCGAAAGTCAGGCCTCCGAAGCCCCACATCATGCCCCAGAAGCAGCACCACATGAGGGTCGAAGCCGGCGTCTCGCGGAGGACCGCGTGCAGGTCGTTGGTCATCAGATGCGCCATCACCAAGGGCACGATGATCCAACTGAAGAGGCCGCCGACCAGCCAATAGGTCTCCCACGACCACCGCTTCACTCCGCGGAACGGGACATAGAAGCTGCCGGCCGCCAGGCCGCCCAGCCAGTGAAATACCACGCCAAAAGCAGGATTCGGTGTCATGATGTTCCGGTCGAAAACAGATTGCTTATTGTACCGCCCGCCCCCCGGCATCCCAAGACCTTTTTGTACTGCGGAACGGCAACCGACCGCTGGAGAATCGCCCGATCCGCAATAAGCAGCGTGGCTGCCCCAATTCCGCAGGAGCTTGTGTTTTAGATGTCAAAACTGCTACAACTGTCGGCAAGGAGTCCACGTGAAGACTTCCAACCACGGCCGATACGTCGTGAAATCGCTGGTCCACGCGTCCCGCGTGATCGAAGCGTTCCAATCGGCGGGGGACGTGCTGCGCCTGCGGGACGTGGTGATCCGGACCGGCTATAACAAGGGCATGTGCTTCCGGTTGCTCTACACCTTGCACCAATGCGGTTTCCTGGACAAGGTTGGCGAGAACCATTACCGGCTGGCTTCGGAGGTGCGCCGGCGGCGGCTGTACCGGATCGGCTACGCAGCGCAGGGCCAGGACAGCTCATTCGACCGCGAGGTGGGGATCAGCCTGGCGCGAGCCGCCGAGCGGGAGCATGTCGAGCTCATCGTGGTGGACAACCGATATCAGCCCAAGATCGCTCTGCGCAGCGCCGATTACCTGGTGCGCGAACAGGTGGACCTGGTCATCGAGTTCCAGACCGATGAGCTGATCGCGCCGGCCATCGCCTCCAAGTACCTGGAGGCGCACATCCCTTTCATTGCGATCGATATTCCCCACCCGGGCGCAACGTACTACGGCGCCAACAATTACCAGGCCGGCCTGATGGGAGGGCATTTTCTTGGCCGGTGGGCCAAGAAACACTGGAACGGAGAGGTGGAAGAAATCCTCCTGATCGAGCTGCTGCGGGCGGGATCGCTGCCCAAAGCGCGCGTGCGCGGCTTGGCCTCGGGCATCAGCGAGGTGGTCCGCCTGCCGGCGGCGTGCCGGACGATTTCGATCGACGGCGACGGGCAGTTTCAAACCTCACTCGAGCGCGTGCGCAAATACCTGCGGGAATCCAAATCGAAGCACATCCTGGTGGGCGCCGCCAACGATCCGAGCGCGCTGGGCGCCCTGCGCGCCTTCGACGAGGCCGGCCGCGCCCAGGAGTGCGCCATCGTGGGGCAGAACGGCGAACCGGAGGCCCGCGCCGAACTTCGCTCGCCCAACACCCGGCTGATCGCCTCCGTGGCTTATTTCCCGGAGAAGTACGGCGACGGCCTGCTGCGCCTGGCGCTGGACATCCTGGCCCGGAAGGCATCGCCGCCGGCGGTGTTCACCAGGCACCAGATCATCACGCCCGAGAACGTGGACCACTTCTATCCCAACGACAGCCTGCTGGCGGCGCCGGCGTAGGTGGGGCAGGCAATCCTGCCTGCAGCCGCCTTTCAGGCGGACGCCGGCTGAAAGCCGGCTGCAGCCACGATTGGCTGCCCCACAAGGCTACTCCAGGAAGAAGACTTCCTTCCACATGGAGAAGCGCTCGCCCGGCTGTTTGTCGGGCACCGGCTCGAAAAGCCTGCTCATGAAGACCTGCCAGCGCTGATTCACGGGGTCGCGGTCCATCTCGTCCATGGCCTTGTCGAAGTCATCCACGCGCAGAACCAGCATCAGGTCCTGTCCGCGGCGGAAAATGGAATAGTCGGAAATGCCGACTTCCTTCAACTTGGCCAGCAACTCTGGCCATACGCGCTTGTGCTCGCGCTCATACTCTTCGATGGCGTCCGGCTTGATGCGCAGTCTGTAGGCGTAACGGGGCATATCCTTCATGATCTCCGGGCGCTGAGGCGTAGTCAAATCATTCCGCGACAAATGTTCCGGTTTCGTAATGTGGAACTTCGAGCAGCCGGACAGGGACACGGAAGTCGCATGTTGCGGCGTGCTTAGGCAGCACCGGGACCCTTTCGGGTCGGGCCAGTTCGAGAGGCCTGCGTTTTGGGGCTTGAAACGACGGAAGTTGTGCGAATCCGCTTGGTGGCAGCCTCGCCATTCGGATAGCATGATAAGTATGCGTCTCAACGTGTACAGGTGTGGTGTTCTTGGCCTCTTCGCCGCGGTGTGCCTGCTGGCGGCGGGGCGCCCTACGGGCCCGGTCGCGCCGGCGGCCGTGGCGGATCTGCGGCGCGCCTTCGAGCGGCCGCCCGACGATGCCCGCATGATGGTGCGCTGGTGGTGGTACGGTCCCTCGGTGACCAAGCCGGAATTGGAGCGCGAGCTGATTTCCATGAAGCAGGGCGGCATCGGCGGATTCGAGGTGCAACCGACTTATCCGCTGGCTCTCGACGATCCCCAGCATGGCTTCCGCAATTTTCCGTATCTGTCCGGCGAGTTCCTCGACGCCCTGCGCTTCACCGCGGAGAAGGCGCATGAGCTGGGGTTGCGCTTTGACCTGACGCTGGGAAGCGGCTGGCCATTCGGCGGGCCGCACATCCCCATCACCCAGGCGGCCGGGCGGCTGCGGGTGGATCGCGTGCCGGTGCCCGCGAATGCCGCGTCGGTGCCGCTGCCTACCGTCGCGGAAGGCGAGAAGTTCATCGCCGCATTTCTGGCGCGCGGAGACCGCCGGCAGTTTTCCGCCGAGGGCATTCGCCGCCTCACGGAGATTGACAGCGGCGCCGTGCGCGTGCCGGCCGACGCCAGCGAGGGGTGCGTGGTGCTGTTCTTCATCGCCAGCCGGACGCGCCAGACCGTGAAACGCCCGGCCGTGGGCGCCGAGGGCTGGGTGCTCGATCACTACGACCGCGCGGCCATCGATACGCATCTGAAACTGGTCGGCGAACCGCTGTTGAAAGCGGTGGGCAAGAATCCGCCGTATGCCATATTCAGCGACAGCCTGGAGGTCTACGGCTCGGACTGGACCGGCGGCTTCCTCGGAGAGTTCCAGAAGCGCCGCGGATACGATCTGACGCCCTACCTGCCCGCGCTGGCCGGCGACATGGGCGACAAGACCAAGGCCATTCGCCACGATTGGGGCCGGACCCTCACCGAACTCGCCAACGAAAACTATCTCATGCCATTGACCGAGTGGGCCAAACAGCACGGAACACGCTTCCGTTCGCAGAACTACGGGATACCGCCGGTGACGCTGTCGAGCAGTGCGCTGGTGGATCTGCCGGAAGGCGAAGGGTCGCAGTGGCGGCGCTTCACCGCGACGCGATGGGCGGCCTCGGCGAGCCACCTCTACGGCCGCCCGGTGACCTCTTCGGAAACCTGGACCTGGCTGCATTCGCCGGTGTTTCGCGCCACGCCGCTGGACATGAAGGCCGAGGCCGACCTGCATTTCCTGCAAGGCGTCAACCAGCTCGTGGGGCACGGCTTTCCCTACTCGCCGCCGGAAGCGGGCGAGCCGGGATGGCACTTCTACGCGGCGGCGGTGTTCAACGATCACAATCCGTGGTGGCTGGTCATGCCGGACATCACGGCCTACCTCCAGCGCGTGAGTTTCCTGTTGCGGCAGGGACAGCCGGCCAACGATGTGGCGCTGTATCTGCCCACCGACGACGCCTACGCCGGCTTTGCGTTGGGCCGCGATTCCGTCAACCAGGCCATGGATGGGCTGTTGGGGGCCAACGTGATTCCGCAGATCCTGGACGCGGGGTACAACTTCGATTACATCGACGACGGCGCCATTGCGCACGCGGGAGTGCCCTACCGCATCCTGATCCTGCCGGGCGTCGAGCGGATTCCCCTGGCCACGCTCCGGAAACTCGACGAGTTTGTCCGCAAGGGCGGAACGCTGGTGGCCACGCGCCGTACGCCCTCGCTGGCTCCGGGACTGACCGAAGCGGAAAGCGAGACGCCCAAGATTCGCGAGTTGTCGCGCGCGCTGTTCGAAGCGCCTGGCGCTCGCGGGCACGTGGTGACCGACGAAACCAAGCTCGGGGCGCAGCTTCACGCGGCATTGGCCGCCGACGTCGCTACCGCGCCGGAGATCGGCTTCGTTCACCGGAAGCTGGCTTTCGCCGACATCTACTTCCTGGCCAACACCAGCAACCATCCGGTTCACAGCCAAGCCACGTTCCGCGTCACGGGGCTTGAAGCGGCCTGGTTTGACCCGTTCACGGGCAAAGTGACCGGAGCAGGCAGCAACCGCATCGACCTGGATCTGGCGCCCTACGAATCCCGGGTGGTGGTGTTCTCGAAAGAGCACGTGGCGCCGCGTCCCGAGCCCGCTGGCCCCGTGCTGGCGCCGGTCGACCTCAGCTCGGGCTGGAAAGTCACGTTCGCTGGATCGACGGAGCCCGTCGCTATGACCGCACTGCGCTCCTGGACCGAGGACGCGGCGAGGAAATATTTCTCCGGTCGCGCCACTTACGAAAAGACCGTGACCATCGACCAGGCGATGGCCGGTTCCCGGCGCCCGCTCTTCCTGAACTTCGGCGAAGGGACGCCTGTCGCCGCGCAGGAACGGCGATCCGCCTCCGGCATGCGGGCCATGCTGGAAGGCCCGGTGCGCGAATCCGCCGTGGTAACCGTGAACGGCAAACCGGCCGGCTCGGTGTGGTGCGCCCCATACGAAGTGGAAGTCACCGGCCTGCTGCACGCGGGTGAGAACACCATCCGCGTGGTAGTGGCCAACCTGGCCATCAACGAGATGGCCAAAGGTCCGCTGTGGGACTACAAGGCGCTCAACGCCAAGTACGGCGAGCGCTTTCAGGACCAGGACACGGCGAACTTACAACCGCTGCCTTCGGGTCTGCTGGGCCCCGTGCGGCTGATCGCGAAGTGACCATCATGAAGATGACACGACGCAGTGCGCTCGGAATTATGGCGAGCAGCGTTTCCGCGGCCGCGCAAGCAGCGCCCAACGATCCGGTGACGGTGGGCTGGCTGGGTGGAAGCCCTCCGCCCGTCGACTGCGGTGTCAGTTGGGGAGTCCCCTGGCCGCGCGGCACGGTGCGCAAGGACCAGACCTTCACTCTGACCACAGCCGATGGCGAGCCCCTGCCCTTGCAGAACTGGCCGCTCGCTTATTGGCCCGACGGCTCCATGAAGTGGACCGGCTTCGCCACCGTGGCCGGCCCCAACGCCTCGGGCGCGTTCAAACTGGCGCCGGGCGCGGCGGCGGCTCCCGCTTCGCCGGTGAAGGTCGCCGAAACCGGTTCGGCCATCGACATCGACACGGGCCGGCTCCAGTGCCGCATCCCCAAACAGGGTGCGTTCCTGATCGACTCGATGACCATGGAAGGCCGTGTGGTGGCGCGCCAGGGGCGCCTGGTGTGCGCGCTCGAGGACCGCTCGGGTTTCACCAGCAGCATCCGCAAAGTCACGGTGGAGCAGACCGGCCCGGTGCGCGCCGTGGTGAAGATCGAGGGCGTTCACAAGGCCGGGCCCAGCGGGCACCCCGGCGCGCGGGAGTGGCTTCCCTTCACCGTGCGCCTGTATTTCCACGCCGGCCTGGAGCAGGTGCGCCTGGTGCATACCATCGTCTTCGATGGCGACGATCAAAAGGATTTCATCCGCGGACTCGGCGTGGCTTTCTCCGTGCCGATGCGCGAGCAGGTGCACAATCGCCACGTCCGTTTTTCGGGCGAGGGCGACGGACTGTGGGCCGAACCGCTCGAGCCGGCCAGCGCGCGCCCGCTCATGCTGCCCGGCGGCCGGGGCAACGCCTACCCCGACCAATTGGCGGGCAAGCGCATCCCCAATAAGGAGGCCTTCGACCAGCGCGCGCAGAAGCTGCTCACGGACTGGGCGGTGTGGGACGCCTACAAGCTGGTGCAACCCATGGCCGACGGCTTCACCATCCAGAAACGCACCAATCCGCAAAGCTGCTGGCTGGCCGCGGCCGCCGGACGGCGCGCCTCAGGGCTGGTCTTCATCGGCGACGTTTCCGGCGGCCTGGCCGTCGGCGTGAAGAACTTCTGGCAGTCCTACCCGGCGTCGCTGGAAGTTCAGAAAGCCTCTACTGAGGCGGCCGATCTGTTCGTCTGGCTGTGGTCGCCCGACGCCGCCGCCATGGACCTGCGCCACTACGACACCAAGGCTCACGGCCTCGATTCCAGCTATGAAGACGTGCAGCCGGGCTTCAGCACTCCGCACGGCGTGGCGCGCACCAGCGAGATGACGCTCTTCCCCAGCGCCGCCGTCCCGGCTAAAGAAGATGCGGTGCGGCAGGCCAGGATTGCCGAGGAGCCGCCCCTGCTGGTGACCACGCCGCAGTATCTCCACGCCGCGCGAGTTTTGGGCATCTGGAGCCTGCCGGACCGTTCCACGCCCGCCAAACGGCAGATCGAAGACCAGCTCGACGCCGCCTTCGCGCTCTACCACAAAGAGGTCGAGCAGCGGCACTGGTACGGCTTCTGGGACTATGGCGACGTGATGCACCAGCATGACGCCCAGCGCCACATGTGGCGCTACGACGTGGGCGGCTACGCCTGGGACAACACCGAGCTGGGCACCGACCTGTGGCTGTGGGCGAGCTTCCTGCGTAGCGGGCGGGCCGACATCTTCCGCATGGCCGAGGCCATGACGCGCCACACCACGGAAGTCGACACTTATCACCTGGGCCGATTCGCCCCGCTCGGTTCGCGTCACAACGTGCGCCACTGGGGCTGCGGCGCCAAGGAGCCGCGCATCAGCCAGGCGGCATTTCGCCGGCATTACTACTACCTCACCACCGATGAGCGCACCGGCGACGTAATGCGCGAGGTGGTGGATGCGGACTACAAGACCACGGAAATCGATACCATGCGCCTGGCCTCCCCGCTCACCAAGCCGATTCCCTATCCGGGGCGCGTCCGCGGCGGGCCGGACTGGCTGTCGTTTATCGGCAACTGGATGACCGAGTGGGAGCGCACCGGCGAGACCAGGTACCGCGACAAGATCGTCGCCGGCATGGATTCCATCGCCAAAATGCCCTATTGGTTCATGACGGGGCCGAACAACCTGTACGGCTACGATCCCGCCACCGGCAAGCTCTATCCGTTGGTGGAGGACGGGTTCGGAACCTACAACCTGACCACCATCCAGGGCGGCGCGGAAGTGGTGTTCGAGCTGAATTCGCTGCTCGACCATGCCGGCTGGAAGAAGGCGTGGAACCAATACTGCCGGCTGGTGGGCGCGCCCAAGGAAGTAGTGGCCAAGGATATGACCACGGGCAGCGAGGGCGCCGACGGCCAGTATGCGCGAGGCCGCCTGGCGGCCTACGCGTACATGGAGACGAAGAACCCGGCGTTCGCCAAGCGAGCCTTGAGCGGCGTGCGCGCGGGAAGGTTCGCCACCACCAGTTTCAAGGGCCCGGAAGTTCTGAACCCGATTGACGAGGTCCCCGGTCTGGGGACCAACGGCACCGCGCAAGGCTGTCTGGAGGCCATCGAAGTGCTGGAGATGTGCGGCGGCCAGATGTAGCGCCGGTCGGCGGAACGACCATCAGGCAAACGACCGCCGCGTACTCCGCCTATTCACCGGACGTACCGAGATGCGCCGCCGTCCGAGACGCACACGGAGAAACGCTCCGGAGCTTCGAGGACGCTCCGACTGCCCACCTCGATACGGCGCCCGAACCAGGCAAACCGATCACGGAGCCACCCGGCGATTCCTTGGAGGTCTCGGCGCCACCGCGGCGCCTCCACAGAGGGTCAGCGCTCAACTTACCAACTCGTCCAAATTCAACGGCTTCGCCAAAAGTTGCTGCCCCCCTGGGGCCTTCCCGGTTTCAAAAACGTCCTTCCAAAAGTCATAGCTCTGCCTGCCACCAAAGGCGCTCTTGGCAAGAGAGTGGTTGATCCACATGGGAATCGCTCCCAAGTTCTTAACTAGTTTTCGTATGAGTCCCCACAACTCAACCGGAAACTTTCGTTCGAACAGTTCGTCATCCTCGACGACTTCCCCACGCATCAAATAGTAGCGTTTTATTAGGTTGTGGACATACCGAAGCCAGTTATACACGCATTCTTCTCTCGATATCCTTGTCGCCCTAAGGTGTCCGTCGGGAATGTTATCTCCCTTTTTAACCTTCTCTTCGATCTTATCGGTCCCTAGGTCGAAGTCGTATTGGCCCTCGAAGAGTTCCTCAGCAATGACATTCATGAGCTCCACAAGTTGTTGTTTCTCTAGGTCTCTTGGATTCTCACCGATTTCAAGCCGAAGGTTCATCGGAGTGAGGAGTGGGTCCTTATGTATGAAGGTCGAAAAGAACGTTTTCTCTATGGTGCTGTAAGACAGCGGCTTTTCCTTGGCGCGGCCACTAAACTCGACGTATGCCTTCAGGCGATTCTGAGGATGATGTATCACTCCTACACGCATATCGTCCACGATGTAGCGTCTAATTTCCCGGTGCTCGCCCTTGAAGAAGCGAAGTAAGTCCTGTTCAGAAAAACTCAAGTCGTCTTCCTGCCTGCTGGTCGCCAGACGGTACTCGTCTACTTTTTCCCAGAAGATCTGACTGCCCAAGAAGCGCTGAGTGGCCTTGTCAAACGCTATTTGGCGCAACACCGTGCCGGCGTTTGTATTCGCTTGCAGCAGGGTATTAAGGTCTGGATTCAAGAACAGGCGGATCAAGAGGTTCCGGTTGCCAAGAAGAATTTGGGATACCGCCTTGTGTTGACCATCGAACACTTGGACTTTCACTTTTCCGTTCTTGACTTCGCCCCACGCGAGCGCGACGTGAAGTTGGGGTCGTCCGTCAAGGAATTCTTCTACCAGACCTCGAAGCCTCGCGCCGACGGCACGGGGGTTGATGCGCTCATCATGGAATATGTACTCGATGGGGAGTTCCAGATAAGCTGAGGCCATCCCGGATAGTTTGTCCTGAAAGACTTGAGCAATATGCTTTGCGACTCCCAACTCTGAAAGCGTGTACTCGAAGGTGGTACCGTCGGCGTGCGCCGTCAGCTCGTGTTTGGCGCCGCCTAGCTCATTGAGAAAGTCTCCGAGGTTAGGGCGGTTGTGGCCCTTGCTGCTGTGCAGGTCCTTGATCTTCTCGTACCTGGCCATACAGCGCGCGACGCGAAGGTCGGAGGATGATTTGTTGCGGTTGTGAAATTCGCAGGTGAGGCCGTAATTATTTTCATCGTCCTTGCCGCCTTTAGCGCGCGGAATGATGTGGTCTATCTCCAACGTGTTTTTTGCAAGGTCGAGCGGTTCCTCACCAATAAAACAAAGTCCCCCCTGTATTTTGTGGAGTTTTGCAATGAGCTGAATGCGATTATCTGACATTAGAGGCCTCCGTGGCCCGGGATGGCACCTCGATTTTGAAGCGAGCCCGACGGGCGCACAGACTGCCCTGACCGGCACAGCATTCGGCTGCGGCCCTCCATCGGGCGAGGGGCACGCCAGACAACACAAGCGCGCCACAGGTCGTGAGATGACACTGGCGACCGCTGGAAATTATATCCTAATTTGGGAGGAAAAAGGGGACAGGCACGTTTCCCCACGGAAATCGATACCATGCGCCTGGCCTCTCCGCGCACCAAGCCGATTCCGTATCCGGGGCGCGTGCGCGGCGGCCCGGACTGGCTGTCGTTCATCGGCAACTGGATGACCGAGTGGGAGCGCACCGGCGAGACCAAGTACCGCGACAAGATCGTCGCCGGCATGGATTCCATCGCCAAAATGCCCTATTGGTTCATGACGGGGCCGAACAACCTGTACGGTTACGATCCCGCCACCGCCAAGCTCTATCCGCTGGTGGAGGACGGGTTTGGAACCTACAACCTGACCACCATCCAGGGCGGCGCGGAAGTGGTGTTCGAGCTGAATACGCTGCTCGACCACGCCGGCTGGAAGAAGGCCTGGAACCAATACTGCCGGCTGTCCGGTGCGCCCAAGGAGGTAGTGGCCAAGGATATGACCACGGGCAGCGAGGGCGCCGACG
>Ga0187882_1004774_pt1 | contig 10860 bp, 9 predicted proteins | sample June2016WEW_19_1_3_FD_132991 | JGI IMG/M metagenome (GOLD analysis project Ga0187882, IMG submission 132991) | Peatland microbial communities from SPRUCE experiment site at the Marcell Experimental Forest, Minnesota, USA - June2016WEW_19_150 | ecosystem: Environmental > Terrestrial > Soil >...
TCACGGCAGGCCGGCTTGATATGCAACTTAAGGGTAACCTCGGTGATAACTGCCAGGGTCCCTTCCGAGCCCACCAGCAACTGCGTCAGATCATATCCGGAGGAGCATTTAACAAACCTGCCCCCGGTATGTATTATCTCTCCATCGGCCAGCACTGCTTCCAAACCCAGAACGTGATGCCGGGTCACGCCGTATTTGACGGCATTCATGCCCCCGGCGTTGGTAGCTACGCTACCTCCCACCGTAGCCGTCATCTCTCCCAGTGCGACTGGATAGCTTAGCCCCACCGCCTCCAGGCTGTCTCTCAGTTTACCGAGCTGCAGGCCGGGCTGGACCACCGCCACGAAATTATTACGGTCGATCTCTATAAGGCGGTCCATTTTCTCCAGTGACAGGACGATGCCGCCCTGAAGGGGCACACAGCCGCCGCTCAGGCCTGTACCGCCGCCGCGCGTGGTGACGGGAATGCGTTTGCTATTGGCGTATTTGAGCAGGGCCGAAACGGCCCGGACATTTTGCGGTTTGATGACGAGCTCCGGCAATCTGGGTTCAAGCAGGGGTGTCTCATCCCGGCCGTAATCAAGCAGCTTTTCCAGCTCACTAACGATATTCTCTCGACCGGCTATGGCGGCCAATGCAGCTGTGTCTTCGGATGTGACTTTATGATAGCGGCGCAGTCCTTTTCTTTCAGGGGACACTGCCCGGCTCCTCGAGCGAAAAGCCTTTTTCGCGGAAAAGTCGGATACAAGCGGCTCCTACCGCCGCATCGTAAAGTATTCCGCCGTTGCTCGAAATTTCATCCAGGGCGGCGTCGATGCCCCGGCTGGGGCGGTAAGGACGGTGAGAGCCCATGGCTTCTACCACATCCGCTACCATTAAAATTTTGGCTTCCAGTATGATCTCGTTTTCCTTTAGATGTCGGGGGTAGCCGGAACCATCCATGCGCTCGTGATGCTGGTAAGCCGATTCGGCTACCGGCCAGGGAAAATCAATGGACTTTAAAATATCGTAACTGCCGGCTGCATGTGTCTGAATTATCTGCCTCTCGATAGCGGTGAGTATGCCCGGCTTGCTGAGGATCTCCATCGGAACGTAAACCTTGCCGATATCATGGATTTTAGCGGTGAACTCGATGCCCTGCGCCAGCTCTTCCGGCAGGCCCATCTCTTCGGCAATGGACCTGGCCAACCTTGCAACTCTTTCCTGGTGCCCTGAAGTATAGGGATCCTTGAGTTCCACCACCTTGGCCATAGCATCGATCACACCCAGGACCGTCCGCTCCAGCATCGCCAGGCTTCTCTCGGCCTTCTCTTCTGCATCCTTACGGTCGGATATCTCCCTGCCCTCGCACAGGATGGCGGTTGGCTCTCCCTTCTCGTTTCTAATGAAGGAAAAAACTATCTCTGACCAGTAAGTAGAGCCGTCCTCTTTGTACAATTCTATCTCTAGAGTGCGTGTTCGGTGGAGATCGGCCTTGCCCGACTTTTCGTTTTCCATCTCCTCCTCATAAAGGTGCAGTGCCCTTTGCAGGGAATCGGGCGCTACCTGCCGGTCAAGGGGGAGCGACATCCTTGCTTCCTTTGAGAACCTACGGAGCGACTGCTCGAACGGGTTGACCCAGATGACCTTCAAGTCCATGTCCAACAGCCATATCATGCTTTTGATGTTTTTCGATATCGCAAGATCGTAATCACTATGTGTAATATCAATTTTCTCTTCGCTAACAGGTTTTTTATATAGTGCAAGGTCGAACAACGTCGCTGTTTGCTGATTGGTGCCGGGTACAGCGCTGATGAAGACCATGACTTCCTTTAGGTTACCGTCCCGGTCTGCAAAGGTGAATTGATAGGCATCGGGCGCAGAGCCGGGGTCCAGCCGCCTCATGAGATAATACCTCTTCAACCTAGCTCGGTCTTGCTCTGCCACAAACTCAATCCAGCTTTTCTTGCCTTCTATCTCCGATCGGGGGTAGCCGGCCAGCCTTTCGAAAGCGGCGTTGACGGCGGCTATAGTAGTGTCTTCGTTAATCAGGATAAAAGCTGTGGACGTGTTATCCAGCGCTGCCGCGATGGCCGGGATCGTTTGTTGTTCCGGCGGAACTGCAGGAGCTGCCTCCTTTGCAGCAGGCGTCTCAGTTAGATTTACAGGTGCTTCAACTTCAGCCTGCTTTTCGTCTGTCTTACCTCGCACGTTGATAACGATGCAGAGAGGCGCTTCCTTATCATTATTGATCCATGCAATATCCATTATCACCGGGACGGCAGCGCCGTCCTTTTTTATCAATGAGCAGCCGATCCTTCCTGTTGAACCCTGCCTCAGGATATCCATTATCTCAGTCTGCATGTTTTCTCTTTCCGAATCTGCCGTCAGGCTGCTTATATTTTTACCCAGCAAATCTTTGCCGCTATCATAGCCGAGAAGCGTGACAAACCTGCGCGATACATGGGTCAGGTGACAGTCGAGGTCGGCCACTGCTACGGGTTCAAGTGAAAGGTCTACCACCGACCGGTAGAGGTTTTCTTCCTCCTTCAGCCCTTCTTCTACCCTTTTTTGCTCGGTGATATCCTGGAAATTCACAATGAAATATGTTGGGCCGTCTTCTTTGTCCCCGATAAGCGAGATATTTACGGCAACCCAGACCAGCCTGCCGTCCCTGCTCTGAAGGCGCATCTGAAACGGCCTATCCGGCTTTTCCAGAGAAAGGAAGAGGGCCATAATATCGCCGCAGGCTTCACGGTCCTCCGGGCATAGCACTTCGTCGAAGCGGCTCTCCAGCATATCCTTTTCTTCGTAGCCGACCATGTCGCAGAATGACTTATTGACCTTGAGGAAAATACCTTCCGTGCCGATGATGGTGAGACCTGTGGCCAGGTCTTCGAAAGCCGATTGAAAACGCCTTTCCGCCTCACGCCATGCTTTTTCAACGGAATGGTGCTCGCTGATATCCAGCCAGTGTCCCAGCGTCAGCCAATTGCCGCCGTACTTGAAATAAGTGATCTTCTCGGAGATCCATTTTTTCTTACCGTCGCTGGTGGTGATCTTAAACTCGTGCCCGGTATCGTCGTCCTCATCCCAAAGGAATGCGACATTCTGCTTGGGCATTTGCCTGTAGCGCGGGTTAATGATCCTCTGGTAATCCTTGCCGGAAAGCTCGTCCTGGCTATAGCCCGTTATGCGGCGAAATTCGATATTGGTATAAATGAACTTGCCGTCGCGGGTAATATAGATACCCGCAGGCGAGTTTCTGAACAGCGCGGTGCAGAGCTCTGCAGCCGCTTCAGGCAATATTTTCAGGACGTCAGTCCTGTCAGAGATCACATCCATAAATTTGCTCTCGGTCGTCGCCATCAACAGACCTCCGCATTCACCGGGCTAGCATGGATATAGGACATAACCCGTTTCCTACCGGCACTATTTTACCCTTATTGGTGTCATCAGTAAAAACCACATATACTGGCAAGGCAACGGAAATGTTATAATAGCAATAACTTGTAAAGGCCGGGAAATACACGGGGAATGAATATGAAAACTGTTGTTTTTATGGCAGTAATCGTTCTGGCCATAATCATTTTGCTGGCTCCCGCCTGCAAAATGGCCCCGCCTGAGTTGCCGGCGCAGATACCCATCGGCTGCCTGATGGCATCCTCCACCACGCCTACCTGGGGTCCCAACTTGATCAAGGCAGCCCAACTGGCAGTGAGCGAAATAAATGCCGCCGGAGGGATAGATGGGAAATCACTATTGCTGGTAATCGAGGATGAGGGCCCGACGCCTGCTTCGGCCTTGTACGCGGCCCACAAGCTGGTCGAAGAGCAAAAGGTGCAGGTCATTATCGGCGGCACGACCAGCGATGCAGTAATGAACATCGGCCCATATCTGGCTAGCAAGGGAGTGCTGCTGGTAACGCCTTCAGCGACATCCAGCACACTGGCCAGCCAGAGCTGGTCAAAATGGGTGTTTCTGGTATCACCTGAGGACTCTCTACAGGGTGGTGTGGTCGCCAAGTTGATCAAGGATGCCGGATGCAAGAAGGTTGCCACCATCGTACAGGATACTATCTACGGCAGGGGCATTGCGGACATGGCCGAGCAATTCTTGAAGGGCAGGGCCGACATCGTTGCTTCCATCAAGTACGATCCTGCCAAGCTGAGCTACCACGCAGAGCTCAATGACCTCAAAGATAAACAGCCGGATTGCGTCTTGCACGCCGGTTACTATGGCGATAGCGCTGTCATATATGAACAGGCCCGTCAATCCGGCCTGGACAGTATCCCCTGGGTTACGTCCGACGGGGTCTATGATATGCCGCTGGATAAATACCTCGAGGCCGCCAAGTTTATGGAGAAAGCGGTAACAGGCACTGTACCGGTTCCCGACCTGCAGTCGGACGTGTACAAAAGCTACGTGGCGGCCTACCAGCAGGCCTTCGACCTGGTCCCCACTATTTTCTGCGATACAAGTTACGACGGAGTGAAGTTAATAGCAGCGGCTTTGAAGAAGGCCGATGTCTATGATGGGGCGGCTGTCAGGGATGCCCTGGCTGTCGTAGGAATGGACTACCACGGCGCCAGCGGGACGATCACATTCGATCAGTCAGGTGAACGTATAGCCGGCAACTACGGTATCTGGAAAGTGAAGATGGTGGGCACACAATACCAGTTTATAATGACCGGGCAATCGGTAAGTTTCTTGAAACCTGAGCTGAAACCCTGAAAACCCCTCAGCTTAATTCCAGACTTAATCTTATATTCCGCTCAATGAGGAAGCCCGTCAGCCGAATAATAGGGATAGTCCTGGGTGATGACGAACTTATCCCATTTGCTGATATGACCGTAGAGCAGGTGACATTTCTGGCAGAGTATTACGCAATTGCTTAGCGACGTGTCGCCGCCCAGCTCGGTGGGTTTCTTAAGGTGAGGGTAACCGCTATCTACCTCCACCCTCTGGCCGCAGTGGGCGCAAGCCCCCTTCTGACGGATATAAGCCTTATCTTTGATGTCCTGGGTAAATTCCTTCAGGCCCATAAGTTAAAATCCTATTTACCAAATTTATCTATAAGTTTAGTCTAATTTAAGCACAACGTGCAATTGATTTCAATAGGATGACCTTAATTCCCGGTCTATTGCGCTCAGTACCTGCGGCAGCAGGGCTTCGATCTCGGGGGTCAGGTACAAACCGTGCGACGTATCTGCCGGTTCGACGCCGATAATCACTACCTCGGGCGCCTGCATACCCAGTTTTTGCATCATCTTGAGACTGTCCAGTACGCCAAGCCCGTGCAGCGAGGGCGGAGTATCTTCCGCTATATTTGATTCATCGATTTCCAGCCTGTAGAGCGTACCCGGCTTGCCGCCGCCGACTAACGCATCCACGATTATTAGTTTCTTAATATTCTCATCCAGCAGTGAGAGCAGGTCGGGTGCCGTGCCGCCGTCTATAATTTCAAGTCCGCCATATTTATTGTTGTCCCGCATCTCTGTGATAACGCGGATGCCCAGGCCGTCGTCGCGGCAGAGCGGATTGCCGATGCCCAGCACAGCTATTTTAGTTTTGTCCGTCATAGCTTCAGCAGATACGCGGTAATATCTCCCCTGTGGGCATATCCAGAATGCGCAATGGTCCGATCCTGGTCTTGAGGACCACCCGGCCTTTTCGCTCGTCAGTTACCTCCCCGATGATGGCCGCCTGACCGGCATACTTGTTCTTGCGCATGGCGGACAGCACTTTTTCTGCATCGCCTGGCGCTACGGCAGCCACCAGTTTGCCCTCGTTGGCTATATAGAGCGGGTCGAGTCCTAGCAGCTCGCATGCGCCCCTGACGCCGTCATGGATAGGGATCTTGTCTTCCTCTATGGTTATGCCCACTCCGGATTGCCTGGCGAATTCGTTAAGCGTGGAAGCCAGACCTCCCCTGGTGGGGTCGCGCAGGCTGTGGATATTTTTGCTGACCGCCAGCATTTCCGCCACGAGCCAATTGAGTGGAGCGCAGTCGCTGACTACGGGCAACCGGAATTGCAGCCCCTCGCGCTGGCTCATTACAGCCATTCCGTGCTCGCCGATGCCGCCGCTCAGGATGATCTTATCGCCTTCCCTGGCGTTGGAGCCGGAGATGTCCCTTCCCGTCCCTACTACTCCTATGCCGGCAGTATTGATAAACAAGCGGTCGGCCTTGCCCCGGTTCACTACCTTGGTGTCGCCCGTAACTATCTGCACTCCCGCCTCTTCAGCGGTTTCCCTGACTGATTCGATGATTTTGCTAAGCTCTGCGATCTCCAGCCCCTCCTCGATGATCAGGGCCAGGCTGATATAAAGGGGTTGGGCGCCGCTCATCGAGAGGTCGTTGACGGTACCGCAGATAGCCAATCTGCCGATATTGCCGCCGGGGAAAAATATGGGGTTGACCACATAGCTATCGGTGGTAAAGGCCAGCCTGCCGGAGAGCTCGAAGACGGCGGAGTCATCCATGCGCGCAAGGATAGCGTTATTAATAGGCGGCGCAAGTATTTTTTCGATCAGGTCATGGCTAAGCTTGCTGCCACTCCCGTGGGCCAGCAGTATCCTGTCATTCATCGAAATCTCCATACTGATAATACGCGGCGCAGGTGCCTTCGGATGATACCATGCAAGGCCCGATGGGGTTTTCCGGCATGCACAGTTTGCGAAAGAGCTTGCAGTCCATTGGCTTTATAATACCTCGCAGCACCTCGCCGCAACGGCATCCGGGCGCCTCCTTGACGGGAGGCAACTCAACCTCGAACTCTTCAGCTGCATCGAACCTGGCATATTTATCTTTGAGTTTAAAGCCGCTGTTGGGGATATCCCCGATACCCCGCCATTCGGCGCCGGCCACATCGAAAACGCTGTGCATCAATTCTAGAGCCTTAAGGTTGCCCTCGGGTTGGACGCCCCGTGTGTAGGCTATCTCGGCCTGTGGGTTATTGCTCTCTATCTGCACAATCAGCATTTCGATAGCCTGCAGGATATCTACGGGCTCGAAGCCGGCCACCACGCAGGCGATTCCATATTCGCGCGCATAGGATTCATATGACCGGGTGCCGATAATAGCGCTGACGTGGCCGGGACAGATGATGCCGTTCAAATTGACTTCGCCCAGGTCCAGAATAGCCTTCATGGCAGGAGGGGTCATCTTGAGCTGGCATAGTATGAAGAAGTTTTTAAGGTTTTCTTTCTCAGCCTGGAGAATCGCCGCAGCGATGGTCGGCGCTGTGGTTTCGAAGCCGATGCCTATGAAAATTACCGATTGCTGGCTATTATCCCTGGCTATTTGCAGCGCATCCTGCGTGGAATAAACGATGCGAATGTCGCCGCCCTCGGCCCGCGCCTTTTGCAGGCTGGAGTAGCTGCCAGGGACTTTCAACATGTCTCCGAAAGTGGTGATGGTTACATCCGGCAGGGAGGCCAGTGCGATGGACTTATCGATATCGCGGTTGGCCGTGACGCAGACGGGGCAGCCTGGACCGGAGAGCATCTCGATATTAGAGGGCAGGAGTTGACGGATGCCGTTGCGCATGATTGCGACGGTATGGCCACCGCAGAACTCCATAAGCCTGGCAGGCTTATGGGAGATGCCTGTTATCTTTTGTGCCAGCTTTTGTGCCAGGCCGACATCCCGGAACTCATCTATAAACCTCATCAGGCGCTAACTCTACTTGAAATCAAAGCTCCACCTGCAAACCGCCGATTTTCAGTGCCAGGAGGCAAGCCCGGCGTCGGTGCAATTGCTGCGTGTGACGCGGGTCTGGGCGGTGCCGTCGGCATTCATAATATATATTTCACCATTGTCATTAGTGCAATCGCGCTTGGAATAAAACACGATTTTTGTTCCGTCCAGCGACCATGCAGGGTATTTGTTATCGATACTGCCGCCGGTAATGTGCGTGCGGCCGCTCCCGTCCGCTTTCATAAGATAAATCTCGAAATGTCCTGGCTCGCTGCTCTGAAAGGCGATTTGGCTGCCATCGGGCGACCAGGCCGGGTAATCATCCGTAAAAAGGGTTGAGCTGAGCTTGGTCTGATTGGAGCCGTCGGCATCCATGACATAGATCTTGGGATTGCCGTCACGGTCGGTCTGGAAAACGATCTTCTTGCCGTCGGGCGACCAGCAGGGTGCCGCATCGTAGGCGGAATCATTGGTAATACGGACCTGGTTGCTGCCGTCGGCATTCATAACATATATCTGCTCAACGCTGTCACAGTCCGAGGTGAAGGCTATTTTAGTGCCGTCCGGCGACCATGCCGGTAATGAATCGCTAGCCTTGTCATTGGTAAGCCGTACCTGGTTGCTGCCGTCGGCGTTGATAACGTAAATCTGTGCATTGCCGGTCATATCGGAGTAGAAAGCAACCTTTGTGCCGTCGGGTGACCATTTGGGGAACCACTCCCCGCCTTTAGTATTGGAGGTCAGCTTTATCCAATTCGTGCCGTTGGCAGTAGAAGTATATAGCTGCGGCCCTCCCACATCGTTGGTCCCTGATACAAACACCAGTTTTCCCGTATAAGACAGCGGGCCGTTTGTCTCACCGCTTGGGGTCTGAGGTGCAGTGAAGACTCGCATGGGAGGAGTGGTGGGCAAAGTCAGGGGTGGGCCGCCGGCAGCCTGAGAATTATCAGTAGGGACTGCCGGGGACTGGGCCGGCTGCGCAGCGCAACTCAACCAGGCCATACTTAAAGCCATTAAGATTACGGAAAAAAGAATGATAAATCGCCTGAACATAACCGGCCTCCTTGGCAGTTCAAATATTCAAAGAATTATAGGCCTATCACTATATCTATTGGGGTAGAGGCTGTTCTTAATCCCCGCTTTCACCGGCTTCAACCATACGCTCTAATAAGTTAAGCGTTTCCTGAGCTTCTTCTTCGTTTAAAACGTTTATGGCATAGCCGGTATGCAGCAACACGTAGTCGCCCACCCTGGCTTCAGGTGTAAGCGTAATGCTGACCTTGCGGCCCACGCCGCCGATATCGACTTCGGCCTGCTCGCCGTCGATCGAGGTGATCTTAACCGGAACTGCTAAACACATGTGACTTAAGTATACTCAAAAAAGATACGGCGAACAAGAATCGTGATCTGTAATGCCCGGCAGGAGGACTTGCCACCCTTATTAAAAATTGCGATAATATCTATTGATTGACTGACAAATCAATATAAAGGAGAAAACTCATGCCCGGAGCTTTATCAGGTATCCGCGTTGCGGACTTCAGCCGGATGTACGCCGGCCCGTTTTGTTCAATGATTTTACGTGAGCTGGGGGCGGAAGTTATCAAAGTGGAGTTCCGGGAGAGCGGGGATGCCTGCCGGACGATTCCTCCCATCACCGATGCCGGCGAGGGTTACACGTTTTCTATGCTCAACCGCGGCAAAAAGAGTATCACGCTGGAGCTGAAAACTGAAGAGGGCCAAAAGATAGCACGTGAGCTGATCGCAAAATGCGATGTTTTACTGGAAAACTTCAAGCCTGGCGCAATGGACAGGCTGGGGTTGGGCTGGGACGATGTCAAAAAAATAAATCCGGGGCTTATTTATGCTTCACTTTCGGGGTTTGGACAGACCGGCCCTTATGCCCACAAACCGGCCTTCGACATGGTGGCGCAGGCCATGGGCGGCCTGATGAGTGTAACGGGTTTTCCCGAAAATCCGCCTACCAAGTGTGGGCCCCCTATTGCCGACCTTGGCGGCGGTGCATATACTGTTATCGGAATACTGGCGGCGCTTCAGCATAGACATAGCACCGGCGTCGGCCAGCATGTGGATATCTCACTGCAGGACTTCGTCTGGGCCACGACAGCCGTTGAATCGCTGGCTGCCTATGCTCTCACGGGCAATCCCCCGGGCAGAATCGGCAATATGCATCCCGGCATCGTGCCCTGGAATGTTTACCAGGCCCGGGACGGCTATGTAGTCCTCTGCATCCTGACCATAGGGCACTGGCAAAAATTCAGTCGGATCATTGGCAGAGCAGACCTGGTGGAAGACCCGGATCAGTGTGCCATGGTCTTGCGTGTGGGCAGGCGGGTGGAGCTGGATGGCATTGTGGCCGCCTGGGTGAAAGATAGGACCGTAGCCGAAATAGTGCAGATGATGGATGAAGCGGAATTGCCCTGCTCTCCCGTTCTGGATACAGCCCAGATGGTGAATGACCCGCATATGAAAAGCAGGGAGATGACGGTGGAGGTCGAACAGATGATTTCCGGCCCGCTTAAGATGCCGGGGACGGTTTTTAAATTGTCCGAGACCCCGGGCGATCCTTTTAACCCCGCCCCTTTTTTGGGCGAGCATAACAGCGAAGTCTATACGGAGCTGCTGGGATATAGCGAGGAGAAGCTGGGCGAGTTGATGGATGCGGAGATTGTCTAGATAGCGCCGGCTATCGTCGCCTGTCCCAGTGAGACTCCGCCGTCGTTGCAGGGCACCTGTTTATGCACGAGCACGTTGAAACCCGCCGCCCTGAGCTCCTCCAACGTTTTAATTAGCAGCAGGCGGTTCTGGTAACAGCCGCCGCTCAGCGCCACCGCGTTCAGTCCCGATTGAGCTTTTATTTTGAGGCAGACGTTGAGTGTCATGGCCGCCACCGTATTGTGGAACCTCATGCCCACCACCTGAGGGGGGCAACCCTTAAGCAGGTCATCCAGTATAGCTGCCACCAGCTCGTGGAGCAGGATGATTGTATAGCTTTCATCCCCCGTCGTTAAGAAAGGATATGTGCCTTTTTCGTGTTCCGCTTCATAGGACTTCATCTCCATCTCTATAGCCGCCTGGGCTTCATAATCGATGGCTGATCGTATGCCTGCCATAGCCGAGACGGCATCGAACAGTCTGCCCATGCTGGATGTGAGAGGCGA
>Ga0187882_1004779_pt1 | contig 10854 bp, 8 predicted proteins | sample June2016WEW_19_1_3_FD_132991 | JGI IMG/M metagenome (GOLD analysis project Ga0187882, IMG submission 132991) | Peatland microbial communities from SPRUCE experiment site at the Marcell Experimental Forest, Minnesota, USA - June2016WEW_19_150 | ecosystem: Environmental > Terrestrial > Soil >...
CCGCGCAGGTTCCCAGCCTTAGGGCCTGTGACAAAATAAGTGATGCACTTCGGCGCGAGCGCCGGGCGGGCAGATGCAAGGCGGCGCGACGCAGGCGATGCGATGACATCGTCGAGGAGCGCCAACACAGCAGATGCCCGCCCGCCGCCGCGCCCCTTCGGGCTGCGGCCCGCAGGCCCGCTGACTGCGTTGCTCGCTCCTCACATACTACCCCGTATGCTCGTCGCTCGCGCCTTGCCAGCGGGCCTGGGGGCCTGCAGCGAAGTGCGTCACTTATTTTGTCACAGGCCCTTAGTGGATCTTTAATTGTTTTGATCATAGGGTGTTTCCCTGCGTCCGTCGGGAATGGGACGGTGTCTGAATGTCTTCACCTCACGGTGGTCAAAGGCTTGTTTCCAGGACGAGAAACGGCTTCCCGCTTTCCATGCATCCATGGCCGCCAGACCGGCATCTTCCCCGGACTGCGAGAGCATATATTCAACCCAGGCCCAGCGGGCGGAACTCGGGCGCACGTCCACTTTGCCTTTCAGGCCGGAACGGATTCTCGTCAGCTTTGACGTAAGCGACGGAATCGACTCGAATGGCGCACCGTCTAAAGGAGTGTTTCGCTTTGCCACAAAAGGCGAAACACTCAATGAGAGCGGCGCGATCTTCGAAAGCTCCAGCGAAAAACGGACAAGTTCCTCAATGTCGTCTGTCGTTTCGCCCGGCAATCCGACCATCTCATAAAGCCTCAGGCAATGCAAGCGGGCGCTTCGAACCATTTCTGCGGCGCGAATCAAATGGTACTCGGTCGTCCTGCGACCGATCTGATTCCGAAGCCGCTGGGAAGCTCCATCGGAAGCGGTTGTCAGGGTTCTGTATCCTCCCCGCGCCAGCAACTCCACTAATTCCGGAGTCAGGCGGTCGGCCCTCAAACTGGATACGCCTATCTCACGTCCGCTCCGGACAATTCTGGAGACCAATTCTTTAATCCTGGGGTGATCTGTAACCGCAGCTCCCACCAACCCTACGCGCCGGGCACGATCCGGAATCAGTTCAAAGGCTTTTTCCGGAGCTACCAACCTCATTCCTCCGTTGGTGGTCGACCGCATCACACAGTAGGTGCAGCTGTGCGAACAGCCGCGCTCAGGCTCGATGAGAAACATGGAGGCGAGAACGGTGTCCTTGGTAAGGATCTGGGAATAGGCGGGAAGCCGGTCGTCCTTGACTTTCGCAATTGGAGGCAACTCCGACGTCATTCCCGGAACGTAGCAGCCCGCGACGCCGGAAAACCGGGTTAACAGCTTGTCTTTGTTCTCACCGGGGAGTGCGTCCAGGAACGCATGGATGAGTTCTTCACCTTCACCCAAAATAATCAAATCGACAAACGGAGCCAGGATCAACGGGTTTGAATTCGTCAGCGGGCCGCCTGCAACAATGAGCGGATGTTTTGATGTCCGCTCCTGCCGAAGAAGCGGAACACCGCTCAGATCAAGCATCTCCAGAATTCCCGGCAGCTCCAATTCATATGCGATGGAGAATGCGACGACAGGAAAATCCGATAACGCCGTCTCGCTTTCGTAGGTCAGGACCGGGAGACGTTTTTTCCGGTAATCTTCCGGATGGTCCGGAAGAAATGCTCTCTCCGCCGCAGCATTCGGATGAAGGTGAATCTCTCGATAGATCGTCTGGAATCCAAGCGAACTCATGCCGACGGGGTAAGGGGACGGGTGACAAAGAGCGATCCGGATTGAGGCAGGCTTGCGGAGAATTCCCTCTTCCCCTCTGACTCTCTGTCGGATCTGATTAAGAAGATTCCAGGTCATGAAAAAATTTGATCGTTGAGACTTCGAGTCTTTGAGCCTTTGAGACTTTGAGTCGAACTCCAAGACTCAAAGTCTCAAAGGCTCGAAGATCTGCTCATACTCCCCGCTGAATTTCGGGCCAGATAATTTTGTGCAACTGCAGCTGCATGCGAACGGGAAGTCCACAACTCAGCACCCAATCCGCCATATCCGCGTAAGAGACCTTTGTATAAACCGGCGAAAACAATACATTGGATACCCGAGCCGTCAAGTCATAGCGCCGGATGATTTCGCAAGACCAGTCAAAATCGTTCCTGTCTGCAACCACGAATTTCACTTCGTCCTCCGCATTCAGATAACGGACGTTTTCGTAGTGATTGTGCGCCTCCATGCCGCTGGATGGACATTTGAAATCCACGATTTTATGCACGCGCGGATCGACTTCAGCAAGCGAGATCTGTCCTCCGGTCTCAACAAGAATGTCATAACCGCGTTCGAGCAATTGCCGAAAGAGCTCGTGAACCGCTTCCTGCAGCATCGGCTCCCCGCCCGTTACCAGAACGAAGCGCGTTGGAAATGCTTCGATTTTTCCAAGTATCTCGGGAATCGACATCTCTGTGCTTTCGTAAAACGCATACGCTGTGTCGCAGTAGGTGCACCGGAGATTGCATTCGGCCAGGCGTATAAAGGCGAAGGGCCGGCCCGCAAATGAGGACTCGCCTTGTATGCTGTAAAAAATTTCGTTTACTTTCATGATGTTTCCCCCGGGAGAGCCGGCGAGACGCCGGCCTTCCCGGCCGAAACTACTGCCGACTAAGTACCGCACCAAGCGCCCGACCCGTGGCGGAAGCATCCATTTGAGCCACCTCCTCGGGAGTTCCCACCGCAACGACTGTCCCTCCGTGCTCTCCGCCCCCGGGCCCAAGATCAATAACCCGATCCGCCATCTTGATTACATCCAGGTTGTGCTCGATGACGACCACGGTGTTTCCCATGTCCACGAGACTGTTGAGAATATCCAGCAGCTTTTTAACATCATGAAAATGCAATCCCGTGGTCGGCTCATCCAATATATAAAGGGTGCGCCCTGTGGCGCGTCGGCTCAACTCTTTCGAAAGTTTGACTCGTTGCGCTTCTCCGCCGGAAAGGGTTGTGGCCGATTGGCCGAGCTGTACATACCCGAGGCCGACGTCGTTCAACGTCTGCAGTTTTTGTGCGATTGACGGGATGTTTTCCAGCAAAGCATAGGCATCGCTGATATTCATCTCAAGCAGATCCGCGATCGAATATCCTTTGTACTTTACCGCGAGAGTTTCGCGGTTGTATCGCTTCCCCTGACAGGTCTCGCAGAGAACGTGCACATCGGGAAGGAAACTCATTTCGATTCGGCGCAATCCATCCCCCTGACAGGCTTCGCAGCGGCCCCCTCTGACATTGAAACTGAACCTTCCGGCTTTGTAGCCGCGGATGCGGGATTCGGGAAGCATTGAAAAGAGATCTCTCAATGGCGTGAATAGTCCTGTGTACGTTGCAGGATTGGACCGGGGGGTCCGGCCGATCGGCGACTGGTCGATCTCAATCACCTTGTCAAGATGTTCGATTCCCAGTATCTCGCCGTGCAATCCGGGATCAGTCAGCGCCCGATGCAGCTTTCGGGAAAGCACCTTATAAAGGATATCCCCCACGAGCGACGATTTGCCCGCCCCGGATACGCCGGTTACGCAAATGAACAGACCGAGCGGAAATTCCACGTCGATATTGCGGAGATTGTTGTGGTGCGCATTCTTTACGATGAGGCGCTTCCCATTTCCTTTCCGCCGCTCTTTCGGATAATCGATGCGAAGTTCCCCAGTGAGGTATTTTCCCGTATACGAGTCCGGCGCCCGCATGACATCCTGGATCGAACCGGCCGCAACCACGTCGCCCCCGGCTCGTCCGCCTCCTGGTCCCAGATCCACTATGTGATCGGCGCTGCGGATCGTCTCCTCGTCATGCTCGACCACCAGGATTGTATTTCCCATGTCCCTTAACTTTGCGAGCGTATCGAGCAGGCGCCTATTGTCCCGCGGATGGAGACCGATCGAAGGTTCGTCCAAAACATACAAAACGCCGCGAAGCTTCGACCCGATCTGCGTCGCAAGCCTTATCCGCTGTCCTTCTCCGCCGGAAAGTGAAGAAGCGGGCCGGTCAAGCGATAGATAGTCGACTCCGACATTCAGCAGAAATTCCATGCGGTCCTGAATTTCCCTCAGGATCTGACCGGCGATCTGAGCCTCTCTCGGGGTCAGTTTTATTTCACCGAACGCTTTCTGAGCATTCTCGATTGACAGCCGGGCATAATCAGAGATCGAAAGGTTATTGATCTTCACAAACCTGCTCTCAGCCCGGAGGCGGGATCCTTTGCAGGCTGCGCATTCCCGAACCGAAAAGAGCTTCTCAATGTCCTCCCTGGTCCCAAAACTCGTTTCGGTTCCCAAAATGGCTTGCAGCCATTTGTCGATTCCTCCGAACCCTTCCGGCTCAGCGCTTCCGAAGAAATAGGTATCCCTGGCCTTAGCCGGCAGCTTTTGGAATGGGGTCCTGGCATCTATTTTGAGATTTTTTACAACCTTGAGAAGTGATTCGTGCAGATAGCCGGCTATCCGGTCATTCTCGATCGAAAACTTCAGTGAGGAGATGGGCTGGTTTGGATCAATCACCAGGTTTTCCGGAATGACGACTAATTGGGTTCCCAAACCTCCGCACTCAGGACACGCGCCGTGCCGCGAATTGAAGGAAAACGAGCGCGGCTCGAGCGTGGGGATACTGACCCCGCAATCGATACAGGCTTGACGCTCGGAGAAAAGCCTCTCATCCAGCCCCAAAGCCGAAACGGTCACGAGACCTTCGGCCAGCTCGAGTGCAGCCTTAACCGACAATTCCAGCCGCCGCCGTATTCCTGACTTAATCAGGATGCGGTCGACCACAATATCGATGCTGTGATTGCGGGTTTTGCTCAGGCGGATGTCGTCCTCCAGGTCGCGCATCTCCCCATCAACGCGCACGCGCAGGTAGCCTCGCTTCAGATAATTCTCGAAGAGTTTCTTAAACTCTCCTTTCCGGTCTCTCACCACGGGAGCCATAATGATCACACGCGTGTCTTCGGGATAGGCTGCGATCAAATCCACAATTTGATCCAGGCTTTGGTGTGAGATCGGCTTGCCGCAGATGTGGCAGGTCGGCTTTCCGATCGAGGCAAACAGAAGGCGCATGTAGTCGTAAATTTCGGTAACGGTTCCGACAGTCGACCGGGGACTGCGGCTCGTGGTTTTCTGCTCAATGCTGATTGCAGGGGATAGCCCTTCGGCGCTGTCGACATCGGGCTTTTCCATCCGCTCCAAAAACTGGCGGGCGTATGCCGATAGCGATTCAATATAGCGCCGCTGCCCCTCGGCGTAGATCGTGTCGAAGGCGAGGCTGGATTTTCCGGAACCCGATAAACCGGTAACTACGGTGAGCTTGTGCCGCGGTATTTCGACAGCGATATTCTTCAGGTTATGCTGGCGCGCGCCACGCACCACTATCTTGTCTAACATCGATAGACCAAATTATAAATTCTACGGCCGCAAAGAAAAAAACGCCACGGATTCCATGGATTTCACTGATTTTGCTCCGATTTAATCAGTGAAATCCATGGAATCCGTGGCGTTTTTATTTTTCTGTTTGCCGTGCAATTGCCCGGTGGGTGGCCCAGGGCAGAAGCAACAGCACCAGTATAGATAAAATGTCCCGAATTGTTGCCGAGCGGATCAGCGCCAGTGGCAACTGAACATCAAATCCTATCGGAACGGCCAGGAAAATGCCTGTCAGGGCTTCACCGGCCACCAGCCCGGCACAGATCACGGTTCCAACCTGAATAGCCGTTTCCAGCTTTCGGGAGCCCTGATACCTATTGCTAATCAGCAGGTGGACAATCCCGCCGAGCAGGATGGGAAGCGTCGTCGTAAAAGGCAAATAGATGCCCACCGCGACAGCCATGGGGCTGACGCCAAAACTGGAGCCGCGGCGCTGCAGATATTCACCGAGCAGGACTAACAGGACGGATAGTCCGGCGCCCAGAGCGATCATATTCCAGGGCAGGCTTGATCCTTCCATGAAGAGGCCCTTTGCCATGGCAGAAAACATGCTGGCCTGCGGAGCCAGCAGTTTTTCAGACCCGATGCCGAATGCCTTGTCGAGAAAAGCCATGAGAGGAGCCGCCAGAAAAGACGTTACGACGACAGCGATAATGAGTCCTGCCTGGAGCGACCTGGGCGTACCTCCAACCATCAGTGCCGTTTTGAAGTTCTGGGACGCGGTTCCCGAGAGACAGGCTGCCAGGCAGACAACTCCGGAGATCAGCAATGTCGTCCGGACTGCCTCCGCCCCGGCGATCCGCCCGGCAAAGAGGAAAACAGCGGCCAGTAGAAAAGTGCAAATTGTGATTCCGGACACGGGCTGGTTCGTGCTTCCAATCAGGCCGACAATATAAACAGAGATTGCCACAAAGAAAAAAATAGCAAGAACGGTGTACAGGGTTGCGATGCCCGCGCCAACCGGGCTGACGTTGAAAAAGTACACGCCCGCGGCGATCAGAATCCCGGCTAGAATAAAGAACCAGGTGGTTCCATGCTTTAGATCTCTATCCAGGGGGGAGCCGGAGGCAGTCCCCGCAGTTTTGGTTTCGCTCAAGCCTACAAGTGCAGACTTGATGCCCGCGGCAAGCTGCCGCCGAATCTGGATAATGGACCAGAGCCCTCCAACCGTCATTCCCCCGACACCGATGTATCGCACTTGATCGGCCCACATGGTCGAAGCAGCCGCATCCGGAGCGCCAGCCACATGGTGCAATGCCGTGAAGAGGGGGATGAAAAAGAGCCATGCAAGCGCACCTCCGGTTGCCACAAGGACCGCGCCATTAAATTCGATAATGAATCCCACGCCGACGAGAGCCGCCGAAACGTCAGAGCCCAGCCTGAACGCGGCATTGCCCAGCCGGAACGCGCCCGAAACGGTTTCCTGCAAGACGGAAATTCCCGATGAGAGCACCTTCACCGCAAACCCCGCAAAGAATGCGGTGACGATACTTTGAATTCCTTCCCGGCGGCCTTCGCCGAACGCTGCCATGCCCGTTTTTAGTATCTCTGCAGTGGCAACTCCTTCCGGATATTTCAGCTCTCTGGATTCCACGACCATCGGCCGCCGCAAAAAACCCGCGAGCACAACCCCTAAAATGCTCCCGGCCAGTACAGCCAGAGTAACGGTGGCATATTCCGCAAAGCCCCAGGACGCAAACGGCTTCATTGCACCTGAAAGCACCAGCGCCGGAAAAACGAAGATCACGCCCGCGGCAAGTCCTTCACCCACGGAACCTGTCGCTTGAGACAAGTTCACTTCCGCCACCGAGCGAGTGCGCATCAGGGTGTGAAACAGGATAAGGGCAATCACACTGCAAGGAATATTTGCACTGATCGTGATCCCGACCTTAAGACCAAGATACATATTGGCGGCAGCCATGGCCAGGCTCAGTATCAGGCCGATCAATACTGCCCGGAATGTGAATTCGCGTTCCGTCGTCATATGGCTCTCCAGGGGAAAATCGGGGACAGGCTACGCAATCCCCCAATTCATCGGATAGATCCTTTCCGTCTCATTCTTTTCGAATTGGGGGATTGCGTAGCCTGTCCCCGATTTTCAGAATACTCCAAAATCCGCCAGGGCAGATCGAGAATGCAGAATGTTACCAATGCAATGACCTCGATTGAAAGCAGATACCATGGCCAGGTCCCCATGAAATCCAACAGAGACGGCTCCCCAGGTTTCCGGCAAAGATATCCATAATTCCATCCGCTGATCGCATCCAGAATTCCGACCATCAATCCATAGACATTCAACGCGAGCATCATGCGCCATATGCTTCCCCTGTGCGGTTTGAATCCCGGCCTGGCGATCAAAAATATGATTGCCATCAGCGTCACTCCGTGACTCCAGAAAAACTGGATGAATTCCCAGGAAGGGAAGCCCCGGGACAGGTCAGGCGTAACCGTTGCCTGAAGGACTCCGCCCAAACCACAGAAATAGGCAACTTCGGTCATGAACTGGTTCGGGCGGAACAGCGAAATAATGCATGCAATCAAAACCAGGTTGCATAGCTCCAGCGGAAGCGAATATTCCCAGGCCAGCGCATGCACAATTCCCTGGTGCGTATAGAAAACTGCCGCGTAGCTTAACAGAGCAAACCCGAACAGCGGACCCAGCCACTTTCGGAAGTTTTCCGCTCTTCCTTTCCAGGCAAGAAGCAGAGATATTCCAGCGATGATTCCCAGAGTTATAAGGTGTTGTATGTCGAATGCATGAAATGCAGGGGCCATCTGTCTGTCAACCGGGGACGCCACCCTATTTAGCCTATCGCGTTTCGGGCTGTCGATATCGTTTTGGCGAAATAGGGTGGCGTCCCCCATTCCTCAGGTCAAACCTGGATAAGACCTCTTCCAGCTGCTCCTTGGGATTTATTTTCTTCACCACATAAACACGGGAAAGCCTGCGGTCCGCAAAAGCCAGATCAGCCGTCAGCAGAATTCTATGTTCCTTTTCCGCAATCTCTGCAACGCGAACCGGATGCTCAACAATGACATCAAAGCCGAGGAAGCGCAAAGACGACGCAAGCGGAGACAGGTCCGGATCCGTGACAAACCGGAGGCGCCGCAGAGGTTCCCGGCGGATTGTCAGAAGCGATTTCACATCCAAAGATTCAAAAACCGGATAAATGCTGACATGATCTCCCGGAAAAAGGAAATGCGCAAGATCCGCGGAAGATCCGTTGACCATTACGAGTTCGACTTCGGATACGGGAACCGACAGAGCCTGCAGCATCTGCCCAATACTGATCATGCCGTTGATCTGACAAGGGAATTCGCGCTTCTTTCGATCGGGCGGCAGATAGTCATTAAGCTCTTCGTAAAACCGCAGGTAGATTTCTTCAGCCATTATTCTGATTTTACTACAGGCGGAAAATGGTGACAGCCACCGTTTTCCGATAGAAATTTATAGTTCATTTGGATTAGAGGAGGGTATCATAGGCGGGGAAAAATCACATAGGTATGCAGGAGGTGAAATGATGAGGCATAGAGCGGTCTGCTTTTTAGTTTTGATTGCGGCGTTCGCCGCATCTTACGTCCGCGCGGCGGATGAGAAAATTGTTGTGTTCAATCCGCGAGGAATTCAGCCGGATATACGCAAGATTCCGATGGCACCACGGCTGGCTACACTGGACGGCAAGACGGTGTATATCGTGGATACCAAATATCCAAATACAAAGCCGTTCGTCAACGAGCTTGCAGCTGCGCTGAACGCGAAATATCCCAAAACTACCTGGATAGTGCGGGACAAGATAGCGGGTTATATGGATGACGATCCCGCCCTGTGGAAGGAAATCAAAGAGAAGGGCGCGGGAGCTATTGTTTTGCTGGGGCATTGAAGCAGCTGCTCGCCGTCGGTCGTCGGCCATGCTGTAACCCTTGAAAGAATGGGCGTGCCCACCGTCCCCATGATTACGCAACGATTCAAAGAACTGGTAACAACCATCTCGTATAAAAAAGGTATCCCGAACATGCGGATTACCTATACCCCTCACCCGATCACGGACAGGCCGGCTGAGCTGTGCCGGCAGTACGTGGCGGGGAACGATCCGCTTACCGGGAATCCGATGCTGGAAGAGATTTATGCGGGATTGACGAAACCACTTTCGGAAGCTGACAAAAAAGGGGGATTCCTCAAGAGAGATCCGCGGCCGCGTTTGTTGCCGCCGGACACTCCGGATAAGCTCATGGAGTATTTCCACGAACAGGGCTATACGGATGGAAATCCGATCATTCTTCCCACCGAAAAGAAAGTTGCGGAAATGCTGAAGGCAACGAGCCGCAAGCCGGACGAATGGGTAGGCCAGATGCGCCCGTCGCCTCCGCATGAAGCCTGGTATTACACGGTGGAAATGGTCGCCGTGAATGCGGTGATGGCAGGTGCAAAGCCCGAATACTTCCCAACAATCCTGGCAATCGCATCCAAGGGACTTACCTCGATGTTCAGCTCCACCTCGTCGTTTGCCAGAATGGTTGTGGTAAACGGCCCCGTGGTCAAGGAAATCGGAATGAACACGGGTATCGGCGCGCTTGGCCCGGTCAGCCGCGCCAACTCCTCAATCGGCCGATGCTGGACGCTGATTTCCAAAAACCTCGGCGGGTCGGGAAAACCTGGGGAAACCTACCTGGGCAGCCAGGGAAATCCTCTCAATTATGACAATCTCTGTTTCCCGGAGACGGAAGACGGGTTGCCTTCCGGCTGGAATCCTCTGCACGTGCAGAAAGGATTCAAGAAGTCCGACAGCGTCGTGAGTCTCTTCAGCGGCTGGAGCATCAATGACATTGCATGGTACTCACCGCTGCCGATTCACGAAGTGATCCGCGGATGGCTCGAGCATTTCTTCTCCTTCGGCACCACTCAGGCCACGCTGATTCTCGACCCGATTGTTGCGGCGGATGTGGCGTCCAAGGGTTTTCCGACCAAGGAATCCTACGCCAAATGGCTCGCCGACAATACCGGGACGCCAGGCTGGTTGTACTGGTCGCAACATCAGAAAGAACTGCAGCAGGCCAAAGAGGGAGTGGAACCTTACGCCGGCTGGCTGAAACAAGGCCAGGGCGCCGTGGTCCCAGTTTCCCGCTACACCAGAGCCGGCGGCGTCTCAAGGAATACCGCCTTTATGGCGTCTAAAGACAATAATGAACCCACGACTGCAATCGATATTGTCGTCACCGGAGGAGGAACGAATACCTTCTGGTCTGGTGGAGACTTTGGTTATGCGGGCAGCGCTTCCGTGGATCAATGGAGATAGGAGGAGAGATCGCATGAAAAACAAATTTGCAGTGCTTGTTGTCGCCCTGTTGGTATCGATGGCCGCAGCGTCTCTCTGCCCTGCCATTGCGCAGGACAACTCTTCATCGAACCCGGCGGCTATCGGATCACAGGTACGATCCATGGTTGAACTCGGATC
>Ga0187882_1004793_pt1 | contig 10841 bp, 10 predicted proteins | sample June2016WEW_19_1_3_FD_132991 | JGI IMG/M metagenome (GOLD analysis project Ga0187882, IMG submission 132991) | Peatland microbial communities from SPRUCE experiment site at the Marcell Experimental Forest, Minnesota, USA - June2016WEW_19_150 | ecosystem: Environmental > Terrestrial > Soil >...
CAAAGGGAACGAAGTGCGTGATGGACGCGGTCACGCAGTGGGCGGCAAACACTAACCGATACCAGCCGTTGCCTGTATCTCAATCAAGAGACCCCAATCGAGAACGTGTAAAAAGAAAGGGCACTTGTCCACGGATTGAAGATTGAAGTGGATACCTGCCCCCTTTTTCGCAAGAGCGCAAATCTGAGAGTTTCGATCAGGACTGACAAGCAGGCCGGGCTTTTCTTTCCACGCTTTTGGGATTACACACCCATAAACTCTGGGCGGTAATCCTTCCAGATCCCTGTTGCTGGCGAGATTATCCGGACAGGAGCGTCTTCAGCGTGTTTCGCGGTCCTCGCCCATTGCCACGCGTGTTGGATTCCGGAGGATTCGAAGTAACGCGTCTCGGACTGCAGAATGGCGGCTCCCGCGGTGATAATGTCCACAACCTCTTCCCAACGATGCGCTCCGACAACCGCCATCCGAGCGATATGGTTGGTGTGCTTTTGGAGAAACCGAAGATCCTCCCAGCGTGCCTTCCATTCGGCTCCGTGCATTTCTGTAAGGTCCGCGAGGATGCCGATCGGGTGCTCCTTATGTTGTGCGATGAAGAATTCAAGCTGCGGCTCGAATGCTTTGAGGTCTTCGTCCGACAGTGTTCCGGCCACCTTAAAACCGAATGCGGCTCCTCCAGTTTCCTTAAGTCGTTCAATCACGGGCGCACCTCTTGTTCTTGATTAGAAATCGCAGTTCTTCTTCCGAAGAGGCATTCTTGTCCGCGCCGCGCGACGTTCTGGGTGCAGACCCAGCGTCTTGGAAGTTAAAACCGGGGCTATTCAAAATGGCCCAGTCTGGCACCAAATCACCTCACCAACAGAATCTGTAGCCGGTTCGACTATCGTGTTTGTTGTTTACAACTAAGGAAAGAAGACCTTAGTCAGACTCCACAATCTCCTTCTTAACTTCAAGAACGGCACCCAGTCTACACCCAGCTCGCGCGTTCGCAGGAATTGGCGGTTGCCGCCGCAATTCAGGCTGGGCGGCAGAAGATTGATGTGGGGTCTGAGCGGGGATCGGCAGTCGTGAACGGGTGATCGCAAGCCGGAGCAAACGACAGCGCTATTTGGAGCGAGTTTTGTCCTAGGATTTCCTAGTAAAACATGTGCCGAAATCGCCCCAGATCACCGGAAATTGTCCCGACCTGCTGCGACAGTCCATCTACAGTCGGCTGGCAGGATCCGAGGATGTGAACGATGCGGAGCGACTGTCGCAAGATCCGACGTTCCGGTTGATCGGCTCCGAGAAGATCTGGGATCACGGGGCAGCGTTGCCTTCGCGCCTGCATTGGTTCGAGACCGAGGTGCTGACCGGAGGGCGGCTGGTGAAGCATGCGCGTTACTACTGGCTACTGCTGGCGGAAGGACATCTGACGCGGCGGCGGTTCGGGGCGATGCTGGGCCGGATCGCTCTGCTCCCGGTACCGACGGGATAGATAGATAGTGGTCAGGTCGGCAGCGGAATCGTCTACAGCGAGTTGTAGGGTAAGGACAAGTGTTGCAAAAGTAGGCCACAAATGGGGCGATCTCGGCAATACTGGTACGGATGGCAGACCGTGGGGAGTACTCCCAATGAAAATCGTTTTACGATATCGCGAGCGGGCGAGATGGATATACAATGAATGCCGTTTTTGAAGTCAAGAAGGAAATTCCGGTTTACGGGAAAAGTTAAGATGGCCCTCGGATTCATGGTGGTGAGCAACGTGTACACGACAGTTGGGTACTTTGTCCACGAGAGGATTTGGGACAGGGTTAAATGGGGGAAGGCGATATATAGGGTTAGTGCCGCATGACACGCGAGCTGTTCCCCAGGGTATTCGGAGACTCAACGATGGATGACTGCACTCCCTATGGCTGCACTGGAGACATGCGCTCCAAGGCCCGCCGGGTAGCAGTCTGCTGGGAGGCGCACCTCTAGTGGAACTCTACCAGCGGCTGCCGCCCGAGGCTCTGAAGATCGTTCTGGTTCTGTTTTTGTCCTTTCTGATAGGACTGGAACGGGAGGAGCACAAGGCGGCAGGAGGCTCTTACTCCTTCGGAGGAGTGCGCACATTCCCGCTCATCGGCCTGATTGGTTATTCCATGGCTCTTATCTCGGGCGCGCAACTGCTGCCGCTGACGATCGGCTTTGTGGTGATCGCCGGATTCTTGCTTTTGTCTTACTGGCACAAGCTTTCCTCTCCTGAAGCCGCCGGTGTCACCTCAGAAATGTCAGGTCTCACGACATTCCTGGTGGGAGCGCTCGTCTGTTACGGACATTTCTGGATTGCTACCACGCTGAGCGTTGCCAGCTTGCTGTTACTCGATCTCAAAGCAGCGCTTGAGAAGCTTGCCGTTCGCGTCGCTCCGCAGGAAATTCTTACCTTCGCCAAGTTTCTGCTTTTGACCGGCGTCATCCTGCCCGTATTGCCGAATCAGGAATTTAGCCGGTTTCACATCAATCCTTTCAAGACCTGGCTGGTCGTGGTTGCGGTCAGCACGATCTCGTACGGCAGTTACGTTCTGCAGAAGTTGACGAAGGAACATGGCGGGGTCGTGCTGGCAGCGTTGCTGGGCGGGGCGTATTCATCGACCGTCACGACGGTCGTGATGGCGCGCCGAGCCGCTCGTGAACCGCATCCCCACCTCTTCGCGGGGGGCATCTTGATCGCCTCCGGCGTGATGTACTTGCGCTTGGTCGCGCTGCTGGCCCTTTTCAACCGACAACTGATGTCTTTGCTGGCGATCCCTTTTCTGGTACTGGCCGGTCTGGCGGCCGGCATCGGTTGGCTCTGGGCGCGCTGGGCGGATCCAAGTGCTCAGGCAGTACAGCGGGAGTTCGAACCCAACAATCCACTCGAACTGCTCGCAGCGTTTCTCTTCGCAGGGTTGTTTCTGGCAATGCTGGTAGCTACCCAGTTGGCCGTCACTTATCTTGGAAGAACGGGAGTGAATACTCTGGCCGCCATCATGGGTGTTACCGACGTAGATCCGTTCATCATGGGTATGACCCAGGCAGCGGGTGCACTCACACCTTTGAAAGTTGCGGCGGCGGCAGTTCTAATCGCCGCTGCCAGCAACAACCTCGTGAAAGGGATTTACGCCTACAGCCTGGCCGACCGGAAGACTGGTGTGCAGAGCCTCGCGCTTCTGGTAGCTCTTGCCGCGCTGGGTCTCGTCCCCTTACTTTGGCTAGGATCGTGAACATATTCTGCCTATCGTGTCTTGCCGCCATCATCGGAAAGCGTACGGCTGACCTCGGAATCAGTTGCCCAAAACGGCCCAGCCGGGGCGTGCAAGGTGTGCCGCAAAGTGTGCCGTACGCTTCGAGCCGATATGCGCCAATACGGGCTTTTTCGATTAAAATGCTCGCGACTCCGTAGCGCGACATTACCCCCGAAGACGCTGCCGCTCGCTTACGTGAAGCGGATAGGAGCTGAGCCGCTCCCACAGAACTCATGCGACGACTGTGACCCCGACCAACCCATTACGAGCGCCTCAGCGCCGCTGGCGTATCGCGTGGCTGCTTGCGCTAGGCGTGCTCGTCAACTACTTCGACCGGGTCAATCTTTCGGTTTCGCATGCGGCGCTGTACACCACCTTCGGCATTTCAGATGTCGCGTTCGGGTATCTTTCGGGTGCCTACAACTGGACCTACGCCATCTGCCAGCTTCCGATTGGAGTTCTGCTGGATCGGTTCGGTATACGTCGTATCGGCCGGATCAGCACCTTCTTGTGGAGCATCGCTTCGTTCGGGGCGGCGGTCACTCCTGGACTTGGCGGATTGTTTTCAGCGCGGTTCCTGCTAGGGGTCGGCGAGGCCCCCACCTTTCCTGCGAATGCGAAAGCGATCGGCTACTGGTTTCCGCCGAAGGAGCGAAGCTTCGCGATGTCCATATTCGATTCGGCGGCTAAGTTCGCCTCGGCCATCGGCGTGCCTCTGATCGGAATTCTTCTGCTTAAATTTGGGTGGCGCTGGAGCTTCGCCACAACCGGGTTGATCAGCTTCGCCTACTTTCTATTGTTCTGGCGAGTGTACCGCGATCCGAAGGACGACCCGCAGTTGGGCCACGCCGAGTGGAAATATATTAATGAAGGCACCGTTCCACAGATTCGGGAAAAGATTGAAACTCAACAAGCATCCCTCAGCTATCTCTTTAAACAACGCAAGGTGCTCGGTCTTGCTGTCGGATTTGGCTCTTATAATTATGTTTTTTATCTTTTGCTGACCTGGCTGCCTAGTTATCTGTCGTCTGCTCTCCACATTGACCTGCTTCACTCATTCCTGTACACAGGAGTCCCGTGGCTCTTCGCGACGATCGCAGACTTAGTCGTCGGCGGCTGGCTTGTGGATTGGATGATTCAGCGAGGATGGGACGGGAACCGTGTTCGCAAAGTACTGCTTGTGGGGGGCACTTCATGCGGTCTAGGAATACTGGGGGCCGCCGATGCGCATAGTCCTACCCGGGCTCTTATCTGGATTAGTCTCTCGATCGGTGGTCTCGCCGCCGCCGCCCCTGTTGGCTGGTCTATCGTTTCGCTCATTGCGCCCCGTGGCAGCGTGGGAACGGTCGGTGGAATTATCAATTTTTCGAATCAAATCTCTGGTATTGCCGCGCCGATCGTGACCGGTTATCTGATCTCGGCACAACATTCCTTCGGATGGGCTTTTCTCCTGGCAGCGGTGTATCTCCTGATCGGAATCGCGGGCTACATTCTGCTGCTCGGCAGGATCGAACCGGTACCACTGCGGTCCTAGTGCAGGGCAGAGTAGTGGGTACTCGCACCGGTTCTCGAGTTGAAGGTTACATTTCCAATGTCTCGACGGTCGAACCCAGGGTTACATCTTTAAAGGGAATCATTCTCATCACGAGCAACGGGCCTGCTGGGGCAGGTTGAAACAGGAATGACAAGCTGAAAACAGTATTAAGAGCGCTTGATTGAATTAGGATGCGAATTCGGGCAGGGATATTACTTCTCGCAGCCGCTCGAAGCCAAAGCCGCGCTGCAGTTTCTGCGCCAGCAGGGCGCCGCGGAAAAAAGAACTGGAGCCGGAGCGCGATAGAGCATGCTAAAGAAAAGCCTCCGCCGTCGAAAAACGGCGGAGGCGGGTTAAGCGGAGCGTCTTACTTCTTTACAGCAGGCTTGGGCGCGAAGGAGTCGGCGAACGCCTTGGCGTTCGGGACTCCCACGCCGGTCACGTTATCCCAGCCCACCTTGGTGTGCAGGTACCAGCTTGCGTTGCACTGCGTGATGAAACCATAGCCGGGAGCCTGGCTGCAGTCGGCGCCGAAGGAGAGGACCAGCGCCGTGTCCTGGTAGAAGGCGTAGTCCCAAAGGGCGCTGACGAAGTTGCTGTATCCCTCTCCACCCATAATCGAAATTGGGATGTATTTCGTGGTGCCGGAGCTATCCACGATGGAAGCCCTGACATTGTTCTTCGAGTTGACGGGAACGATATCGTAGATGGCACCCGCCGGGCGCGAATACATGTAGGGAGCGGCCTGGCCGAGAGGAGCGCCCGCTTCCTGGTTGGCAATCGCCCACAGGGCAGAGAACATAGAAGTGGCTAAGCTAGTTCCACCCCAGACCTGCCAAACCTGTTCCGGAATGCTGCCCGGAACACTAATTACAATGGCGGCCCCGGTGAAGGGATCCGCCAGCCAGGAAACATCAGGCAGTTGGCGATACTTCCCGGGCAGCTTGCTCTGATACGGTGGTTTGGGGAAGCCGGCGATGCAAATGATGTTTCCGTAGGAGTCAACGCTCTGTGTGGCACAGTTGCTGGGGCCTCCACCGGACCCGCCGATAAAGCCGAAAGCCCCTTCCGAAGGCGGATCCGCCACAGCACCCTGCTGGGCGATCAGAGTTTCGTTGTTCCCCCAGCCAGCCTGCCACGCGATCGAGTTGTCAGGATTAAGGGCCAGAGTGATGCCGCCCACAGCCGTGGCCCAGGGGTTGTCCGCAGGAGCAAGGACTGTCGGAGGGATAAAGTCGACGCTGAAGTCGCCGCTGTCTCCAGTAGCAAAGTTGGTGGAGATACCCGAAATGGCGGCGATTTCGGAAATCAAGCTCTCAGTTTCGAGGATGTTCTGAGGAGTAAATGATTCGATGGAACCGTAGCTTCCCGAGATGACCGTTGCCAGCCCGTAGCTGACCGCCGTGAACTCGGCATCGTCCACATCCAGGAAGGTAGCGGATGGCGGAACGATGAGGTTGATGTTGGCGCCGGGAGCGACAGCATGAGCCCATTCGACGTCAAGGTTAATTTCCACCTGATCGACGGTCTCGCAGAAACTGGGCGTCGGGATGTAGGTGATGGCGAAGTTCGACGAAGTGAGCGCCGGCAACCCGAACTGCGCCGAGAACGCGTTGGCGTCGCTCTGGATGGTCAGCGAACCGCACCAATCGATGATCCCGATGGTCTGGCCCGAGCCGTCGAATCCCTCGGCGTATAGACCGGTGAGATTGTAGGCAGTCTGGATCGGCGGCGGCGTGTAGGCGCAACCATTGCTGGTCAACGATTGCAGATTCAGGACGTTGCCCTTGTAAGTCGCGATGGGCAGGGACCCGTTGGCGTTGTTGGAAAATACATCGGTTTCGGTTCCATTGAAGCAGTTTGTACTGAACAAGGAGCCGGGTGTGATCGCGCTGGCCGCCATGGCTGGTTTGGCCGCAGCAGCCTGCTTGCTTCCGATCAAGGCGGCCCGGCTCATCAGCGGATGTTCATACTGGCCGTTGTCCAATCCCGAAATGGAGCGCACCAGGGGTGCGGCGGCGCCCTCGATATAAGGATCGCGGTCATTGGCGCGAACCGTTTTGCCGCGCACAGTGTAATTGTTGAGCACGACGTGAAAGGCTGATTCCACATCGCCCACCGTACCGCGGGCTCTGACAAAGAAGTTGTGCGGACCGATGCGCACGGTCTTCAGGTTATGACTTTCGAGAAACTCGCGGACCGTCTTGGCCTCGTCAGCCGAAGGAGCAAAGCGCGCGGAAATCTGTGAAGGAGTCAGGAAGTGACGGTAATGGGGAGAGGTAGGATCGTAGAGTTGCTGCGCTAGCGCATCCATCTGTCTGCGATTGTGCGGATTGAGCCAAACGCTGATTTCGATGGTTTTCGACGGGTCTTCGGTCCCGAGGTTCTTCGCCTTTGCTACATAGGGCGGCGTGTTGTGGGCAACATACTGGCCGCTGGCTGCAGCTGCCTGCAGTACGGAGCCTGCAATCAGGATTACAAGCACGATGCTTAGCCAAGCCATCCGCCGACGGCGGAGACCAGTTACGAGATATCCTGCTTTGTCTTTCAAATTTATTCCTCCTCCTTAAAGTAAACCGGAATCTCCTTTTTGACTTCGAAAACGGCACCATTGTACGCCTATCTCGCCTGTTCGCGACATTGTGAAACGATTTTGCATGGGAGTACCCCGGCGGTCTGGCCATCCGCACCGGCACGACCGGAATCGCCCCATCTTGCGTCCTGTTTTTGCAACACTCCTCCTCGCCCAGCCTTCTGGTAAGACCGATTTCCGATGCAGACTTGACCACCCTATCTCTCTATCCCGTCGGTACCGGCAGTAGCTCGATCCGGCCCAGCATCGCTCCGAACCGCCACCGGTTCAGATGTCCTTCCGCCAAGAGTAGCCAGTAGTAACGCGCATGTTTGACCAGCCGTCCTCCGGTCTTCACCAGTCGTTGCTGCAGGCTCGTGAGCGACCAGTTCTCAATCCCTCTCGGCAAACCCAGACGCCGCCACAAATTCCCCAGGTTGTAGGCCAGCAGGCTCAATGCCAGCCGCACTTGATTTGAGCGGAACCGATGGCAAGAGAGGCGAGTCATCTTTACGGCCTGCTTTCCTTCCTTGATCCATTGCTCCGCCGTACCCCGCTTGTTGTAGAACCGCACCACCGCCCGGCTCGGCGTCTCCAGATTGGTCACGACGAACCCCAGGCGCGGGAACAACTCCCCGGCATGGAACTCCACCTTCGCCACGACTCGTCGTGCGGTCTTCCAACTCGCCGCCTGATAGAGAAAGCCCTTGTACCACACGATCGGTTTGTGACTGGGCCTCCCTACCGGGTGCGTCAGCAGTTCCTCGATGTCCCGCAGCAGGTTGTCATTCGCCGGAAGCCGAATCGCGTATTTCACCCCGCGCTCTTCCAGCGCTTCGTAGATCTCCGGTTTGGCAAACGCGGCATCCGCCCGAAACACAGCTTCCTTACCCATACCCTGCTGACGCTCGATCTCCGGCAGAAGCACTTCCTCCCAGTCCTCGGCGCTATGTACGTTGCCGGGTCGCAGCTTCGCTCCCAGACAGTCTCCCTCCCCGTTGAACAGCAACAGCGGGTGATAACAGGTTGACTCAAAATGCCCGTTGTAGGCACTCTGCTCCTGTTCCCCATAGACCGGGATTTCTGTGCTGTCCATGTCCAGCACCACCCGCTGGGGTGAATCCACGGCCTCCGCCTTCGCAATCAACTCCCGATTGGTTCGGCTCAGACCTTCCAGGTTCTCCTCTTGGCTCAACACCTCGGTCTCGAACCAATGCAGGCGCGAAGGCAACGCTGCTCCGTGATCCCAGATCTTCTCCGAGCCGATCAACCGGAACGTTGGATCTTGCGACAGCCGCTCCGCATCGTTCAGATCTTCGGATCCTGCCAAGCGACTGTAGATGGACTGTCGCAGCAGGTCCGGGAGCGGCAACTGCGTGTTTTTTCCCCGCCGACCGTCCATGACGTTTGCGACGATCAGCGCACTCAATCCCAAACGTTCATCCAACTCGCGCACCAACAGCAGGCCACTGTCGGAGCTGACGCGGGAACCTTGGAAATCAACTTTCAAACAAGGGTTAAACGAGAGCTGAAAGGGCTGATTTTGTTTCTCACCCATTGGGTCGAGCCTCCGTAGAGTTCGTTTTGCTCTCAAAGCCGCATGAATACTGGCGTTGGCTCGATCGTACAGCCACTTACACAGAGTTCAAAAAGGAAATGTGGGGGTTAGTACACCCCGCAGTAGTATCCCCACCTAGTTATTACACCCCAACAACTGCACCCCACTTACACTCTACGTTTCGATCCCCACGTAGCACACTCGGCCCACGATGTAGTCGCCGGGCTTCTGGCCATCTTCCAAGGTTATTACTTCAATCGGGCAGGCCGGGTTGTGCGGACGCAGGATCAAGTGGTGGTTCGCAGTTTCGACATACCTGATCGTGCAAGTACCATCCTTACGCACGGCGTATATGTTACTTTCGCCCTTGCGGTAGGGAGTCAACGAATTGTAGTGGCGGTCGAGCAGCAGGGTGGCGCCGGGCATCGTGCGGGGATACATGCTCATTCCTTCCTGAGCATCCGCCTTAATGATCACAAAGCGTTCCCAGCCGCTGCGGTCGCCTTCCACTTGCTCCTTCAAGCGCTTCAAAAAGCTCTTCCTAAACTTCAGTATCTCCTTGACATGCATGCTCATAATCAGCGCTTCGGAGGCCGCGATATGCGGGTCGACGACCACCACGTTGTCGAATTCGTCCTCGCTCGGTGGGAGGATCGAGGCGCGTTTGTTGACTTCGACGGGATCGATGAGATCGAGCACCGAAAGGTGCTGTACGCTAAGGACTTTGTCCATGCCCTCCAGGCTGAGACCGCGCTTGCGGTTCAGGAAGTTGGAGATGTGGGCTTGCTTGAACCCGGTCTGGTCCGCCAGACGCAAGCCAGTGAGTTCCCCTGCGTCAATGCGTTCCCAAAGGGTCTTGCGGAGATTTTCTTGAAGCATGCGGAATTTCATCGCTGGAGTATAACACGCTACAATAGCCGAATGCTATTGTTAGCATAGGTATAACAACTATCAGGGAATAACGTTCTTGACGATGATCATGTATTGGACACAGAGACTTGAATATTTCCAACAATATCCGGCTCGTAGAACTCGCCCGTGTCAGAAGACTCGGACAATCCTTCGTTGACGGAGTTTTCGCAGGGATCGGTCCACTCGGGGATCTTTAGCGGTGGTTTCCGATCAAGAGAACGGTTTAGTTCTTTGGCTCACTCCAGATGATTTCGAGGATGCTGATGAGTTGGAAACGACATTCAAAGGGGAGGCGCCGCCCCGCAAAGGTGACGTAGAATCAGAACAATCGCAAGACGCAGATTGAGAGATTGCGAGGGGAAGGCGAACGGAACGCAGCATGGACATGACCTGGGTTACGGAACGAGTTGCGCTGGGCGGTGCGATCTGGAACGCGCGGAACATGGAAGAACTGGCACGAGCCGGTGTGACCCACGTGCTCAACATGCAGATCGAGTTCGATGACCGGCCGCTGGCGGAGCCGCACGGGATCCGCGTGCTGTGGAATCCGACCGACGACGATTTTTTGCCAAAGCCCCCGGAACTGCTGAAACGCGGCGTTGATTTTGCGCTGGAAGCGCTGGACGACCCGGAGGCGCGGCTTTATGTTCATTGCGCCGCGGGGGTGCACCGGGCTCCGATGATGACGCTGGCGGTATTATGTGCGACGGAGTGGGAAATGGAAGCGGCCATGGCGCTGATCGAAACGCGAAGGCCGGTGGCCGACTTCGCGGATGTGTATGTGGAGAGCGTGCGGCGATTTCTGGAGTCGCGAGTTGAGAGCGAGCCGCGGAGTTCAGACTAACAATCGGAATTGAGTCGGGAGGGAATATGCAAAAGGAGCGCCGCTCGGCAGAGCGGCTTTCTTATGTGTGCCGAGCATGTTCGACAGCTCGAGGGTGAAAGTCCCTTTGACAACCTGATGGAGGTGAAGTCATAGCGAAGCGCAAGGGTGAAATCACACTCGCCGCGAGGCGGGGCCTG
>Ga0187882_1004795_pt1 | contig 10838 bp, 9 predicted proteins | sample June2016WEW_19_1_3_FD_132991 | JGI IMG/M metagenome (GOLD analysis project Ga0187882, IMG submission 132991) | Peatland microbial communities from SPRUCE experiment site at the Marcell Experimental Forest, Minnesota, USA - June2016WEW_19_150 | ecosystem: Environmental > Terrestrial > Soil >...
GTCCAAGTTCATGCCATCGTCTCCGAACTGAATTCAGCGTCGCATTGAAGCCGAGGACGAGGTTTATAGAATGCTCCGCCATTAAAGTAGCAGCCACAAGAATGCTTTTCGTCTCTTGAGGAGAAATTCATGAATGAACAGGGCCGTTATGCTCACCTTATTGTCAGACAACCAAAACTCGTGCGAGAACTGCCTGATCACAAGTTCAATAAGGAAATGCCCATTCCCATCGGTTTCCTGATGAGTGGGGAACAAGTGCCAGGGGCGAATGCATGCGTACTGTACCTGATGTTAAATAACATCACCCCGCAAATGGCGGCTCATGTCGAGAAGGCAGGGCAAGCGCTGCCTCACAAGCACGATTGCGATGAAGTTTATATTCTTGTCGGCGAGCCTGGCGCCATCACGTTCGAGGTGACACTCGGCGAGGAACGGTACGAGGTCGATACGCCGGCCTGCGTCTACTTGCCGAAGGGACTTGGACATGGAGTTCGAGCACTGCGCGCGATCGCCGGTACCTCTGGCGGGATCATCCCGGTGCTATTCCACGACACCTACGAAACTCGTCCTTTGGAGTAGCGATAATAGCAACCATTAGTTCTGCGGACCCTTCAAGATTATGATCACCCTGAATCTGAACATTTGTACGAACTGCCTGGAATGTATGCGTGTCTGCCCGAACTATGTTTTCGGTGTGATTCCGAAGCCAAATGCCAGGCAGGAGCTGCAGATTCGGTACCCTGAACAGTGTTGTGCCTGCGGCCATTGTATCGCCGTTTGTCCATCGGATGCGCTCTCACACCCGGAACTGCCAAATGATGAATTCGTCCCGCTGTTGCCGTTCAGCATTACGCCGGACATGATGCGAGCGTTGCTGTTCTCCAGGAGATCGATCAGGAATTACAAACCGGATCCGGTACCGGAGGAGCTCGTTGAGATGCTTCTTGCGGCCGCGACGCACGCCGGCACCTCGTCAAATGGTCAGACCGAGGGATTTGTTGTGATCAAGGATCGTGCGCTTCTGAAAACTCTCGAACTTCTAGTCGTCGATGTGCTGTGGCGATCGGGATTCAAGCACATCGGCGGCAATGGAATCTTAGCTCGTTTGCTGGAAAGGAAGTACGGTCCAGAACTTGTCAGACAATACCGGCCTTATCACGGTATTTTCAAACATCGCAGGGAAAATGGCGAGATTGAGGGTTCAGTTTTTCGGAATGCGCCGCTGGCCATTATTGCCTACGGGTTAAAGGGGAACACCCTCGCGGCGACAAATTGCGCACTTGCACTGCGAAATATCGAGTTGCTGGCTCTGACTATGGGGCTCGGCACTTGTTGGGTCGGATTCCTCGTGGGAGCAGCAGCGCGTTCGAGAGAGGTCGGGAATTGTATCGGCTTGACAGCCGATCAACGGATTTGGGGCGCCCTGATGGTGGGATATCCCAAAGAACAATATCACTGCAAACTGCCGAGGAAGTCCCGTCAAGTGCATTGGATCTGAGTGGACAGCTCCGGCGCAAGATCGCGTCATTTTAGGACAAACATAGTTGTGACTCTCAAGAGATCAAGATATGGGAGATGTGACCACAGCGACGCGACGATACCACCCTGATCTCCCAGAATAGCGTATCTGGACAGCGTGCCAGTTTGCGAGTGGCCGATATCCCGACAAGTGCCGCGGATTCAGCTATCCACCTCCGCCACAGTTCACTATAATGGCAACAATCTAAGTCGTTGTCATTGCAGCGCGCGAGTTGCCAATCGAGGGATTCTCCATGATCGGCAAGACCGTCTCGCATTACCGAATTATCGAGAAGCTCGGCGGCGGCGGCATGGGGATCGTGTACAAAGCCGAGGACACCAGGCTCGGCCGCCTCGTGGCATTGAAGTTCCTGCCCGAAGATCTTTCCCACGACAAATACGCTCTTGAACGCTTTCAACGGGAGGCACGCGCCGCCTCCGCGTTGAACCACCCGAACATCTGCACGATCTATGACATCGATGCAGCAGAGGGCCGGCACTTCATCGTAATGGAATTGTTAGAGGGCCAGACACTTCGGAACCGCCTGTCGCGGGGACCGTTGGGAACAGACGAAGTGCTCGACGTGGCATTGCAGATTGGGGATGCACTGGATGCAGCCCACAAGAAGGGCATCATCCACCGGGACATCAAACCGGCGAACATTTTTGTGACCGCCCGCGGCCAGGCAAAGGTTCTGGATTTCGGCCTCGCAAAGTCGACGGCTGAAGCGCGTGATGCGGGTGCGTCGCAAGCTGCGACGCTTGACGCGCTCGATGAGCAGTTAACCAACCCCGGCGCAGCATTGGGCACTGTCGCATACATGTCGCCGGAGCAGGCACGCGGCGAGCGGCTCGACACGCGGACAGATCTGTTCTCGTTTGGCGCCGTGCTTTATGAGATGGCGACCGGCACGCAGGCTTTTTCAGGAACAACCTTGGCCGTTGTATTCGATGCGATACTGCATTCCGCACCAGGTTCCGCCGGTCGCCTCAATCCCGCCTGCCCGCGCGAACTTTCGGCGATCATCAACAAAGCCCTGCAAAAGGAACGAAACCTGCGATACCAAACCGTCGGCGAAATCCTCGCTGATCTAGGGATCCTCAAGTCGGCACGCGGTAGCAGCCGGATCGCAACTGCGTCCGGAGTGCGAGAACATGCTTCTATTGTGGTGCTTCCGTTCGAGAACCTCAGCCCCGATCCGGACAACGCCTTTTTCGCCGATGGGCTGACCGAAGAGCTGATTGCCGATCTGTCGAAGGTGCACTCGCTGCGAGTGATCTCGCGTACGTCCGCGATGCTGCTCAAAGGGTCGAAAAAGGACGTACCTACGATGGCACGCGAGCTCAACGTCCGGTATGCGCTCGAGGGGAGCGTCCGACGCGCCGGCAACGCGCTGCGGATCACTGCACAACTCATCGATGCCGCTTACGACGCGCACCTATGGGCGGAAAAGTACTCCGGGACCCTCGACGACGTTTTCGCCTTTCAGGAACAGGTCTCTTGCGCGATCGTGGATGGTCTCAAGTTGACGCTGACCGCCGACGAGAAGCAGCGTCTCGCTGCTCGCATGATCCCGGAGACGAGGGCATTCGATCTGTACCTGCGCGCTCATCAGGAGGCGTACCGAGGCACCGAGAGCGCGCTGGATCATGCAACCGTGCTTGCCCGACAGGCTCTCGAGATAGTCGGTCCCAATGCTCTTTTATTTGCGCTGCTCGCCGAGATCGAGTTCATATGTCACGATCAGGGCATCCATCGAGACGAAGAGTCCTTGTGCCTTGGAGAGTCACTGGCACGAAAGGCGCTGGAACTCGATCCGGATACGGCCACGGCGTTTCGAGCGTTGGGCGCCATCGAGGCACGCAGAGGCGACATGGTGCGCGCCATTCGTGACCTCCGGCGCGCCAACGAATTGCAGGTGAGCGGTGAAACGCTGTGTTTCCTTGCCTGGCGATGCTCCGAACTGGGCGAGATGGCTGAGGCACGGCGGTATGCCGAGAAAGCGGTGGCAGTCGATCCGATGCTCTGGTTTTGCCGCTGGAGCTACGCATGGGTGGCGCTGTTGGACGGAGATTTCGAGACCGCCCTGAGACGATGGCGGGACCCGGTGGACTTGGGAGTTGAGGCAATAATAAAGGTTTTCTTTCTGGCCATTTTTTCACTCTATGCGGGGCGTTCGGATGAAGCCTGCGATCTCTTCGACCAGGTTGTCGACGCCGGCGTGACTCCCGGCCTGTCGATAGTGTCGGCTGCGCTCAGGGCACTGTTTCGCCGAAACGCGGATACGGCAATCGAGCTCCTAGGCAGTCCAGTCCTAAGAGACCTGGCCACCCAGGATAAGGAGTTCTCGTGGTGGCTCGCCGCTGGGTGCAGCTTTAATAGTAATATCGATGAAGCACTGCACTGGCTTGCGAATTCGATCGATCTTGGCTTTACAAATCACCACTTCTTCTCTGAGATCGACCCTTTTCTGGCGAAGATGCGCGGCGACGCGCGCTTCGAGGCGCTGATGGAGCGCGCCCGCGAAAAACGACGCGCGTTCGACGCTTGATTTGCACATACTGCAGCTTCTTCCAAGTCACGCGCGAAACAGCTACCCCACCTGCAGGCCCAGACAAATGCGGGTCACTCTATCCCGAAGCCTCGCTCAAGTTGTGCAGAAGTCCCGATCTGGGAGATGTGACCACGGCGACGTCGCAGCCCCCTGATCTCCGCGAAGCGCGTTTCGATCCAGTGAGACAGGCAAGCTCTTGCATTCCCAACTAGGGACGCTAGTGCGAGGCCTGCAGATACTGATTAAACCAAGCGAGGGTGCGCTCGATGACATCGCGGCTGTGCGCGGGGTCAGCGAACTGGTGGCCCTCGTGAGGGTAAATGACGAATTCGGTGGGCACGGCGAGCGTCTTCAGTGCATGCCAGAATTCGTAGGACTGAGGCGGTGGGCACTCGCCGTCGCTATCGCCGACTACAATGAGCGTGGGGGTTTTGACGTTCTTGATGAACTTCATCGGGTCGCTCTTCGCGTACACCTCGGGATCGTCATACACCGACGCTCCGAAGTATGGCGTCATCCACTGGTCGATTTTGTTTTCGCCCGTGTAGCTGAGCCAATTCGCCAGGCCAGCGCCCGCGACCGCAGCGCGAAACCGCTTCGATTGCGTGACCGCCCACATGGTCATGTAGCCGCCGTAACTCCAGCCCGTGATGCCGATGCGAGTGGGATCGATGGGCGCGGACTGGATCGCTGCGTCCAACCCGGCAAGAATGTCGTGAAAGTCGCCGCCGCCGAAATCCTTCACGTTAGCCTGCGTAAATTTCTCACCGTGGCCGTAGCTGCCGCGCGGGTTCGGCTTCAGGATGAAATAGCCCTGAGAGGGCAGCGCCATGCCATAGTCCCAGCGGGTGGGCCAAGCGGGCAGATGCGTCCAGGCAGGCCCCCCGTGGACGTAACAGATCAACGGGTAGCGCTTCGTTGGATCAAAATCGCGCGGGTAGATGAGCCAGCCCTGCACGTCAAACTCGCCGCTCTTCCAGTGGAGGCTCTTCGCTTCACCCCACGCCGATTTGAGGCCGCTGTTGCGATGGGTCATTTGTCTCCAATCACCAATGGTGCCAGCCCAGATTTCGGGCGGCTGCGAGAACGACTCGCGGATGACGGCCGACATCTTGCCGTCGCGGGCGAGAGAGGCTTCGGGAACGAAGGGCCCCTGCGCAAGTCGCTCAGCTCCGACCCAGATGCTGGAGACTTCGCCATCGAGGGCGGCGCGGCAAATGACCGTTTGACCGTCGGCGATGCCGGTAAACTGAACGCTTTGCGAATCGGGTGACCATGCGAGCGAGTTTGCGGTGGTTTTCATCGATGGCGTAACGTTGCGAGGTGAGCCGCCTTCAGCCGGTACAACATAGATATCGCCGCCGGGAATCGGCTCGTCACTCATCAGCCCGCCAATGAAAGCGAGTTGCTTGCCGTCGGGTGACCATCGCGGCGCGGCAATCTGGATGCCGGGCCTCGGTACGATGGCGTGCATCGTGCCATCTTCTGCATCGATCGTGGAAAGGCCGGCGATGTACCAGTTGTCATCGCCATTGCCTTTCGCCGCAGTGACGACAAGGGCTTTGCCATCCGGCGACCAATCGAATTCGTAAATGTACATGTCCGCCGGCGAGATCTGGCGCGCGCGCGCGCGCGCCACATCGACGAGCGTGAGACGTTGCTCGAAGTAGGTGTCCGAAACGACACCTTCGTCGGGCGTTTCCGCCACGAGTGGGCCGGCTGCGCGGGTGGCGTTTTCGGTGAAAAGCAGCGCGACCGTCTTTCCGTCGGGCGACCAGCCGGGAGTAGAGAGGAAGCCCTTGAGATGAGTCAAGGGCGTGGCACCGGTCCCCGCGGCCTCGGCAACGAAGAGCTGGAGTTGACCCGTCTTCGCCGCGTCGGAGAGAAACGCGATTTGCTTGCTGTCGGGCGACCATGCGAGGTCGTGCTCTTCGTGCGCTGCTTTTCCATCGCCTGCGGTGATGCGCTTGGTTGCCGCCGGCGCGCCGAGGCCGGCGACGAAGATCACGGAGTTGGCTGAAGGCGCACCGCCGGGGCCGAGCAGCGTTTCAACCCAGGCCACGCTCTTGCCATCGGGCGAAATCGTGACCTGTTGGAATCGGTGCAGCGAAAACATGGCGTGGATGGCGTCGTCGAGTGGCGAAAGTGCTCTCCCTTTTGGCGCCGCCTTTAAGGAGCGCGCGTCCCGCGCGGGCTCGAGCGTCCGCTGCGTGCCGGACACAGTCGAAAGAGACAAAACCGCTGCTGCAATCACACAGAGTCGTCGCATGGCAGCCCTCATTTCATGATGTTGGATGACCGCTTTGCTTTTATGCAAGAAGAATCAGGCCGCAGCTGCGTTTTTGTAGAGTTGGGGCAACGCAGCGTCCCCCAGGCATAACGACGCAGCCATGATTCGTTTTCCACGATCGGTTATTCTCCACCTTCGGGTGCACGGTAACCTCGCAATCAGTCTGTGGGCTTGAAAACTGCTGAGGATGCGCCTGACCTTGGTACCTTGGCGTTTGGGGTGATGGGAGGAACAAGCCGTGTTTCCGATTGAGGTCGACGCTAAGGCCTTCCCTTCCAGATCGGGAATCCGGAGAACCTTTCTCGTGCAACGAACATTTGATCTCTTCTGGTGTTTCGCCATGACCGTGGCCTCCTTCGCCGCGGGTTCAGTATGCAAGATCAAATAGTGGGGCGGCGCAGCAGGTTCACGCTGACGCGAATGGCGTTTCGCGGGCGCATGGTTTTCTCCGGCTTCGCCACTACCCAGCCATTAAGCCGGACGCGCATTCCTCAAGCATTGCAATTGTTAGAAGATACGATGATTCGGCCAGACACAACAGCCGGATGGCGTCTCCACTCCAGTGATCGGGTTGCTGAAAACAACCTTCAAACCCAGAGCCCCGGACTCTACAGGCGATCAGACGGCGAGCTCGCTGCTCCCGATTTGCTTAGTGCTCGTCGTGCCATCATCAACGCCCCCTGAGCGGCGGCAAGGGCTTGCTATTACACCTCTCTTTCCAGAGGCTTCTGTATAGGGAACATAGTAAATGAGCGGATAATGTCGATACCGTCTTCGGGTATTGCCCTGAATAAAAAACTCCGTTGCCTCTCTTCGCTCTTCGCTTGTGAGCAAGACGTCGTTCCCGGCAAAGGCATATCCGCCGCAAGGCCTGGGTTCAAGCATTTCAATAAATCCCACCCGAAGTTCTTTAGCGAGCTCAAAATATTTCCAGAGATCTCCCTTTCTGATGATTTCCTTTGTCAGGCACATGTTCGTGTAGGTGAAGATGCCGGCACTGTGAAAATCCTGGAGTGCCCGAATCGCCTGACAGTGTGAGCCGTTGCAGCGGCGCAGAGCGTCATGGCGGCCCGCATCGACATCATCCAGACCGATCCCCGCAGCTGTGAGTCCGGCGCTGCGAAGCTCGCGGGCCCGTCCGAGGGTAACACCATCGCCCGAAGTGTGAAGATGGAATTCAGAGAGGTTCTTGTTTCCTGACCCCAAAAGTTCCAGCAGTCCGTCATACCGTTGCAGCGGCTCACCTCCCGAAAACACAATTACCCCGGCGCCGGTACCTTGGATTTCGCAAACCACCTCTTTCCAGCGGCCAAGAGGCACGATCTCTTCGGAACCCGCATTGAAGTTTTCGTAGCAGTGCCGGCAGTGCAGACTGCATTTCCTTGATATTCCCAGGATGATCATGCTGATCTGGGTTTTCAGGGCCGTTCCAGCCGCGTGGAAATTCAGTCCTCCACACTTGACAAGGTCGGCAGAGATTTCTCTGAGCGCGCCGCCATCAGCTCATTTCCTTTTTCGCTACCGGCGAGCATTGTGCTCTTGCTGCCAGGTGACGAAACGCACCCCTGCAAAGCGCGCTGCCGCGTCGGGAACAGTCATGATGTGAGTCAACGTCTCATTGTCAGCCGGGCCCGCGCCATTGACGTGGATCTTGTAGTAACCGCGCGTATGAAGAAAAACAGTCCGTCTCATACCAGGCTTGACCGCGGGCGCCCTGAAACTCAGATATCCCCGGTCCCCGAGATCCGGCATATCGTAGTAGGAGTCATCCGCAGATGCTACTTGACCGAGCCGATCGCGACCGGTGGAATCCCGGCATTCGATCGGATGAAGGACCTGAACCTGGACCGGATTATTCGGAGAATAGTCCACGGCGAACGAATTGAATGCCCAGAATCCTTTTGGCGGGCATATCCGTATATGAAGTTGGTCGCCTCGCGCGTGGCTTACATCAAGATTGACGACGCGGTCCTCGAGCACAAATGGGCCGCCTCCAAGCAGCATTCCTCGCTGGACCCAGCCGTCGGTCTCCTCAACGTAGATCTTCAGCATGAAAAGCTCTTCGCGCTCCATCCAGGCTCGCAGGACGGCTTGATTGAGCGGATTGTGGTCAATCGAATCATACCAATCTTCGATGTTGCCCCCTCGGAGTTCCGAAATCGCTTTGATCATATATGAACCCCACAGCGAGGTCCCGGCATTCACAACCAGTTTTGCGTTGGTTGCCGACGATGGTTTCGGAAAGGTGAGTCGTATGTCTTGCCTGACGTCGGCATCCGGATTGGTCTCCGCATCGGGTTCCCAAATGAGTCTGTCCGTCGCTTTCAGCCAGGGCAGCAAATCGCGTCCAGCTTCGTCGGCGGCAGCAGTTGCAGGCTCGACCTTCGACAATGAGTACACATTGCCTCTGTCGTCCATTGCGACACGGTCGGACGCGTGATCCGCGACCATGATCTCCATGAGATTCGTAAATTGTGTTTCTTCAACCTCGTTGCTGATCATGAGACGATAGGATCCCTTGTCCGGCGCCAGCTGTTCGAGTTCGGAATAGTCGTCGCGTTCCAGACCGCGAGTGATGGCGGCACCGTACGGCTCCGCGTCGAAGGTGTATTGCCGTCCGTTCCATGAGTAGACAAACGGGCAGGATTCCTTGGTGGCAGCGACGATGATCGCCGCCACAGCAATCGTCCCGACAGCAATGGCGGCAACCAGACCTATAGTGCGTGAGGCGGATGTCTCTTTGCGCTCAATCCAAAAACGCTGAATCTGGTCGAGCGATATTTCGTAATCTCTGTTGTTTACTTTTGCCTGGAGTTTACCGTTCTGTACCACGGCTCCGGGCGGCTTAAACCTTATATCCTCGCCTGCTTTGGTCGTGATACCAACGATTTTCTCGGACGCTGGATTTGTGATATCCGGAGTGTTGACGCGCTGCACTTTCTTGACAGTGCAACTCAACAGTTGGATCAACAGGACCACTATCGTGATAATTGAAATTGTCCGTTTCATCAGGGTTGCCTCCTTAGAATCGTGTGCCATAGGATGCTGCCGAAGTACAAAGTAGCGGCAGTTCTGTTCCCGCCCCCGGTACGATAATGCCTCCAGTATGGTGGTTTTGAACTGGGGCCGCTTGGAGTGGATTGATGGAGGTTCTATCCCCCTCCTTTGTATTTCCATCCCCATTTTATGGGTCAGAAGGACGAGCCGCGCTTACGATCGGGGTCCGTGCCAAGGCCTCTGCTCGTCTGGCCTTCCGGGTCCTCCGTTAACTTCGCGGCCTCTCTAAATCACAGCTATGGTCTGATCTGGCAAGATTCTACACCTAGAAAAGGATGGCGAGGCAGACCAATCCACTGTCCGGCAGGTGCGTGCGCCTCCTGGCGCACGGCTGTCGTATGACCACTGACTAGGCATTTCAGGATACTGACCGTCCCCAGATCGTAGTTGTCCCGAAGTCCCGTTCGAGGAGGTGTGCCCTCGATTCCTCCCTGCGACAACATTACGTCCTCCAAGGCCGTGTCTGGACAACAGGCCTGTTTCCGGCGGCGGACTCACTCGCGCAAGTGCTGCGGCTTCAGCTACCCAGGTCCGAGCCAGCCGACCATAATGACAGCAACTTCGGGGCGTTCTGATCGCGGTGCGCGTGGAGGAATTCTCCATGATCGGCAGGACCATTTCGCACTACCGGATCACTGAGAAGCTGGGGGGGCGGCGGCATGCATGGATGATGACTACTATTGAACTGCCGCCTGGGATGCGGCCCTCATACGATGTCACGCTCCGCTCGTGAAATGCCTTAAGGAGGAGTGGACTTTTCCTGAACTATGGCTGTAACGTCTTCATCTAATGAATAGCCATAAACCTCTCAATCCCTGGGATCCGGTCGAGATCGACCTTCCTCAGGATGACGAGGACACAAATATGCGCGCAAGTAGGGTTAAACTGTTGATCTTAGCGGTTTTATTTTTGCTGGCCGCTGCTGCAGCCAAAGACAAGCGCAAACCCTGGACGCAGTGGAGCGTCGAGGATGCCAAGAAAATCCTCAACGATTCTGGCTGGGGACAGACGCAAACCCCCGTGGCCAACGCGCAGTATGACTGGGCCATAAATGGGGTGAATTATCGCATCCGGTTTCTTTCCGCGAAGCCAATTCGGCAGGCGTTTTTGCGACTTGTGCAGCTCGATCCGAAAGCTACCCCCGAACAGACCGAGCAGGCGCATCAATCTGTCGATGCCAAGTACGAACAGGTTGTTGTCATTGCCGTCAGCTACGATCAGGATGACTTAGCCTTGCCAAGAGACAATTACTATCTGATGCCGATCATCCAGGCTTTCTCCGAGGGCATGACCAGCACGCTGAAAAACAACACGTATCTTGAAATCAAGGGTGGCCAGCGCGTGTTCTTGCAGGAGTACAGACCGCCAAGCGGGGACGGGATGGGGGCAATATTCATCTTCCCGAGAATCGTCAATGA
>Ga0187882_1004798_pt1 | contig 10835 bp, 9 predicted proteins | sample June2016WEW_19_1_3_FD_132991 | JGI IMG/M metagenome (GOLD analysis project Ga0187882, IMG submission 132991) | Peatland microbial communities from SPRUCE experiment site at the Marcell Experimental Forest, Minnesota, USA - June2016WEW_19_150 | ecosystem: Environmental > Terrestrial > Soil >...
AACAGTTGAGACGCGTTCACCTGTTCTGAATGCATTATGCCATCGACCTCGCGGGACCTGGAAATTAGCTGGCTGTTTGGCCAAACTCAACAGTTTCTTGCCTGGATGGATACACTTCGGAAGGATTTAGGAGCAAACTTGATACCAAAGAATCCGTCTGCTTGAAGTCTAGTACAATCAACTACTTACAATGATCGATTTTTCTTCGGCGGATTCTTCGAGGGCGTAAGGGGAATTTTTTTCTGGCCTTATGCGCAAATATTTCCGCTCGGGCCGATCAGGCCCTTACGCCTTCGGAATTGAGGAATGGGTCGGAAAGCATCTCAAGGGCGAGTTTGCCCTCTTCTTTGAAACGGCTCCGGGCAGCCGCCACGACTTCATGTCCGGATGACCCGAACTGGCCCGCTCTTATGGCATAAACGGAGTTAATCAACTGGGCCGTTTTAACCCCACCATCTTTGGACTGTGCTCGATCGACCGCCTTGGAGAAAATTTTTGCCGCGCCTTTTGGACCATGCTGGACGGCTGTGCTCCAGAGCACTTCCTGAAGCGCTCTGGACCCCCCTGATATATCCAGACCCGTTCGGTCCGAGATTTCCTGAACGGCTGGGAGATAATGGGTTTTTTCGATAAAATCGTGCTGGAGTTTAGAAAACCGCACCGGGTCTTCAGTTGCTGCTTTTTTCCAGACCTCTGGCATTTTCCCTGAAACGCCGCCGGTGTTCGCCGATCCGGCTGCTTTGAGTTTGGCGGCGATGTCCGGTGCGCGCTCGGAGAGGTATTCCACGAAATACTTCATCGTACCTGCCCTGGATGAAATCTGATACGTCCCGTAGGATGTCCCCCCGTTGTAGTCATAGCCGATCACACCGGGACCGTTTTCGCCTGATTCGAAACGGGCGGAAAGGGTACCGATTTTTTGACCCCGATAAGGTTTCGTCCTGTCAACAGGCAGTGCCGCTAAACCCGTAGCGGCATTCGAAGTCCGGTTCGGCTGGCTGGACCTCCTCACGTTTTGCGAGCAGAGATTGCCGATGCGGTTCGGCCCGGAAGAAAGGGCCGACATGGCGATCAACGTCGAAGCAGCCAGATTATTGACGTTCTGCGTGTTCAGGCCATGGGTGGCGCCATGATTTTTTGAGGCATGGCGGTGAGGGTCAGCCTTGATCACCTCCGAGGATGCCGGCCTGTTTCGAAGCCCGCCTGTCATCACGTTGCTGTCTTTGGCTTTTAGCTTATTCAGAAGGATTTGAAACACATTTGAACTTGAGGTTTTTTTGGAGATTTGTTTAGCGGCAGCAGGTTTTCCATTTGTTTCAACCCGGCCGGTTTTCCCGAAATGATCGACCTTGACTGCCATGACCTCACACCTCCGAATGATAGTTCGGAGAACGGTGATGCAAAAGCCGTGCTTGGAGATAAAGATTTAAAGGACTGACACAGAAGGATGAAAATCGAAGCCGAAAGAAAATGCTCGCGGTGGACTTAAACGAACCCAGCCCCCGCACTGCTCACAGCTTCTCCACTATAAGAACGGGTGTGCCGGGCTCAGCCCACCTGAAGAGTGCTTCAGCTTTCTCCATCGGAAGAATCACGCAGCCATGCGAGCAACGGGCCCCGAAAACATTTCCCGCGTGAATCCACACAGCTTCGTAGACGCGGAGCGAAAACGGCATCCATGCGCGTGTCCCATAGTCATTCTGGTATGAACTTGAAGTGTGTTCCGCGTCCTTTTCCTCGACACGGTAGAGCCCGGCCTTCGTATCCTGGCCCGAACTTCCTGTGCAGGCCTGGCTGTCTCCGATAAGCACTCCTGATTCATACCACCCGATAAAAGCGTTATCCTTGACCACCAGGATCAATTTCGGCCCGCTTAGTTCCCTTGGCAGCCGGACAGGCAGCGGGGTCCAGTCCCTGTATGCATTGAAGTCCCTTGGGACTTTCAGCCTGGCGCCCTGCCGGATATCCTGGCGAACGTAGAAAGGTTCCTTAGCGTTAAGCCGGGCCAGTATCTCGCGGCAGGTATTCAAGTCGAGTGAAGGGTCCGACCTTTCGAGATCGAGCAGTTCCTGCTCGTAAATGACCCGCTCAGTCCAGGATAGCTCCGTGGAATCGGAGGCGGCGAAGACGTTCTGCCATGGGACGAGACAAAACCAACATATCAGGATGCACAGAGGACTGGGTAACTTCATTTACTTTCATACACCGCGTTTATTACCTTGCAGATGACCGGCCTCATTTGTGCCACATTGGAGAAGGTTTAGCAAGGGTCATCGGAGACACGCGGGAGGTACAAGGCATACGTTATATTCAGCCTGCCGGGAACATCCGACCGGAAAACGCCGAAAACCCAAAAAAATGTCACCCTATCGGATTTTGCACGAGGGCTGAATTTTAGGCGTGAACCGTTCCGGCCCCCTTGACACCGGCTTGCGCACAGCGTGGGCGATTGCTCGCAGCATGCCCCGGAAAAGCCATTGGTGGGCAGGATAGAGCGAGTACCAGTAGAGCAGCCCCAAAAAACCCCTCGGGACAAAACGCGACAGTTGCCGGAGCTCGGTTTCCCCGTCCGGCATTGGAGTGATTTTGAATTCCAGAATGGCTTCACCAGGGAGCTTCATCTCCGAGAGCAAAAGGAGACGAAAAGGCGGTGAAAGGTCGAGGACCCGCCAGAAATCCAGGGCATCACCTATGTGCAGGTCGTAGGGGTGCCTGCGTCCCCTGTGGAGGCTGGTCCCGCCGAAAAGCTTGTCGAGCCAGCCGCGGATTTGCCAAAGGGATTCGCCATAGTACCAGCCGGTCTGGCCGCCTATGCGCACAATTTGCGCCCAGATCTCTTCCGCGGATGCCTTGAGCCTTATGCTGTAGCCGCATTCAAACACGGTCCCACCCGCGTATTGCTCATCGCCGCAATAGGTCCACTCCGGCGGGACCAGCGCTCCCGCATCCGTCCAGCAGGCTTCGACATGGTGGTGTATTGTCTTGTCCAGCGCCCTCCGGATCCCTTCCCGGCTGTCGAGAAGCTCCTGCACGATGATCGACCTGATCCCGCAGTTTTCGCAAACAGCGCCATTTGACAGGGTTTCCGCGATCGGCTTTACCACGCCGAGCGGAATCGGGGTGACCATGTGAATCCAAAGTGCGCTGGGACCCGACGATATGAATGGCGCGGAAAACACCCAACGTTTTCTGAGACCGGCAATCTCGGCATAGATTTCGATCAGCCGCTCGAAGGTCAACACTTCCGGCCCCCCTATGTCGAAACTCCGGCCGGTCGTTTCCTCGTTTTCCAGACAGCCCGCAAGATACTTGAGGACGTTTCTGATGGAGATCGGCTGGATAGGCGCCCTCATCCATCGTGGAGCCGGAATTACCGGCTGGCGATCGGCAAGGTAGCGCACAATTTCAAAAAAAGCACTCCCTGATCCAAAGATCACCGCAGCCCTCAGGTGGGTAAGCGGGACCGGACCGCGGCCAAGGATCTCGACCGCCATCGATCTGGCGCGCTGATATCTGCCCAGCTTGCTTCCAATACCGTTTCCAAGCCAACCGAGACTAATAATCCTTTCAAGCGAAGACCCCAAAGATGCCTCAACCATATTGAAAGCCGCCCGGACCTCGGCTTTTTCGTATTCGATCCCGCGCAGCGTTGGGTCGTTGCTTAAACTGACCAGGTAGTATGCCGCACGGCAGCCCTCCACCGCGCGTTTCAGGTCTTCCGGATTCAGCACATCTCCCTGAACGGCTTCAATGTGCGGGTGTGACGCCCACGGCCGGGAGCACAGCTTTGCGAGGGACCTTCCCAAGACCCTGACCCTGTTGCCTGATTCGAGCAAAAGCGGTACGAGCCGGCCCCCGATGTACCCCGTCCCTCCGATAACAAGTATGGGTCTCGTCGAACTCATGAGTAATTCCGGCCCTTGATGATTAAGTTAGTATAAATTTGAACTGTAACGGGGAAAAAGAGTTTCCAAACTGCCGGGACCGCAGGAGTTCGATGAACTGTCAGTTTCTCGAAATTACTACCCCCTGCCGGTCGGATTTAATAGTATAGTTCTCATTTTCTCTTAATTTAAATATTATTTTGTCATCTTGCCCGTTGCTTTCAGCCTGGCGTCAATTCGGAACATGGGATGAGACACGGCGGTTTCCGTACAGGGGAGGACTCAAAGAGGGTTCTTTCCCGGCGAAAACCAACCTATTGCTTTTTAGGAGGGCTGCCACATATGGATAGATACTTCATGAAAATGCCGGAGGATATGTTCTGCGAGATATGCTCCGAGAAACGTGGGATAAATCCCGATACCCTCAAGGAAGTCATCATTCTCGGCGTCGAGATCGCCCGTGAAGGCAGGGAGGGTAGAAGAATCGGGACAATGTTCGTGGTTGGAGACTCCGAAAATGTCATGAAACATTCCCGAAGTCTGATTCTCGATCCTCTGCAGGGGCATCCAAACGAAAAGAAGCAAATTTCCGATACGGACATGCGTGAAACGGTTAAGGAACTCTCGCAATTGGACGGGGCCTTCGTGGTTTCCGATGACGGAACGGTTCTTTCAGCCTGCCGCTACCTGGACTCTTCCTCCGAAGGAATTGAACTGCCGCTCGGCCTCGGCAGCAGGCACATGGCGGCGGCATCCATAACGAGACTAACCAACTCGGTAGCGGTGGTGGTCTCCGAGAGCTCGGTCGTCCGGATAATCGATAACGGGGAAATAGTCTCTGAAATAATCCCGGAACTCTGGATGTTCAAGAGATACTCGGCCCTCGCCAGGCAGGGCAAAAAGGTGGAACAGGAAATAATAGTGAGCACGGTTGAAAAATGAACGGACGCACACACCCGGATTTAATGTGTAGCGTTGTCAATGGCGCGCGTAGAATTTTTCTTCGCGATCGGCCATATGGACCAGAATGGGCGCGGGCTCAAACCTCGGCCCAAGAGTTGAGGACAGCTTTTGCATTTCCGATACGATCTGCCCTATCCGCTCCGAATCGATATAGCGGAACGGCCCGCCCAGAAAAGGCGGGAAACCCAGACCCAGGACCGCCCCGATATCACCGTCCTCGGGACAGCAGATGGTCCCCTGCTCGAGACACAGGGCGGCTTCATTTAGCATGAGAAAGACAAGCCTTTTTTGTATTTGCGAGGAATTGACACTCTTTGCGCCCCTTGCGTCAAAAAAGCCGTAAATATTCGGATTAACCGGCCTGGAAGGCGCCAAGCCACCGATACGCACTCTGTCAACCAACCGCGGCCGGTAATCGTAGAAGCCCTCGCCCCTCCTTTTACCCGCATAACCGGCTTTAAGCATCGACTCGAGTGCCTTGGGCGCTATGAGGCCTCGGTGGGCAAAAAACTCCTCGAGTTCCAACGCAACATGCGCGGCGATGTCTATTCCCACTTCATCCAAAAGCCTGAGAGGACCTACTGGGAAACCAAACCCCCTGATCGCCTCATCCACATCCTCGACAGCGGCCCCTTCCCCGATCAGCCTTACCGCCTCGAGCATAAAGGGCATCAGTATGCGGGTCACATAGAAACCTGGCCCGTCCCTAACGACGATAACGGTCTTGCCCTGCCTGCGTCCCACCGAAACAGCGGTGGCCAGGACCCAGTCCGCGCTCTGCTGCGTGCAGATCACTTCCAGCAGCGGCATTCTCTGCACGGGCGAAAAATAGTGCATTCCGATCACGTTTTCCGGGCGCACGGAGGCCTGCGCAATGCGGCTTATGGGGATCGCAGACGTATTGGAGGCAAATATCGACCCTGCGGAAGTGAAGGACTCGATTTCACGCAGGACTTGCTGCTTTGTCGCAAGGTCTTCAAAAACAGCCTCGATGACCAGATCAGCCCTGGCCAGGTGTTGGTAATCGGCGATTGGCACAACCTGACTGAAGAGCTTGTCACGCTGGACCGGCTTGAGTTTCGACGATCGCACCTGCCGCTCCAGCGATTCCCAGATCTCTTTGAGGCTCTTGGAAAGCTTTTCTTGTGATACGTCCCCTATCGCCACCTTATAGCCGCTTCGGGCGGAAACCGCCGCGATACCGGTCCCCATGAAACCGCTCCCGACTACTCCAAGCAAACCCACTTCCCTGGGCTCTGCCCCATAGTGTTTCTTTTTCAGCCCCGTCCGGGCAAAAAACAGGTGCCGAAGCGCCTGCGACTGAGGGGAAACAACGAGTGGCCCGAAAGCCTCCAATTCGGCTTTGAAGCCGTCTGACATAGTACCCGCAATTCCAGCTTCCACGCAGTCAATCAAGCGGAAAGGGGCCGGATAGTGATCGGCGCTCTGTTTGGCGACCCGGAGGCGAGCCGCCTGGAAATAGATCTTTCGCGCGGGGGTAACGGTCTTTAACAGCCAGTCCAACGAAAACAGGACCGGGTAGGAGACCTTCCCGGGAAATTTTTTCCTGAGAAACGGCACGCATCTTCTCACCGTATCGGCTAGGCCATGCGGATAGACCAGGATGTCCACTATGCCAAGGTCCCTTGCCTCGCCTGCGCTCAGGCCTTTCCCGCTCAGCATGAGCGGAAGCGCTCTTCTAATGCCGGCCGTACGGGTCAGGCGGACCGTTGCACCTGCCGCCGGCAGGATCCCCAGCTTTACTTCCGGCAGGCCGAGAATGGTTTTATCGGAGTCGGTGGCAATTCGAAAGTGGCAGGCAAGCGCAAATTCCAGTCCGCCACCCAGGCAAGCCCCGTTTATCGCCGCGATTGAAGGATAGTGGAGGTTCGAGATGCGGCCGAAAAGGGCGTGGACGCGACTGATGATTTCCTTTGCATACCCTGGTTCCCGCATACTGTCGAAACCCCTGATGTCGGCCCCGGCGATGAAAGTGTCTTTCTTGCCGCTTATAAAGACGAGGGCCTTTGCGAGGTGATCGTTCTCCACTTCGTCGAGTACGTTTTCAACATCTGAGATAACCTGCTCACTCAGCGTGTTGACCCGGTCGCCCGGATTATCGATAAAAGCGAACAGAACGCCATCTTCATTTTTTTCGAGCCTCACAGACTCCATATATTCTCCCTGCCTTTTCTGAAAACCGTCCTCTTGCATCCGATGGCGGGAAAAACATGCTCACGGATTAAGGCGGCATCCCGCAACCGGTTTCAGCTCAAGCGCTCGATCAGCATTGCGTGTCCAAGGCCGCCGGCCGCGCAGCTTGCGATTATCCCGAAGCTGCCGTTTTCCCGCTTCAGCCTGTCGCAGCAGCCCATAAGAAGCCGAATGCCGGTTGCACCGAACGGGTGGCCGATGGAAAGAGATCCCCCTCGAGTATTCAACCGCTCCATCTTTATTTCGCCTATTTTCGTGGAAAGACCGAGCTTTTCGCTCGCAAACGCATCACTGTCAAGGGCGTTAAGGTTTGCAAGGACCTGCCCGGCAAAGGCTTCATGGAATTCAAAAACATCGATCTGGGAAAGGGAAATACCGCTGTTTTTGAGCAGCTTCGGCACGGCGTAAGCCGGCCCCAGAAGAAGTTCATCGTCGGGATTGCACCCGTGGAAAGAAAATCCGACAATACGCGCCGCAGCCTTGTACCCAAGACTTTTTGCCTTCCGGTAGGACATGAGAAGGACCGCCGCCCCGCCATCGCTTAGAAAAGAGGAGTTGCCGGCGGTCGCCGTCCCAAATGGGGGATAAAAAGCTGGGGGAAGTTTCGAAAGTTTTTCCAGAGTGACATCATTCCTGATTCCATTGTCTCTTTCGATGGTCTTGAACAGAGGTGGGACACTCGCAGGCAGGATTTCCGAAAACAGGCCGTTGCGGGTCGCCTCCGAGGCAAGCTGATGAGACCTCAGAGCGTACCGGTCCTGCTCCTGCCGGCTCACTCCCCAGCGGGCCGAGAGCCTGTCGGAACTCTGGCCCATGGTCAAACCGTTTGAAAATTCCGCAATCTCCGGAATTTCCGGGAGAAAATAGCCTGGCCGGAGACCAAAGGCCCACCTGATCCAGTCGGCCGGGGTTTTAAGGCGGCGCATCTCGATCAGTTTGTGTCTCATCGCGCGCTTTAGCAAAATAGGAACGTTGCTGAGACTCTCCGCGCCTCCCGCTATAACCGTATCGGCCTGACCGCAGGCGATGAGCCCGGCAGCCTGCGAAATGGCCTGAGATCCGGATATGCAGGCCATTGCAATGGTGTGTGCGGGAATTTCAACCGGGAGGTTCGCTCCGATCATGGCCTCACGGGCAACGTTGCTCGTTCGCGGCTCGCTCAGAACGCATCCGAAAAGAACATGCTCGATTTCCGAAGCAGGCAGATCCGCCTTATCGATGACCCCCTTGAGAGCCATTCGGGCCAGATCGTAAGTCAGCGTGTCTTTGAAATCGGTCCCCGATCGAAGAAAAGGCGTCCGACAACCCTCCACTATGACAGGTGAAGAATCATTGAGTCGAGTCAGCATTTTGTTTTCCAGGATTACGGCCCCGATATGAGAGGGCAAAAAAGTATGAACAAAACCGCGCCATTCAACCTACAGAGTTAAAATAAGCAAAAACTTTCGTTCATCAACACGTGACAGAGGGCGGGAGGCACCTTTCGGCGCGGAAATAACTGATTGCGAACCGTTCAAATTTTCTCTTTTTCCGCCAAGGAGTCATCTCTAGTCCCGAATTAAGAAAACCTGAGCGGTTGTGAGGAATTTAGTTGCTTTTTTCGTCGCGTTTTATAAAAATCCAATATCTGTTAAGCAGGACCAACCTGGGGGCAGGGTACATACTATTTAGTGGACAAACCTGGCTGAGCCGCTGGAGTCAATATTCTCTCGGAACTGACCGCACACGGCGACCTCGACAGAAGCCTTCCGGGATTTGCACCCCGTCCGCAATAACTCCTCCAACCCGTGTCAGGAGAAAACATGGAAGTCAAACTGCTCAACATCGGTTTTGGCAACACGGTGATCGCCAATCGCGTGGTAGCGATCGTATCACCTGCGTCCGCACCCATGAAAAGGCTAAAAGAAGACGCAAGACTGGGAAATAAGCTCATAGATGCCACCATGGGCCGCCGCACCCGCTCCATAATCGTTACCGACAGCGACCATGTAATCCTGTCCGGCGTTCAAGCCGAAACAATTGCCCAACGGCTTCTTCTGGATGGAAACTCCAAAGAGGCAAACCTTATTAAGCAGCTTTAGAAGCTATGTTCCCTCCAGCCACCACAGGGCAGCTTTTTATCGTATCGGCCCCTTCCGGAGTCGGAAAATCTACCATCATCCGGAAAGTATCGGCAGATTGCCCGAACCTGAAGTTTTCCGTATCCTGCACCACCCGCCCGAAGCGTCCGGAGGAAATTGACGGAAGGGATTATCATTTCCTGTCGAGGCAGGAATTTCTGAATGGAATCAGTTCGGGGCGCTTTCTTGAATGGGCTGAAGTCCATGGCGAGTTCTACGGAACAGACCAACATCCTGTCGATCAGTGGCTTACGGCCGGGAACAACGTAATCCTGGACATAGACGTTCAGGGTGCACGTCTCGTACGCTGCTCCTATCCGTCCGCACTAACGATTTTTGTACTGCCGCCTTCCATGCATGTGCTTGAGGAGCGCCTCCGCAGCCGGGCAACCGAAACGGAAGACCAACTCGCCATACGGGTTGCAGCAGCCCGGCGTGAGTTTCTCGAATCTCCCTGGTATGACTACATTATCATAAACGACAACTTGCAGGAGGCGGTCAATGACATGGAGGCAGTCCTGCATGCCGGCAGATCGAGCCGGGTAGCCCAGGCAGCCAGGCTAAAAGCCTTCTTGATGTCGCTCACCTATCCCAATGCTTAACCTCGTAAGACAGGCTTATATACAACACTGGGCAAAAAAAATGCCATATCGGTTGCGGGCACCCCTCAGCGATGTACCTCACGGAGCGCGGAAGGCGAAAGGCCTTCTTCCATGAAAAAGACTGATCCATCCGAACGGGCAATCTGGATTTCAGGAGTAAATCCTGTAAGGGAAGCCCTGCTGTGCGAGAAATTTGACGCAGGTGAGCTTGTGCTTTCTCGAAGCGATTTGAGAGGACGGGAACTCGAGGATCTTGCCGGAAAGCGGCGGGTGCACGTCACACGGAGCGCCAACGAGCGCATATCGGAACTGACGGGACACGCGCACCACCAGGGGGTGGCCCTGAAGATGGCGGAGTTCCCTTACACGGAGCTTGAGGCCCTGCTCGAAAAACCTCTTGCCGAACGGGAACCTCTTCTGGTGCTGGACAGCATACAGGACCCCCAAAACCTTGGAGCAATCCTCAGGAGCGCGTGCTTTCTGGGCGCAAAAGGGGTGGTAATCCCTAAAGACCGCTCGGCAAGTGTAACCGCAACAGTGATCAAAATTGCGTCGGGAGCCACCGGGTATGTTCCTGTCGCCAGGGTCACCAATGTCGCCAGGACGCTCATGCGGATCAAATCGGCCGGCTACTGGGTGGCGGGCCTGGATGTCAGGGGAAACAAAAATTCTTATGAAGCCGACTTCACGGTCCCGCTATGCCTGGTGATTGGAAACGAACAAAAGGGAATCCGCCCACTGATAAGAAGAGAGTGTGACATGCTGGTCCAAATTCCGGCCGCGGGCCCCCTGGATTCACTGAACGCCGCCTCGGCAGCCACTGTCGCTCTCTATGAAGTTTTACGCCAGAGGCTCACACCGGGGAATCTTCGATGAACATCTATGATCACGAATTCCTCCTCTATGATTCGAACCCGTTGAGGATTTCGGTCCTCGAATTCCCGGGACCAGGAAAGATGTCTTAAAATTTCGGCAGCCCCCTACAACAAGAACAGTCAACTTAGTGGCGTCCCTCAGCGGTTTAACGGAAGTGGAAGATGAAGGGGCAACAC
>Ga0187882_1004804_pt1 | contig 10827 bp, 7 predicted proteins | sample June2016WEW_19_1_3_FD_132991 | JGI IMG/M metagenome (GOLD analysis project Ga0187882, IMG submission 132991) | Peatland microbial communities from SPRUCE experiment site at the Marcell Experimental Forest, Minnesota, USA - June2016WEW_19_150 | ecosystem: Environmental > Terrestrial > Soil >...
AGGGGTGATTCGTGGCCCATTTTGATAAGGCGTTTAATGAAGCCGGCCTGCGAATTATCGTCCATCTTGTCGAAACTGAGGTAGCACGTCCTGCCTGCCTGCTCGATGACCTTTTGCGGGTCGGGCGTTATCGCGACGAGTTCGACTTCTAATTGTCTTGCACAAGGTTGTTGTTGCATAGCGAAGCTCTCAAATCTCAAATTTCAAATTTTATCTATTTCAACTTTACCTAAGACGGCCAGCGCTATTTTAACGTTGCTGAAAGGTGCGCTCACGGCAAATCCCGCGACGCGGTCTTTAATCCGGTCAATCAACTCTCTCGCGATTTCAACGCCGATGGTCTTTCCCTGCTGCTGGGTCTTTGCTGCGCTCATTCTTTCCAATAATTTGGGCGGAACTACGACGCCGGGGACCTCGTTTGCCATAAACTCCGCGTTTTTCAAACTGGTGAAGGGCCAGATACCGGCGATGACGGGTATTTTGGATTTTTTTGTCGAATCTAAGAAGCGAAACAGCGTGTCCGCGTCGAAGACCGGCTGAGTTATTGCGAATTCTGCGCCTGCGAGCACTTTCTGGTGGTATTTATCGATTTCGCGTTTGATATCGGTGGCGACGGGGTTTGCGCCGACGCCGATTACCAGTGAGGTAGGGGGGCTGAAGTGATTGCCGCCGAGGTCGCTGCCGCGGTTGAGGTTTCTGATTACGCCTGTGAGCGTGATTGAATCCATATCGAACACGCCTGTCGCCTGCGGATAGTCGCCCATTTTTGGCGGGTCGCCGGTGATGACGAGGAGATTTCGCAGGCCGATGGCGTAGGCGCCGAGGATGTCGGATTGCATGCCGATGAGGTTTCGGTCGCGGCAGCAAAAGTGCAGGATTGATTCGATGTTCGTGGCCTGCTGAATTTTCACTGCCGTAACCATTGGCGATAATCGTGAGCTTGCGCGTGGGCCGTCGGGGATATTGATTGCGTCGATACCCATATCGGCACAAAGCCGGGCTTTTTCGAGAATCGGGTCGATATCGAGGCCTTTGGGCGGGGTGATTTCGATGGTGGTTACCTTTTGGCCTTTTGCCAGTTTAGCCGCAAACTTTGATTTTTCCGCCAGTGGCGTTTCGCGGACTTCGGTTGCTTTTGGTTTTTCGATTGTTACGGTGCCCAAACGCGCCTTTGATGTTGAGGCCTTATCAATTGCGCGGACGGCTCGAACCATTTCTCTTATGTGGTCTGGCGTTGTGCCGCAGCAGCCGCCGATGATTCGTGCGCCTTTTTCGTAGAATCGCTTTGCGAATTCCGCCATATATTCGGGTGTGGACATATAAAGGAGTCGGTCTTCGACCTGGCGGGGCAGGCCCGCGTTTGGCTGGACGGAGATTGGTTTGTCGGTTACTCCGTGGATTAGTTCAAGGGCGTTTAGCATAGCTGATGGGCCGACTGAGCAGTTGAGGCCCACGGCGGTTACGCCTTTTTGGGCGGAGATTCGGCTGATTGCGTGGTCGATTTTTTCGCCATAGGGCGTCTCATTTAGCTCGGTGGTGGTCATCTGGGCGACGATTTCGAGGTCGGTTACGCTATGCACGGCGTCAATAGCAAGCAACAACTCATCGGTATTTGAGAAGGTTTCGAGGATGAGAAAATCTGCGCCGGCGTCGGCTAACGCCTTGGCCTGTTTTTTGTAAGCGGCGATTGCCTGTTGTTTCGAGAGTTGATTGTACAGGGCGATATCGCGTGCGAGAGGGCCAATTGCGCCGGCGACCAATACGTTACCTACGGCTACCTGTTTGGCGATTTTAACGCCGGCGGTGTTTATCTTCTCGACCTGCTCCGCCAGGCCATATTTGGCGAGTTTGACCTCGTTTGCGCCGAAGGTGTTGGTCTCGATGAAATCAACACCGGCCTCGATGTATTGCTGATGGATTTTGGTTACGAGTTTGGGATTGCTGAGATTCAGTTCATCGAAACAGGCGTTGATATAGACGCCTGACTGATAAAGCATCGTTCCCATCGCGCCATCGGCGAGAACAACCTGCTTTGATAATAGTTGTGATAGTTTTATTTTCGCCATAGGTTTTTTATTATAGCCACAGAGAACACAGAGGACACAGAGAATTTTTTCAGGTGCGGATACCGCCGGAAGGCGGGGAAAAGTTCAAAATTAGTATTAGGTAACACTTATGATTTTACGATTTTCGGAAAAAAGTTTGGGAAGAAATGTGCGGATAAACGTTACAGTTAGCCCAGATTAACGAATATGGGCAGGATGGAGAAAGTGGGGTAGGGTGAAAAAAAATTTCATCTGAAAAAGTGCTCGAAAAGTGAGGCAAAATGGGGTCAAAATGATAAAAGTGAGGGCGATTTGAACAAAAAGTGAGCCAAAATGCGCGCGTTTTGATAGGTTTTGATACCCTTTTTTGAGTTCGATATATTAGCGGAATTAATTGTAAAGATGGGCAACATCCTCTTGGCAGCTTACTATGCTTAACGGGTAGCGTGTAGCGGACAGTTCAATTCTGATTTATGATTTTGGGATGCGGACGAACCCTGTTTTTGGTGTAAAAACGCAACTTAGCATTACTTAGCATTAGTTAGCAGTAGTATGCGCTTGTATGTGGTAGTATGTGCTACTATGCAAGGGATGTCATGGCCTCGAATTTACTTGTGAAATTGAGAGCACCGAAAAAAGGGTAAATTTATGTTAAAGGCGGCAAGGCAGAACTGGTGTGAGCCGAGCTTAGCGTTCATGGTGCGTGTGTGATAAAGTACAAGCATGTTCTCGCTCTGAACCCGTACTTCGGAGATGATACCGCCATCATGGGTCTTTTCCCTCCGACGGGCCTTGAGTATATCATCGCAAGCATGAAAAATCTGGTCGGCAAGATAACGTTTCTGGATCTTCGGGACGAGAAGGCCTACCAGGACCCAAAGAAGCTCAGTGAGTTCATCAGGGCCGAGATAGATCTGCTCTGCATCAGCATCCGATGGGATACTCAGTTTAGGAAGATCTGTGATTTCATCTCTCAGTTACCGTTAGAAGTCACCACGGTTGTCGGAGGATACAAGGCCACCCAGGAAGTCGAGTACCTGTTCGAGCATTGTCCGAATATCGACATGATTGTACGAGGCGAAGGTGAAGAGGTCATCCAACAGGTCATCAAAGGAATCCCGCATAAGGATATCCTGGGGTTATCCTATCGAGAGAATGGAAGTATCGTTCACAACGGAATCCATCCGCTGCCTGACATCACAAACATTCCGTTTCCCGACCGGTCACTGAGAAGGCACGATTATTACGTAGTTCAGCAGGGTGTCCGCCTCAGCAGGCACACGTTTGACACGGTACTGTCTGCGAGGGGATGTCCGTTCAAATGCAAGTTCTGCACCTTCAGTCTCAATCCACTTGGGCAGAAAAGGAGCTACACGGAACGGCCGGTCGAGTCGGTCATTGAAGAACTGAAGACGATTACGGCTGACGTTGTGCTTTTCAGCGATGACAACTTTTCCACAAACCCAAAGAGGAGCGAGAGACTTTGCGATCTGATCATCGCAAACAACATCAGGAAGACTTTTATTATCCAAACCAGGATTGACATTGCCGATCATCCCGGGCTCCTCGACAAGGCATGGAAAGCAGGCTTCAGAATCTTCCTTATCGGAATCGAGTCTCCTCACGATTGGATTCTCAAACAGATTCAAAAGGGCATCACCCAACAGCAGGTCCGGGACGCGTTTGCGGTAATGACGCAGTACGACTTCTTTCTGCATGGGTATTTCATCTACGGCAACATCGGCGAGACGGAAGAAGAAATGCTCTACATCGCGAAGTTTGCGAAGGAGCTCAAGCTGGATTCCATCAGTTTCCAGAAACTCCGCATCGAGAAATTCTCGCCCCTGAAGGAAGTGGTTGAAGCAACCCCGGGCTACCACTATACGCGTATCGGTGGTGCCGTATATTCTGATCGTTACGGGCTCAAGGAACTCAAACGCATACGAAACCGAATTCGCTCCGGGTTCTACGATCTCCCACAGATTCTCCATATCGCCAAAAAAGCCAGGCGAATTGGGCTTTTCCGTTTGAGGGATTTGACGGTTGCATTGCCTAATTTACCTCTCCTCCTGTGGAGGTTGGTCAGAAGAAAAAAGCTGAAGAAAAAAGAAAAAAGAGACGTTTTGCCGGCAGTCGATAATATTTCACATTTAGGACATGGTACTAATTCGTCGCAGACACACGCGCTGGTTTGTATTGACGGGAAAAATCAACTTAAAAGCCAAAAGCGAAATACCGTTGTCTGATGGCGTTCTAATTGCGATTTCAGTCCTCGGGATAATCTAACTCAGGTTCTGGTTCTAATTTGACGGTAGCTTTTGGTGCTTTTTTAAAGGTTACATTAACCTGTCCCAATGGCGGGCAATCAATCGTTTTGCCGTTTAACAATTCCTCTATCGTAAGGATTTGCAGCACAGGGTACTTACCCCACGGAGATTTATAAAATCCTGCGCTTGCGACTTCGGTTTTCATAGGTTTTGTGGGTTCTTCCATCGTTATCAATACGCCAATCTGCGCCTTTTCTCTGGTAAGAACTCCCTGTAAATCTCTAATATGTGAAACCGTTGTATTCCCCGCTTTAACCGAAAGTATAATCTGCTTTGTTTTTGCCTTTGCACTATCGGCCTCATCATGGAAATATAATCTGCCGTCTATTCCCTTGTCTGAACCTTTCTTTTGCTCAATAGGCCGAGCGCCAACCAAACCTAATGCCCACCACTGGAATTGATAAGGATTTTCCTCAGCCAAAACCTGTGCATCAGGGACAGAAGTAGGCTCACCTATTACTTTATATTTGGCTTGTTCGCCAAACATATCTCTTAAACGGCTTTTCATTAACGCAACTGCTAAATGTGTAACATCAATCCCAATCCATTGCCGATTAAGTTTTTGTGCCGCAGCAATCGTAGTTCCGCATCCGCAGAATGGATCAAGAACAACATCACCCTCATTACTGCTAACGAGCACAATTCGTTCAAGTAATGCTTCTGGTTTTTGCGTAGGATATCCCAATTTTTCTTTGTGCCAAGAGCGAAGAGCTTCTATATCAGCCCATATATCTTGCGTGGGTAGCCCTTTTGCTTCATCAAGATATCGCTTCAGCCGGGGTATTCCGTTTCCAGTATAATATAGTTTCCCTTCTTTTTCATATTGGGCCATTGTTTCGGGTGGGCAACGCCAAATTCGCTTAATGCCTTTCCATTCATAATCGTAACCGCCACCAGACAAGCCAGCAGCGCCAAGATCCGCAGACATCCATTTGCGACCATCGGGATCTGTATAACGATAATATGTTTCCACATATCCTTCATCGTAGTTTTGATGTGTTTTATTCCATGTGTATTTATCACTCTTTGTATAAAATAGTAATGTGTCATGTACATTGCCGAAACGTTTGGCATCACTATGTCCGGAAGTTCTTTTCCAGATTATCTCATTTCTAAAATTTGCTGGGCCAAACACAGCATCCATTAACATTTTAAGATAATGGCTGGCAGTAGGATCGCAATGAAGATAAATTGAACCTGTCGGTTTCAGCACTCTGCCAAGCTCTATCAATCGAGGAGCCATCATTGCAAGATATGCCATCATATCAGTCCCACCGAGAAAAGTTCGAAATGCCTGCATCGCCTGTGAAACTCTTTGATGTCCGCTTTCAACTACTTCCTGATATGCGGCAGCAGCAACATCATCCCATTGCCATGTATCTTCAAAAGCATTGATTTGAGCAGCCGACTTACTGCCGTTATGTTCTGCGAAAAGAACATTATAATTCTGGTCGCTATTGAAAGGCGGGTCTAAGTAAACCAGATCGACCGATTCATCTTTGATGTGACGGCGAAGAATATCGAGGTTATCACCATAATAAAGAAAATTCTCTGCCATTATGATTCCTTTCAATCAATGGACTGGTAACATTATAAACTTATTCAAGACCAAAACAAGTTGAACTATTCAGAACAGGGCCAACCCTATTAGAAAGAACGACCCTTCGACTGGTTCGACAAGCTCACCACAGGTCGCTACGAGGGGACAGGCGGGGGGATAAGAATTTGAGATTTAAAATTTAAGATTTCTGAAGCAGGCCCGTCGCTTTGCTCCGTGTGAGAGAACCCGCCAAGGGCGGGTATTAAAAATAACCCGCCTTCGTTGGTACTACGGCGGGTAAACCCCCAATTCCTGTTGTTCAGGGATTGGGGGTTTGACACGAATCAGATTTGATATTCGTAAGCCGGCTTATTGCGCTTGCTGAGGAGTTTTGGCAGTGGTGGTGGTTAAAGCGGCGGTGTGTTTGCCTTTGTGATGAAGTTTCGCGGCATGGTGGCTTTTTTGTGAGGTAGCAACCGCTTTGTGATGATGGTGTTTACTCTTTGCGAAGGCGGTACTGCTGCCAAACGCGAGAATCAACGTGAGGAGAATGATAGCAATTGTTCTGAGTTTCATTTTTTACCCTTTCTGAAATATGTTTTTTTATAATGCCTTCGGGCACATTACCCTTTTATTGTTCAATCCGGAACGGACACGTATCCGCAGGAGGGAAGGCAATAAAACACAAGTAGTGTTTTCGTCATAATATATTTGATTTCTTGAGACGAAATCGCGTGCTTTTCGATATTTCGCAGGGCAAGCCCCGATTAAACCCCGCCACACGCCAAGGGCGATGATGGCGGGGCTAAATATGGATGAGGATGCCAACCGAAAAATTAAATCTTGGATCCCCGGCAGAAGACCAAAGGAGCTAACCCCGAGGACCTCCGCTGCGCTTCGGGAAACTGCTTGATATTAGCGGGGATTTGGCTATACTGGTGGGTCAGCAAGTTCCTCCTTCGTCCATAAGGGACTATGGAGGACAGTGCGTCAATGGAAAGGGTAGTGCGATGGCGCAATGGGATGAGCAGTTTAGCAAGTTAAAGCAAATAATCGAAATAATGAAGGACCATAACCTTGCGGAGATAACGATAAAGCAGGGCGAGGAGGAGCTTTGCGTCAAAAAGGCACAGCCGGTGCAGCCGCAAATCACGGGGGTGCCGATGTTTGGGGCCGGGATGCCTGGTACGTTGCCCGGAGCTGCGGCACCCGCGGCGGGGCAGGGGCAGGAAGCAGTGCCGCAGGAGGCCAAGTCGGCGGAGATTAAATCGCCATTGGTGGGGACGTTTTATGCCCAGCCGAGTCCGGATTCGGAGCCGTTCGTTGAGCTTGGTTCGCGAGTTGAGCCGGAGACGGTTGTGTGCATTATCGAGGCGATGAAGGTGATGAATGAGATAAAGGCGGAGATGAGCGGGGTTATTGTCGATGTTGTGGCGGCCAACGGCAGCGCGGTCGAGTATGGGCAGGTGCTGTTCAAAGTCCGGCCGGACTAACTTGAGACACGGACGGACACTGACTAAAACACGGACTGGCACCGACAGAAAACGCGATTCTGGGTGTTGACTATTCATAGGGATATATGTTTTCAAGGGTATTGATAGCGAATCGTGGTGAGATAGCGTTGCGGGTTATCCGGGCGTGTCATGAGCTTGGGATAGAGGCGGTGGCGGTGTATTCGGAGGCGGACCGAGGGGCGGCGTATCTGGATATGGCCGACGAGGCGATATGCATTGGGCCTGCTGTTCCGGCGGAGAGTTATCTGAATATACCCAGGATAATGAGCGCAGCGGAAGTGAGCAACGTGGATGCGATTCATCCCGGGTACGGGTTTTTGGCGGAGAATGAGAATTTCGCGCAAATATGCCGGGAGTGCGGGATAATATTTATTGGTCCGCCACCTGAGGCGATGCGGCTGTTGGGTGACAAGGTTGAGGCGAGGAAGTTAGCGAAGAAGGCGGGCGTGGATTTGGTACCCGGTTCGGATGGTGTGGTAGCCGACGAGGCGGAGGGTTTGAAGATAGCCGGCAAGATTGGATACCCGGTAATGATAAAGGCGGTAGCGGGCGGCGGGGGACGCGGTATGCGGGTTGCCCACAACGATATGAGTTTTCGCGCTGGGTTCGCGTCTGCCAGAGCGGAGGCGGAAGCGGCGTTTGGGGAAGGCGCTGTATATCTCGAAAAGCTGATTGTTGAGCCGAGGCACGTCGAGGTGCAGGTGATGGCGGACGGTGCTGGCAACGTATTGCATTTTTACGAGAGGGACTGCTCGATACAGCGAAGGCATCAGAAGATGATTGAGGAATCGCCCTGTCCGGTCCTGAGTGAGAAGACGCGGCAGGAGCTTTGTGCGTCGGCGATACGGATTATCAAGCATGCCAATTACGTGAACGCGGCGACGGTCGAGTTCCTTTTGGACAAGGACAAGCATTTTTATTTCATCGAGGTCAATACGAGGATTCAGGTTGAGCATCCGGTCAGCGAAATGGTTACGGGCTGGGATTTAATCAAGATGCAGTTGAAGGTGGCGGCAGGGGAGAACCTTGAATTGACGCAGAAGGACATCAAGTGCAGGGGCGTCGCGATTGAGTGCCGGATTAACGCGGAGGATCCGGCCAACAATTTTTCGCCGTGTCCCGGGACGATAACGCGATACATTCCGCCCGGCGGGCCGGGTGTCCGGGTCGATACGCACGTCTATCAGGGCTGGACGGTAAGCCCCAGTTATGATTCGATGCTTTGCAAGCTGATTGCTTATCAGCCGACGAGGGCGGAGGCGATTGCGACGATGCGGAGGGCGTTGTCGGAATTTGTTATTGAGCCGATTAAGACCACAATCCCGGCAAGCTTATCCATCCTGTCGCATAACCTCTTTGTCAAGGGCAAGATTGACACGGAATTCGTCGAGAGAAACTTCTGACAAGTTTGGCAGGTTACTTTTCCAAATCTATCAGGTCTTCGTAGGATTCGCGTTTTCTAATTATCTCAAATTTGTCGCCATCGACGAGGACTTCAGCGGCCCGGCCACGTGCGTTGTAGTTGCTGGCCATAGTGAAACCGTATGCGCCCGTGGTGAAAATACTCAGCAGGTCGCCGCGTTTGGTGGGGGGGATGGCCCGGTCTTTGGCGAAAAAATCGGTGCTTTCGCAGATTGGGCCGACAACGTCAACGAACTCCAGACCCTTTATATCGAGCTTCTCGGTTCTTTTTAAATAAGAAAACCTTTTTTCGACCGTTGCCGGCCAGATAAAATGAAACGCGTCGTATAAAGGCGGGCGAATGAGGTCGTTCATACCGGCATCGACAATGACGAATTTTTTGCTTCCGCCTGTTTTGCAATACAGTACTCGCGTCAACAGTATAGCCGCGTTGGCGGCGATGCTTGCGCCGGGTTCGAGGATGAGTTTGAGACCTTTGCCTTTCAGCAGCGGAACAATCGCTTTGGCGTAATCATCGGCTGAAGGGGACTGGGCAGTTGTATAATCAGCGCCGTACCCGCCGCCGATATCGAGCGTCTCGATAGTGAAGTCCTTTTTCCGCAATTTATCCACAAGGGCCAGAATTTTGTTTATCGCCTCGACGTATGGCCCAATGGTGTGGCCCGCGGAGCCGAGGTGCATGTCGATTGCGCACAATTTTACGGCAGAATTTTTGCCGAACTGGTCAAAAACTTTTTCGGCCCGTTCGATATCGACGCCGAATTTGGTTTCTTTGACGCCGGTGGTTGTATAGGTGTGGGTTTTCGGGTCAACGTCGGGATTGACTCGGAGGGCTACTTTTGGCGTTTTGCCTTTTTGCTTCGAGATGCGGATGATATTTTCAAGTTCGGCTTCGGATTCGACGTTGAAATAGGCAATGCCGGCATCGATGGCTTCGATGATTTCGTTGTCGGTTTTGCCGACGCCGGCGTAAACGATTTTTGCCGGGTCTGCGCCGGCCTGGATAGCGCGGTAGAGTTCTCCGCCGCTGACGATGTCGAAGCCGGAGCCTGCTTTTGCCATAAGTTTGAGGATGTTTATATTGCCGCAGGCCTTTATCGAATAGCAGACCATTGTGTCGATTGCGTTATAGGCGTGCTGAATTTTCCGGAGATGTTCAAGGAATGTGGCCTTGCTGTAGATATACACCGGCGTGCCAAGTTGTTCGGCTATCGTCTCAACGGGCACGTTCTCTGCGAGAAGCTTGCCTTGTTTATAATTAAAATAGTCCATACGGGAACATAGTATAAGAAAAGATAAGGCGAATGCAAGTTTGAGGATTAGCGGCCGGTGTGTTTTTGCGCAAAGAAAAAGTGGAAGATTCCGTAATAACTAAATGGAACCTTCCACTTTCCGCATAACGTTTTGCCGCATCAAATTCTTGTCGGCAGCGTTATGCTATTTTCTCTTTTTCCTCTTTGCTGTTTTCTTCTTTGCTTTTTTCTTCTTTGCCATTGTTTGTTACCTCCATATGGCACAAAAACCAGTTTATTCAATAACAAACGATAAAACTTACAGGAATCACCGACCGAGTTGTCAAAGAGGCCAATTAATGTAGTTATAGCTTTTATCGTCCAAATAATTAGGAATCCTTCAAGGAAATTTGCAATGCGCAACTTTTTATGCCTGGTGAATAGTTTGTCGTATCATTGTACGCACGCGCGAATGTTGTTATTGTGTTGCCGATGTTTCAATTTGTTTTTTGGTTTCATCGTCGGCTGTAACAGCCGGTGGTCGTATCGAAGGAATGAGTTTTAACTGCATTATAAGTAGTTTTTGACGTAATTTGCGTTTTTGACGTTGTCAATGGTTTTGTTACTGCTATACTTAATGTTGCCTTGAAAAGCCGCATCTTTTTAGTGTTCGTGTTGACTTATGGCCGCGATTGGTTTAAAAGGGTTTTTGTTGTGAAATATTTTTTTAGAGAATTCACAATTCGG
>Ga0187882_1004805_pt1 | contig 10826 bp, 10 predicted proteins | sample June2016WEW_19_1_3_FD_132991 | JGI IMG/M metagenome (GOLD analysis project Ga0187882, IMG submission 132991) | Peatland microbial communities from SPRUCE experiment site at the Marcell Experimental Forest, Minnesota, USA - June2016WEW_19_150 | ecosystem: Environmental > Terrestrial > Soil >...
AAGGCAGCCGAGGCGCTCTCCGAAAAGCGGCGCGAGGCGGCGCGGAGGCTGGTGAAACTGGTGCGCGAGGAACTGGCGCAGCTCGGGATGGAAAAGACCCGCATGGAAGTGAACTTTGCCAGTACGCCGGAAGGCCACGGCGGCCCGACTGGAATCGACGAAGTGGAATTCCGCCTTTCGCCCAACCCCGGGGAAGAATTACGGGCGATGGAAAAGATTGCCTCGGGGGGCGAAATCTCGCGTCTGATGCTGGCGCTGAAAACCGTGGTGGGGCAAGCACGGGCGAACCGCAGCGCGCGGGGGTCTGGGCGCGGCGCACCGACGTTTATTTTCGACGAGGTCGATTCAGGGATCGGGGGGCGCGTGGCGGAGTCGGTCGGCCAGCGGCTGAAGCGCTTGGCGCGTGACGCGCAGGTCCTGTGCGTTACCCACCTTGCGCAAATTGCCTGCTTCGCGGATCACCATTTCTACGTCGAAAAATCCGTGCGCGGCGGCCGCACCGTGACGACCGTCAAACCGTTGGAGGGTGAAAAGGACCGCGCCGAAGAGCTGGCGCGGATGCTCTCCGGCAGCCAGATCACCGACGCCGCCCTGACGCACGCCGCCACCATGCTGCGCCAGGCGGCGGGGTGAGGATGATGCGTAGCGCCGCCGTCCCTGCGGCGTGGTCTAACGCCGGCAAGTTCGATTTCAGGACTCCGGTTGAGTCCGTCGGACTCCAGAAACCGGAGACCCCGGCAGGTCGGGGCAGGTGCCCGGCGCGGCGATAAGTTGATTCGACAAGCCTGAACGTGAGGCGAACCTCGCTACTCAAAGCGCAGGTTTCGGGCTATACTGGATTTGCAGGGTGAGTGCCACTCCATGGGGAATGATCTGATTCAGATCGGCAGGGTCCAGCCGCAGCAGAGTTTGGCGCCCGGCGTGTCGGCGGCGCCGGTACGGGTGGCCGCCACAGAAATCGCGGGCGGTAGGACCTTCTACTTGGAGACCTTCGGCTGCCAGATGAACGTCCACGACTCCGAGAAAGTGGCGGGTATGCTGATGGCGCGGGGTTATCGCCCGGTGGATTCTCACCAGGCTGCAGATATCATTCTTTACAATACCTGCAGCATTCGGGAAAAAGCCGCCCAGAAAGTCTTCTCGCGTTTGGGAGCCTTCCGCAAGGACCGCCCGGGCGCAGGGAAGATCATCGGCGTGCTGGGTTGCGTGGCACAGCAGGAAGGCGAGCGCTTTTTCGAGCGCGCGCCGCAGGTCACTTTGGTATGCGGCTCGGCGAGCTACCCAAAACTCCCCGACCTGCTCGACCAGCTCGAGTCCGGCAACCGGCGCGTGAGAGGCCTGGGGCTCGACACCGAGGATTGCTTTGAGACCGAGCTCACGCGCCGCGACAACCGCGATCGCGCCTACCTGACGATTATCGAGGGATGTGATCAGCGCTGCGCCTTCTGCGTTGTGCCCATGACGCGCGGGCCGGAGCGGAGCCGTTCCAGTGCGAAGATTCTTGCCGAGTGCCGGCGGCTCGTCGACGAGGGTTATACCGAGATTCAGCTTCTGGGGCAGATCGTAAACGCCTGGCGGGACCCATCGCCTGCAGGTTGGAGCTTTGCGGACCTGCTGGCGCGCGTGGCGGAGATCCCCGGCCTTCGACGCGTACGGTTCACTACCTCGCACCCGCGCTATTTCACACCCGAGATCGTCCAGGCCATTGATTCTCACCCCGCGCTCTGCGATGAGATCCACCTGCCCGTGCAGGCGGGTTCCACCGCAGTCCTGGAACGCATGCGGCGCGGCTATTCGCGCGAAGAATATCTGGAGAAAATCCATTGCATCCGCCAGGCGCAGCGTGGTATTAGCCTTTCGACCGACATCATCGTCGGCTTTTGTGGAGAAAGCGAAAAGGATTTTGAGCAGACGCTCGCGCTGCTCGCTAACGTTGAATACGATCAGATTTTCTCGTTCAAGTTTTCTCCGCGGCCCGACACCGCCGCACTGGGATTCTTCGACACCGTTTCAGAAGAGGAAAAAGGGCGCCGGCTGACGGTTGTGCAGGAGCTGCAGCGCCAGATTCAATTACGCCGCAACCAAGCGCTGGTCGGACGGGATTTGGAAGTCCTGGTGGAAGGATATCAGCCGCGCCTGGGTCAGGCGGTGGGGCGAACCACCCACAATCGGGTGCTCAACTTCCCGGGTGTGCCCGCCGATATAGGTCGCTATGTGCAGGTGCGGGTGACTTCGGCTGGGCCGAACAGCCTGGTGGGCGAACGCGTGGCTCGGGCTCAAGGCGGTGCGGCGAGCGCGTGATTCTTCCGGGAATCCGCTGCCGGCTTGGTGAGCGGCGGCACGGGCGGAGCGGAGGGGAGCATGGAAGTTGAAATGAAAATCCGCGGTCTGGTCATGGACCCCGTCACCAACATGCCCATTGTCATCTTGAAGGATGTGAATGGCACGGCGGTGCTGCCCATCTGGGTGGGGATTTATGAGGCGAACGCCATCGCCCTGGAGATCGAAAAGGTCACCACCCCCCGGCCCATGACGCACGATCTGCTCAAAAATCTACTGCTAGGCCTCGAAACGCACGTGCAGAAAGTTGTGGTGAGCGAGCTCCGTGATGATACCTTCTATGCGTTGATCTGGGTTGAAAGGGACGGCCAGATGATGTCGATCGATTCTCGACCCAGCGACGCGCTGGCCCTTGCCCTGCGCGTGGATTGCCCCATCTATGTTGAGGACGAGGTGTTGAAAAACTCGAAGCTCTCCGGGAACGCCAGCGACAAGGTTAGTAGTGAGGAATTGCGAAAGTGGCTTGAGAACTTGAACGACGAGGACATGGGGCGTTATAAGATGTAGGCGGTGGCCGGACGTCTCTTCCAGGCCGCGGCAAGGCCTGGGGAGATACCTGAACCTGCTTGCCGGAGTTCGGAGTGGCCGCAGTCGTAATTGCCATAGCGAACCAGAAGGGCGGAGTCGGAAAGACGACGACCGCCGTGAACCTGGCTGCCGCCTTTGCGCTCAAGAACCGGCGGACTCTGCTCATCGATCTCGACCCGCAAGCCCACAGCTCGGTGACGTTCTACTCGCCCGAGGAAATCACCACTTCCATCTACGACGTGCTCGCCGACCACCGCGTGAGTATGGCGGATGTCGTGCGTCCCACCAAGGTGGCGAACCTTTGCCTGGTGCCCGCCAAGATTGCCTTGGCCAAGCTGGAAGGGAATTTGGTGGGGCAGTTCGACGGCCCCTACCGGTTGAAAGACGCCTTGACGAACGTGAAAAACGATTTTGACCTGATTGTCATCGACACGCCGCCGGCGTTGGGAATCACCACCGTGAACGCCCTGGTGGCGGCAAACTACTTACTGGTGCCCATCCAGGCTTCCTACTACTCCCTGGAGGGGACCGACGACTTGCTGGAGACATTGGAGCGCATTCGGGCGCGGCCCAATCCGGAGCTGCAATTACTGGGCGTCATCGTGACACTCTACGACAAGCGCACGAACCTGGCGCGCGACATCTACAAGCAGGTCAGGGCAGTGTTTGGCGACAAGGTTTTCAAGACCGTGATTGGCAAGAACGTGCGCCTGGAGGAAAGTCCGGCCTACAAGGAAACGATTTTCAGCTTTGCGCCCGATTCCAGCGGGGCCGAAGAATATGCGCAGCTCGCCAGGGAGGTCATGCAACGTGTCAGTTAGACGTGCTGGTTTACCGATCACTGTGAAGATGCGGCACAACGCGCACTACGTCGAAGAGATCATCTCGCGTAGCGGCGCGGCCATCGGCCGGATGATTCCCATCGAGCAGCTTCAGCCCAGCGCCGATCAGCCCCGTAAGGATGTAGGTGACTTGCGCAGCCTGACGGACTCGGTGCGCGAAAAGGGCGTGCTGGAGCCCTTGCTGGTGCGCTACTTGGCGGAATCGGACAAGTACATGATCATCTCCGGCGAGCGCCGCTACCACGCCGCGCGCGTCGCCGGCCTGCGCGAGCTGCCGTGCATCGAGAAGGACGCGGACGACGCCGAGTCGCTGGAACTCGCACTGATCGAGAATCTGCAGCGCAAAGACCTGACCCCATTTGAGGAGGCGGACGGCGTGCAGGCGCTGGGCGAGCGCTTCGGGCTGACCCACGAGGAGATTGCCAAGAAGATTGCCAAGGCGCGCTCCTCGATTACGGAAGTCTTGAGTTTACGCACTATCCCGGATGCGGTGAAGGCGACGTGCATCGAATCGGGTGTGCTTTCCAAATCGCAGTTGCTGCAAGTCGCCCGGCAATCGAGCGAAGCCCGAATGCGTGACTTGGTGCGGCGCTTCGCTTTGGGTCTTGTGAACCGCGAGCAGGCGCGCGCCGAACGGAATCCCGAAAAGAAGCCGCGCCCGGCTGTTTTCCGCTATGTTCCCCCTGCCAAGGAATTCAAGTTGGTTCTGAAATTCCGCAAGAGCAACGTGGCGCGCGAGGAAATCATCGCGGCGCTGCGGCGGATCCTCGAGACGCTGGAATCCAAGACATAATTCCGGCGCAGATCGTGCCATTCGAATGGCGCGGGCCGGCGGGCGTGGGGGCGGGCCTCGTGCCCGCGCGATGCTGGGTCGTGCCGATGCGGGCCCCTACGGGGGCTGCCCCTACGTGTGCGGCTGGGGAGCCACTCTGCATGATGCCGAAACCGGACGAGGCGGCACGTCGCGACCTGCTGTTTGTGTACGGCACTCTGCGGGCCGGTTTCGAGCTGCACCATCATCTGGTGCGCCTCAACGCGAAGTGCTGCGGCAAGGGCGAAGTCGCGGGCAGACTCTTTGATCTGAGGCGCTATCCAGGCGCGCGCCCATCGAGGCGGGAAGACGAGTGGACTCGCGGCGAGGTCTATCAACTGCGCCAGCTCGATCGTGACCTCAAGGTCCTGGATGAAATCGAAGGATTCAACCCTCGTGCCCCGGAGCGCGGCGAGTTTGTGCGGGAGATGGCTGAGCTTTTCCTCGACAACCGGGAACGACGCCGCGCCTGGGTTTACTGGCTGCGAGGAGGAGTTCCAACAACCCGGCGAATCGCCTCCGGTGACTATGCCCAATGGCGAGGGCTCGCGAGGCATCGCAGTGCATCAGAGTAAGGGCGCATGGCCGACCTGTCCCGATCCATCGGGATGCGCCTCTACATGAGGAATGTCGCTCCCGGAAGTGGGAAGGGAAGGGTCGTGTCGGAAATATCTTTGCCCCAGCTCACACCGCTGCAGATTGCCAGGCTGGAGAGCCTGCTGAGGGCCGGTTTCAAGTTCGTGACCTTCGAACCCTACGCGCGGTACCTGGCAGTTGAGAAGAAGGGTTTCGTCGCGCTGCTGGAGGTGTCGGGCGAGAAAGTTCGGAAGTTTGGGAGCGTCGGATACCACCTAGGTGGCGGGATTGGCGTGCTGGTAGAACGCGAGAATGGGAAAGCCTTCGTTTGGAAAAGCGAGTCCGTAGTGGCCACGCCGGAACTGTTGGCTGACTACGCGCGTGTGAAGAAAGAGCTGGATGATGTCCTGGAGGAAGGCTCGAGGCAATAGGCGCGGGATTCAATTCAGGAGCCAGAAGACGTACCGCGGAGTTGTTTATGAACGCCGCGGCTCTTGATATCATGTCGGGGAAGAAGCCGCAGACTTAAAGAGCAAGTCTGCGCGGCCTTGCTGCGAACCTGGGGAGTGAATTCGGATGCATGAACTTCTGGATGTCCTAATCGTGGGCGCAGGCCCGACGGGGTTGGCTTGCGCTATCGAAGCCGTGGCGAACAGTATCAAGGTGTTGGTGGTGGAGAAGGGCGTCCTGGTGAATTCTGTTTACAACTATCCCACCACGATGACGTTTTTCACGTCACGCGAGCGCCTGGAAATCGGCGACCTGCCTCTCCCGAGCTTGAACACCAAACCCAAGCGGGCTGAAGCCCTGGAATATTATCGCCGGGTTGCAGACTTCTACCGGCTCCCCATTCATTTCTATGAAAGGGTTACGGCCGTCAAGGGGGAAAACGGAAACTTCCGCGTGGAGACCGAGGCAACCGAGGGCCGGAGGGGTGAGTACGGGACCAAGAAGGTCGTCATCGCGACGGGCTACTACGACCTGCCCAACTTGTTGGGCATCCCCGGCGAAGAACTTCCCAAAGTCTCACACTATTACACGGACCCGCACCCGTATTACCGGAGGAAAGTGGCGGTGATCGGGGGTGCAAACTCTGCCGCCGTCGCCGCGCTCGACCTTTTCCGTCACGGCGCGGAGGTTACGCTGATCCAACGCGAAGCGGAGCTCAGTCGGCACATCAAATATTGGATCCGGCCCGACCTCGAGAATCGCATCAAAGAGGGGGCTATCTGCGCCTTCCCGGAAGCCGAGGTCAAGGAGATTGCCCCCGGCTGGATCTGTATTCGCACAAAGAGTGGAGAGACGTTGCGCGTGGAGAACGACTTCGTCTTTGCGCTCACCGGCTATCACCCCGATTTTAACTTCCTGCGCAGCGCGGGGGTGAAAATTGACCCCCAAACGCAGCGCCCGAGGTGCGACCCGGAGACCTTGGAGAGCAACGTCCCCGGCATTTATCTTGCCGGGGTCGTCATCGCCGGCATGGATACGAACGAGATCTTCATCGAGAACGGCCGCTTCCACGGCAAGCAAATCATCGCCGACATCCAAAAGAAACTCTAGCGGTCCATTCCCCCTGCGTTGTTCCGGCTTTGCATGGACCGAGGTGCGGGCATTCCCTCAAAAGCGGGAATCCACATCCCCAATCCCACCATCCTCAACGTGGACATCCGGGAAGAGGCCCACCGGTCGCTAAGGTTTTCCCGCTGGCTCGGACACTCCCGCCACGGGGCATGGCCCAAACGGTGCGCGATCAAACCATAAGGTTGGGCTGAATCGGACGCACCTGTCGGCCGATGCAGGCGCCTCGCTCCAACGGGCGTTAGTTTTGTGTGGTCGTAGCCTGGGAAATCCCTATCCCCGTCTGGCGCGCAAGGACCTCGGCCCTCATCAGGTGCGATTGCTCGCTCGTGAACAACAACCGCCCCGCCTGCAAATGCGTCAGCTCTCGCTTATCCCACTCGCCCTGCATGATTCCAACGGGCGAGTGTGCGGACGAATTCAAAAGCAGGTGACCGATCTCATGTGCCATGGCATGACCGAGAATCTGACCGGCGGACGCGTCTCCGTTCCCAGCCAAATCTTCTACGCGATGGCAGAAGACATAGGCAATGTCCCCACGTTTGTCCCCGCCGGGAAGTATGGAAAGTCCGAGACAGAGCTTGTCTGACGGCAAACGCACGGCCATCGCTCGAGGGATGAGGTGAAGGTTAATCTCGACTCCGTTCGCACGTCTCCGAAAAGCGGTGGAGCTCGCTGACCCTGTCACAGGACCCGGAGATTCCTGCCATGCGGTCTTTACGCCCGCAAGTGCAAGAATTCTAGTGGTTGCTGCTTTCGCTTCGTCCAGCGTCCCACCCGGAACCCGCCCATAGTTGTGGATGATGACAATGATCGTGGGATATTCTTCGCCCGCCGCAGCGCGCGGATCCCTAGCGAAGGCTGCTGAACTCACAACGAGGAGTCCCAGACCAAGTAGCGTCCCAAGTCGCCAACCCCAAATCCCGAGTCCCTGTCTTTTCATGGCGCTCACCTCCGTGGCTTGCGTGGTGAGGCCGACTTTCGGCTCGGGGCCCAGGTACCTCAATGCAACCGCGCCAACGCGCGAGTCACATGTCGGTCAAACGAGGTATTCGCTTGATTCGGCAGCCCTTACGATTGGTGTGGGATCAAAGGCGGAGGTATTGCGCGGGGGATAAGGGAGTGCTAGACTCTGCTCAAAGGGGGAGTTAGTCCCATGCCACCCCCCGGCGGTTCCACTCACGTCTTCCGCTTTGCGCGCCAGGAGGTTGACCTTCGCGCCGGAGAACTGCGCAGAAGCGGTCAGAGTATCAAGCTGCAGGAGCAACCCCTTCAGATTCTGACCATGCTGCTCGAGCGCCCGGGCGAAATCGTGACGCGCGAGGTAATCCAGCAGAAGCTGTGGCCCTCGGACACCTTCGTCGAGTTCGACCACAGCATCAACGCCGCCATCCAAAGGCTGCGGCAAGCGCTGGGGGATTCGGCCGAGAATCCGTGCTTTGTGGAGACGGTGGCACGCCGGGGGTATCGGTTTATCGCCCCGGTGGAGGCTGTAGCGGCGGTCAATGACCGGCGAAGCGAAGACGCCGCTCATCGAGCGCCGCTACAGAGGCGGCTCGCGTTAGCGGCAGCGATCCCAATTGCTATCGCGGCACTGCTATTCACCCTCAACGTCGCCGGCCTGCGCGACCGCGTTTTACAGGCCGTAGGGGCGGTTCGCGAACCGCCCCTACAAATCCAATCCATCGCCGTGCTGCCGCTCGCGAATCTCTCCGGCGACCCACAGCAGGAGTACTTTGCCGACGGGATGACGGAGGAGTTGATCACCAACCTCGGCAAGATTAGCTCGCTGCGGGTCATCTCACGGACCTCCGTGATGCAGTACAAGGGGACCAACAAGCCGCTGCCCCAGATTGCGCGCGAATTGAACGTGGACGCCATCGTCGAAGGCACCGTACAGCGCTCAGAAAACCGCGTGCGCATCACTGCCAACCTGATGCACGCCCCCGCCGACCGGCACCTGTGGGCTGGAACCTACGAGCGCGACCTGCGGGATGTGCTTGCGTTGCAGGACGAGGTCGCACGCGCCATCGCCGATGAGGTCAAAGCCAAGCTGACACCTCAAGTCCAAGCGCGTTTGGCCCACGCCCGCCCCGTCGATCCCGAAGCGCATGAGCTTTATCTGAAGGGGAGTGATTGGCTAAGTCGAGATGACCGGAAAAAGGCCCTCGAGTACTTCCAACAGGCGATTCAGAAAGACCCCAACTTTGCGCGGGGTTACCTCGGGATCGCCCAGGCATATGGTGGTCTCGGGGACAATGTCGAGCTTTCCTCCGCAGAGGCGTTCACAAAAGACAAGGCCTACGCGCGCAAGGCGCTGGAACTGGATGAGAGCCTCCCTGAGGCCCACGTGGCGCTTGCCTTTGCCCTTTGGCAGGGTGACTGGGATTGGTCGGGTGCCGAGCGCGAGCTCGAGCGCGCCCTGGAAATCAATCCGAACTCCGAGGACGCTCACAGGAGGTATAGCTCGTATTTCGCGATGCTGGACCGACCGGAGGAGGCCATTGCGGAAGCGAGGCGAGCGCTGGAGATCTCCCCTACCCTGGCGTGGCCTTACAACCACTTGGGCTGGGTGTACTACTTTGCGCGGCGGTACGATGACGCGCTCGCGCAATATCAGAAGGCGATGCAGGTGGACCCGAATGCCTCCTCGGCACATTTGTGGATCGCGTGGGCGTACCGGGAAAAAGGCATGTACAAGGAAGCCATCGCGGAGTTTCTAAAGATGCCAGATGGCGCGATCAAATTTGGCCACCTGGGCAATGCTTACGCGCGAGCAGGCCAGAAGGCCGAGGCACAAAAGCTTCTCCAAAAGCTAATCGAGCTGTCAAAACAAAAGCGGGGGACTTGGGAAGTGGCGCTCATCCACGCGGGGCTGGGTGATAAGGATCGAGCCTTCGAGTGGCTGGAAAGAGCTTACCAGGTCCGCGACAAGGGGATGTCTTTCCTGAAGGTGGATCCTCCGCTCGATCCCCTGCGCTCCGACCCGCGCTTCCAAGACCTCCTACGCCGCATGAATTTCCCGCCGTAGAAACAGGTAACAGGTTCCAGGGGCCGGGTGAGTGGAGGGACGCTATTCGGTCCTGAACCAACACGTGGTCAAATCCCGACAATGCTCGGCTCCCAAATTGGTCGGCGCAGTCGTTTGGGATGGAGGCATGAACCAAACACTCCTAACGACGGCGGTCAGGTGTATGCTAGCTGCCCGTCAGGAGGACAAAGTGGAGTTCCAGGCAAAGATCCCGTCAAAATGAGGAATCCTATGAGCGATGATCGCAAGCTGCTTGAGAAGATGATTGACAACGCCCTATCGGGGAAGGGCGCTCATGCGGCGACCAAGAACCTTTTTGAAGGTCTGGACTGGAAAGCCGCAGGCATGCGCCCCGAGGGCGCGCCACACTCGATTTTCCAGGTGCTGAACCACCTGAGCTTCTGACAGGATTGGGTCGTGAAGTGGCTGGAGGGCGGGGACCCCACGGTTCCCAAGCATGCCTCGGGTAGCTGGCCCAGCAAGGTCAGTCCCACAAATGCGAAAGAGTGGCAGCGGGCCGTGCGAGGTTTCCGCAGCGGACTCGCTCGGCTGGCGCGCCAGTCTCGCGAGGCTGATCTTCTCACCACGCGCGGGGAGTACAGCCGGCTGGGGATGCTTCAGGCCATCGCCTCGCACAACAGCTATCACGCCGGACAGGTCGTCGGGCGGAGGCAAATGCTTGGCAAGTGGCCACCTCCTTCCGGCGGGGTCACGTGGTAGCGCGTGCCCCCTGGGTTGTTCCAGCCCAACCGGGAAGTCGGGTCATCCCGATACAAACAAGGCGTAAGAAAAGGCTGCCTTCACCGCAGAGGCGCCGAGACGGAGAGGAAAGTCCCCGGCTGTCAAACCTCTGCGCCTCAACGTCTCTGCGTTGCTATGGCTCTGGGACTATTGTGAGGAGGTTTCCGGCCGCGGCGGAGGGACCTGCTTTGACAAGGTGGTGCGGGTAAGGACAAAGGTCAGTTCCGTACCCTGCGGGAGCACCACGCCTTGATGCTTCTTGACGATGCCGTGAACGAGGGCCGCCACGGCTCCAATGCCTGCCCCGTAAAGAGCTCCTGATCCGCCATGAACCATGGCGCCCACCGCGGCGCCGCCGGCGGCGTCGATGCCAGCTTCC
>Ga0187882_1004806_pt1 | contig 10823 bp, 13 predicted proteins | sample June2016WEW_19_1_3_FD_132991 | JGI IMG/M metagenome (GOLD analysis project Ga0187882, IMG submission 132991) | Peatland microbial communities from SPRUCE experiment site at the Marcell Experimental Forest, Minnesota, USA - June2016WEW_19_150 | ecosystem: Environmental > Terrestrial > Soil >...
CTGGCCGGCCTGCTCGCGGCGCGCGCCGCCGCACGGCAGAAGGAGATCGCCATCCGGCTGGCCCTTGGCGCCGGGCGTTGGCCGATCATTCGCCAACTGCTGCTGGAAAACGGGGTGCTGTCGATCGCCGGCGGCCTGTTGGGCCTGCTGGTGGCTTTCTGGACTACCCGCAGCCTGCTCCGGCTGGTCGAGGATGAAGGGTGGCTCTCTTATGCCATCGACCTGCGGTTGCTCGGCTTCGCCGTGGCGCTGTCGCTAGCGACCGGCCTGGCCTTCGGGTTGATTCCCGCGCTTCAGGCGGCCCGTCCCGACCTTGCGCCGGTGCTTAAGGGCATGGCGGCGAGTGTTGCGGCCGCTCGAGGCCAGGCCCGCTTCCGCCGCGTCCTGGTGGTGGCGCAGATCGCCCTCTCCCTTTTGCTGCTGGTGGGCGCCGGACTGTTTACGCGCAGTCTGTACAACCTGCTGCGCGTAAATCTCGGTTTCCGGGCCGAGAACCTGTTGACCTTCGATCTCGATCCCTCGGCCAGCGGCTACGATAGCCAGCGCGGCCTGGCGCTGTATCGCGAATTGCGGGAGCGCCTGGCCGCCCTGCCGGAGGTGCGCGCCGTGGCCGCCGCGAGCTCCGGACCGTTCACCGGCGGCAACAGCGGCGGCAGCGTGAACGTGGAAGGCTATCAGCCCAAGGAGGACGAGGAAGCCGGGGCTTCCTGGCAGACGGCGAGTCCGGGGTACTTCCGCGCCATGGGCATCCGGCTGCTCGACGGCCGCGACTTCTCCGAGCGCGACGACGCCGCGGCCCCCAAGGTCGTCATCGTCAACGACGTCTTCGCGCGGTACTACTTCGGCAAACAGAGTCCTCTCGGCCGCCGTCTGGGGCACACCCGCACCGAGCTCGACCGCGAGATCGTGGGCGTCGTGGCTGCCACCAACCACGGGAACCCGCGAGAGGCCGCCTCCCGCTATTACTACTTCCCGTACGCACAGGACGAACGGATCGGGCACCTGACTTTCTATGTGCGCACCGGGCGCGAGGGGAGCCAGATTGGCCCCCAGATCCGCCGGCTGGTCCAGCAGTTGGACGCCAACCTGCCCGTCTGGAACATGAAGTCCATGAAGGTGCGGGTGGAGGAATCGGTTTTCACCGAGCGCCTGATCGCGCTGCTGGCGGCCGCCTTCGGCGCGCTGGCCACGCTGCTGGCGGCGATGGGCCTGTACGGCGTCATCGCTTACACGATGGCCAGGCGGACGGCCGAGATCGGCGTTCGGATCGCGCTCGGCGCCTCACGGAACAGCGTGCTCTTGTTGGTACTTAAGGAGGCGAGCCTCCTGGCGCTGGCGGGGATCGCCATTGGCGTGCCGGTCGCGCTGGCGCTCAGCCGCCTGATCCAGTCGCAGTTGTTCGGCATCACGGCGGCCGACCCCGTCACCTTCGCCGCGGCGGGGGTCCTTCTGGCCGCCATCGCGCTCCTGGCCGGCTACCTCCCGGGCCGCCGCGCCTCCCGCATCGACCCCATCAGCGCCTTGCGGTACGAATAAGAACACCGTACACCTGCATACAGCAGCCTTTCCGCAGGAGTCCGGTGTTCCACTGATTGAGGCCCCCGGGCCGGCGGGCCGATCCTGTTGGTAGAGGACCGCGCGGGTTCGCCAGCGGGCCAATCTGCCCGTAGTCCGCGCCCTTGCCATGATCGTCAACGCCCAAGTCTCCCCAGAACCTCTCTCCGGTGCGCAGAAAGCGGCCATTCTGCTGGTTTCCCTCGGCGACCAAGTCAGCGCCGAGATCGTCAAGCATCTCGAGGAGGAGGAAGTGCAGAAGGTCAGCCGCGAGGTGGCACGCGTGGGCTCGATCAGCAACGAGGAGGCCGAAGTCGTCCTGCAAGAGTTCTTCGACATGACCGTGGCCCACGACTACGTGCTCAAGGGGGGACTGGATTACGCGCGCAAGCTGTTGGTGGGCGCCTTCGGAGCGGAGGCTGCCACCCGGTTGCTCGACCGGCTGGTCAAGGCGTTGGGCACCGGATTCGCCAGCTTCGATGCCCTTCAGAAGGCCGATCCGCAGCAGCTCGCCCGGTTCATCCACAGCGAGCATCCGCAAATGGTGGCGCTCATCCTCTCCCATCTGAATCCCTCGCAGGCCGCCGCGCTGCTGATCTCGCTGCCGCTGGAGATGCGCGCCGACGTGGCCTTCCGCATGGCCCGGCTGGACCGGATCTCGCCGGAAATCATCTCCAAAATCGCCGCCATCATCGGGCAGAAGCTCAATGCGCTGGGCGAGGTCAGCCGGGAATCCTACGGCGGGGTGCGGGCGGTTTCGGAGATGTTCAACCGCATGGACTCGGCGCTGAGCAAGGAGATCCTGAACTCCATCGAGCAGCGCGATTCGGGCCTGGTGGAAACTATCCGCCAGCTCATGTTCGTGTTCGAGGACCTGGCGCTGATCGACCACAGCGGCATCCAGGAGGTCCTGAGCCGGGTCGACCGCAAGCTGCTGACCATCGCCCTAAAAGGCACCAGCGACGAGTTGAAGCGCCATTTTACCGAGTGCATGTCGCTGCGCGGCGCCGAAATCCTGCGCGAGGACATGGAGGCGCTGGGCCCGATCAAGATCAAAGACGTCGAAGCCGCCCAGCAGCAGATCATCGCGCTCGTCCGCCAGCTCGAGAGCGAGGGAGTGGTCGGCCTGAAGGGGACGGCGGGGGAGCGCTATGTGGTCTAGGCCCCCGCATCGCCCCAAGCCGTCAAGGCATGCCGGGCGCGGGGCGCGCACCCCGTAATATCGGCGGTTTGCGCAGCGAGTACACACCCTCGGCGTGTGGGGGCGTAACTAACTTTGCCATGCAAAGTACTTGACATGAATGCGCCCCGGTTTTATACTGGTTCCGTGCTCCCCGCCCAGACGGCCCACCCTCTCCCACCGGAGCCCGCTGCCCTGCATACGCATGCCATGGACAACCTCCGCTACATCCGCGAGACCATGGAACGGGCGACGGCTTTCACGGCAGTATCCGGCTGGGGGCTGGTCATCGTTGGAGGCACCGCAGTCGCCGCGGCCATGCTGGCTTCCCGCGTCTCCAGCCTCGACGCTGGGCTTGTTGTCTGGCTGGCCGAAGCGTTGATAGCGCTGGCGATTGCTGGCGGCGCTACCATGCGGAAGGCGCGGGCGTCCAAAATGCCGCTCTTCTCGATGCCCGGAAAGCGCTTCGCGCTGAGCTTTTCCCCTCCCATGGTGGTGGGCGCGCTGCTGACCGCCGTGCTGTACCGCGCCGGGCTCTCGAGCGCACTCCCCGGAACCTGGATGCTGCTTTACGGCACGGGAATCGTGACCGGCGGGGCCTTTTCCGTCAAAGTCGTTCCGGTGATGGGGTTGTGTTTCATGGCCGTGGGTGCGACGGCCCTGTTCCTGCCGGTCTCTTGGGGAGCCGGCCTGATGGTCGCCGGCTTCGGAGGCCTCCACATTGTTTTCGGCATCATCATCGTAAGGAGATACGGTGGCTAGACAAGGCGCCCTTCCCCGGCCTGCCCCCGAGAAGCCCGACGCCGCGGCCGGTCCGCTTCGCAAGGTCGGCGGGCATGCCGCGGGCGCCGGAGCGCCAGGGCTGGACCGGCTGATCCACGAGCGCATGCGGCTGGGCATCGTCAGCGCGCTGGCGGTAAACCGGACGCTGACCTTCAACGACCTGAAGAAACTGCTGAAGACCACCGATGGAAACCTGAGCGTGCACGCTCGTAAGCTGGAGGAGGCGGGCTACATCGTCTGCACGAAGTACTTTGACGGGCGGCTTCCCAAGACCGAATACCGGCTGAGTGACGAGGGGCGGCACGCCCTGGAACGGTACCTGGACCACATGGAAGCGCTGATCCGCGCGATGCGGGAGCGCTGAGGGCGCATTTTTTTGCGCCGTGACTTTATGCAGGAAAGTGATTTGCACAATCTGGCCCTGGCCCAGCGGCAACCCAGCGCTCCCCCGCTTCACGTCGCCATCATCATGGACGGCAACGGTCGTTGGGCGAGGGCGCGCGGTCTGGCGCGGGTGGCCGGACACCGCCGCGGCGCCCTGGCCGTCCGCCGCGCCGTCGAGGCCGCGCCCAAGCTCGGCGTCGGCACGCTCACGCTCTACGCCTTCTCCTCCGACAACTGGCAGCGTCCCCCGCGGGAAATCGCGACGCTGATGCAGCTCTTTCATGAGTACCTGCGCAAGGAAACCGCCGAGTGCGCCGCCAACGGCATTCGCATCAGCGTGATTGGCCGCCGCGACCGGCTTGCTCCCACCTTGCGCCAGGAGATCGAAGCGGCCGAGCGCGCAACCGCGCGGGGCCGCGCGCTCCACCTGCGGATTGCCGTCGATTACTCGGCCCGGGATGCCATCCTGCGCGCCGCCCGGCGCCTCAAACCGGGACGGGAGACCGCGCGCGAGGAGTTCTCCCGCCTGCTGGCGAACACCATCCACTCGCCAGCCTGCCCGGACGTCGATCTGCTGATCCGCACCGGAGGGGAACAGCGGCTGAGCGATTTTCTGCTCTGGGAATGCGCCTACGCCGAACTCTACTTCTCCCAGCGCATGTGGCCGGATTTCGAGGCCGCCGACCTTCAGGCTGCCCTGGACGCCTTTTACTCCCGCGAGCGCCGCTTCGGCGCGGTGCTGGAAGCCGCGGCGGGATAGGGGTCCTCTCAATCCGGATCCTGCGGGCCGCCCTCCCGCAGCGGAACGAAGCGGCAGTAGGCGGCTACCCGCGACCTCACCTCCCCGCCCGACTTGTGCAGCACCAGCAGTTCCTGGTCCCAACCAGATCCCACCGGCATCACCATCCTGCCCTCGTCTTTGAGCTGCTCCAGCAGGGCGGGCGGGACCTCGGGGGCCGCCGCCGCCACCGAAATCGCGTCATAAGGCGCGAATTCCGCGTGCCCCCGCGAGCCATCCGCGTTGACTACAACGATGTTGTGCGAGCGCCCGGTCCGCTCCAGGTTCTGCCGCGCCATGCGGGCCAACTCGGGAATCAGTTCGATGGTAATGACGCGCGCGGCCAGCGCTGCGAGCACCGCCGCGTGATAGCCGCACCCGCCACCCACCTCGAGCACGGTCTCGGTGCCCGCCAATTCCAGGCACTGCACCATCAGCGCCACCATGTACGGTTGTGAGATGGTCTGGCCGTGCCCGATTGACGCCGGTTCGTCCGCGTAGCTGGAGGCGCGTTGCGGCTCCGGGACGAACTCCTCGCGGGGGATCTCGAGCATGGCCGCCAGGACCCGCTCGTCCCAGATCCCGCGCCCGCGGAGCTGCCGCTCCACCATCAGCCGCCGCCTGATCGCCCAATCCACAACCTACATGCTCTCAAATGCGCGCCCGGTCCGGGCGGGGGGCAAGAAAAGGGCAACCGGGACAGGGCTGGAGCCCTATCCTACCGACCGCCTAGGCAGTCGCTCGGTTGCGCGTTTAGAAGCGAGCCGCGACCCAGTAGCCCGGGCGCGTGCGCACTTTCACGCCGGGCCGGTCAGGCACGGTTACCACGATTTCGTGGAAGCCCCCCTCCTCCTTGTTATTGGGCGTGTAGGTGATCAGGTATTCGGAGTGCAGTTCGTTGCCGACGCCGATGATGGCGTTCTCCAGGTCCCTCTCGGTGAGGAAGGCGCGTTCCCTGCCGCCGGTCCACTTGGTGAAGACTTCAATCGGGTTACTGACGAAGATCGCTTTAGCCTGCTTGAAGATCTCGACGATGACCGGAATGACATTACCCGAGTTGGAGGGGTTTCCAGTCACCTGGGCCGCCGCCTGGGGAGTCGGAGGGACGCCGGCCGGCATCGGTCTGGCGGTGTAAGGGATGGGGTCGGGCCGGGGCGGCTGCGGCTTGCCCAGCAGCGTGCCAATCAGCCGGTTGATATTCACCGAGTAAACATTCACATTCTCGAACTGGAGCCCGGTGAGCGCCTGGCGCACTTTGGCCGCGCTGCCCATGTCCCGCGTCTCGCTGATCAGCAGCAGGATGCGGCGCCGCTCCGGAGACCGTCTGCGGAGCATGTTCGTAGCCTCCACCACCGCGTCCACCATGCGGCTGCTGCTGCTGCCGGGCTTGATCTTCTTGAGCGCCGCATCCAGCTTGTCGGTATCGCTGGTGAAATCCTGGAGCACCTGGATCCGGTGGTCGAAGGCGATGATCGCCACCTCGCCCTGGTCCCCGACTACCATCGGCTTGAACAGCGGCGCGATCTTCTGGATCTTGGGCAGGACCGGCTCGGCGGAGGAGTTCGCCTGAATCGCCACCACCAGCGAGATCGGAACCCAGGTGACATCGACTTTGATGCTTTGCAGCTTGTCGTTATCGGAGAGGCGGAAGTCCTGCGGCCGGAGCCCGTTGACGTAATCGCCACTGCGGTCGGTGACGACGGTGGGCGCAACCACAATATTCACTCCGGTTTTGAAAACCTCTTGGGGAGGCGCCTGGGACGCCGCCAGGCCTGCTGCCACCAGCCCGGCAATCAGCGGTCGGATCATGAGCATTGGATTGGAGACGCCCGCGGCGCGAATCCCGTCACACCGGCGTCCCTACTATTGTACAATTCGGCCGTGGGCCGAGATCGCCCCATGCCCGAGACCGCCACTGGTCCCCGGCATCCACACGATGTTTTCTGGTGGCTGGCAGCCGGCACGCTCAGTTGGACCGCCGCGCGCATCCCGGATATCCTCTACCCGGACAAGCAGGGTATTCCCCAGTTCCTGTCCCACACCGCCCTGTTTGCGGCCGGCTGCATAGTGGGCACGTTTCGGCCCCAGCGCCCGTGGCGGTGGGGTGTGGCAGCTTTCCTGGCTCTCGGTTTGGGCGACATCAGCCACCTGGGCAGTGACTTCCATTTCCCGGAGATGGACCTCGGCCACATCTGGATGCACTGCACCAACGGCGCGGCGGACTGGGCGATCCACGCCCTTCCGGTTCTGATCGGGGCCTGCGCCGCGGCGCTTCTGATCAAGAAGGGCCTGGGGTAGCCGCATGGTCCGTTTTGCCGCGCAGCAGTTCCAGAATGTGCGGCAGCACGTCCACAATCGCATCCAGAGACTCCACCGCGCCGCGGGGCGAGCCCGGCAAGTTGACCAGCAGCACCCGCCCGCGCGTCCCCGCCACAGCGCGAGAGAGCACGGCCAGCGGCGTGGAACTCCGGCCGCGGTCGCGCATCAGCTCGCCCAACCCGGGGATCTCGCGGTCCAGCACCGAGCGGGTGGCCTCGGGAGTGACGTCGCGCGCCGCCACTCCGGTGCCGCCGGTCGTGAAAATGGCCGACACCTGGTTGCCGTCGGCCAGCGTCGCCAGCCGTTCGGCGATCATCGCGGCCTCATCCGGCAGAACCTCCAGCACCGAGACCGACCAGCCCAGCCGCTCCAGCCGCTCGCGCACGGCGGGACCGGAAAGGTCCGTCCGCCTGCCGGCGCACACCGAGTCGCTGATCGTCAACACCGCGGCTTGAGTCATTTCCTCCGCGTCCCCGGGCGCCGGAAAGCGCCGCTTTTCCCGCCGGTCTTCTCGAGCAGGTAGAGATCCTGGATCTCGATACTTCTGTCGAGCGCCTTGGTCATGTCGTAAACCGTCAGTGCGGCCACCGCGGCCGCGGTCAGCGCTTCCATCTCGACGCCGGTGGGGCCGAGGGTCGCCGCGGACGATACAATTCGCACCCCGCCTCTTACCACCCGGACTTCGACGTCGGCATGGGTGAGCATCAGCGGATGGCAAAGCGGGATCAACTCGGCCGTCCTTTTGGCGGCGGCGATGCCGGCGATGCGCGCGATCTCGAGCGGATTGCCCTTGGGGTTCTCCGGCAGCTTCTTCAGCACAGCGGGCCGGATGCGCACGAAGGCCCGCGCCCGCGCGCTGCGCGCCGTCGCCGGCTTGGCCGACACGTCCACCATTCGCGCAGCGCCCTGTTCATCGAAGTGCGACAGCCGCTTCATTTGACCAGCACCTCGATGAGATCTCCCGCGTTCCAGTCCTCCTGCTCGGCGCGGGCCACCAGGAAGGCATTGGCGCGCGCCAGCGCCGGGATGTCTCCCGACCCGCGCCAGGCCAGCGGCGTCAGTTCCGCGCCGTCCGCGCTCAGCCGCGCCGGCAGAAAGCGCGTCAGCCCGGGTTTGTGGCGAAAAGCGACTGTAAGCCGCGCCAGGGTGAGCGGCAGACGAGGCTCGCGCTCGCCTGCCAGCAGTTCCACCGCCGCGCGCGCAAAGACCTGGAAGGTCACCATCGTCGAAGCCGGGTTGCCGGGCAATCCGAAGAAGAATCTCTCGCGGACCACTCCGAATACCAGCGGCTGGCCGGGCCGAATCAACACGCGGTCGAAATAGAACTCGGCGCCGAGCGAGGCCAGCACTGGCTCGACCAAGTCGTACTTCCCGGCCGAAACGCCGCCGGAGATCAGCAGCAGATCCGCGGCCAGGCCCCGTTCAATAAGCGTTCGAATGGACTCGGCGGCGTCGCGCGCCACCGGCAGAATCTCCGGGATTCCGCCCGCGCGGCGGACCTGCGCGGCGAGCGAGTGCGCGTTGGAGTTGCGGACCTGGTGCGCCAGCGGCCGCTCGGCAATCTCGACGACCTCGTCTCCCGTGGGGAGCACGGCAACGCGCGGCCGGCGATTCACGCGCACCGTCGTCATTCCCGCGGTGGCCAGCAAAGCGATCTCGGCGAAGCCGATGCGCTGGCCCGCTTCGAGCACCCGCTCGCCTGCGCGCGCCTCCGAGCCTTGCGGGTTGATGAACTGCCCGGGCGCGGCGGCCAGAGCAACGATCCAGTCGCCCTGGCGCTGCACACGCTCGACCATGATCACCGCGTCGGCGCCGCGCGGCACCGGCGCGCCGGTCATGATCTCGACCGCTTCGCCGCGCCCAACCTCTCCCGCAAACACCTCCCCCGCGCGGACTTCCCCCGTGACGCGTAGCCGTCCGGGCAGGTCTTCGGACCGGACCGCGAAGCCATCGCGCATCGAGCGCGCGGCCGCGGGATAGTCGCGATCGGCCGCCACCGCCTCGGCGAGCACGCGCCCGTCGGCGGCATCCAGCGGGACCTCCTCGGTGGCGCACAACGCGCGCGCAGCGGTGACCTTGTTGATCACACACTGCCGGGCCTCGCGAAAATGCACTGTGGCCACGAGGTAATTCTAGCAGGGCGCCGGCGCGCGAGTCGTCCCGTGGGGACCAGCGCCCGGGTTTACCGGGGCGAGTCCGTCGTCTTCGTGGGCAGCGGCAACAGATCGATCGTGTTGTGACAGTCTTCGGCCCTCCGCACCTTGACGCCATCCGTGTTCGTTACAAAACTCCCGCAACCTTCTGGATCTGAGTTAGCCAGTACCACGTACTTGCCCTTCAAGCGCAGGTCGCTCAGTGTGTTGCCTGAAAAGTAGTGGCGGGACATGCACGAAGGTACACAGAGAATCTTCCACGCACTATCAAACCCCTTGACTCGCTGCACCAGGGCGTCAAAGCGGCTGTGATCGACGTCTCGGCAGATCACTGCCCCTATACACGCGTCTCCATACTGAACAGGATCCTCACCGTCACAATTCGCTGTGCAAGGCGTGCAGTTCCGAACAAAATTCTCACCGTCACAATTGGCTGTGCAAGGCGTGCAGTTCCGATGATCGTAACCGTCCTTCGTCATTTTGTGACACATCAGGCGTGGTCCTTCGCCATCGATGAGGTAAGCGGAGCTGTACGGCGGATAGGGTTTGCCACTAGTCTCGACGATCAGCCCCGCAACAAACACGACCTGATACTTCATCGACAGGCCGCAGAGGCTGGAGAGGACTGAGGGATCGAAGTTGCAGCAACCCGCTTCTCTGTAAGGTTTCCCTATGTTGAAAGCTTCCGGCAGCACAACTGGACTTCCACTGATTTCGTTGTGCTCTGATAACGCAGCTATCAGTGAGGGAAGGGGCTTACCGTGATCGCAGACAAAGTGGAAGAACCCTATTCTCTCGAGCATGATCTTGCCGACAACATACCACACTCTTCCACGCTGTTCGGGAACGGGAAGTGACGGACCCAAGTCATCGGCACCCGGAGGTCCCGCGCAGGGCGGGCTGATATCAGGCACACGCGGTCGTTCAGTTCGTCGCAAACCTACAGCGCGTCGCAGCCGAGGGAGAAGCGCAAGGCCGAGCAGATCTCACTCATCCGTCCCGGACCAAGCCGCGCCAACCGCTTGCCCAAGCGTTGCTGCGAAATGGTGACCGCATTGTGCAGATTGACGGCGCAGCGACCTTTCATGCCGTCCCCCTCGTCGAGCAGGACTTCGGACGCCACGCCGCGGATGGTGGACGTAACCGGCGCTACGGTGACGCTGGATAGGTACTGGATGGCGCTGTCGCGCGTAAGGATAACCACTGGCCGCTGCTTGTCCGGCGGAGCAAACCGATAGAGACGAACGTCTCCCCTGGCTACTCCGGCGGCCACGTTGCCTCCGATTCCCAACCGGACAACTCATGGTCCTCGGGAGGCCTCTTCGCGTACCCCGCGCGGTCCCGCGCCTCCATTTCCCGAATCTCCAACTTCCTCAAGTGCTCGCGAAGAGCGGCGCGAATCAGCGCCGACCGATTCAGCTTCGTCTGACGCGCGGCCCGGTCCGTCGCTCGCAGAAGTCCCGAGTCGAGGACAACCTGGATGGTTTCCATATGTGGACTCCAGTCCACAGTGTACTACACATAGACGCGCCGAAACACGTTCCAAGAACTTCTTCCTTGCGCCGCCGCTAGAATAGACATGAAGCCATGCCCAACAAGCTTACGTTGACACAAATGGCGGCCGAGGTCCGCTCCGGCCGCATTTCTTCCCTGGAGCTGGTGGAAGCGCACC
>Ga0187882_1004807_pt1 | contig 10821 bp, 10 predicted proteins | sample June2016WEW_19_1_3_FD_132991 | JGI IMG/M metagenome (GOLD analysis project Ga0187882, IMG submission 132991) | Peatland microbial communities from SPRUCE experiment site at the Marcell Experimental Forest, Minnesota, USA - June2016WEW_19_150 | ecosystem: Environmental > Terrestrial > Soil >...
AGGTCATCTGTGACCCCGATTTTTTCCCGGATTTCAGCGGGAATATCACCGTGGGTTTGCCTGACCGGATAGGTAATCAAGGTCTCGACCCCGCCCAGGCTCTCTGCAAATATAATCAGCTTGCAGCGGTTAATGACTTTTTCGGCCCATGCGGCATCCTGGACCCTGAACGAGAGCATCGCTCCAAAACCGCTGCTTTGCCGTGCGTGGGTGCGATGGCCGGGATGTGCCGGAAGCCCCGGATAATAGACTTCTTTTACATGGCTGTTTTGCGCCAGCCATGCGGCGATTTTTTGTGCGTTTTCCTGCTGTCTTTCTATCCGCAGCGCCAGCGTCTTTAATCCGCGAATGACCAGCCAGCTATCCAGCGGACCTAAAACACCCCCGGTCGAGTTCTGTATAAACCCGATCTTATCGCTCAATTCCGGCGAACGGGTGACCACGGTGCCGGCGAGCACGTCATTATGTCCCCCCAGGTACTTACTTCCGCTGTGCACCACGATATCGACCCCGAACTCCAACGGCCGCTGAAGGCAGGGCGTCATGAAAGTATTGTCAACTATGGTCAGCAGCCCATTTGAGCGCGTTAAAGCCATTATTTCTTCCAGGTCGGTGATTTTCATCAAGGGATTGGACGGGGTTTCAATGAAAAGCGCCCTGGTCCTGCCCGGAATTACGGCTTCTCGAACGAGGCCTGCGTTCGAAGTGTCGGCATATGTGACTGCAAGTCCGAGCTGTTTGAAGATTTTTTCGAAAATGCGGTAAGTGCCGCCATATAAGTCGTCTGAAACGATCAGATGATCTCCGGATGAGAACAGCATCAATACCGCTGAAATCGCCGCCATGCCGGATGCAAAGGCAAACCCCCGGTCCCCTTTTTCCAAGTCCGCGATTGCCTTCTCCAGGGCCTGGCGGGTCGGGTTGATCGTTCTGGAATAATCATAGCCTGTCGATACGCCGACAGCGGGGTGCCGGAAGGTGGCGGTCTGGTAAATCGGAGTGCTGATCGCCCCGGTTATTTGATCGGTACATAGTCCGGCATGGGCCAAAATTGTCTCAATCTTCATGTTATTAAAACCCCCAGGGAAAAAGATAACCCGACTGGCCTGAAGACAAAGCCGCTTGCGCAAACTAATAATATATACGTTTTGTCGGAAAACCTCCAACCCTTGCGCCCGGGGTGGCGCGCTTTTTCGCGATAGGGCCAACCACACTCAAAACTCCGTGAAAAGTGGATTCAGGATACCCGGAGGGGGAAGAGCGCCTGTCGCCTGTCAAAACTCATCATTCGGGGGCAATTCTCAGTTCTTCGGGACTGACCTGCCCGTCTGCAATCCGAAAGGACCTGACATCCGGCTGAGAAAAAATCGCCAGGGAAATGATGACGTGCGATATACGCGGCATTACGGCGAGCCTGATATCTTCGACTGAAGGCCTGGCAGGAGTTAAGGGATGTGAATGATAAACGGCCAGAATTTCAAGTCCCTTCGCGCGCAAGTCTTTTGCAACCGCAAACTGCTCGCGCGGTTCCATCATGAAATGTTCATGGCTTCCATCGGTATTGGTCATTCGATAGGTTTCCACCACGCACTGCTCATTTCCTCCGAGAATTCCGCATGCCTCGACTGGGTAGTCTTCGCGCGCGTACTTGATCATCAAGGTATAAATGTGCCTCGGGATCAGCAACATTCTACGCTTTCTCCAAATCACATTTTACGAGTGCATCCCATTCGTCACTGACTTCTTTTATGGTCGGTTCCACCCCGCATACTGGGCAACTGGGGGCCTTTTGAACAGGAATTTCGCGGAATTTCATGGTCAGTGCGTTGCAGGTGAGAAGTCTTCCGGTTAACAACTCTCCCTGTCCCAACAAAAATTTGATCGCTTCGGTGGCCTGGATCATTCCGAGTATACCGGGCAGGACCCCGATAACTCCAGCCTGTGCGCAGGTTGGAATGGCGTCGGCGGGCGGCGGGGACGGGAAAATACAACGATAGCAGGCGGATTCTCCCGGTTTAACGGTAATGGTCTGACCCTCGAACCGCAGGACCCCGGCGTGGGAATACGGTTTTGCGCCCACGACGCACGCGTCATTGATGAGAAACTTGGCGGCAAAATTGTCCGTTCCATCGATCACAAAGTCATAGTCTTGAATAATGCCCATGATATTGGCCGCGCAAATGTACTCCCGATACGTGTTCACCCTTATGCCGGGGTTTATGGCCTCGATTTTTTCTTTTGCCGAATCCACCTTGGCCCTGCCGACATCCGAGGTAAAATGGATTACCTGGCGTTGCAGGTTGGAAACGTCGACCTCATCGGGATCGGCAATACCGATGGCGCCTACCCCGGCTGCCGCAAGATATAATGCGATCGGTGCGCCCAGGCCTCCTGCGCCGATGATCAGCACCCGCCCGTCAAGAAGCTTTTGCTGCCCTTTTCCCCCGACTTCATGCAGAATGATTTGGCGGGAATAGCGCTCTATCTGGGCATCGGTAAGCATTGTCTTTCGCCCCCTCCCATGAAATAGAGAAATTCGAGGCTGTCGCCGTCGCTGACAATCGTGCTGTCGAAATTTGCCCGTTGAAGGATTTTTCCGTTCAGCTCAACCGTTACATATAAAGGGCTTTCCACTTTCAGTTCATCCAAGAGCCCGGATACGGTGATGAACTCGGTATCCGCCAGGCTTGCCTCTTTGCCGTTCACGGTCAGTTTCATATTTTCTCCTCCGGATATTTTTATTTCTAAAGAACGCGGGCGAATGATTCCCAGGCCGTTGCCCAAATGCATTTTTTAACCATAAGTGCCATACGCGACAGTTTCTGGCCGGCCGAGAGATTTTCATAACCGTCACCCGGCAGAACCATAACCGTCACCCCGGCAGCGCTTTTGAGCCGAGGTCCAGCGTCCTTAAGGAATTGCTTGTCAGTCCGGCATCTTAATCAAAACACTGGATTCCCGTTTTGGAACTCTGCGGGAATGACGAAATGTGAGATTGTCTCAGGGCCGGCTGTTCTCTCCGATATGCATGTTCTGGGCAGCGGTCCGTTCCCGGCCGCCCGTTTAGAGGTTCCTTCCTTTCTCGAGGAGTTTTTTATAATAAAAGCCGCTGGCATAGAGGGCGGCCGCCGGGTTATGGCCGAGCACCCGATCTTTTGTGATCAGCGTTGTAACGGGCGCCTTCGAATGGCGCATGAAAAGCGAATCATGTCCGACGCAAAGACCGACCACCACGTTAAGGTCCGTTTTTTGCCGATTTAGGAGCTCCGCCTGAAGTATCGGGTTGCAAATGGCCTCATACGAGCCCGTTTGCACTTTCATCTCCTCCGGAATGCCGATTTCGGTTTTGTCCACTGAGCCAACCTTGCAGATCACCGTGTACGCTTTCAGATCGTTAGCCCTGAGTATTTTTACAAAAATTTTGGATTCTTCCATTAGTCCGATGCACGTGGCCACGCCGATCTTCCCGGCCCCTATGCGGCGTGCAAACGCTATGATTTCCTCGACGCGCGTCAGCTTTCCGTAATATGTCCCCTCCACCTCGGCGGCGCTGTGCGCCATGCGGGCATCGATGTCGTCGCCACGATAAATCTCATTGCATGAGTCGATGAGCGAGGCATCGGTTTGTTCGGTCAGGCAAAAGCCCGGAAATTGAGAACCACGCCTGTAGCAGTTTAGAACCGAGCAGTCCGCGCAGGTCAAAGCTCCCTTGGTGTTCTTCGACATTGCAAACCCTTTCAAAAGGCGAGATTTCCGATAAATGTCCGTTCAAACCCGGGCTCATCGGCCAGTTCGATCACACTTGCCCGGTCCGCTATCCGGAGCGCTTCGCGCCGCGTGGACCGGTCCAGAAGAAGCGCCATGGCGCCGGTTTTCGAAGTATTGCCTACGAGATCGATCTTTCCTTCCAGCTCACCGGGAATAATTCCTATGCGGACGAGGTTTTCAGTCCTTAAATGGAACCCGAAAGCGCCTGCGATCAGGACCCGGTCCACATCCGGGTACTTGAGGCCGCTGCCGGCAAGCAGCATGTCGATCCCCGAGCGCAGCGCTCCCTTGGCGAGCTGCACCTGCCGAACGTCCTGCTGGGTCAGGAAGACCTCATCTGAGATGCGAAAAACCGGCTTTCCATTCTTGAAACTCATTCGCTCCCGGATAAGTCCAGGGATATGCCCATTTTTCGAAAAGCGCCCATTCCGGTCCAAAACACTATGTGCTACGAGTTCACCCACAACATCGACCAATCCGCTGCCGCAGATTCCGGCCGGTTTCACCCCGCCGATTGCGCCGACCGAAAGCCGTCCGTCGCCGCCGATGCTGAATTTATCCACGGCCCCGTCAGCGGCCCTCATGCCGCAGGCAATGTTCATTCCTTCGAAGGCGGGCCCGGCCGCGGTTGAGGTGGCCGTAAGCCGGCCGTTTATCGACAGGACCATTTCTCCGTTGGTGCCTATATCTATGAAGAGGACGACGCCGGGCTCGCGGTGGAGGCCGGTGGCAAGGATTCCAGCCGTGATATCGGCCCCGACGAAACCGGAGATGATCGGTGGGAAATAGATCCTGGGGGCACCCGGCAGGCTGAATCCAATATCGCGAGCGGAGATGCACTCCCCTCCCTTTAGCACCGGCGTGTAAGGATATCTGCCCAGTGAGCGGGGATTTATCCGCGCGGCAAGATGCAGCATGCAGGTATTGCCGCTCAAAACGAGTTCGTAGATATGCGCGGGTTCTATGCCCACACGCCGAGCCATGCCCTGGAGCATTCCTTCGAGTTCCTGGACGACGGCGCCATGGAGCTTCGAAAGGCCTTCGGCATCGGCCGCGCACCTGATCCTGGAGAGGACGTCATGTCCGAACTCGACCTGCGGGTTAAGAGATGAGGCCGCACCGAGTTCCTCGCCCGTATTCAGGTCAATCAGGGCGACAACCAGGGTAGTGGTCCCGATATCGATCGCCGCCCCGTAACACTGGCCGGTCGTGTCCCCGGGTTCCTCAATTCCGGGCAGACCGTCGAAGTTGACCACGGTGGAATTTTCGTCCTCCAGGAATGTCTTGCGCACGGGGGAATCGAGGCTTGTGTCGGCCCGTCTGCCCGAGCTCAGAATATTGGTGGACAGGGTCTCCTCTTCGATGAATTCGACTTCCAGGTCCCCTTTGACGAAAGAATGGCAGGCCAGAACGAACCCATCGCCTCTTTCGTCTTCGGACAATGGACCGGACGCCGTCACAAGGAGGTTGTCAAGGCGCTGCTCATTCACCCTCATCCGGCATTTACCGCATCGCCCAGACCCGCCGCATGGTGACTCTATCCTGATCCCGGCGGAGCGGGCGGCCTCGACAAGAGACGTCCCTTCAGGCACTACCGCCGACAACCCCTGCAAAGGAAACCGCACCGTCAGCATACCTGTCCTTTTTTTACCGTATTGGTCAGCGCCCGGATGTTTTCAAGGGGCGTCGAAGTGCTCAACCCGCAGGCCGGGGACACAATATCGATTCCGTCCCGCAGCAGCCTTTCCGCAAGACGCTCGATTTTTTGGACGGGACCGGATTCTAGGACATAGGTACTCAAGTTTCCCATGGTGGTGAGGTGCGGATATTCCGCTTTGAGGGCACAGAGGTTGACCACGGCGTCGGTGCTCAACGCGTTCGCGTGCAGACCGGCCGTGAGGTGGCGAATGGGGCCTATTTTGCCGCAAATGTGCACGATCACTGGTGTTCCCAGCCGCTGAATGTGATCGGTCAGGTCATTGATGTATGGAAGCGCGAATTCCTCGAACATTCGCGGGCCAAGGATTTCTCCGGTTGCCGTCGGGTCGCCGATTCCGATCGCGGTTGCTCCGCTTGCAGCCAGTTTTTCGCAATATGCTTTCAGAAAACCGGTGACATACTCGAGCAGGCGATGGGATTCCCGGCTTTTCTTGCGAAGCTCTTTCAGAAATGTCATCGGATCGACAATGGAGGCGGCGGTGCTGATCGGGCCGGTGACCGCCGTGACAACAGGCAGATGGGAATATTTCTCTGAAAGGGCCCCGGCCGCTCCCGCCACTGTTTTCGTCCTGAAGTTGCGGAGCATGAAATCGATATCGCGAAACTCCACTTCAGAAACCGAGGCAAATGCTTCAGATCTAATTTTGGGTTCACACGTAAAGGTCCCCGGATCTATCCGGCTTCCGAGAGCTTCGGCTTCGACCGTCATGCAAAATGGTATGCCGATGTTTTCGAATCCGGTCGCATTGTGCACGGCCAAGGCCAGCAGGGCCATTCGCAGTTCATCGAAGTGGGCTTCCGGCAGCGTGTGACCGGTCTGTTTCATCACGTCTACGACAGCCGCGTTCATCATGCCCCCGATGCAAATTACCGGCGGCCTGTCCACGGGCTCCTTTCGCAACACGCGCAGAAGGCGCTCCCTGGGAGTAAGCTCATTCATGACCGGTTCCCGTCCACCGGACCGAACTCTTTTACCGGGTAGCCGATTTCACGAACTGCGTCCATCATGGCGTCAATATTGGCGAAGGGGGTTTCCGTCGGCAGGCTGCATCCCGAGGCTACGATATAGCCCCGCGGATTGTCGTGAGCTTGCGACACGCACTTGAGTACGGCGCTGCGCACCTCGCCGCAGGTGCCCTGAAGCATGACGGAGGCGGGAGGCACATTGCCCATCAGCCGCACGCGGTTTCCCACTTTCGTCTTCGCGTCGGACAGGCTCGCATCGTTATCGATTGACAGGCAGTCGGCGCCCGAATCGGCCATAAGTTCCCATACCGGATGCGTCTTGCCGCAAATGTGCAGGGTCACCGGTTTCCCATGTCCATGGATATACTCGATAAGCCTTTTCACGTATGGAAGGCTGAATTCCCTGAACTGCCCGGGGCTGATAAGGGTTGAGGAGGACATGGGATCGGTAAGGCTTGGGGCGCACCCTATCTTGAGCATGGCTTCGGCATAACGCAGGGCCGTTTCCAGGGAAACCTCGCAGAGACGATGCACGGCCAGAGGTTTTTTGATGGTGAGCCTGACGAGGTTTTCGGTCCCGATCAGAAAGGATGCGTTCGTGAAAGGAGCCGTAAGGGCGCCAGCGACCGGGACCTCTTCTCCAACGGCGTCCAGCGCCCTCGCCATTGCATCCAGGTGCTGCGGCAAAACCCCGGCTTTCAGAGGGTCCGCGGGCCTGATGGCGTCGATTTGGGCAATGTCTGAGACGGCCGGGCTTTCCAGGTAGGCCGTTTCGTCTTGCGGGCAGCGCACCTTGGCGCCCATGGCCTCGGCCTGAACATACAGGTCCGTAAAAATCCTGATTCCGTCGTAGCCGAACCGTTTATACGCGGCGACCTGGGCTTTGGCAAGCAGCTCCCCGTTATTCCTGAGTTCGCGTACTTGCACCCCGATTACCCTGGCAGCGGTGTTGCCGACTATCGGCACGCATGGAAGACGGTCCATGGGCCTGCCTTCCGAGTAGGCTTTGAGCCGCTGCGCCGGTTTCATCCAATCTTCGAACATACCGGTATTCCTCCTGTAAGGCTTTTCACCAGCCTTACGGCATCGGAAGCGTTGGGCGCATAGCCGTCCGCTCCGATTTTCGCGGCGAAAGCGGATGAAACCGGGCCGCCACCCACTATGACATTGTGCCGGTCGCGCCTTTTGTCCTGTTCGAGTATTCGAACCACCTCGGCCATTCCGTCCATCGTGGTCGTCATCAGGGTGGAAAGAGCGATGATGCGCGCCTGCGCCCTGTAGGCTTCCTCTGTAAAAGATCTTGGTGGAATATCCCGGCCGAGGTCGATTACTTCGAACCCGGAAGTCTCAAGCATGATTTTCACGAGATTTTTCCCGATGTCGTGCGTATCTCCTTCTATAACGCCGATAATTACCCTCGATTTTAAGTCCTTGTCCTGTTTCGCGAGATGAGGCTGCAACACTGAAAGTCCCGCGTACATCGCATCGGAACACAGAAGCAGTTCAGGAATGAAATACTCTTCGCTTTCGAAAAGGTCCCCGGCGCGCATCATCCCGCTCACCAGGCCTTCATCGATTGTCTCATATGCCTCGATCCCGAGTTCGACGCTGTCCTCGGCAAGTTTCACCGTTTTTTCCTCGTCCATTTCAACAACGGCATCTGACAAGCGCCGAAAGATCTCCGCATTTGAAAGATTTGCCATTTTTTCGCCTCCTTGATGTCACCTGACCCAGAAAAGAGCCCGCCGTTTGATTCTTTCCAACAATTCCATCGAAAGAAAAGCGATCAGGCCGGTATAAACGATACCGGCAACCATTTTTGGATAATCCGCGAAATCCGCATAGTACTGGACAAACCTGCCAAGCCCGGCATTTGCGCCGAAAAGCTCCGCCACGGTGAGCAGTATGAAGGACAACGCCAGGCCCACGCCCATGCCCGAAAAGCTGTGGGGAAGAGAAGCGGGAAAGACGACCCGCCAAAGGTACTCCACTCTGGACAGGCCGAGAATGGCGGCGTCGTCCCGGTACCTGCCCGGTACCGCCATCGCTCCGGATGAGGTATTGAGGAAAACGGGCCAGAATGCCCCGATGAAGACGACGAAAATTGCCGAAGTGCGAAAAGTCGAAAGGAGGGCAATGGCATAAGGAATATATATGGTGGGAGGAATCGGCGCGGCAACCTTGGCGAAAGGATTGAACGCGCGATGGAGCCACCCCGTTGTGCCGACCAGGATGCCCCAGAAGATCCCGGTAAAAACGGCCAAAAGATAGCCCGGCACGAGAATCAGAAAAGAGTGCCAGGTGCCTATGAGCAACTCCGGAAGCGAAGCCCACAGGGCTTTGGCGGTTACCGCAGGCGAGGGGAAAAGAAAACGGTGCTGTCCCGTCGAGAACCGGGCGACTGCCTGCCAGAGCAATACGAGCCCTATGGCGAACAATAAGCCCTCTTTTCCTCTGAGTATGCCTGGAATCTTCCGGACCGCCAATCGGGAGCGGTCGCGAAATCCCGGCAGAATCCAACGATACGGCGCCAGGTGTCTTTCGGCCGGCATTGTCTGTTCCCCCATTCAAATACCCTCGCTTAGGCTTTTTACGGTATCTTCGGCCTGGAGCCGTTCGATTGCGTAATGCCTTAGAAGATCAAGCGTGCGTGCCCTGAGCGCCTGGAACTCCGGCGCCGTCAAATACGCCTGGCGCGAACGGGGACGCGGAAAATCGACGTCCAGTTTTCCTATTATACGGCCGGGCATGGAACCGAGGACTACGACGCAGTCCCCGAGATAGAGAGCCTCGTCCATGTCGTGAGTCACGAAAACAACTGTTTTGGCGGGTTTGGAACAACTCCAGATTTCAATCAGCAGATCCTGGAGCCTGGCCCGGTTTATAGGATCAAGCGCCCCGAAGGGTTCGTCCATCAAAAGAAAAGGAGAGCCCAACGCAAGCGCCCTGGCGATGGCGACCCGCTGCTGCATTCCCCCGGAGAGCTCGAACGGATACTTGCGGCCAAGTCCTTCGAGACCTACCATTGCCAGATATTCTCCCGCCAGGGCCCGCTGTTCGCGTTTCGAAATCCCGGGGCTGTTCCTGGATATCGCAAGTGCCATATTTTGGATCAGGTTCATCCACGGAAACAGGGAATAGTCCTGGAAGACCATGCCCCGGTCGATTCCGGGACCGGTAACCTCTTTCCCCCGGCAAGTCATGCGGCCTCTCGAAGGCGTCTCGATGCCGGCAATCAGCCGCAGCATCGTCGATTTTCCGGAACCGCTCGGACCGAGCAGGCTCAGGAATTCCCCCTCTCCGATATTCAGACAGATGTCTTCCAGCACCGGCGTCCCGTTGTAGCCAAACGAGATTCGGTCCAAAACGAGCCCATGCTGCAATTGTGAAGCACCCGGCAGGGTTTCGCCGACCATCTCACAGGTTCCTTTCCGAATAGACCTTTTCGTGGTTGGTCCAAAAAGGGTCTTTCGGGTTTTCTTCGGCAAGGCTGTCCAGGGCGCTCTTGTATGGAGCGGTTACGATAAATGGCGCGATATCGAGTTCGCTGGATACGAATTCACTTGCCTGCATCGTGCGCCAGAACTCTTTGATTCCGGTCCTGTTGGGGTCGGTGCTCTGATCCAGACAGCCCTCGTAGTAGGCTTTACGGATAGTGTCCGCATCGAGCTTCACGTACTTGAGAATTATATCGACCGTCTCCTTTTGGTTGTCCTTTGCAAACTTTTCCGCCTTGAGGATTGCCCTGAGAAACCTGGTCCAAAGGCCGGCATTTTTTTGCAGAGTATCGTTGCCCACGGTTATGCGGCAGCAGGGATGGCCCGGACTGAGCGAACGGCTCCGAATGACCACGGTCAATCCGTTTTTTTCGGCAGTCAAATCGAGGGGACCCCAAACGATTCCCGCGTCAACCTCGCCGGACTTCACGGCTTCGATAACCGCGGGAGGACTTTTCAGCTCAAAGATCTGCAGGTCTTTTTTCCAACTTATGCCCGCCTTGTCCAGCGCGCCCCTGAATACCGCGTCCCCGGTCGCCATGCGTATAGTCGCAACCTTTTTCCCTTTAAGATCGGCAACCGAGGTGATGGATTGGGCGCGTTCCGGTTTGGCTATAATGGAGGCGTCCTCACCCATGATACCCCCGATTATGCGTAAATCCGCCCCCTGCGCTATGTGAACCAGTGGGGCAACCGTCCCGAACGCCCCCACGTCTATTTTGCCGGACCTTAGCGCTGTGAGTCCGTCCGCGGAATTAATGAACTCAATGAGTTCTGCGTCGATTTTTTCGTCTGAAAAGAAGCCTTTTTCTTTGGCGATGAAGAACTTGGCGTGACCGGTAGCCGGAAGGTGGCCGACCCGGATGTGGTC
>Ga0187882_1004809_pt1 | contig 10818 bp, 13 predicted proteins | sample June2016WEW_19_1_3_FD_132991 | JGI IMG/M metagenome (GOLD analysis project Ga0187882, IMG submission 132991) | Peatland microbial communities from SPRUCE experiment site at the Marcell Experimental Forest, Minnesota, USA - June2016WEW_19_150 | ecosystem: Environmental > Terrestrial > Soil >...
CGGGGTAGCTATGCCGAGAGCACAGGGGCAGGAAATCAGGAGAACGGTTAAACTTCTCAACAGCGCTTCATCCACAGAAAATCGACTGAGCCACAGGTAAAAAGCGGTAAGGCCTGCAAGGGCCAGGATTGCAGGTACGAACCAACGAGTGATTCGGTCGGCCAGGAGCTCTGCCGGATTTTTCTTGGCGAGGGCTTCCTGCATCAGGGTAATCATCTGCCCAAGAGAACTCTCCCGGCCGATCCGGGTTGTTTTTAGCTGCAATTCCCCGGCAAGTAGCAACGCTCCCCCCATGACTCCATCTCCTGGCTGTTTCTTAACCGGTCTGGCCTCGCCCGTAAGGATGGATTCGTCCACATCGCCCTGACCGGATAAGATCTGACCATCCAGGGGAACTCTCTCTCCCGCCAAGACCAGAAAATCGTCTCCCGGTTTTACATCTTCCGAGGGGACCCAATGTTCTTTTTCCCCCTCCCTCCAACCCCCTCCCTCCAACCCTCCTCCTCTTCGATCGGGGAGGGTTGGGGTCGCGGTGAAAAGGCGAACCTTCTGATGGGCCAGTTTATAGAGATCCGTGATCCCGGCAGCGACCCTCTCGCGGGCATGGGTCTCAATGTATTTCCCCAGCAGAACAAAGGTGATGAGCATGGCAGGGGTATCAAAATAAAGATGGATACTCCCCTTGGCCAGTTGAACCAGACTATAAAGATAGGCGGCCAGGGCTCCTATGGAAATCAAGGAATCCATGGAAGGATTGCCGTACCGGAGTCCGGCGAGGCCCCTTCGGAGAATCGGAAGTCCCCCGTAAAAAACTACCGGCGTGGCCATGAGCCAAAGGGGATAGGAGAAATACCCGATCACTTCCCGAGAAAGATCCCGGAAAAAACCAAAATAGAGGGCCATGGAGATCATCATGATATTCGTCGTGAGGATCGCGGAGACCCCCAGACGCAAGACCATGGACCTCTTTTCCCTGGACTCTCCCGGATCCTCTTCGAAGAGGGCGGGGCGAAATCCCAGTCGGGATATTCGGGTCATAATTTCCGGAGGGGACAGAAGATGGGGAAAATACTTTACCTGGACCAGATCCGAGAGAAAAGAGACCTGAGGCTCGAGAATGCCCTTGGTTCTGCGCAGGACTTCTTCAATAAGCCAGGAACATGTTGGGCACCACATTCCTTCCACTTTCAGAGTTAAGTCGAGAGGGGAGAGGGATGATTCCTGGGGTCTCTCTGCAGATTCAAGGGGGATACCTTCCGCGGCTCGGGGAATAATGCCCGCTTCCACACAGGCCCGATAGAGGTCCGTCTCCCGAAAATTGGCGGGCAGTCCAGCCGGGCTGTTGAAAAGGAGGAGAAATACTTGCTGACACCCGGGGCAACAAAATGGCAAGAGTTCCCCTCCAATCATCAATTGCGATTGGGAAGAACCAAGAGCGAGCCCACAAAGTTGGCAGACCCTCTCCCGCGCGAGCATTTCCGATTGAATGGAGCAGGGGGTGTCTAAGTTAGACGAAAAAGGGAACTCAGGCAAAATATCGCGCCCCTTTAAAAAGCAGGATAAAGCCCATGGCTATGACCGAAAAGGCAGCCACCCGTTCTCCGAAAAACCTTATCTTCAGGGTCAGAAGAGAAGCGGAGAAGCCGGTAAAAAAGAGGACGGGAACCGTGCCCAGGCCAAAAAAGGCCATGCTGAAAAATCCCATGATGGGATTCTGGGTCGTGGCAGCCTTAATGATCATTGCCCAGGAGAGCATGCAGGGTAAAAATCCGGTGGCCACCCCCAGGGCCAATTTGGAAGCCAGGGACTGGGACTTAAACAGGGTAGGGAATAGACGGCTGAAGAATGACCCTCCTCCCATGGATGGAACGCGCAAGGGAACCACTTTCAAGAGGACCAGTCCGAAGAGGACCATCAAGATTCCTCCTCCGAGGGTCACAACACTGCGGAGATCGGAGAAAAAATGATTGAACCCCACGAAATGAGCAAGGCCTGCCGCAAGTCCTCCCAGCAGGCCATAGGTGAACAGCCGCCCCAGATGAAAAGCAATATGGTAGCCGAGTCCTCTGGACAAGAGAGATGATACTTCCGTGGGGCCACCCCCCAGGGGGCGGATATGGAGGGAATAGGCCATCACCAGCGGTCCGCACATTCCCAAACAGTGGAGGCTGCCTACAAAACCGATGAATAAAGGACCGATGAGGTCAAGGATCATAAATTCGAAGAATTGTCAGTATGAGTGTTAGTTAAGAGATTCTGGATCATCTCCAAATTAGTTGCGGGCCAAGGAACTCACCTATTCTGAATGTCGAGTGATTTCAGGGTCGCGGAAGGAAAGCCATATTGCTTGCAATCATAAGGCAAATATCCCTCCTTAGCTGTGGCGGGAGTGTTCAGCCCCTTCATTGAAGCTTTCTTTCCCCGCCCTCGCTGCGCTTTGCGGAAGGCAAGCAGGGGTTATGGGAAGCGGATATCCCGCCGATGCTTGCGGCACAATCTGCCTTTCCTTCCGCACCCTGGTCAGGCCTTCGTAAAATACTCGATCCACTAATTTGGAGATGATCTAAGATTCTTAATTTAAGGCATTTCAGCCGTTTACTCGGATTTTTGTTTTAGAGTGCGGATATAGTTCACAATCGCCCAGGTGTCCGTCTCGGAGACGGTGGTATACAGCATGGGATGCCTCCCGAACCCCAGCAGGATTTTGGCGAAAAGCTCACCGTCGCTCTGATTTTGCACGCCTCCCTCGGCCAGGTTGGAGGGAAGGGGGGCGAAGCTCTGGCCGACCGTCCCTTTGCCGTCGGCCTTCGGCCCGTGGCACTGGATGCAGAAATAGCTGTAAGCCAGCTCTCCCTGCGCTACGGTTTGAGGCGTGTAGAGAAGGGGATTCTTCAGATTCTTGGGCTCCGCATGAACCAAAAATTGATATCCCCGGTCGACAGGGATGGTTCGCGCGTCCATTTCCGGCATCTTTTTTTCATAGGTGCGGACGCTTTCCTGGTCGTTCATGCGGGCGTAGTCGCAACCCGAGATCGGAAAAAGAAGCAGGGCGATGCCCAGAGTCAGGAAGGCTTTTCCTCTCTTCATTATGGCTTTTCCTTCGGCACACCCGTTTCCGCCAACGGGGGCTTCTGAGAGACATGCTGTGGTTCAGGAGCAGAGGCAGTTCCTCCCACCGCAGGGTGCGTGGAATAGACCGATTGGCCGGGAATATCCTCCACGTTCCCAAAATTCCAATCGGGCGGGCCCTTATCCCCCACGACGAAATACATAAAGACCCCGTAAATTAAAAACAGGATGGCAAGGGTGCAGACGATGAGCCAGCCCTTCCAGTTTTTCCTGCTTTCTCCTCTTTCCATTTCTTTATCCTGATTCATGCCCTCCCCAAGAATGGACAACGGCTAGATTGATACGAAACCTCCCGATCCCTTGCAGGACCGAGTAGGGGCGCGAGGCCTCGCGCCCGTATCGGGCACGCGGCCGCGTGCCCCTACAATCCGCATTCGGCATTCGCTCCCGCTCAGCCCTAAGAGATTGAGTACCGAGGGTTGGCGTTCAGCGCTTTGGGCCTGAGGAATCATTAAACAGGCCCCCCTTTCACACCGAAGATAATCACGTAGAAGAAAAACCATATGATAAACCCCAAGATGAGAAAAAGCAGAAACGGGGGGACCGGGTGGTTTTGAATCCGCACCCAGATCGATTCGTAAAACTCCTCCTCCTCGGTTCCCTTCTCGTCCTTTCTCTCCGGGGAGTAACGAAAGCTCCGCAAGGCGAGATAGATGAGTAGGGCGGAAACCAGTCCCAGAAAGATCGCCAGGATTTCGTGTTGAAAATCCAGAACAGAGAAGAAACGCATCCCTTATCCCCCTTTTGAGTAGGTCCAAATACCAATCAGCACAGTCGCCAGGAGAAAGACAACTGCTCCTACCAATGCGAGGAGAACATACACCTCCCGGGAGAATTTCGCCGGATCTTTCACCGGCGACGCAAGAACCTCTCCCCGCAGCGGAAGATAGCGGGCCCGATCCTGGTCAGAGAATTGTCCGCTTTTAAAAGCCCAGAGAAAGCCAGCCAGGCTGACCCAGAGGCTGGCCACGATGAGCAGAACCCAGGGAAGATAGTAAAACATCTATTTCCCACCCTTCGCTGGCGTTTCAAACGCGGCAGGGATACCTTTGGGTGGCGCGCCGGCGTCCGATTCGCCGATGAAATTCACGGCAACGTAATTGCCTACATCCCAGATCTTCTCCGATTCCAGCTCCCGTTTGAAATAGGGCATGGCCGTCCCGGTAATCCCGTTCATGATCTGGTAATAGAGGATCCCCCCGGAGATTCCTCTCCCCTTCAGAATTGTGAAATTCAACGGCGGCGGATAAAGATACGGTTCAGCCGGACCCATCCCGTCCCCGATCGGTCCATGACACCCGATGCAGAAGCTCTGGTATATGTGGTGCCCTCGTTTCAGGCCCGCATCCGTTGTCGGGTAGGGATTGGGGAGCTTCCTCCACGGTTCGGGAACCATGGAATGAAGCCAGGTCACATTCGCATTGGGGCCTGACTCATAAGCAGCGATGGACAGCTTCTTCCAAAATTTTTGCCTCTCTACACGCAGGTCTGCGTTCCTGAACCCCAGGGCCTGTTTGTAGGCGATGAGGGCCCGGATCTTATCCGGCCCCAGAAATTCAAAGGCGGGCATGATCGATTCCGGCCGGGTGTAACGGGGATTCGTGTAATGGGCTACGTGCCAATCGTCCGGATGTTCTCCCCCCTCCTGGGAGAGATCGGGACCCGTTCTCTCCGTTCCCAGCAGGTGGGGCTGCTCCCGAACGTAATCTCCGGATTGGGCGATCCGCTCCGCTCCTAGATCCCAGTCGATGTTGCGGACGAACTGGGTGTGACAGTAGGTGCATCCGTTGGCAATGTAAATCTTCCTCCCTTCCTCTTCCTGGGCCGTGCGGGGACGGAAGATCCCTGAAGGCTTTTCGCTGATCGTGGCCCAGGGCAGGATGACCGCGACGAACAGGATGGAAGCAAAGATGATCAGCCCCCCGAAAATGATCAACCGTAACGTCATTTTCATATATCTTCCTCCATCGTCCGGACGCCAAAGAGGCTCCTGGCGATGTTGTAAAGACCGATCGCGGCCCCGGTGATAATCAAGATCCCGAAACCCAGGCGGAAAACAAAGTAAACATGCAGCTCGGGTAGGATCTTGTAAACCACCTCGCCGCTCAGCCAGCCGCTCCCCTGGATGAGCCCGGCCACGGTGAGAACGAAGAAGAACCCGGCCAGGCCGATCAGGAGCAGCCAGTACTGGATGTCAGCCAGCTTCCTGCTATAGATGGGCCTTCCAGTGATCCGGGGGAGGATGAAATAGAGTCCCCCCAGGCCGATAAACCCGGAAAAGCCGAAGACAGCGATATGGGAATGGCCGATTACCCAATTCGTCAAATGGGTCACTCGCTGTACAACAGGAAGGGCCTGAAACGGGCCCTGGAGGCATACCAACGTGTACCAGACCAATCCGGCGAAGACAAATTTTCCGCCGATGTCCTGGTGGAGGGCTCCGAGTTTCCCCCGCATGGTCAACCAGATATTCATCAGAACCACCAGCACGGGGATCAGCATTCCGATAGACCCGGTAACGGCCACGATTTTCAGCCAGGTGGGGGCCGGGGTCTGCAGAAGGTGATGGGTGCCGATATGGGGGTAAAAGGTGAGGATCGTCCAGAAGCCGATCAAAGAAAGGGTGTGGCTGAAGAGCGGCGCCCGACAGACGATTGGGATCACGTAGTAAGCCAGGCCGACGGCCAATGGCGTCAGGAACAGACCAACGATCCCATGTCCGTAAAACCAGGCGAGAATTCCGTCCGGCATTCCGGTGAGGGCCCCGGTCGGTGGGTTCCAGACGGCGTTGCCGAAAAAATAGATGAAAAAGGTAAAGATCAATGCACCGAAGCCGTACCAGATCGAGACGTAAAGAAGCTTCTCCTGGCGGGCCGCGACGGTCTGTAGCAGATTATAAAAAGTCAGACCCAGAGCAAGCAGGATCATAATATCCACCGGCCAGATCCACTCGGCGTACTCCCGGCTCTGGGTATAACCCAGGAGGAGGGTAATGCTTCCGATCGCAATGGCCAGGTTCCAGATCCAGATCGTCACGCGCCCGATTCTGGGGCTGTAGAGGGGGGCCCGGGATAAGTGGGGGACGTAATAATACAGGGCCCCCACCAGGGCGGAGCCGACGAAGCCGAAGATCATCATGTTGGTGTGGAGCGGCCGGACCCGGCTGAAAACGAGCCAGAATACATTTTTGTATAAAGCCCAATCCGGGGCAACCATGGACGAGGCCAGGATGAACCCGCCCAGCGTGGCCACTACGAACCAAGCGGCAGAAGAGATGAAGAAGGAGCGGACAGTTTCAAACCTCTCTTCGTTTAGATTCTGTCTGGTAATTTCAGCATGTTGATCCATGATTATATAGTCTCTTGTACTGCCTAAAGTTGGAAGTGCCTAAAATGCCTAAAGTTCGGAACGCCTACTATTTGAACTTTTTGCCGATAGAAGTAAAGATCGCTAGTGTTGTGTCCCGGAAATAAGCTGACAAAGTCTTTTGATCTTTTCGAGTATCGAGTCGGCCGTAGCCGTCCAAACAAAGGGTCGTGTATTTGTATTATGAAGCTTCACAAGCTGATCAATTTTAGAAACCAGATCTTTAACGCTTCTGAAGGTTCCTCTCCGGATTGCTCGTTGCGTGATCCGATTAAACCAGATTTCGACCTGATTCAGCCAGGAAGCATAGGTCGGCGTGTAGTGGACTTGATATCTGGAATGAGCTGCAATCCAACGTTTGACCTTGGGGTGTTTATGAGTGCTGTAATTATCCACCACCAAGTGAATGTCTAAATCAGCAGGAACATTGGCTTCGATATGCTTTAGAAATTCGAGGTATTCTTGATGGCGATGTCGGTGCTGACAGCGAGCCAGCACCTGGCCGGTGGCGATATCCAAAGCAGCGAAGAGGGTCGTGGTCCCGTGGCGGACATAGTCATGGGTGATCCCTTCTACATACCCCAGCCCCATGGGCAGTAGGGGTTGGGTGCGATCCAAGGCTTGGATTTGGCTCTTTTCATCTACGCATAAGACCAGAGCCTTATCCGGGGGATTTAAGTACAGGCCAACAATATCGCGAACTTTTTCGACAAAAAAAGGGTCTGTGGAGAGCTTAAAGTGACGTTGGCGATGCGGTTGAAGGCCAAAGGCATTCCAAATCCGATGGACCGCTTCTCGGGAGACGGGGGTCTTTTGGGCTAAAGAGCGAATCGTCCAGTGGGTGGCATCCTTGGGTTTCGTGTCTAGAGTTTTACGGATAAGGGTGGCCACCAGTTCGTCGGAGATGGTTCGAGGGCGTCCTGGTCGCAATTCATCATGCAAACCCGAGGGTCCCTGTTTTAAGTAGCGCTGGCGCCACTTGCCGACGGCGTGTGGACTGAGGCCTACCGTTTCAGAGATTTGAGTATTCGGAATTCCTCCGGCAGCCATTAAAACGATGCGAGCGCGTGTGACCAGACCCGAGGGGAGGGAGCGGGAGGAAACGATTCCTTTGAGCTGTTCTTGTTCTTGTAGAGATAATATCATTGGGGCCTTTGGACGTCCCGTTCTCATGGGCTTTCCTCCTTATGAAGAAGTAGCCCATGGTATCATGGAATCAATATTTATGTATATTATTTATGTGACAAAACACTAGGAGCTCGCTGCATTCTTTTTGTTCAAATGCAATTTGTTTCTCGGTTAACCATTCTGCAGCAACCACTAATTCCATCCAGTATTGAGTTTCACTGGCTTCACTTTCGCAGATAGCGATTCTATTCTTGAAATCGCCCTTGCTGCGAGAACGATTCGCTTCACGGTAGTTAGCGCCGATTGAAGTAGCGGATGCTGTAAATTGGCCTCTTATGACTCTGTCTTCTGGAGTATTGGGTAGACTTGCTGACAAGCGAATAATTCGAACCCCAAAATCTTTGGTTCGCTTTTCAAGTACCTTGCCAAATTGTCTGTTATCCATCATCATTCTACAAATTCTCTCAGATTTATAACTTTAGGCATTTTAGGCACTTCGAACTTTAGGCACTCTTTACCTATGACACGCCAGCCAGCAGTCCAGGTTGGCGTTCAATTTCCGGTGGCATCCGATGCAAAAGCCCATCTCGAATTTTACCGGTTTAAGCCGGTCCATGGTCTTCACGTCCCCGTGGCAGTTGGGACAGTCCAGCTTCGCCCACAGGATGTGGGGGCGGTGGTGGAAGAAGACGAAATCGGGGAGGATGAAGATCCGGACCCAGGGGACCGGTTTTTTCGCCAGATAATATTCCTTCTCCTTGAGAATTTCCGGATGGTTCGGAATCACATATTCGTGACAAAAAAAGCATTTTTCCACGGGCGGCAGCCCGGCATGCTGCGAGCGCTCCACGAAGGGGTGACAGAAGCGGCAGTTGATCTCCTTCACCCCGGCATGGATGCGGTGGCTGAAGAAGACCGGCTGCTGCGGGCCGATTCTTTCCAGGGGGAAAAAATAGTAAAAGTACCCCATGGCCGCAAAAAGAACCGCCCCGATTGCCAGCCAGATGTAACCGCGTTTCACCCTGCGAGGTTGGGTTTCGTTGTCCGCCATGCTTCGTCTATTTACCGCTGCTCATTTTGTTGGTCTTGAATCAGAAAACCGCAATTCACGGCTTCAGTTTTTCCTCATCCTCTCCGGACGCGAGGGCTTCCCGGAAAAGCGGGTCCGAGACCGGGATCACCGGAAATCGCCGCAGGAAAAGGGTAAAACAGAGCCCCATCAGCCCGAAGAAACCCGCGGTGATCAAAACCTCCAGCGGTCCGAGGGGAATCCATTCTCGCTTCCAGATCGAAGGGGCGACCAGGATGAACCGCTCCAGCCACATGCCGACCAGGATCAGGAGGGTAAGGCCGATCATAGGCGCCCGCTTCAATTTGACCCTCCGACTCAGTAAGACGAAAAAAGGAATAATTAAGATCATAAATAGGATTACCCAGGCCAGCGGCTCCCACGGGCTCAATTTAACCCGCAGGATCACGTAGCGCGTCTCTTCGGGAAGATTTCCATACCATATAGTATTGAATTGGGCATAAAAAAGGTAGCCGGTGAACACGCAGAAGGCGAGAGTCAGTTTCCCCAGGTCGTGGAGCTGCCGGGCGTGGATGTGTTCCCTCAGGACCGGCGAGTCCAGGAAGAGCAGCGAAACCAGATAAATCGCGACGATGGCAACAAAGAAACTGCCCATAAAATAATAACCGCCGAAAAGAGTGCTGTACCAATGGGGGTCGAGGGACATGATCAGATCGAAGGCCAGCAGGCTAAGGATAAAGGCGTAGGCGATCCCGATAATGGGCGACAGAATCTTCTGGAAGCGCCAGCTGGACTTCCAAGGTTCATTTTCTGAACCGGCGGATTGTTGTTCGGTTCGGGCCATCCATTCCCGATCGCCCCGCACGGAGTAGTAGACCAGGGCCAGGGAAAGGATTGTCAAAAAAAACAGGGCCACCCCCTCGCGGGCGAAGAAAAACGGGACGTTCAACCAGGCCTGCTTCTCGGGAACGGGCTCCCGTACCCAATGGAAGATGACCGTCCGGCCGAAATAGACGACCCAGAAAAGGACGAAGGAAACCGGCAAATAAGCCCCGAAAGCCTCCGCCAGGCGCTTCACCGGGCGCCCCCAGCGCGCATCGGTCATGTTCAGCACCGCCGCGAAGAGCACGGCCCCGAAGGAGAGGCCGGCCCAGAAGACGTAATTCGCCAGGTAAACCTGCCATGACCGCAAAGCCAGGTCGCCGGAAATTCCGTACAAAAAAGCGACCGCCCCAATGACGGCCAGAAGGGCAAAAATGGCAGTCCAGGCAGTCCCGATTTCCAAGGTCAGAGAGGCGGGGGCCTTTTCACCCGGCAACATCGCGGACCTCCTCAGCCCCGGCTTCTTGAAGGATTTTTATAATCTGGTCGCGTTCCCCATCCGTGCACGAGACGAGGATCCCAAAACGGTCTCCCGAAAAGCGAGGATCATATCCAGCGGACTGACCGCTCTGGTAGCGAACCCGCGGCAACCCTCCCTTGATGATCCACGCGATCACGCTGAAGATGGCCGCAAGCAGCACGGTCCCCTCGAAGAGCACGATCACCCAGGGAACTGCAGGCAGGATGGGTTTCCCGCCGGTGATCAACTTGAAGGACAAATGGGCGTAAACCGCCAGCCCGACCAAACAGGTCCCGCCCAAAATCCCCCCGATCAGCGTGATCAAACGGACAATGCTGGGCTTTGTCCCTAGGATTTCCTGGATATCTCGCAATCGCAGGGGAGAGAAGACAGTACGGATCTCAAAATTCCTCTCTTTCAATCTCCGCAAGCCGTTGAGGAGGTCGTCCACGTAGGCAAAGACACCCAGCACCCCCCGGTCACTCGCCATCGCGCCCTCCCTTGTGCCGCATCGGGTGTCCGACCTCTTCCTTCACTTCGGCGATGGAAATGGAGGGGAGGAACTTGGCGAACAGGAAGAAGAGGAAGAGAAAAAGACAAAATGAGCCGATCAAAATACTGATTTCGACCCAGTTTGGCCGATGGAAGCCCCACTGGTAGGGGATAAAATCCTGGGCCATGGATCCAACAATGATGACGTACCGCTCAGTCCACATCCCGATGTTGATAAGGATGGCAATGATAAAAAGGGTAATGGGTGTAGTCCTGATTTTCTTGACAAAAAAGAAAAGCGGGGCGATAGCGTTGCAGAAGCACATCACCC
>Ga0187882_1004810_pt1 | contig 10816 bp, 6 predicted proteins | sample June2016WEW_19_1_3_FD_132991 | JGI IMG/M metagenome (GOLD analysis project Ga0187882, IMG submission 132991) | Peatland microbial communities from SPRUCE experiment site at the Marcell Experimental Forest, Minnesota, USA - June2016WEW_19_150 | ecosystem: Environmental > Terrestrial > Soil >...
TCACTTTATGGAGGAGGGAAAAAAGGCATACTCTGCAGGTCAATTGAAGGAGGCGTTAGCCCGATGGGAAGCCGGCCTCGAACTGGCGAGAGAAGCGGGTGACAAAAAATATCTCGGGACGCTAATCACCTCGATCGGCATAGTGTACTCTGACCTGGGCCGGTATGCGAAGGCCCTGGAGTACTTGGAGCAGGCGCTGGCAATTCGAACGGAGATCGGGGACCGAGGCGGAGCGGGAAAAGTCTTCGGCAACATCGGCAATGTGTACTCTAACCTTGGCCGGTATGAGAAGGCCCTGGAGTACTTGGGGCAGGCTCTGGCGATCCACCGGGAGATGGGGGACCGAAGCGAAGAGGGAGCGGACCTCAGCAACATCGGCATAGTGAACTCGGAACTTGGCCGGAATGAGAAGGCCCTGGAATACCTGGAGCAGGCTCTGGCAATAATGAGGGAGGTGGGGGACCGAAGCGGAGAGGGAGCGGATCTGGGCAACATCGGCATAGTGTATTCGGATCTTGGCCAGTACGGGAAGGCGCTGGAGTACTACGAGCAGGCGCTGGCAATACAGAAGGAAATCGGAGAACTACGCAGCGAGGCCATCGACCTCAACAACATCGCCAATGTGTACTTGTACCTTGGCCACTATGAGAAGGCCCTGGAGTCTTACGGGCAGGCGCTGGCGATGATGAGGGAGATAGGGGATAGAGGCGGCCAGGGAAAGGTCCTCGACAACATCGGCAATGTGTACTTGTACCTTGAATATCATGTCAAGGCCCTGCAGTTCCTGGATATGGCGCTGGTAATTGAACGGGAGATCGGGGACCGAAGTGGAGAGGCGAAGTCTCTGGATCATACCGGCTCGGTGTACTCGGAACTTGGCAAGTCTGGAAAGGCCCTGGAGTACTACGAGAAGGCCCTGGCAATCTGCAGGGAGATCGGGAACCGGGGCGGCGAGGGAGCGGAGCTTATCAATATGGGTCTGGTGTATCGGGACCTTGGCCGGTACGAGAAGGTTAGGGAGGTTCTTAAGGCAAGCCTTGTGATCTACAATGAAACAGGCGCCCTGGATGGCCTCTGGAAGACAAAAAGAGGGTTGGGAGAAGTAGAAGCCAGGCTCGAAGCCTACACGGAGGCAATTTCACACTACGATCAGGCAATCGACACCCTCGAGTCCATGCGGGCCGGTATCACGGAAAAGGAAGAAAAAACAAGCTTCATGGAAGACAAGCTCCATGTCTATGATGATTTTATCGAACTTCTGCTAACCCTTAACCCAAAAGACCCCTCAAAGGGCTACGACAAAAAAGCCCTGGAGATATTCGAGCGCAAACAGGGTCGGACGTTTCTTGAAGAGATCGGAAAGAGTGCGGCAACGAACTTCTCCGGCCTCCCCGAGGAGGTGAGGGCCAAAGAATCGGGGCTTTCAGTTGAACACACAAAAGCCATGTCGGCCCTGGTGGATGAGAGGTCAAAACCTGCCTCATCGAGAAGCAGCGAACGCATCCAGGGTCTCGAAGAACGGTTGCGCCGGATCAAAGCCGATCAGGAGAACCTCCAGAAAGAAATCAAGGCCCGCTACCCTGACTACTACGCGCTCAAGTACCCCCAACCCGCCACCCTTTCCGAATTGCAGAAGACGGTACTGGAGCCGGGAGAGCTCATGCTTGTCTATGGCGTGAAGAAAGAGTCGACCTGCCTCTGGGTGATCGGCAAAGAACAGTTCGGGTTCTTTACCATATCAGCCGGCGAGAAGGGCATCGAAGAAAAAGTCGCGGAATTTAGAAATGTCACCCTGGCGGTTCTAAAAGCAATAGAAAGAGAAGACCCCCGGAACATCAAAAGAATTGCCCAAATGTCCATCAAGCAGCTTGAACACTCAGGCCGTGAGATCTATGATCTTCTGGTCCCCGAAGGGGCAAAGGAGATGGTGGCAAAAGCAGGGACCCTCTATATAATCCCAACCGGTGCGCTCTATACCCTTCCCTTTGAAGCCCTGGCTTCAGGAAACCCGGATGCGCAAGGGCCGCGCTATCTGGTGCAGGACCATTCCGTAGCCTACCTCTCCTCGGCTTCCCTCCTCAAGACCCTTCGCGAAGCAGCGGCAAGAAAGAAGGAGAAGGCCCTTTACCCTCTTCTTGCTTTCGCAAACCCCGTTTACTCGCAGGCATTGCGGGATGCTTCGTCCCAGGCGCCTCTTTCCTCTTCAGACGAGACGGCTGGAACCAGGGGAGTCTCCTTGGTCCCGTCCATGCGCACACGGGCATATCTGGATATCATGGGCGGCTACTTCCCTGAACTTCCCGACACAGAGGACGAAGCAAGAGAAATCAAGACGATCCTTGAGGCCCCCGATGAGAGCCGGCCTCTTCAACTTAGGGAAGCAGCATCTCGAAGCAATGTGTTTACTTTAAATGACGAAGACAAACTAAAGGATTACCGATTCCTTCTCTTTTCCTGCCACGGGATTGCGCCTGATAAAGTGGACCCCCTGGTCCAACCGGCCCTGGTGCTGTCTCTTCCCGACCCCAAAACCGGCAAAAAGGAATATCTCACCATGGCCGATGCGTTCGGGCTCAAGCTCAACGCAGAGCTTGTGAGCCTTTCGGCCTGCAACACGGGAAGAGGAAAGGTCCAAAAAGGCGAAGGGGTAATCGGGCTTACCCGGGCCTTCATGTATGCTGGGACCCAGGCTGTCTCCGTCACGCTCTGGTCGGTTGAGTCCGGTTCGGCAAAAACGCTCGGCACCGGTCTTTTCAGAAACCTCGAGGAAGGTAAGGGCCGAGCCGAAGCCCTTCGCAACATCAAGCTTTCCATGCTCCGGGGCGAAGAGGGAGATCTCTACCGTCACCCCTTCTTCTGGGCGCCGGTGGTGCTCTTCGGAGATGGAAAGTGAGTAAATTCTTTCTATGAATGCCTGATCGGCTTCCGAACAAGCGACTGCCTCATTGCGGGACTCTCAGGAAGGATTGAAGGAAAGTACCTTGATTTTTTTCGGGTAAAATCTGGGTGCAAAATGCTGTTCGGCATCCGTTGGTGATCAAGTTGACGCATCCCGGTCATCTCGTACAGGGACAGATCCCCTCAAAAATCCTGCGCCCACGGTAGATAGGGACCAAACTGTCTCACGACGTTTTAAACCAAGCTCACGTAAAGCTTTCATCGGGGAACAGCCGAATCCTCGGGATCTGCTCCAACCCTGGGATGCGATGAGCCGACCGAGGTGCCGAGCTTCCCCGTCGATTTGCTGCCACAGGGGATTCGCCCCTTTCCCAGGTGGCAGCAATTGAGGTTTGCCTTGTATGAAATGTGGGATGTGACTCACACGAACCTTTAGCCTGCATGGTATGGCACGAGCAGTGGGATCCGTTGAGGCATGCTCTGTAAGTGCAGGGACGACCATGCTCTCGATAGACGCGTGGGAGCGGCGTGTCACCGTGAAAAACGGCATGATCGGGGCATTTTCAGGCATGCCTGAAACTCCCGCCGAAACATAGACTTCAAAGTTTAGCGAGGGTAATCAGCGGGCGGTGTTGCAGCAGTGTGCCGAAGACTCTCCAGAGCGTTGCGTATCTCTTCGACGGAAGCCTCGTTCTCCAGGGTCGTCAGGTCGCCAACATCGTGTCCCGAAGCAACTGCCTTGAGAACTCGGCGCATGATCTTGCCGCTTCTCGTCTTGGGAATCGAATCCACAAAATAGATCTCATCCGGCACAGCTACAGGGCCGATAGTCTCTCGCAGCAGGTCGGCAATCTCTTTCTTCAAAGCATCCGAAGGTGGGAGGCCCTCCTTTAAGGTGATGAACAGCACGATCGTCTCACCCTTCACTTCATCCGGCTTGCCGGTGACACCCGCCTCAGCTACAGCGTGATGAGCGATGGCGGCATCTTCGATCTCCGCAGTTCCCAGTCGGTGACCCGCCACCTTCAGTACTTCATCCGCCCTGCCCAGCAGCCAATAGTAGCCGTCCTCATCCCGCATGGCGAAATCCCCAGTATAATAGGCCCCACGAAAACGGGACCAGTAGGACTCCTGGTAACGCGCAGGATCGCCATAGACGTCAAGCAACATGCCTGGCCAGGGTTTCCTGATAATCAAATAGCCGGTCTCGCCAGGCCCAAGTTCGTTGCCTTGGCCATCCACCACGGCTGGATCAACTCCCGGAAGGGGAAATGTTGCCGAGCCCGGCTTGAGGGCAAGGGGATCGATGCCGGGGGTGGGCGAGATCATGATGCCGCCTGTCTCTGTTTGCCACCACGTGTCAACGATGGGACATCGCTCCCCGCCGATATGCTTGTAATACCAGTACCAAGCCTCCGGATTGATGGGCTCCCCCACACTTCCCAGGAGATCGAGGCTGGACAGGTCGTGCCTGGCCGGCCATTTCTCACCATGGCGCATGAACATACGGATAGCTGTTGGAGAAGTGTAGAAGATACTGACGCCGTATTTTTCAATAATGTCCCACCATCGATCAACGGCAGGATAGTCAGGAGCACCTTCATAGAGAACGACCGCCGCCCCATGCGAGAGAGGGGCATAGACGATCTGGCTGTGCCCGGTAACCCAGCCCACATCGGCAGTGCACCAGTAAACGGATTCCTCCCTGATATCGAAAACCCATTGGTAGGCGGCGTAGTTGAATACCATATAACCGCCGGTGCCATGGACAATACCCTTTGGCTTGCCGGTCGTCCCGGAAGTGTAGAGGACATAGAGCGGATGAGAGGACTCCACCGCGACAGGTTCCACAAATTCATGGGCACCGGCTATGCTGTTTGAAAGCCAGTGGTCGCGCCCTTCCTTCATGTTGACCGCTTGTCCTGTCCGCTGGACCACGATGACGTTTTCCACGCTGGGGCAAAAGGGAAGCGCATGATCGACAATATCCTTGAGGGAAACGATTTTGCCTCTGCGATGGCCTCCATCAGCAGTGACAATCAGCTTGGCCCGGGTGTCTTCGATCCTGCCGCAAATTGCCTGCGCGCTGAAACCCGAGAAGATAACCGTATGTACAGCCCCAATTCGGGCACAGGCCAGCATCGCAACGGGAAGTTCCGGGATCATCGGAAGATAGAGAGCAACGCGGTCCCCTTCTCTGATGCCAAGGCTCCTAAGCACGTGGGCAAATTGGTTGACCTCGCGGAAAAGGGTGGAATAGCTCAGCACGCGGGTCTCTCCATTCTCACCTTCCCAATAGATGGCCACCTTGCTTCGTCGCCAGGTGTGAACATGCCTGTCCACGCACTGATAGCAGGCGTTCAGCCTTCCACCGACAAACCACCGTCCGTAAGGTTCCTTCCACTCTAAAACGTGGTCCCAGGTTTTGACCCAGTCGAGCTTTCTGGCCTGCTGATCCCAAAAACCCTCCGGATCCTCGATGGAATATCGATGCATCTTTGCGTATCGCTTCGAGGACCAAACTCGAACTCCCGTCATAATTGAACTCGCTCGATCCGGCCCATGAACGTCACTCACCTCAACCCTCCATGGTGAATATCTCGTTACGAATGTCTCCGATCGTCCCTAACACGCAGTGGCTGTTTCTGCCATTTGCCTTTCCGCCGTGGACGCAACATCACGAGTTTACTTGTCCAATCGAAAGCAGTGGAGCTGCAAAAGCCTTCGGAGTGCCGATTCAGCAAAACAACCCCACAACAATAGAGGTTTTTCCAAGCAAACAAGCGACGGTCATGAACGGCACATCCCGCCTTGGCATCGAGGTTTTACTAGGTGGCGATCCCTTCGTCAAATGCAAGCCAGTAGACGCAGTTGGCACAGCACCTTTCAATGGCCTCCTCTCTTTTGACCCGGCAAGGGCAAAACAGAGTGCAGCCGAAATCCCATTTTCTCAACGGATCATGGCTTATCTCTCCAAGTTCGCAAACTCCCCATATGTTGATCATGCTCTTCACTCTCCGGTCCAAAAGGAGCGGCTCCGAAAAGAGCCGCTCCTCCATCTCCTAGCCCTCTTTCTTCTTTACCGGCCATGCGGTGCGCCGGCCTTCAGCCCCCGCCACCTTGCCGATCTCGTGCTGTCGCTCGAGTTCACGGATCTTCTCCGTATCATAACCAAGGAAGCGGCGCAGGACATATTCGGTATCCCACCCTATCGGCTTTCCACCGAACTCCGTGTAGCTTGGTGCCTCTGAGAACAGAGGGAAGCAACCCTGAATGTCCATGGGCCCGTACCAGGGGTCTTCGATGTACTCGATCTCGCCCCTTTCCCGGTAGTGAGGTCTCGTGCAGGCGTCTTTTGCGTTCATAACCGGACAGACACCAAAGCCGCGCTCCCTGCCAAGCCCGTCTATCTCCTGCACCGTGTGCAATGCTGCCCAGGTTTCGATGGCGTCATAAATCTCCTCCTGGGCCTCGACCCTTACCCGATCCATATTGGTGGGATATTTGGCCGGCAGTGCGAGCGCCGCGCCGCCGATAGTATCACACAGGACCTTGAAGGCGTCGTCATCGGCTCCAATGGCGATGAAACCGTCTTTTGCTTTCACAATGCAGTCGGGACAAATCCATCGGAAGCGATTGCCCCAGCGGGTCTGAACGCGGCCCGTCAGGCTGTACCACACGACTCCGGGTCCAAGGGCGCGGGTGATGTTTTCCACCTGCGAGTTCTCGATCATCTGTCCCACACCATATTTTTCACGGGCATACAATGCGAGCAGTGTGGCAAAGAGACCGAAGGTGCCGCCCATATAGTCGGCGACCCAGATCGGAACCTTCATCTGATCCCCTGGATCGTGACCGCTGATGAACACGCTGCCGCCCATCGACTGGGCAAGGATATCGTAGGAGGCCCTCACAAGATCCTCGCGCCCCCACTGACCCGGTCCGTTGGAGGTGAGGTAGATGAGCTTCGGATTGATCTCCCTAAGCTGCCGGTAGCCCTCGTCCCACCTGTCCAGCGTCCCTCCGCGGACGTTCTCGACGAAAATGTCCACGTTCTTGATAAGTTCTTTGAATATGGTGCCCCCTTCACCCGGATGGATGTCTAGGCAGGCGTGCAGTTTATTCTTTGCGCAGTCGGTCCAGCCGAGACCTCCCGCCATGGCGATGTCCTTTTCCTCCGTGACCCCCTCGCCCAGAATACCGCAGGCTTTGGTGCCGCTTTTTTCTTCCGACCACATCGGGAAGCCGCCCATTTCCCTTGGCGGACCAAGAGCGCGCATCGTATCGCCGCGACCGGGAAGTTCGAGCTTGATCACCTCGGCCCCCATCTCGGCCAGCATTGCGCAGTGAGATGGTCCGAGAATAAGGGTGGTGAAGTCGACCACACGTACCCCGTCCAGGAGCTTGTCTTTTTGAAAGACCCGCCTACGGTGGAAAAGGTAGCGGCAGAACTCCTCGTAGGGAAGGGCGTCCTCTTCCTCTTCGGTGAGATCTTCCCCTCTCCTGGCCTTCATCACCAGGGCTTTTTCCTCGGGGCTGAGCTGACTGAAATCATACCGCACAGCCTCCATCTGTTCCGGAGGGATCTCCTTCTTGTAGCGTTCTGCTTTTAGAAGTTCCATATTATTCCCCTCCCCCTTTCCTGCCGATGACACCCTCTGCCACCAGCTTGTCCAGGTCCGATTTGAACAGGCCGCAGTATTTGCGCAGAATCTCCTCGTTATCCCATCCCATGGGCTTGTTGAGCCATTTGATCCTTCCCGGGGTTAAGTGGAAGTTGGGACGGCAACCCTGCACCAACATCCTGCCGTAGAGCGGATCATCCACCTCCTCTATGGATGCCCTGTCCTGGAAGTGAGGAGACTCGCAGATTTCTTTGATGTTTTTGCACCCGGCACCGGCAAATCCCCATTTCATGCCCTCACGGTCAATTTCGTCGAGGGTGCGTTCAGCGGTCCACTGATCGACTTCCCTGTTGATTTCAACCTGCTGCTTCCAGCCCAGACGGTCAACGTTCATCGGATGTTCGGTTTCCCACTTCTTCATGTTACCCGTGCCGATGCAATCGCACAGTCTCGGCCAGACCGGACCGATGGCGGCAATGACACAGAATCTGTCCCCGGACTCATCGGGTTTGGCCCTGTGCAGCCCATAGGGATTGATCTCGAAATCCAGATTGCCGAATTGCCTCCTGATGTTCCCCGTCATGGAATACCAGTCGAAACTGCAATCGCACCAGCGCAGGCAGTGCCCGTAGCTGGCCACGTCGATCAATTGGCCCTTTCCGGTCTTCTCCCTGTAATACAGGGCTGCGGCTACGCCCACAGCGGCACTTATTCCGCCGGTATAAAACCCCATGGGCCATCCTGCCCGGCTAGGAACGTATCCCGTCTCCTGGGCCTCCTGCATGGTGGGCTTGGTCATGTCGAACGGGCCTGCGAAGGAGGGTACCGTGGTCATGACCTGGAGGGCGGATTCGAAAGGCTTGCGCCACGAATCAGCGCCAAATGAGCCGAAACCGGTCACCGCAGCATAGACCAGGCGCCGATTTAGCTTCCTGAGCTGGCGATAACCGATGCCCAGGGAATCGAGATAGCCGGGGTCATAGTTTTCCATGACGACGTCGGCCCGTTTCGCCAGTGTCTTGACTATTTCCCGGCCCTTTTCCGTGGTGATGTCCACGCTAATACAATAACGGTTGCGGGTCTCGACAAGAGCATAAAGCGCTGAGCCGTGGGGAGGATAGTTTTCGCCTTCAGCTTTAACCGCGCCCCCCTCTTCCTCGGATGGGCCGACCCAGCGAAGAGGATCGCCCTGTCGGGGGTCCTCGATCTTGATCACCTCGGCACCGTATTCCGCCAGGAAAGAAGCACCGATTTGGAGTGACAGGTTGAACCAGTCAGGACGGCACAGTTCGAGCACTCTTACACCCGCAAGCGCTTCCGGTTTCCGGAATCGCCTCCTGGGATCGAATATATAACGGGCCCACTCCTCATACGGCAGAATCTTCTCCTCCTCCGGTGTGAGTTTTTCCAGTTTCCAGACTTTCAGGACGGCTTCCCGCTGATCGTCCCTGAGAGCCTCCCACTTGTAGGTAATCGGATGCACTCCTTTCTGTTCGACCAGTTTTGCAGCTTTCGGTACGACACTCTGTGACGCCGTAGCGTAATATAACAGCTCTTCCAACGGCGTCTGGCTGGGTAGTATTGGCTTCTCCACTGTGACGGTCTTAAATTTTTTTCCCTGAGCCATATTCCACCTCCAAGCCTACCGTGGATTTGTCGACGAAGAATTCTCTTGCCAGACCAACACCAATCCGTTCTTAACTCCCAGACTTTCTTCCGGGCTCAAATCTCTCCGTTCACCAGCTCACAGAACATAAAATTCCGGCTCAATCTGGCTCTTCAGGATATCAACTCTTGCAACAATTCCCGCCAGCTTTCCCTGCGCCGTGATGAAGAGACGAAGAATGTTCTTTTCCTTCATGGTCGCTATCAGCTTGCTGAGAGGCGCATCCACATCAGCCGTAACAGCTCCCTTGGTCATTATTTCTCCGGCAGTGGTTCTCGACAGGCTCTTCCCCTCCTTTATTGCTTCCAGTAAGTCGATTTCCGTGACAACTCCCAAGATCCTACCTTCATCATCGAGTACCGGCATCCCGGTGTAGTGCCCGCTCAGGAGCTGCAGAACAATATCTCTGGCCGGGGTGCTCTCCCTGGCGGATACAACGTTTTTAGTCATGACAGTTTCTGCCTTTATGTCCCACATGTTCGTCTCCTTCGTCAAAAATGTTTAATCCGAACTCATCTGCTCCAATATCAAGACAAATAAGAGACGACCCTCCTTTCCTCAGTAGCTGCCAACTGATAAAGGTTATCCTCACTAACGCGTGGGGCGCCGGAGTAAGCGGTGGCCACACGCCCGCCCGCCTCAAGACCTCCCCAGACGACGGATTGGTTTCCGGAGATCTTTACCCTTCCCAGGTTAATGAGCTCTTCCTTTTTCATGGCAGCACCTTTAGCAATCGGTGTATAATGAAAAAAGCTTGGAACGTGCTGCATGTAGCCGGAAAGGATGGAAAAGTCGAAATCGTGTAAGTTTACACTACGCCCTAGTTTGAGTTTACCATATAAATTTAATATTGTCAACTAAAATCTGAAAGATATGAGAACCTTAGGCGGGAGCCTTCACATCGTTAGAGAATCTTTCCACGCATTTCCCTCAGTGCACGCTGTTTCTAATCAAAGGAGAAACAGCGCGACAAAACCCTAAAGATAGCGATACCTGCCTTATATCCACAAGCTAGGTGTTGGTCCGTCAAGTATTGATAGCATTCTGATATCACCAAATCAGTTCCTGTCTTGAGAAATTCGGCGTCCACCTGCCAGAGCCAAAATGGCTTTCAGGTTCGGTCTTGGCGTTCTCTAGGTTGTCGTCTGTTCTTGTCTCGCCTACTAAGGTTTACCAAGAGACTGACAAGTCCAGGCATCTCTCCTGGGCGTTATGATGAAGGTTATCCGGGGCCTTTCAACATTTGGATCATATCTGCATCTTCCCTCTTTCCGAAACGCGTACGGGTGCGCACCGAGTCGGACCAACCACCACAACTAACAGCAAGAAGATTTACAGAAGTGGCGATTTAAGCCCTTAAACTGTCAATTTGTGCGGTTAAATGGGCATTTGAGGCGCCCAACTGCTCATGGGCAATAGTGGGCGGGCGGTCCCCAGCTCTTCAGCGTCGCAGGGTTTACGGGCGCTCACCTTATCCCACCCATCGGCAGCCGCGCCTCCGCCATTTCCGTAAATTCCTAACCCGGCAGAGCCGGAACCAAGAAAGAGAAACCTGGATCATGTACGTACACGCCCCGCGAGGTGGACCTTGCCGCTATCCGGTCCGGTGTCCGGAGAGTGTGGAAAA
>Ga0187882_1004813_pt1 | contig 10814 bp, 14 predicted proteins | sample June2016WEW_19_1_3_FD_132991 | JGI IMG/M metagenome (GOLD analysis project Ga0187882, IMG submission 132991) | Peatland microbial communities from SPRUCE experiment site at the Marcell Experimental Forest, Minnesota, USA - June2016WEW_19_150 | ecosystem: Environmental > Terrestrial > Soil >...
CTGGCCGGAGAAAACGAGCAAAAAGAAGAAAACTGTACCTGAGAGGGTCCAGCCAGCCATCGGACAAAGGTTTGCCCTAATTAAGGTTTCGTCAACACTGGCCGAGAACTCAAGGTACACATTTCATATCAAATGTCTGGCTAGGAAGATCAACATCGAATATCCGATGGTCCAGAGGGTGAACTGATGGATGTTCAAACTAGCATCGTTCTTCTTTTCATCTGCCTTTGGGCGGGGATGATCTCCGGCGCTATGATTCTCATGGTGGTCTGAATGAACGACTGGACCCATGAGAACCAGATACCAGAGACACCATTGGAGCGTTCTCACCGTCTGCGTGATGCCGTTGTTGGGTCATTGCTCATCGGGGCGCTGCTCTGCGTCCTAATCGCCTTGAGCGTGATAGGATGATGCCCTTTCCCGCCTACGACCCTGTAGAGCACTCCATAGCGCTCCGCAATGCGTTCTGCGCGGTCCTGATAATCTCCGCGCTCGTCGGCGTCCTCATCGGGGTGTTCTCGGCATGAGGCACACTTACATCATGCCCGGAGCGTGTCCATTGCAGCCCGAGTTTAGATGCAAGGGAACGTGCAAACTAGCCGCTTCGAGCCGGTGCATTTGCCCCATAACTTCTATTGTTTCCATAAAAGCAATAGAATCAATAGTTTCCGCTCAAGTTCCGGAACAACTTCCGCTCAAGTTCCGGAAGTCTGGCTCAGAATTTCCGGAAGTCAAGTTCCGGAAAAGCGGAAAGTCTCCGGAATTTAGGGGGTGTTCTCCCTGCCCCGCATAAACGCAAACCGCCTCTACCTCGGGACGTTCTTCTACCTTTCCCGGGGAGATTCGCGGGATAAGGCAATAGAGTATCTGGAATGCGGCAGAAGCTCGGTCTACGATTATGCCAAGGATTTGGTCGGGGAGGGCTACCTAAAGCGCATTCCGGGCTCTAGATCTCCCCAACTGTATGAAAGGGGGCCGAAAGCGAACATACTGGACTCTGCAATATCCGAACTCGGATTCCGGTTTGACGGTGGGACCGTGAAACCCCCTCAAAGTCCGGAACAGGTTAACACCCCTAAATTCGTGACCGTTGCGACCTCCCGGACGCACATCAACGGCAGGGTGATGTTTGAGGTCATCCGGCAGGGGGACATGAGTCGGCTCAAAGTTCCGATTGGCCCGAGCGGTGATGGAAAGTTCGTCTACCTTCCTCTCTTTCCTGAGAAGCCGGTCGACCTTGCTAATGGGGTGCGCGAATACCGTACCCGCGTCCCTTGGAACGGGAAACAGGTGGCCGTCCATTACATCGAGTCAGACAAGGGCGCTAGCTCCCTTCACATCTGGCCCTATGAAAAGGAGTTGACCGCTGAGGAACTGACCCAGGACACCGAACAGCTTTTCACCGAGGAGGCCCAGCGCATTGTCAACTCGTTCTCGAAATATGGCGCATGGCAGTTCGGTCTCGTCAACTTCAAGGGAGAAATTCACCACGCATCGGATGACCCAGCCATCCTTTCTCAATTTGCTGATGATGTCAGGAACATTCCTGGCACACCCTTCTGGATAGACAACTCGCATGGTCATCGTGAGATCGAGACCAAGGACCCTGAGTCCATGCAGATGCTGCTCAACTTCAAGACGCATGTCAAGCGCTTGGATGAAGGACAGGAATCATCGATTAACCGCATTTATATCCTTGAGCTCAAAGCCGACAAGATGCTGGCTCTTTTAGAGAAGTTTTCGGAGATCATGGAAAGGGACGCGGAGCTAACAACCAAGGTCATCGAAAAGGAGGTTGCCGGGACAGCGGAGCGCGTCGTCAAATCAAAGACCCAGGCAGCCGAAGCAACAGCTACGACGCAATATGATGGAGTGATGTATCAATGAGTGAAAACCAACAAGAAAACAAGATTCGCGAAATGAGTGGAACTGTGCATCAAATACCCAATTTGACGAAGGAACTGCCCAACTCGCAGAAGTATAGAGCTCAACCAAAGGTGACGGCTTTCTGTTCCTGGTCCTTCGTCTCGGATCACAACGGATACCGTTACTGCGGAGACCCCGCGGTGCTCAAGGATAGGGGCTATAGCCCATACTGCCCGGACAATCCAAGCAATGCGTTCGTCTGCCCAAAGGGGTACAGAACGGTCATGCCCGAGGGACCGAAGCAGCTCACATTGGAGGCTTTCTGATGTGCGTCACCGACTGTTGTTATTTCAGGGTCCGCGAGGTAGAAAACACATCAGAGAATCAATGGAGGAAGCGGATCGGGATAATCGATGGCCTTTGCATCGTATGGCCGAGATGGTTGGCAGAGGTAGCAGCCCACACGGATGCGCCAGCATACCGCTGTCCATACTACATGAGGAGGGCGAACTAATGTCTCACGATTCAGGGGATTCTATGACAAACGGGGGCGATTCCTATTGACCGCAAGCTTACGGTCGGAAGCCTGTTCTCCGGTATCGGAGGCATCGAGCTTGGACTTGAACGCACCGGAGGATTCGAAACGAGATGGCAATGCGAGATCGATGGATATGCTTCAAAGATCCTTGAAAAGCACTGGTCCGGCATTCCAAATCTCGGAGACATCACCAAGGTTATCGAATTCCCACCAGTCGATGTTGTTGCCGGAGGACCGCCTTGTCAACCATCAAGTGTCTGCGGTAAAAGAAAAGCACGGAAGGACGAAAGATGGCTATGGCAAGAATACATTCGTGCCATTCGCCAAATTCGACCCCGATACATCATTATGGAGAATGTACAGGGGTTGCTCTCTGCCGATCACGGGAGAGCCATCGGCGAAATATTCAGAGACCTGGCCGAAAGCGGGTATGATGCAGAATGGGATTGCATATCTGCCGTCCAATTCGGAGCTCCTCACCTTCGTTATAGGGTATTCATTGTTGCCTACCCCAACAGCGAAAGAAGGCGGGAGGAATCGTTCCGATTCAAAAGGAAGCAAGGTGCGGCCAAGTCTCGGAATGATGGCGAGAAAGGGACTGTGGCCGACACCTCGAGCAAGCGAGAGGGGAGATTACCAATATTCGCAGGGAAGGCACGACCACCCTGTGTTGACCCTAATAGGGATGATCCATGCCTTGGAGGGTTCTGGTCCAGAGAACCCTGCCCTCCCGGAGTGGCTCATGGGGTTCCCTCCCGGGTGGACCGAATCCGGTGCATTGGAAATTCAGTCATCCCCCAGCAAGCAGAATTCATCGGAGAATGCATCCTCGAGTACGAGGCAGGAGTGATTTGAATGGACAATCCCGAAATCGGATATAAGGCATCTAATGACATGGAAATAGAGCACATCAATTGCCCTAATTTATACTGCTCAGAAAGGAATGTTCCGACCTGTGAAAATGGATGTCCAAATTATTCTTTATTCATTGCATTTGTCAATAAATCCGCAGATGAGGTATTCTGATGAGTCATGAACTTAGTGAAAAAGCGACGATTCGCATAAGTGAACCGGGTAGATTCGGAACATACTTTGAAATTACTTTACCATCTGGACATAAAGAAATCTTCCCGAACGCAGGTGCAATTATGGATTTCAAGGTAGAAATCGAACGAGCGATCACCGAATACATGGCAAGGGGTTACTGATGGTTCCTACAATTCGCTCTTTTGTGACGGGCTACTATCTCAAAACGGGATGGTGGCACATCGATATGTGGGAATGGCCTCACTTCTATCTTAACGGCGTTAGCCTTTGTGGAGAATCTCAATGGAAGCCGGGACATAGCGAACCTAGAGAAATGTCCATCCTTCATTGTGAAAAATGCGAGAAGCGCATGAAGGAGGCTCTTGGCAATGTGTCGTAGAATATGTAAAAATGGGAATCTGCCCGTTCGCAGAATTGACTATTACATGACGGAAACCGACCGTCTAGGCATGAAAAGGGGGGTCTAGATGCCTATAAACGATGATGAAAAAAGAAATGCGAAAATTTCAGAGGACGATGAGAGCGAGAGTTCCGAGGGCCTAGAGCTCCCGAAGATACTCACCTACGACGAGATCGATCTATTCCTTCTAGCGATAGACGACCTTGAGGATCTCATAGCTATCCGCTTGATGCTGTTCTCCGGGCTTCGGGTAGCCGAGGCATCCTCGGTCAAGGTCAAGGACATCGACCCCGAAACGAAATCCGTCTTTGTCAATCAAGGCAAGGGAGCGAAGGACCGTTACGCCCCAATCGATGTCGGCACGATAGCCCTTTGTAAATGCTACGAGTCGTCCCGAAAGCTCCGGCCCGATGATTTCCTGTTCGACCGGGACAAACGGACGTTGCAGAACCATGTCACGCAGACGGCGATCAAGGCGGGATTATCCTACATCAACGACCTAGGCAAGACGGTAACATGGGTACATGCTCACACTCTCCGGCATACGTGCGCGACCTGGCAGCTCGACAAGGGCATCCCCCTGCCGATGGTCCAGAACAACATGGGTCATTCGTCCATCGAGGTCACGCAGATCTACCTCCACCTGAACATCAGGCAACGGTCGCAGAAGTACACGGACGCCACGAGGTTCGGGATATGAGCAAGTTCCAATGTCGGTGGTGTGGGGAGTTATACTATTATCCAGGCATCCTCCGGCACTCCCCTACATGCTGGAACCGGGCAGCGATGGAGGCCGAGCTCCACGCCATCCGGATAGCCAATGAGAAGCATCCATACGGGCTAGAAATGTATTGCAGACCCGAGGGGGATTCTTGCAGAGAGCACCTTCCGGTACTCAATACCCCATCGGACTTACCTGCAACAAAAGAAGGGGTCTCCGGAGTTAAATACTTTGATGGGAAAAATGAGCCAGAACAATTTAGGTGTTTTGTGCAGGGTGAAACGGGTGCTAAATGACCTCGGAAGCCTCCCCGATCATCATTGACATAATCATCGACGACGGGCAGGGCAATAAGAAGAGGATGAACGTCACCATCAATGTGGAGTGGGCAGACGCCATCGATAAGTACGCCTCATTGTCGGGGGTTCCAAAAGGCGAGGTCGTCAATAAGATGGCCGAATCGTTCTTCTGCGCCCCGCTCGCCACCGGAAAGTGGCGAGTTCGCAAACAGTGATATTTCTTTCTGTTGTATATAAATGGTCGTTCCTGCGTCGTAAGCGACATCATAAGACATCTTTGTACAATATTGCCTCAATGAAGTTCCTCACAGCGGTTAAGGAAAAGTTCAGCAGGGCAGATGAGCGCGTCGAGGCTTCTCTCGACAAGCACAAGGACAAGTATCAGGCGATGGCCGTCCTCGGTGGGATCTTGGTCCTGGCAACGTCAGCGATTACCGGGAACGCATCGGCGGTGACTGCCAACGAAAACGCCGTCTATGCGGGCATGTCGGTGATCGACATCGTTCTCCTGGCCATCGGCGCTGTCGGATTCGTCGCCGCGCTGTTCCTGCGTGACTTCCGTGTCCTGATCGTCAGCGTGGTCGTGCTGGTCCTAGCGGGTGTGGCGTTCTACCTGGGGCTCTAAGGAGATCGACCATGTCCGAACCAAAAAAAAATTCCATCTCCGGGCCATTGTGCCCATCTTTCTCATTCTAGCTGTATTCCTCGGCCTAGCCGTGCTGCAGCCTCCAGCCGTTGATGCTTACACTTTGAGCGAATACCTTGAAGGGGCGGCGGCCGGCGCTATGGCGGGCGGTGCGATCGGTGGCTTGGCGGGCGGCGGTGTTGGTGCAATTCCAGGCGCTATGGCGGGATTGCTAATAACGCCAGTCGTTATGTATCTGACCGAGCACAACAGCAACGCTTATCAAAGCTCCGGTGCTGCTGCGGTGTATTGCCAAAACCTACGGAACAACACCGACCGGGCTATGGAATCATACTGGCAAAACGCTGAAAACCTGGTCAATCTGTATGACACGTCTGGCTTTATGTATGCCAGATACGCGGCGAGCGCGGCAGACATGATGTACGATTATCAGACCGCACACAACATCAGCCACGTTTATTCGGCCGAGTACGTTCTAAGCAATTCGCCAATAATGAACGACATGATGTCGATAATGAATCAGTCGCTAGGTTGTTATAACAACCTTTTCAAAAACTACGTTGACCTCTCTCAAACCTTCATTGGCGACGAGTCCAGTTGTACTTGGGGATTGAATGGCGCGTCACCCGGAACATGCATAAGCAGCTATTCCAGCAATGCCAGGCTCGATATGGAATGGACATATAAGATAAACTGCGGAAACGGTCAATATGTCTATCTGCCAAAGAACGCGACCATAACCCTATTTGCGGCCACTGGAACAGGGGCCAGCGCTCTCGGGTTCACCGTTAAGAATGCCAACGGGACAACAATATTCTCCGATAACGCTGGAACGGGGGCGGGCGAGGTTCGGGTTTATCACTTGAACAATTCGATAGGCCGCTATTCCATAACGGAGGCAGCGCCAGGATATTCACAGTTCTTCGGCTTGGCAGCGCCGGATATTACCAATTCCGGTTCTGTCGTGCCCTGTGTCATTCCGGTGCACGACGTGGGCAACGCGGTTAACTTCTGGTATCCGTGTTCATGGGGTTCGGACAGTACGCACGATGGACAGGTAAGCTACTCTTACGGATCCGGCTCTTTATTCTTCGAAGTGAACGGGGCTGGAAATAGCCAATGGACAACCATCAGCCTACAAAAGCACTTCAACGCGCTGCACGACGTTCAAAACAATTATTCGTCTATGATAGCCATAGCGAACAACGCGGGCCAAACACAGTTTAACGCGCAGGTCGCCAGCAACGGAACAACGCCGAGGATCTCGCCGGACATAGCGTTCTTGGATCCAAACCAGATGAAAGGGCTGACATACCAGCAGATGTACGCGATCTATGTCGCCTACCTGAACGCCATGAAGGGTTATTTCGAGAACTACAGCCAAATGAGTCCAGGGTTTGTTAACGTATCTGGCGAGTCTTTCGACCTAATCTGTAGGGGCGCTATCTACAATGAGAACGGAGTGCAAATTTTCGATAATCAGACCATATTCACGCCATACATCAGTCTGGCAGATATGACACTGGTTATCGGAAATAACTCAATGACACAGCCAGGTTATTTCCTGACTTGGGCGCGAGGATCTTCGATAGCTTCAACGGATCTGACCAACGCTACGAGTATCCGTTATGTCCAGTTCAAAGCGGGAACAAAATTCCATATCGAGGAAATGACGTTCAAGGGCGCGAGGGTCACCACCCAAACCCTAACGGTCACAAAACTAGTTTGGGTCTATGGCGACCAGGGCCAGAACGAAACGCGGCCGCCCCAGAGCATCACCGACACGCAATGGCTCATCGCCCACTGGTACCTGTTTGCGTTGGTCCTCGGCGTCATCCTGTTGATGGCGGCGGTAATGACCAGGAGCATGGTCGTGGTAGTGATCGGCGTCATCGCCCTGCTCGCCGGAGCGATCGGTTGGTACCTCGCCGGTGATACCCTCTTCGGCATCCATCTGGCCATTCAGCAGAGTTGGAACGATTGGTTCTGGGTGAAACCTTGAAACCCCTTTCAACATTTTTCTTATTCTTCGCTCTCATAGTCCTACTATCGCAGCTAGCCATCACCGGGTTAACGTCTGGTGCTACTCTCGATACTGTTTCCTTCTCGGGGCGTACCTGGGATGTATCAGTCTACGAGAACTTTTCGAACGATGCAAGCCAGGTTTGGGTCGATGCCAACGGTTCGCTGCACCTCAAACTATCTCAGGCCACCGGATCTTGGAAGGACGTTGAGGTCGTAAGCCAGCAGACATTGGGCTATGGCAATTACACCTGGGTAACTCAGGGCGTTCACGCAATAGACAAGAACATCGTCCTCGGCATGTTCCCCTACCTCGACAACGATCACGAGATCGACATCGAACAGGCCCAATGGGGCAACAGCGCCGCCCCCAACTTCGATTTCTGGGTCCAGCCAGGGAACGATAACAGCCAGGTATTCAACGTGCCTTATACATCAGAGAATACCACCTTTGTCATAAACTGGCAGCCCACTAGCATCCACTTCTCGATCACCGAAGGCAGCACATTGATCCATCAATGGACCTGTGACCAGGCCAGGGACGCCACTGGCGTTTTCGGCATAATGAACCTATGGCAGTTCTCCGGCGCTCCTTCGAACGGCCAGCCGGTCGAGGTCGTGTTCAAGAGCTTCCAGTACCAAGAGTACATCGCCTCAGCGAACAGTACTCAGTCCAACCAAAGCAATGGCAACGGTTCCAACGATACCAATTCAGGCGGTTTCACCACCGCCGACTATTGGGTCCTGCACTGGTATTATATCGTCGGGTTCTTCGGCGTCTGCATCGTCATGATCGGGGGATTCACCAGGCATTGGCTAGTTATGCTTCTGGGCGTCGTGGTGATCGTGTTCTGCTATCTCTATGCGACATCGGGCGGCGTCCTCATCGGATGGCTGACCGGGACGGGGTTGTGACCATGAAACACAGATATAGTATTTTTTTCGCCCTCGCTGTTGTAGTGCTGTTATCGCAGGTCGTCGGCAGCGCAACGGCATCGGTCGACACCGGCCTCGTTTCCAACAAAGGGCCGGGCGTGGAGCTCTACCTGCCGAGCGGGTCCAGCGTCAGCCAATCCGAGGTTGCCATCATCATCAACTACGCGGACACCGACGTTATCCTGAAGATCAGCGGCATATCCAGCCTGGTTGGTTCAGAGAACAAAACGTATCTGACCCAGGTCATCGAGGCCCACACATCGCAGATATTGGAACTTGACTTCCCGGACCTGGGCAGCTATTGGATCACGGTGAACAGCGGAGACCAGACATTGTTCGGGATCTCCAAGGAGAGGCCGAGCTTCTATCTGCCCACGCCGCGAAATGATTCGGGCTGGCACCTGGCGCCTCCGGTCGTCCCGACCGACCCGCTGACCTACTCGGCCAAGATGGTCGCCTCGCTCATCGCGTCCGTGACCTTGCAGACGGTGCTTATCGCCGTCGTGGTCATCGCAGCCGGGGCGGTCCTCGGCGCGGTGGTCAAGCAGATAACGCGCTTCCTGGTCCCTTGGGATTTCCTTTCCCTGATATTCTGCGCGGTCGTGCTGATGGACATTATCTTCCATTGGTTCGACGGCATGACCGGGCATGACAAGATATGGAACGTGGCGCTGGTGGTCGGCTACCAGATGGGTTTCTGGCTATGGCGCATCGACTACCTCACCCCGATCAGGACGAACCTGAAGGAAAAGACGGTCAGCTTCCTTCCCATCCCGTACTACTACCCCGACAACGGCGAGGGTTGCTGTCTTGCCACGCAGTCCAACAAGGCGCTGTTCAAGCGCTTGTTCCTGGGTGTCCATCACCGTCTGGGAACGGACGCCGGGATAGCGATGGACTGGCAGGCCATCGGGAAGAAACCGTATTTGCCGAAGATTCACGTGAGGGCGTTGTGGGTGGAAAAGGAGACCGTCACCCAGGAGACCGTCACCTGGTGGCGGTTCAAGCTCACCAAGTTCCAGACCGAGTATAAGTTAGCGTATGCCAGCGGCATCCAGAAGGCGCAATGGCTTGTCAATGGCAAGGCGTATTTTGTTATACAGGACATGTACGAACGTCTGGCGCTGGCCTACACCGAGTTGAAGCTTAGGCACCGTTCTGAGGCGGTCGGCAGCAGCGCGGGCATGATCGAGCAAACCGCCAACACCTCCCCGGCTGAACGCTTCAAGCAGTTCTTTGGCAAGCAGCCGCAGGAGATCGACCTGGAAACTGGCGAACAAGTCCTGAACATCATCGAGGCCGCCGAGATCGAGCCGCAGGAGGGCGCGGAAGAATACGCCCCGGAACAACAGGAGGAAAAGGACAACAGGAGGCCGGAACAGAACGGCAGGGGAAACAAACCGATAAGGAAGAACAACAAAGCTGGCAACAGCCAGAATGCAAGGCAGGCGAACGACAACGACAACGAGGAGGACAAATAACATGGCATCAGGTACGAGCGGATTGAGGGGAGAACTGGCGGCTAAATTGAAGATGAATAAGCGGACCAAAGAAGGCGTCCAAATGGGTCCGGCCTACGAATCGACAAAGACCGGGCTGCAATACTGGGAGGCGGTCAAGACCGAACTGGAAACAAGAAAAGGCGTGTACGAAAAGGCATTGGCCAAGTTCAACGAGGCTGGCGGTTCTGGTTCTGTCGAGGACAACAGCATTAACGTTAAGCTGATCGACGTTTCGGCGGTGGTCAAGCTGGACGAAGAGAATCGCCTTTCCAACTGCATGATGAGGATCGAGCTATCGACATCGATACTCATGTATGGCAGCGCCGTGGAGAACGTCAGCGAGATCAAGAAGGTTGGTAAGAAGATTGGCGAGCTCTGCGCCTTAATTGCCGATGAGGAATCCTTGAAAGAGGTCCAGGAACACACCCTGATCTTGACCAATGCGATAATAGCCATGTTCGGGCTGAACGGTTCCGAGGAGGCTCAGCGCATGGCAGAGGAATTGAGGTCATATCTGGAGAACGACGGCTATATCAAGGGAATGCACAACATGGCCAACAATCACATCCTGGAAGATTCCCTATTGACCGCCATGAGCTTCATTCCCGAGGAGACAAAGAAGCAAAAGGCAGAAGCTAAGGGGTGATCTGCTCAATGGATGGCAGCTTGGAATCCATAGGGATGTCGGGGGAACTGCTGAACACTGAGAACGTTCTCAGCTACAGCTCTCCGACAAACCTCACCAAGGAGGTCATCGACCGCATCTTTCCGGCCATAATGACCAATAAGGTTGAGTTCAAGCACATCTGCATATTCGGGGAACCTGGCAGCGGTAAG
>Ga0187882_1004816_pt1 | contig 10812 bp, 10 predicted proteins | sample June2016WEW_19_1_3_FD_132991 | JGI IMG/M metagenome (GOLD analysis project Ga0187882, IMG submission 132991) | Peatland microbial communities from SPRUCE experiment site at the Marcell Experimental Forest, Minnesota, USA - June2016WEW_19_150 | ecosystem: Environmental > Terrestrial > Soil >...
AAGGGGATCACGGTGGCGATCTTCTCCGGGCTGATGAGCTCAGCCATGAGCTTTGGCCTGCAAGGCGGTTCGGGAATTCAGAAACTAGCGTTAACCATGGCGCCTTCCACCTCCGCGACCTGGGCTGGAATGCCGGTTCTGGTGGTTGTGCTGATGGGCGGGTTCATCGTGAATGCAGGCTGGTGCATAGTCTTGAACGTCAAGAACCGGACCGCGGGCGATTACTTCGCGAAAAGCGTTCCCGTGGTTCCGAACCTGGTGTTTGCCGGCGCGGCGGGCGCCATCTGGTGTTCCCAGTTCATCTGCTTCAAGACGGGCGAGCCGCAAATGGGGCCGACGTCTTACATCGGCTGGGCGGTTCTGATGGCCAGCATGATTCTTTTCAGCCAGGTATTGGGACTCATGCTGGGAGAGTGGAAGGGCACGAGTAAGAAGACGATGGTGCTTCTCGCCGCCGGGCTGGTGCTGTTGATCGTCTCGGCGGTGGTCGCGGGTTACGGCGGGTATCTCGGACAGAAAGCCGTGTAGTGCGCCGGCGCAACAGCCGCGCGCGCAACACAGGAACGGGAGAAAGTAATGAACGAAAACAAACTCACACAAACGTACCAGACGGCGAAAGAGCAATATGCAAGCCTGGGAGTGGATGCGGATGCCGCCATGAAGGCGCTCGAAGCGATTCCCATCTCCCTGCATTGCTGGCAGGGAGACGATGTGGGCGGTTTCGAGACCGCGGGCGCTGTACTGTCGGGCGGCGGCATTCAGGCAACCGGCAACTATCCGGGCAAGGCGCGGACGATCGCCGAGCTTCGCGGCGATATCGAGAAGGCGCTCAGCCTGATTCCCGGGAGCCACCGGCTGAACCTGCACGCGAGTTATCTGGACAACGGCGGCAAGTTCGTGGATCGCGACGAGATCGAGCCCGCCCATTTCCAGAGTTGGATCGACTGGGCCAAGCGCAATCACCTGGGAATGGACTTCAATCCCACGTATTTTTCCCATGCCAAGGCGGCCGATGGCTTTACCCTGGCCCACGCGGATAAAGGCATCCGCGATTTCTGGATTCAACATGGCATCTTGTGCCGTAAGATTGGCGCCGAGATGGGGAGACAGCTTGGCACGCCCACCGTGACCAACGTCTGGATTCCGGATGGATACAAGGACATTCCGGTGGATCGCACGGGGCCTCGAGAGCGCCTGACGGATTCCCTGGACAAGATGTTCGCGGAAGCCATCGATCCGAAGATTCACCTGGATGCGGTGGAAGCCAAGCTCTTCGGCATCGGCGCCGAAAGCTACACGGTTGGTTCACATGAATTCTATTTGGCCTATGCGGTGTCCCGCCAAAAACTGCTGACCCTGGACGCCGGGCACTTCCATCCGACGGAAGTCATTTCGGAAAAGATCTCCACCGTACTCATGTTCTGCCCCGGGCTTCTGCTGCACGTCAGCCGTCCGGTCCGTTGGGACAGCGACCACGTCGTGCTTCTGGACGACGAGCTTCAGAACATCGCGAAAGAGCTGGTCCGCAGCGGCAGATTGCACGACAAGATCCACGTGGGCCTGGACTACTTCGATGCCAGTATCAATCGCGTTGCGGCCTGGGTGATCGGCGCGCGAAACATGGTCAAGGCGCTGTTGATCGCATTGCTGGAACCCACGGATACGCTCAAGCGGGCCGAACTGGACGGGGACTTCACACGCCGGCTGGTGATGCTCGAGGAGCAGAAGAGCCTGCCATGGACGGCCGTCTGGGATTACTACTGCGCGAAAAAAGGCGTGCCTGTCGGCGGGGCCTGGTTGGATGAAGTCAGGTCGTACGAAAAGCAGGTATTGTCCAAACGCTGAGACAAGCGGCGCCGCTCGAGCGGCGCGCCTTGCGGCGGATTTGAGGAGATGGAGCGAGAGGCCGAATTCGAACCCGCGACGTCCAGCTTGGGAAAACGCTCGTACTTCGTTTCCTGAAGCGTACCGAGTTTCCTGACGCGTCCTGAAGTGTACGCCGTCTCCCCAGTTTCCGCAAAACGGCCGCGAATGGAGTCACAACGGAGTCACAACCCGCCACATTCCAGAGCCTTGCGCAAGTAAGTGCAGCGACTATTCTGCCGGCTAAGCGATCAGGCTTCGAAACAGGTTCCTATTGCCGTTGAAGTTCCAATCAGAGTGGGAGACCCAAAGGGAACTCCCAACAACCACCAACTTCCCAAGTTTCGGACCGGTCTGAATCGTGCCAGCGGCTCCCAGCGCAAATGGTCCTTTCCTGTCATTCTTGGGATCAAGGTGGATTTGCAGTCTTAAACCCTTGGTCGCAACGGCGCTGCCACGGGCAAAGAACAAGGTCTCCACTGTAGCCGCGCTGGTGCTGCCGACGTCGAGACTGCGGGCCAATGGCAATGCTGTCCATACGTCGTTGCCCTCAAGTCCGCCTGTTCTGCCTGCGAACTCACCAACCGCTTTGTGCGAACCGAAATTGCCAACCAGAGAGACCTCCAGCCCAAAGCCAAAGAGATTGCCAAGGCCGCTGGTCTCCAGTACTAAAATTAAATCGCCGACATTGCGTTCAAATTAGTAAAAGGCGATTTGAGCCCCAAGAGCAGCTCTCAATCGGGATTAGTTCTCCTGTCGAGAGTTCAATCAAAGACACTAGCCCGGCTTTGTCCACCGCCACTGTCTTAAATTGAATCGTTATTTCTGCACTGTGATGAGCGTGCTTGAGGGCGACTGCGCACCTGAGACCGTTGCGATCACGGAGTAGTCCCCGTTAGCCAACGACGTGGGTATCTGGATACCCACCTGATACAGCCCGGCGTACCCAGGCGACAGGGCAGTTCCGTACACGGTGGCTCGCACGCCGCCTACGGTGATGGTCACCGGGTTAGCTGTGTAGTAGGTCGTGCCGGCGGGCACTTCGACGCCCGTCGGTGCGGCCGGAGTCGTCGGACCGAAACCGGTTCCCCAGAGAATAATAATGTCACCGGGTTTGGCCGGCACGGTCGCCAGACCGGAGAAAGTGCCGTTCTTCACGGCGAGGCTGAAATCCTGCCTGGTAGCGACCGCGTAGCTACCCCACTGGAAGAAGGCCGGCTGGAACATCTGAGCGACAGCCGTAAACAGCGAGCTGGTTCCGCTCGAATTGGTTACCGTCACCGACACTGTTCCCGGTCCCACGTTGGGAGCCACCGCATTAATCTGTATAGGGCTGATATAGGCAATATAGGCCGGCTGTCCGCCGACGCTGACGCCGACACCATCCAATGACGTGGGCAGCTTGCCACCGACGATCGCGTTACCCCAATTATCCGTCTTCGACGAGAGGTTGGTTCCGAGAATGCTGATCCAGGAGTTCGGGACGATTCCCGCCTGAAAGCTGGCACCATTGGCGACTCCGCCGATGGAGACTTGTGGGGCCAAAGCCGTGGTAATCGTGAACTGTCGCGAGGCAAATTGCCGCCCCGGGGCTGGCGTGCCTCCGCCCTGACATCCCCACAAATAGAAAACATAGCCGCTGGTCGACAAATGTGCTGGCTTCCTGCCTAAGGTCATGAGTGTCGGATACCACCCCTGATACGATTCGCAGTCGCCCGAGAAATCGAACTCGCTCCACGATCCCGTGATCTCCTTCGGCGCCGACCATTGCGAAGGATCTGACAGGTCGTAGCTGGTCGAGTAAAACCACGCCGCGCCCTGGTTTCCCGCCCCGCCTTTGCCCAGCGCGGGATCGTTGCCGGAAATGCAGACGAACGTCAGCAGATACTGCTGCGTGTCCTCGACGTAGCTGATGGACGCGCCGAATTGGCTCTGTGCCGGCGCCTCGCAGCTCTCAAACGCGCCCGCCGGAATTACCGATGGCTCCGCTCCGCCGATCCCCGGCGCGTTGAATCCCCGTCCGTCCCACTTCTGGAAACTCAGCGGCGCGCTGCCGCCGTTCAACTGAGCCCGCCCCTCTCTAACGTCGCCGAAGGTCGCATACACATATGGAGCCGAAGCACCGCTCACATCGTCGACAAACCCTGCGATCTCCTGCTCGCCGAACTTGCCCGTGAGTTGTTTCCCCGCGGCCATCAGCGAAGCCAAGGACGTGGTCGGCGTGATCACCACGTAACGGCCGTAATTGGCCGGAGGCGTGGAAGTGCAGTTGTTCCCCACGCACACGTTTTTGCCGGTAGCCCCCATGGGCGCATTCGGCGCTTGTGTCGGGTTTGTATCCGGAAGCGGAACGAAATCAAAGGTGGGTGTGCCGCGATACGTGGGCCAACTCTTGCCGTAATCGGTCGATGTCGCGACCGCCAGCGAAATGTAGTCGCTCACGGTGTCGGGAACAGGCCCGCCCGTGGTACCGATGCAGGCATTCGTCCCCTCGTAAATCATCAGCAGCGAAGCCGGGGCGCCCGTGGGATCGATCATCACGGACCCCGCGGACGCGTAGTGCTGGTCGAACGTCTGGTCCTGATGAGCGGGATTCCCGTCGGGCACCGTGGGGCAGACTCCCCCTTTCATCGCCGTGTTGAAAACCTGCCCGAAGCCGCTCGGATAAGCGCCGTACCCGTCCGCTTTCGGAATGTCGACCACCCATTGCCCGTTCTTCCCGGGTCCCGCACCGCCAGAAAGCACCGTCACCCCAATACCCGGGTTGCCGGCAGTGGCGGTTGAGAGGAAGAACAGGTAATCCTGATTCGTCCCGAGAGTCCCTGGCGCGAAAACGGAAGAGTGCTCATCGGGAGTCGGCCCGAACCCGGCGGTTCTGTTGATTGAGTTTCCGTTCGTGCCCAGCACAAGTTGTTGCGTGTCGAAACTCCCGCTTGGACACGATGCCTGTCCAGCGCCTCCCGTCGGACTGCAAACAGAAATCGATTGAATCTCCAGACGCGGCGTCCCCTGCGCCTTTAACGCGGCGCCTCGCCAAGCGGTGACTCCCACCACGATCCCAACGGCAGCAACGGCGATAGTCTTCCCAAGAGTTCGCATCCTTCCTCCTTCGAAAAAAGCGGCGTGTGTCCTTTTTCGCTGACCATCTGTTATCCGGAATCTCTATTTAGGGCAATTATATACTTGACAAAATAGCCGATATCGGCTATGCTTGAAGTATGGAACAGGAACCCACCACCCTTCAAGAAGCTATCATGTACTTCTCGAAACCCGAAAATTGCCGTGACTACCTCGTTGCACGCCGCTGGCCTAATGGCGTGGCCTGCCCGCGTTGCGGCTCCAAGGACGTGCTATTCCTGGAGAAGTACAACCGCTGGCACTGCCGGGCAAAGCATGAGGCTCCGCAGTTCACCCTGAAGACCGGGACCATCATGGAGGATTCTCCCATTGGCCTAGACAAGTGGCTGATGGCCATGTGGCAGATCGTGAACTCCAAGAACGGTATCAGCAGTTGCGAAGTGGCGCGAGCTATCGGTGTGACCCAGAAAACCGCGTGGTTTCTGGACCATCGGATTCGGTTTATGTTGAGCATGGGGCCTGGCAACAAGCTTTCTGGCCAGATCGAAGCGGATGAAACCTTCATCGGCGGCAAGGCACGGAACATGCACACCGAGAAGCGGGCGCGGCGCATTACCGGCACGGGCGGCAAGGACAAGGTGGCAGTCCTGGGAATCCTTGAGCGCGGCAGCAAGAGCATGGGCGGCCAGATCCGTGCGAAGGTTGTAGGCAACGTCAGAAAGGGAACCTTGCAGGCGGAAGTCCGCGAGCACGTCCTAGCCGGTTCCGCGCTTTTCACCGATGCGCTGAAATCCTATGAGGGGCTTGACGAATTCCAGCATGAAGTGATCGACCACGCGGCGGAGTACGTTCGCGGCGAGGTCCATACCAACAATCTGGAGAATTTCTGGAGTCTTCTGAAGCGGGGCATCCGGGGCACATACATTTCAGTTGAGCCGTTCCACCTTTTCCGCTACCTAGACGAGCAGGCGTTCCGCTACAACAACCGCGTGGCTTTCGAGGACAAAGACCGCTTCGACTTGGCCGTCCGCCAGATTGTCGGCAAGCGGCTCACGTATGACCAACTTACCGGCAGGGCCGCTGACCTGGAGAATCCCCCCGAACCGTTCTAAGAGACAAAACAGGGGAAAACGGAGATGCTAGTAACCCTTACGCCCTTTGGGCGGCAATTTCCAGCCATAGAAACCTGGGTGCTCTTCTAGTTCAGCGCGCCCGTAAAGTTGACTATGAGTGCTCATGACTGCCAACAGTGCAGCATTGCTCTGCCAGATATCGAAGTCCATCTCATCGTCCCGACAGACTCTTGAGTGATATCGGTTCATGCTCCAAGCAAGTAAGTCCGCGCCCTGGACCGGTATCAGTTGTTGCATATCGACAGGAGCAATGACGGCGATATTGTTCGCCCAATGCAACTGCTTACGTTTATTCCGACTCCATATGCTCTCTAGAAAGCGGATGAACTCTTCATCCTTATCAAAGAACATCTCGGCATGGCCATCGAAAAAGTGTGGATGCTCCAATACGTGAGCCATGCAATAATCAACGCAGATAGCTGGGGCAGGCTTTACCCGAACGGATGATTTTTGGGCAAGATCTCTGTAATCCTTCATGGAGATCGTTAGGGAAGCCAGCGTCAATGAATGGTGGAGTGATCCGATTACATTCATAAGCGCAAAGGTAAACTCATGGCCACGCCATTCGTCCCATCCAAGGAATGGACTGTCTTTTGATTTGTTCTTTGACACCAGTTCATGCATGTGCGAGTAAGGAACCTGGAAGCGCTCAAGCACGGCCCCCCATTGTTGTTCGAATGTTGTCCAGGCCGAATCCTCAGCGCCTACCATGGAGAGGGTCAGGTGTTTACCTAGCGTTGTCCCGCTTCCATCAAAAGCAGCCCTAAGCACGATTGCGATACTCCTCTTTCTATAACCGAAAGCTGATACCTCAGCAATCGACAACCGTCCGGTCGTCTGCTTGGCGTGTTCAGAAATAGTAGTAGCAATCACGCGGCTCGACATGGTATACTCTCCTTAGAAGTGGAGAGCAGACCTTCACTTCCCATAGCCGATTGGCCTAGCGGTGCGCCAACACCACGCGGTTGAAAGCTATGGCGGAGGTTCAGCCGTTTATCGGACGCCAGCAGCGCCCGCGATTCACGCCTTAAAACTACTTCAATTATAGCATGAGGTAGTACAATGCGTACCATGGAAAAGCATTTGATCCTCGACTTCAAGGAACTGCATTTGATCGGCATTGAATGCGCCAAGTGCAAGACGACAACGCTGTTTGAAATCGATAACCCGCGCATACCTGTTTCCTGCCCATCATGTGAAAAGTTCTTCTATGATGGCGTGTCAGACCGCGAGAATCCCATTCACAAGTTCGTGGCAGCATTGAACTCCCTTAAAGCATCTACTCACAGGTTCACTGCCCACATTGCGGGCGCGCCGATTGAGTTGTGATGTCTGGACAGATCGGCAAGTTCAGAGGGACTTCGGCTTGACGACCGGAGGATTCAAAACGAATGAACCAGGACCCTCACTTTTTCAGTGAGCTTATCCCAATGATCTGTCTGGTAATAAATCCGGTGCTTAATGGAGCCATTGTGCCAGAATAGGGTATACACGTCTGCTCCCAAGTTTTCGGTCGTCGCTGCCCATTTATAGCCCTTCCGTTCCGCTAGCGTGACGTAGGCGCAATAAATCCAGGGATTAGCGGATCGAATGAGTTCAAATGATTTTCGGACTGCTTCTACGGTTCCCGGAAAGGCACCTGCGTTTTTCACCTCGAATGCGGCGAGAACATCCAACGGTTCATAGATGAGGCCGCACTTCGGCGTAGCTATCGGGCGGGGCACTAGGAGATCAATTTCGACCGGCACGCCTCGAATGAAGACATCCCGCGCGGATACGGCGATTCCAAGCTGCTCAAGAGCGGCACGTATCGCCTCGACGGTGAGCGAGCCGGCAAGTTTCATGCACTTCGGGCCGAATACCCGGCGCGCCTCGTTTACAGATTCGAGCAGTTCGCGTTCGTCCACAAGGATTGAAGATAGCACAAGGGGGCTGACATGAATGACCCGGTAGGCGAAATCCGCTGTATAATGGAACCAGAATGAAACCGGCACCAGCACCGAACGTACCCGGCAACACGCCTGCGGAACGCATGGATAGCGCCGTCCGCATGATGTTTAGTGTTCCCAAGGGTCCGTACCTGAAGCAAGAAGCCCGGCTCAAGCAGGCGCGGGGCAGGAAGCGGGCCGCGAAGAATCACGCCTGACCGGCTGGCCTGTTACTCCAGAACCACCGTAGCCGTTTGCTACCATTTTGCCAAGTATATAATTGCCCTATTTAGGGTTGATTATCCAGGATTTCCTTTTTGGCTTTCTCACGGCAAAATTATACACCTGACCGGTTCCATCGGAGCCGTTTTTCTCATTTCTTCCATCCCGACCGAGTCCGGTGGCCCAGGAGGGGGCCCGCTTTGCCTCCTCTGGGCATAGAAGAACCTCGAAGTGCCTAATTCCAAGCGATTTCTCATACACCTCTCCGCCCCCCTTCCTTCGACCTGCTTGCCTCTCCGCCGCGGCGCCTTATCCGGTCGGCACCGCGAGCGAAGCAATCCGCCGCACCATGCTCCCAAACAGCCTCCGCGTCAAATGGCTCTCGGCCAGCAGGAGCCGCCAGTACCGCGTTTACTTAGAACGGGAGATCCGGACATACGAAAGCGGCCTCTTCGTATCGTCCGAGTTGGCGTACCTGAGCGCTGAGGGTCGCACGCTGGTCAAGCAGCACTGTTTCGCTAGGATGGACAGAAACCTAACACGGGAGCTTTTGCGTTCAATCGGCGGCTTAGAGGAATACATCGAACCAGGGGAAGTGAATGCATTCATTGACCCTCTTGTTAAGGCGATTCTCTATAGCCGGGATGCAGGGCTGAAAGAGGCCGCTCAAGAGTACGTTGTGCGTGCATTTGTGATAACACCAGAGCCCAATAATCGCGCTTGGCTGAAACGCCTCGACGAATGGATCGAACACTTTAAACGGCAAGACCGCCAGGAACAGGCTCAACGCTATCGGATCTCAAGAGCCGATCCGAGGACTCCCTCATCCCGTTCTAATCCCGTTACGTGGTTCCATACTCCGTTGGGATGTAGAATGGCGCGCAGATTCAAGGGTTTAGGCGAACTTTCCAGGCTAGCCGCGCCGACACATTGGCGCGCCCTTGACCGGCACCCCAACGGGACCGCACAGCAAACAACCCCTTGTCCCGTTCAAGCAGGGGAAAGGGGAGAACGAAATGGTCCAGCACGCCGGGCTGCGCCCTGGTCCGGTCGACTGCCTGACGCGACACCGAAGACCGCCGTTTTTCGGTGGTGCACGAACGTTTTTCGTGCGTCGTCGCGCTATCGCCTTAACCCGTTTTCCGCAAACAGATGTAGTAGTTCGACCATTTTGGGGTATCCGACGTTGCAGCCATTGCAGTTACGTTCCGAAAATCCAGAAAAACGCGTGTAGTGACAAATCGTATTTGACCCATTGATCTGTCCTGATGCTTATGCCATTATTGTCCTGAGTCGTGAGTCGCAGCTCGGGTGACAACCATGTTTCTACGCAGCTCGGGTCGTCGGGAAGGGTGCCAGGACCTGTTGCTACCGGAAGCTGGAAGAGAACGTCACGGTTGTAGTGACAAAAAGTAACCGAACTGGCTGCTAACCCCCTGACAACACACACAGACCCCCAAAAAAGTGCGGAAAATGGGTTAAGCACGCGGTCACAGTGTGGCTCGCAATGGAGATCATCCTCCTCACCCCAGAAGAAGCGGCAGCGTTCCAGCGATGGAAGACACGACAGATCGAGAAAGGACTGTGGCAGCAACTCAAGCCCACCCGGGCAGATGACAGCGTAAGCGATTGATTCTGCTAGACTTCTCCAGTTCTTCGGCGCATTGTTGTTTGTTGACCGGGGTTACTACCCGGCACTCGAAAGGAGCACTATGCAGAAGCGACTCATCATCGCGGCACTCGCCGTCCTCAGTCTCGGGTTGTTGTTGCGGGTGTTCAGCACGCCCGGACGCGCACAAGACGTCGACCAAGCAAACGCCGCCCTCGCAAAAACAGAACACCGACTGGCCGACGAGGTCACGACAAGCACCGAAACCGCGCAGGCGCTGGAGCAGGACTTCGCCAGCCCCGACAAACTACCAGCAGAACTCACCGAGTTCGCCAAGACGACAGAACGACTCCGCCAATTATCCGAGGATCTCGGCAAGGACGTTACCGCGTACGAGACCGCGACGACCACCAAGCTGGCCGAATTCGACGGAGAGCTGAAAGCCATCAAGGACAGCAGCACGCGCCGGCACGTGGAACGCCTCCGCGCCAAAGCACAACGCCAAGCAGCAGAACGACTACAAACCTCCCGGTCCGCGCTTGACGACCTCCAGCTCGTCCTCGCCCAGGGTGGCGACCTCCAACACGCCGCCAAATGCGTCCAACTCGCGGACGAACTCCACATACAAGGCAACGACCTCGATGCACAAGTCCGCCGAGCGAAAGACCAGGCCGCCGCCTACGCACGACTCAGCAACACCCTCCTCGCCAAACTCACGACACCCGCAGAAAACACAGACTATAGATAACTGTATAAATAATGCAATAATAAGCACAGGAGGCAAATGCCTGTGCCAAGACCAAAGGGCCGCGCGGATCTGCTGTCAGACCGACGCCGGCGCGCATTGGCGTTGCTAAAATCCGGCTTGTCGCTCAACGAGGTTGCTCGTCGCATCCAGTGTGTGGCCAGTTCGGTAATGCGATGGCGCGATGCTTGGCGGCGCCGCGGCGCTGACGCTTTGAAGGTTGGCGCCTCGCCC
>Ga0187882_1004818_pt1 | contig 10808 bp, 6 predicted proteins | sample June2016WEW_19_1_3_FD_132991 | JGI IMG/M metagenome (GOLD analysis project Ga0187882, IMG submission 132991) | Peatland microbial communities from SPRUCE experiment site at the Marcell Experimental Forest, Minnesota, USA - June2016WEW_19_150 | ecosystem: Environmental > Terrestrial > Soil >...
GAAACGATAAACGGTGAGCATCTTTGCGAAGGCCGAAGTTTTTTCCGTTCAACGGCAATTCTTCGCCGCTCCACCGTTCATTTCCTTGCGTTGGGAGCGCAGAGTTACTAAACGACCGGCCGCTCATTCCGATAAGGCGGAACAACCGGCCGGCTTGGAGGCATGGTGTTATATGTTATACCCTCACATGAAAATCGGCGCAATCAGGCGTCGGGCCATAACCCCGCGGCAATTTCGCGGAGTTTGAATTTCTGCACTTTGCCACTGGCGGTAAGTGGCAGTTCTTTAATGAAGCTTACGAATTTGGGCACCTTATAGTTGGAAATCTTCCCACGGCAGAAGTCCTGAACGTCTTCAGGCGATAAATCAAAGCCTTCCTTGAGGATAACGAACGCGGCTACCTGCTCTCCATATTTCCGGCTGGAGACCCCGACCACCTGCACATCCTGAATGCCCTCCATCCTGTAGATGAACTCTTCGATTTCACGCGGAGATATATTCTCGCCGCCCCGGATTATCAGGTCCTTATGCCGACCCGTTATGGTCAGGTACCCTTCCTCGTCCATTATGCCGAGGTCGCCGGAAAGAAGCCAGCCGTCCTCGAGGATTACTTTGGCGGTTGCTTCGGGCATCTTGTAATAGCCTTTCATAATGCTGTATCCGCGACAGCAAACCTCGCCCTGAACTCCGGCCGGAAGCGGTTTATGCGTTTCGGGGTCCCTGATGGCGACCTCGATGCCAGGCATGGCCTTGCCAACGGTTTCGACCTTTTTTTTGACGCTATCGGTGACGGTGGTCTGAGTCATAACGGGAGAGGCCTCCGTCAGGCCGTAACAGATGGTGATCTCCCGCATGTACATCTTCTCCATGACCTCTTCCATCGTTTTGATAGGGCAGGGCGACCCAGCCATGATGCCGGTGCGCAGCGAGCTGAAATCAAATTTGCTGAACAGCTTGTGCTGAAGCTGCGCGATGAACATGGTCGGAACGCCGTAAAGGGCGGTGCAACGTTCTCCTTCCACGGCCGCCATCACCTGGACGGCGTCGAAATACTCCAGAATAACAAGGGTGCTTCCGTGATTTATGGCCGCCATGACACCCAGTACGCACCCAAAGCAGTGGAACAACGGGACTGGAAGGCATACCCGGTCCTTTGGTCCCAACTTCTGGTTGGCGCCGATCCAATACCCATTGTTTCCGATATTGTGATGGGTAAGCATGACGCCCTTTGGAAAACCGGTGGTGCCTGAAGTGTACTGCATGTTGATGACGTCATGGGGATCGAGTTCGGCCTGGCGCGCCTTGTATGCCTCATCTGAGACCATGCCTGCAAGGGAAAGCGTCTCGAACAGTGAGTACATTCCACGATGCTTTTCGTGACCGAGAAAAAATACCCGTTTCAGGTGCGGGAACTTTTCGCTTTTCAGATACCCTCTTTGCCGGGTCTTCAGTTCAGGAACGAGTTCATAGAGTGTCTGGATGTAATCTGTGTCCCTGAAGCCATCTATGAGGAATAAGTTTTCCATATCGGATTGTTCGAGGACATAGGCCAGTTCGGCGATTTTATAGAGGGTGTTGATGGTTAGGAAAATTGCGCCGATTTTGGCAGTGGCGAACATGAGCGCAACCCAGTGAGGTACGTTGGTGGCCCACAGAGCAACTTTTTCGCCTTTCTGAACCCCAAGGGCCATAAGTCCTTTGGCAAGCTGGTCCACAAGTTCGCCGAACTCGCGATATGTGAGACGATAATCCCTGTCATAGTAAACAACTGCGTCGTTATCCGGATATGCCGCTATCGTTCTATCGAGTATTTGTCCCAAAGTAAGAGACTGGATAAGTGGTTTTTCCATGGCTTAAGAGATCCTTTTTAATCCGGAAAATAAAGGACTGCATAAATTTCAGCCCTGGGACCACGGCAGCTTACATAATGTGGAATCACAGAGTTGTAGTAGATGCTGTCGCCTTGTTTAAGTATGCGGGTTTCCTGCCCGTAGAAAATCTCGACCTCACCGGATAGAACCACTATGAATTCCTCGCCCTCATGGGACGAGAGCTTTTTATCTTCAGCAGGCTCGGGAAGAATCTCGATATAAAAAGGTTCCATATGCCGGTCCTTTTTGCCTCGTCCAAGGGAGTGAAACTTCAGGGCAACCGGCTTGTCTTTGCCTTTGAGCATTGTCAATTCTTCTTTACGATCTTCAATCCTCACAACGAGGGGGTCCTGGCTGATCTGGTCGTCAAGGAGGGTCCCCAGCCTTATCCCGAGGACGTGGGCAATCTTCAGAAGAGGCCCCAGGGAAGGATAAATATTATCCTCCTCGACTTCCTGAATGAAATCAAGAGCAAGACCACTCCGGGATGAAAGTTCTTCCATGCTCAGGCTTTTTCCCTCTCTCAATCGCTTTATCCGTGATCCAACTTTCTCAGCGCTCTTCAAAACAAATCCTCCCTGTCAATAAAAGTGAATCGGCCACCAGGCCAGGGCAGATACATATTGCCTGGCGCTGCTGCAAAGACTTAAACACAATCCGGCTGGGACCGTGCGGGATAAGTTATCGGGGTGAGAGTATTCCCAAAAGGGATTATAGATATCTTACAACCTAAGTCCCTCGCATATCAAGGGAAAAATCCGAGGCCCGGCGCCGGGAAACCCTGAATGCGCTTCTTTCGACGACCAGAACTCCGGACCCCTGCATCTTGTCCTGTTTAAGCCTGATGAGGGCCTCGTTGGCCTCAGAGAGCTGAAAGATTTGAACCCGGGGCCTGATGGGAATTTCAGCGGCAATTCGCAGAAGCTCCGCGCCGTCGTCCCGAGTGTTTGCCGTTACGCTGTGGATATTTTTTTCATGGAAAAGGTGAGCTTCGTAATCCATTTGCGGAATGGGGGTCATGTAGATGCCGGCGAGCGCCAGGGTGCCGCCTTTTGTCAAGCGCTCAAGGGCCTTGGGTACGAGGCCGCCGGCCGGGGCAAAAATGATCGCGCTGTCCGTGAGGGCCGGCATCTTTTCGGGGCTTTCCCCAACCCATTGCGCTCCCAGGCTTGCCGCAAGCTCCCTGTGCTCTTTGCCCCTGGTGCACACGTAAACCTTGCAGCCCATGTGCAAAGCGATCTGGATCACGATGTGGGCCGACGACCCGAACCCGTATATCGCAAGGCTACCACCTGGACGAAGACCGCTGCGCTTAAGACTTCGATATCCGATGATGCCAGCGCACAATAGCGGCGGGGCCTCGTCATCGGAGAATACATCCGGGATCGGATAGGCGAACTCCTGATCGATGAGGGCAAACTCAGCGAAGCCGCCAGGTTCGTGATAGCCGGTGAAGCGGGCGCTTTCGCAAAGGTTCTCGCGGCCGCTGAGGCAGTAGAGGCATTTGCCGCACGTGTGGCGCAGCCAGGCTATGCCAATTCTTTGCCCGAGCTTGAATCTGTTCGATCCGGTTCCCAGCCTGTCGACTACTCCTACGATCTGATGCCCGGGGATAACCGGATGTCCGGGAAAAGGCAGCTCACATTCCACGACGTGAAGGTCCGTACGGCAGACACCGCAAGCGTTTACCCGGACCCTTACTTCACCGGGGCCGGGGGACGGGTCCGGCAGTTCCATCAATTTTAGCGGGGCTGTTTCAACTGGCGCGCATTTTTCTAGCACCATAGCTTTCATGATCTCTCCTTTTCCGCAGCATATTGCAGGTTGATTTGTATGGGCAAATTCTTCATAATTGCTCAATTTTAAAAACCTAACGGAGCTGAATTTGCCTGACAAAGACAATTCGAGAAGATCTCAGCCCCGAAAAGCGCTCTTTATTATCCGTCTGGCGGCATGGGGGATGGGGGGGCTTCTTTTCCTTGCGCTGCTGGCGATTGCAGCGCTGCATATACCATCGATCCAGAAGGCAGCCATAGTCAGGGTTGTGACTCGGATCGAGGCGGCCACGAACTTCAAGGTGCAAATCCGCTCATTTCAATGGCGGCCCTTTTCCGGTATATACCTGAGAGAAGTTAAGGTCGAGTGGGGAGGCAAACAGGTCCTCGACTGCGGCAAAGTCCGCATCAAATGCAGGCCGTCAATAAAGCCCCCTTTCATCATCGTTGAAGAAATCTACCTGGAAAAGCCTTTCCTGCAACTCGAAAAAAAAGCTGACGGCAAATGGCTGCTTCCCGCCTCGCCGGGAGCAAAAGGGCAGGGGAGGGGGAGCGGCGAAGAGCCTTTCTGGTCTCATATCCGGCTTCCAAGAATTCAGATCGTCTCGGGCACGATCGAAGCCAGGCAGCAGGGAAATACAATTCTTTCCATAAAGGGCATTTCGGGGGCCGTAAAGCTTAAAGCAGTGCAGGGTGCTGACGGCCCTGAAATTCGGTTGGATTTCGAAAACCTTCACGCCGGGGCACAGGTGGGCGAATGGGCACATTGGGATATCGATGGTTCCGGAACGCTTGCCGGCCATGACTTAGAGGTCCGAAGCACGTTTCTTTCCGGTCCGAATGACTGCCGGATCGGGATCGATGGACACTGGGACATTGCAAATCTCGACAATGGAAGAGCAAATCTGGTTATCCACAATCTTTCCGCAGACACTATCCCGCTGCTTCAGCCTAATCTGAGCGGGCTCTCAGCCCTGTCCGGAAGCATCAACGTGGTGCGTTCCGGGGGCAGGTGGTCAATCGAGCACGACCTGACAACGGATTTGGGCGACATCAAAGGCATTGTCGAGATCGAAAAAACGCCCGCCGGTCCGAGCACCGTCAAACTTGATTCGCGCTTCGCCGACTTAAAGGTCCATTTATCATCTTATTTGCCTGATTCTCGACTTAACGGCCGGATGGAAATCCAGGCGGCAATCGAAGGGCTAAACCTTCTGGAAGCTCAATTCAGAGCGAGCCTCGACCCATCCGATGTCGGCGCCGAAACGGTCCAGGCCTGCGAACTCAGCGGGACATTCGAGCAAAGTGTGCTCACGATCAGGAGCAGCGCGGTAAAGTGTTCTCTTGCAGATTTCAAGTTCTCATTGATTGCCGATTTGCGGGGTTTATCGGATACCGGGCACAAAGGCGTGGTCAAAGCCGAGGTCAGCCTTGAAAAAGGCAATCTGGAAAGAATAGACTCCAGGCTGAATCAAAAGCTGGGGGGGCGGATTTTTGTCGAAGCCAACTATAACCCTGGTAATTTTACGAACCCCAGACTCTGGCAGGCCAAAGTCGACGCGAATCTCAACATTGCGCAAACCCTTTCTCTCAAAGGCTCGGGCAACTACAACAATGAGGTGATAAAAGCCGACTACGAGTTCGATATGGCAGACGTACAAAAAATCGCCCTGCTCTTCCCTCAATGGAAGGGGAAGGGAAAAGTAATTTCTCGAGGGACCCTGAACGGAAAATGGACGGACCTTTTCTGGGACGGTGAAATTAACTCTCCGCGCTTTGAGTATTCGAACTACCAGGCGGACCAGATTGCCCTTAAAGGCAAGGGAAAGCTCAACGGAAAAGAAGAACGGCACGAAATTTCCATCAAAGCCCGGGATGTAGTTCTCGACGGCCAAAAATTCGCTTCGCTCGACGTCGATGTCGATCAGCAGAAGAGCTCATGCTCTTTTCGGCTTAAAGGAGATGGGATTCTGAATCAGATCTCCGCGCGGCTCTCCGGGAAACTGGAAAGGATTTGGGAATTTCCTCTCGTCTCCGTGTCGGCCCAGGGCCAGATCGAGTGGAAAGAGCTGAGCGGGGCCTTGGATGCAAGGTTCGAAATAGAAAAAGACGGATTAAGAATCCATTCCGCGACCCTTCAGCAGGGCAAACAGAAAGTAGCGGTTTCCGGCGGGGCTGTATCTGAATCCAAGGTGGAACTTTCGCTCTCCGCCGATTCGATCAACGCCGCGCGAATATCCGAGTTGCTCGGTCTGAAGGATAGCCTGAGCGGTACCGTTTCGGGCCAGATACATGTAAGCGGCAGACCCGATCAGCCTGAATGCATACTCAACGTTAAGGGGACCGACTGTGTCATCTGCGGCAAACAGCAGATCGAAGTCCTCACCCTGCAGGGGAATTATTCAAAGGATTGTCTCATTGTTCAGGGTACGGCGAAAGCTGCAGCCGTCCAGGGTCCCATATCGATTTCCGGCAAGGTCCCCCTGCGTCTGAGCTTCAACCCGCCTAAATTCGATATGAGACTTTCCGAGGAATTCAGTTCGGACATTAAGATTTCCGGCCTCAACGCCGAAGCGCTTGTGCCTTTCCTGGGATTTTTGTCGAAGGCAGGTGGACTATTCGAAGGGGACATACACTGCGGCGGCAGTCTCAAACAACCGGTTGTGACCGGCGGGGGGACATGGAAAGACGGCTCTTTTCTGGAAAAACGCTGGGCTCACGCTGCTGAAAACATTCAGGCCGAGTGGCAGGCGGACTCGAAAAATCTTTACGTCAGGAAGGCCGAGGTCTCCCACCTCGGCGGGCTTGTCTCGGTGACAGGCCAGATAGATTATCCGCAATTCAAGACGTTTAATTTCAAGGCCGAGGGCAAGGACCTCCAGGTTCCGGACCTCTATGGAATAGAGGGAAAAGTTTCGGGCTACGCCGAAATAAAAGACAACCCCCAGGCGGCACAATTAACCGGGACACTTTCGTTTTCGAAAGCGCAGATGAGCCTGGGCAAACTGGAAACGGATATAGCGCAAAACATCCAGATCATCGAACCAAATGCCAACGGGAATCTGCTTGAGCTGGCCGCATCGAAACATCCGAGCCAATTTTCGAACAGACTCACAATGGACGTCAGACTCGAGTTGCCGCAAAACGGAACATGGGTGAGCGGAAAGGGCCTCAAGGCGGAAATAAGCGGTGGGCTTTCGCTGAAAAAGGAGCCCGCGGAAGCCATACGGCTCGTTGGCGAGTTGAATGCCATAAGGGGAGTCTATAATTTTCAGGGAAAAGAACTTAAAATAGTTGAAGGCTCATTGGTTTTTCTTGGTACACCGGATGGCGAGCCTCAACTCCGGATACTGTGTCAGAAGGACATAAGGGACATTACCGTTCAGGCCCTGGTTTCGGGGCCCTTGAGCCGGCCGAAGCTGGTGTTGAGCAGCATACCGGCTATGAATCAGGTTGACATTTTGTCCTATTTCATGTTCGAACGTCCCGCTGGAGATCTCGGCTCGAAGCAGAACTCGCAGTTGCAGAGCGGCGCCGCTGCATGGCTGGGTTCCGAGGGTTCCAACGCGATCAGGAGTGTTCTGGGAAACAATGTTCTGGCCCCCGACAGGGTGGGCTACAGGAGCTACACGGGAAAGTACGACCACAGGTTCAGCTATGACCAGAGTCAGGCGGCCACCGGGAAGGAGACAGGCATAGTTGAGATTGGGAAGGACATAACCCAGGACCTTCAAGTTCTTTACGGCCGGGAAATAAATGGAGACGAGGGCAACGAAGTCCAGGTCGAATACCGGGCAACCAAGAGCCTGTCGCTCAAAACACAGGTCGGGGCTGAGCAGAGTGGGATAGATGTATTCTGGAGGCACGATTTCGGTAAATGATTATAAAGAAAAAGGAGTTATGAAATGAAGATGAATGAGATCAGGGCACTCGCCAAGAGCTTGGGAATAAATTCATTCGGGAAGAGCAAGGCTGAGCTTATAAAAGAAATTCAACTCAAGCAGGGCAATTTCGATTGTTTCGGGACCGCTATGGATTATTGCGACCAGCTCGAATGCATCTTCCGCACATCCTGTCTTTCGGATAAACATTAAAAGGGGAAAGGTGGCGCCTTCGGGATGTTTGATATGCCAGATACCGGCAATCCGGTTTTTTTGCAGATACAGAACAGCAAGAAACCGGATCAGATAATCAGCGTTATCATGAGCGACTCGCAGGCCCGTTTCGAGACGCGGGGTCTTCGGGGGTTTTTCGGGCTGGACGAGATATGGATAGAGCGCACCGAGTTTCTCCTGTCGATGGAAGAATACGCAACGTTGTTGTCCTTTCTTCTCGAGACCATGTCGGCAGCCCAGGACCTCAACCTTCCGTACAGCTATATGGATAATTTCGAATATAAAGGACGGCGATATTCGCTGATCAGGCAAAACGGCTACAGGGTCCTGACCAAGAAGGACCCGCCTTGAGATTCATTCACTTCGGCCAGGCCCCAGGAGCGGGGCGAACCCTCTGCGAACCGTATTTTCCACTACGTTTCGCGCAATCATGAAGTGTTGAAGGTAGTCAGGCCCTCCCGCCTTCGATCCAAGTCCTGACATCTTAAAGCCGCCGAACGGATGGCGCCCCACGACAGCGCCGGTGCACCCCCTGTTTATGTAGAGGTTGCCGGTCATGAAAGTCTGTCTCGCCTTGAGGATATTCGAGGGGCTTCTGGAAAGCACTCCGCCCGTCAGTGCGTATTGCGTCGCGTTTGCAATCCGTAGTGCCTCATCGAAATCCTTGGCTTTTATTACTGAAAGCACAGGGCCGAAAATTTCCTCCTGTGCCAGAACGCTTTCAGGGTCCACATTTGTAAAAATGGACAGCGCAACGAAATAGCCGTTGTCCAGTTTGATCTCTCGTTGAAAAAGAGGGTATCCGGCATTCCTGCCGATCTCGATGTAGCTCAGCACCTTGTCGCGCGCGGCGGGTTCTATGAGCGCGCCCATGAAGTTTTGCGGAAATTCGGAAGGGCCGATGTTGACGCTGCGTGCCGCTGCCTCGAGCCTCTGCACGAACCTGTCATGGATTGCCTCGAGCACAATCAGCCGGGAGCATGCCGAACATTTCTGCCCCTGATATCCGAAAGCAGACTGAAGAACGTACAGCACGGCTTCGTCGAGATCCGCGTCCGAATCGACGATGATGGCGTTCTTGCCGCCCATCTCCACGATGACATTTTTGACAAACATGGCCCCCTTCGGGACCTGGCATGCTTTTGAAATGATATGAAGGCCGACGTCCCTGCTCCCGGTAAACGCGATCAGGGCAACGTCGTGATGCCCTGTCAGGCAGTCTCCTATTGCGCCTCCAGGCCCGGCAACGAAATTGAAAACCCCCTCAGGCAAGCCCGCGTCTTCGAATATGCGAGCCAGCATATATCCCGTAACAGGCGACTGTGACGCCGGTTTATAGACAACGGGGTTCCCGGTGACCACGGCCGCCGAAGTCATTCCGGTCGAAATTGCCAGGGGAAAATTCCAGGGAGCGATGACTACCGCCACCCCGCGCGGTTCATAGAGCAGATGGCTTGTCTCACCAGCCACCGGGTCCATCGTCCTGGGACGACCGTACCGGAGCATCTCCCTGCCGTAGTATTCAAGGTAATCTATTGCTTCACAGACGTCTGCATCGGCTTCGCCCCATGATTTGCCGACTTCAAAAACCTGAAGCGCCGCAAGTTCGCAGCGTTTACGCCGGGCCGCGGCCGCTGCCTTGAAAAGATATTCCGCTCTTTTTTCAGGGGGTTTTTCCCGCCACCCCCGGAATGCTGATTTTGCGGCGGCAACCGCCGCTTCGGCCTCCGCGATGCCGGCTGAAGAGATGATTCCAACAATTTCATCGCTGCGATTTGGATTCAGAGACTCGAATTCGGGCGCGGTATGAATCTTTTTGCCGCCAACCTGCAGAGGGACCCGTATGGGAAAGCTGGAGCGCACTTTTTTTAGGGCATCGGCAAACTGCGCCCGATGCTCGCCGCGTGACCAGTCGAGAGGGGGTTCGATTTTGTACGGACCCAATCCGCTCTGCTTCGCCGGTTTTTGAGGCTCTCCGCGAATTTCCTTCAGCCTTTCGGCCGGGTCGATCAGCAGATCGGCCGAGGTCCGCCCCGGTGAAAAGGCCTGCCTGAGGAAGGATTCATTGGCCGTATTCTCGAGAAGGCGTCTTACAAGATATGACATTCCCTGCAACATCTCGCCCACGGGGCAGTAAACCCGCACGTGCATACCGGCTTTGCGAAGAGCATGACCAACAGGATCACCCATCCCGTATAAGACCTGGAATTCCAGATGTTCGTCGGTTGCCCCGACCTCTTTGGCCGTTTCGGCAACGGCCGATATCGACCTGAGGTTGTGAGACGCGCATGCGAGCTTAACGTGGTCCCTGTTTTGGAGAATAATCCCGGCGAGTCGTTCGAAATTGGCGTCTGTTTCGGATTTCGTTGAAAACACCGGGGCAGGCCAGTTCTTCTGATTTGCAATGATTATCTCCTGGTCCCAATAAGCACCTTTCACAAGGCGGATGGTAAAATGGAAGCCGCCGTGAACGGCCCACTCAATCATCTGCCTAAGGTCTTTTTCGCTCTCGCGCAAATACGCCTGAATGACTATGCCCGTGTGAGGATAACTGCTGAATTCGCGCTCCTCCATAAGACTGCGATAAAGAGCAAGCGTCAGGTCTTTTATCCCGTGGTGCTCCATATCGAGGTTTACGAAAGCTTCGGCTTTCATCGCCCGGCGCAGGATGGGACGCAAACGCTCCTTTGATTGTTCGATGGAGTGCTCGAAAGCACAGGCGTTCATCTGTGAATACATCGCGGAAGTCTTGAGCGAAACATTCACTCGGCACGAATGGCCCCAGTCGAGCTTAACAGGCGTCGCGGCCATGCCTTGCCGATAACCGGCCTCCGGGCCGGAAGCAACATTTCGCCGGTCCCCCTGCGCCCCTGGGCCCGAAGATGCTGGAAATGGGACCCACTCGGGCTGGGCCGCGTCCAAAAAGTCAAACAACCGGAGATATCGCTCCAGATACTCATCAGCCTCGATTTCCGATACGACCGCTTCCCCCAGAAGATCTATCGAAAACGCCATCTCCTTAGACCGCAACTGCTCGATCACCGGCA